>WNFX01002152.1_pt1 | contig 30138 bp, 23 predicted proteins | sample 5400111 | NCBI WGS metagenome assembly WNFX01 (sample SAMN13153363, study PRJNA577476) | soil metagenome | isolation source: 40 cm soil or saprolite under grassland replicate 1 | place: USA:California | collected 2016-06-15 | reverse complement strand
ATCCGCACGCGGTCATGATCGACCAGCGGCTCGCGGACATGGAGCGGCTACGGTCGGGCGGCACGCTGCACCTGCTCGGCTACCCACAGAAAAACGGCAACCGCGTGGGCTCGCCGGTGCCTCTGGCGTTTCGCGTCTCGGCGATCGTGGTCTTCGACGACCAGATCATCTCGTCAACCGAGGAGCACGGCGCGCCGAGGGCGCTGTTGAGCCCGGCGTTCGCCCGCACGCCCGCTGCCCGGTCGTTCAACCCGGCGGGCGGCGGCGCGAACCTGACACTGCGGCCAGGCGCAGACAGGGCCGCGTTCGCCCAGGCGGCTGGCGCGCTGGCGGCGCGCTACCAGGTCGGCCGGATCGACATCGTCAACATGACCACCAACTTCGCGGCGACCGAGCGGGCCATCCGGCCCGAGGCGGTTGCGCTGGAGATCTTCGCCGGGCTCGCCGGCGTGATCGCGCTTGCCATCCTCGCCCAGCTTCTCAGCCGCCAGCTTCAGTTGGACGCGACGGATTTCCCCATCCTGCGCGCGCTCGGCATGACACGCCGTCGGCTCGCCGCGCTGTCGATCGCCCGGGTCGGCGCCGTGACGGTCGCCGGAGGCGTGTTGGCCGTGGGTCTGGCCATCCCGGCCTCGGCGCTGATGCCCATCGGCCCCGCCCGCCTCGCTGAACCCAGCCCCGGAATCGAGATCAACCTGGCCATCCTCGCCGTCGGCTGCGCCGCCATCGGTTTCCTGCCGGTCATCCTGGTGTTGCCGGCCATATGGCGGGCAGCGGCACGCGCACAAGGGCCGCTCGGAGTGGCCGAGCCAGCGGCGCCGATGCGCGCCGCACGGCTGAGCACAGCACTCGGGCTGGCCGGATCGGTGACAAGTGGCATCGGGGTGCGGATGGCCTTTGAACCCGGTCATGGACGTACGGCCGTGCCTGTGCGCAGTGCCCTTGTTGGGACCACAGGGGCGATAGCGGCAGTTGTGGCAGCCGCAGTCTTCGGTGGCAGTCTGATCGGCCTTGTCAGCACGCAACACCGCTACGGGCAGAACTGGTCACAGGAGCTGGATCTCCAGGTCGGGGCGGCACCCCTCGCCGTCGTTGCGAAGCCGCTGGCTAGAGTGCCTGGTCTGACCGAGTACGCGGGTGGCAACTACGGACAGGTCGGCATCGGCGGCACAACCGTGCCCGCGATCGGCCTCGACCAATTTCGCGGGCAAGGTTATCTCACCCTGCTGGCGGGCGCGCCTCCGGCAGCGCCCGACGAGATAGTCCTCGGCGCCCGAACCCTCCGCGCAGCGCAGCGGCGGCTCGGGCAAACCGTGCCGGTCACGGTGAACGGCAGGACCCGCCCGATGCGCATCGTCGGCGCCGCGGTATTTGCCGCTTTCAGCGTGGGCGGCGGCTCTGCCACCGACTTGGGCAACGGTGCGGCGGTCCTCGCGTCGGTGCTCTCCAGGCCGTCTCCGCCGGACTGCGCTGGCCGGAATACCTGCTACAACTTCTTCCTGCTTCGCTACCAGCCTGGCACCAATCTGCCCGCGGCGAGCGCACGGCTGGAGGGGATCATGAGGGCCGCAGGATGCCCTCCGCAGCTGTGCATCGCAGCCACCGACCAGCGGCCCACCGACATCCAGAACTACACCGGTGTGCGTGACACGCCCCTGGCGCTGTGCGCTGTCCTCATCCTGCTCGCCGTCGGCACGCTCGCTCACGTGTTGCTTACCGGGGTGCGAAGGCGACGCCGCGATCTCGCGGTGCTCAAGACGCTGGGGATGCTGCGATCGCAGGTGCTGAGGGTGGTGTCCTGGCAGGCCAGCGCGCTCGCCGCGGCTGCGCTCGCCGCCGGCGTGCCGCTCGGCATCGGCGCCGGCCGCTGGTCGTGGGCGCTGTTCGCCGGCTCGGTGGGCGTCGCAGGCAATGCCGAGATCCCGGTCACGATCGTTCTGCTCGTCGTTCCCGTGACACTGCTGCTTGCCAACCTCATCGCCGCAGGCCCGGGATGGGCCGCCGCACGCCTACGCCCAGCGGCCATCCTGCGCGCCGAATAGCAGTCGCATGACGTGTCATTCTGCAGATCTGTGCCGTCGCCCGATGCCCAGCTCCGCGCCACGCCGCGTGAGCCGTTCAGGATAAGTCTTGGCGCCTGCCCGTGCGTTCGGAGTCCCGCGAGCCGTGCCGCCCAGCCCGTGCGGCGGCATCGCGGCCCCGCCGCAGGGGCCGGTGGCTGGCAGGGGCGAGCACGGTGTGCCTACTACCACCGCCGATGGCATGCCTGCCCACTGGCAGGCGCGTCCCTAGTGTGCGACAACTGGATAGATGAAACAGCGTGATATGTCCGGGGGTAGCACGATTAGGGTCTTCCTCGCTGACGACAACCTGATCGTGCGCGAGGGCGTGCGTGCGCTCATCGAGAGGCACAGCGACATGCGGGTGGTGGGCGTCGCCGCTGACTACGACGAGGTCGTGCGCGGTGCCACCGCCACCGGCCCGCAGGTCCTCATCACCGATATCCGGATGCCGCCGACGTTTCGCCGCGAGGGCATCGATGCCGCCAAGGAGGTGCGCAAGCGCCATCCAGGCACGGGGGTCGTGGTGCTGTCGCAGTACGAGGACCCCGAATACGCCGTGTCGCTGCTCGCCGAAGGCTCGGCCGGCTACGGCTATCTTCTGAAAGATCATGTTGCCGAGGGCAATCAGCTCGTCGACGCCATCCGCGCGGTCGCGACGGGCGGGACCGCGCTCGACCCCGCGATCGTCGAGGCGCTGGTCCGCCCCGTCATCTCGCCAGGTGAGCTGCAACCGGGCGAGGAGGAGCTGCTCGGCATGGTCGCGGAAGGCAAGCCGATCAAGGCCATCGCGGCGGCGCGGCGCGTTCCCGCGCAGGCCGTTGACGCCGAGGTCGAGGCGCTCTTCGTCAAGCTGGCCGAGGGTGTGTCCGCGGGACGCCAGGGCGCGCTGCGCCGGCTGCGGATGCTCCACCAGGCGATCATCGACCGCGAGGAGCAGGGCGAGACCCTGTCCCGCCTGCTGCCCAGCGGACTGGCAGAAAAGCTGCGCCGCGAGCGGCGGGACATCGGGGAGACCGAGCGTGTGGTGGTTACGGTCCTGATGAGTGACATCAGGTCCTACTCGACGATCGCGGAGCACGCCGACCCGAGCCAGCTCGCCGGACAGCTCAACACCCATCGCGCGGCGATGAACAAGGCCATCCTCGGTGAAGAGGGGACGGTCATGCAGTTCGTGGGCGACGCGGTCATGGCGGTATTCGGCGCGCCGTTCCCGCAGCAGGACCATGCGGACCGCGCCGTGGCCGCGGCCTCAGCGATGCACACACTCCAGGCCGAGATCAACCTCGAATGGACGGAGAACGGCCTGCCGCCGTTCGGGCTCGGGCTGGGGCTGTCGACCGGTGAGGCTGCGGCGGCCCTGCTTGGTTCGGCGGAGCGGCTTGAGTACACACTGGTCGGAGACACGGTCAACCTCTCGCAGCGGCTGCAGCAATTCGCGGGCGTCGGTGAGACCGTGCTCTCCGCGGCCACGCTCGGCGAGCTGAGCATGAAGGTGGAGACGGTCGCGCTCGGCGCTCAGACCGTCAAGGGCCGTGACGCCCCCGTCGTCGCCTACAAGATCATTCACTATGGCCCTCGGCCGGGTCGCCCGCATGGAACTGCAGCCGGGTCGCCGAGCGCCGGGGCGGGGTCGCCGAGCGCCGGGGCGGGGTCGCCGAGCGGCCGGGCCGCGTCGCCCAGCGGCGGGGCGGGGTCGCCGAGCAGTGGGCCGGGGCCGCCAACCAGTGGGCCGGGGTCGCCCAGCGGCGGGGCGGGGTCGGCCCGCGGTGGCGGTGCTGCTGATTTGACCACCGATTTGACCACCGATTTGACTACGGATTTGACCACCCGAAGGGGGGCGTGATGAACCAGAGCCTTCCCGCGCTCACCATGCGCGGCGTACGCAAGACCTTCGAGGCCGAGAACGCGCCGGTCCGCGCGCTGCGCGGCGTGGACCTGACCGTCGCAGAAGGCGAGTTCCTCGCCTTGATGGGCCCCTCGGGCTGCGGCAAGTCCACCCTGCTGAACCTGGTGGCAGGGCTCGACACCCCCGACGAGGGGGACATATCCGTCGCAGGCGAGGAGGTGACCGGGCGCAGCGAAGATGACCTGGCAAGACTGCGCCGCCGCCACATCGGCCTTATCTTCCAGTTCTTCAACCTGCTCGAGGGCATGACCGTGCTGGAGAACGTGGCGTTGGCAGCGGTCATCGCGGGCCGCAAGCGCAAAATGGCGGAGACCCGTGGCAGAGACCTGCTCGACCTGCTCGGCATCGGCGACAAGGCCGCCGCCGTCCCGGGAGTGCTCTCCGGCGGCCAGCGTCAGCGGCTGGCCATCGCTCGTGCCCTGGCCAACGAGCCCACCCTGCTCTTGGCCGACGAGCCGACCGGGGCGCTCGACTCCGAAGGCGGAAGCGAGGTCATCGAACTGCTCCGCCGTCTGCATGATGGCGGCCAGACCATCGTCCTGGTCACCCATGACGAGAGCGTGGCCGCAGCGGCCCGGAGGGTGGTGCGGATGCGGGACGGGCGGATCTTGCAGCCTGAGCCGGCGCCGCAAAGCGGCGAGCCTGTCGTCATCGAGGCCCGCTGACCATGGACAGGCCAGTAACCGCGCATCGCCCTCCGCCGGGGGACCGGGGGCAGCCGGGCTCGCCGGGGGCACCGGCGGCGCCGCGCTCGTCAGTGGCGCAGGGGGCGGAGGGTGCCCAAGAGGCGCAGAAGTCGCGGGAGGCGCTGAGGGTCGCCGCGGAGGCCAGGCGAGGCGGCGGAGCGCGCGCCGGTCGCCTGGCGACCGGTGTGCTTGGACCGGCGTGTACGGCTGCCGTCGCAGTGTTTGGGCTCTGGTACGTGCCCGGCGGCATCTCGCCCCTGGACGCGGTCGCCTTCGGCCTATCACTCGCCTGGGCGCTCGCAGGAGCGATCGCGGCCCGCAATCGGGAACGTGCTCCGCAGTGGCCGGTGGCGTCCGGGGCGTTGGTGGCGGCGGTCGCGCTCACGGCCGCCCGTCTTGGCAGCCAGGGGCCAGCAGGCCAGCACGAGGCGGCGCGCGCGGTGGCCACGCTCGCCGCGCCGCTCGTCATCGCGATCTCGTTCCACTTCTTGCTTGCCCTCCCAGATGGTCGGCTGGGCGGGAGGGCGAGGCGCGTCGCTGCGGGTCTGGGCTACGTCACCGCGCTTTCGACCGGGCTGGCGCTCGCGCTGGCTCACCAGCCATTCACGATCGCGGCGGGTGCGCCAATCTGGGCGCTTGCCGTTTCGTGCGCCCTGCCAGCCCTTCGGCTCCGCTACGGCCGCGCGACCGGACTCGCCACCGGACGCGCGACCGGACGCGCGTCCGGCCTCGCGTCTGGCCGCGCGTCTGACCGCGCGTCCGGCCGCGGCAGGGAGCGAATGCAGTGGCTCGGGATCGGCGCGGTCGTGGCCGCAGACGTCGCCCTGATCGGTGCCGTACTGCACCTGCTCGTCGGCTGGCCGGGCCCGGTCGCCGCGGTGGCGGCTGGGGCGAGCTTGGCGGTGCCGCTCGGGCTCATCGCTGGTGACAGCTCCCTGCTCGCGCCACACGGCGGCCGCCTGCTTGTGCATGTGCTCTCAACCGCTGGATTCAGCCTTGTTGTCGCGGCTGTCTACGTGGTCATCGTGCTTGGCCTCGGCAGGGCGCCGAGCAGCGCCGCCGACCGCCAGATGCTGGGGTTGTCCATGCTCGCGGCGGCGGTGGCGGCGGTCGGCTACCTCCCGGCGAGGGACCGGCTCATCGCCTCAGCGACCCGCTTCGTCTACGGTGCGCGCGAGGCGCCTGACGAGGCGGTGCGCACCTTCGGCAGCAGAATGACCCGGGCAGTCGCCATGGATGAGCTGTTGCTCCAGCTCGCAGAATCGCTGCGCAAGTCGATGGGGCTGGCCACTGCCGAGATCTACACAGGCGGCGGCGACGTCCTGGAACGGACCGTCTCCGTGCCCGACGCAGGCAGTAGGTCCATCATCGTCACCGAACGTGAGCGCCCCGTCGTCACCAGGGCAGGGGTGTCGGGAAGCGCGTGGGCAGCTGTCTGGCTGCCGGCCCTGCTCGACGGCCGTGAGCAGGCTCAGCTGCGGGTGGCGCCGATCAGCCATGGGGGCAAGCTGCTCGGGCTCATCGTGGTGGAGCGCCCGCCGGGGGCACACGCGTTCGCCGATGAGGACGACCGCGTGCTGAGCGAACTGGCCAGGCAGGCCGGGCTCGCGTTCCATAACGTTGAGCTTGATGCGGCGTTGCAGACCACACTTGATGAGCTGCGCAAGCAGGCGGACGAGTTGCGCGAGTCGAGGGCACGCATCGTCGCGAGCGGCGACGCCGAACGTCGGCGGGTAGAGCGCGACCTGCACGACGGTGCGCAGCAGCACCTGGTGGCGCTGGCCGTGAACCTGCGCCTGGCCAGGGACATCATCGCTGACGATCCTGCGGCAGGTGCGGAGATACTCGCCCAGATGGCCGACGACGTGCAGCTGACCATACGGGAGCTGCGCGAGCTTGCGCACGGGATCTACCCGGCGCTGCTCGCCGACGGCGGGCTCGCCGACGCGCTGCGCGCCGCCGCCGGCCGCACCGCCATGCCCGTCTCCGTATCGGCCGATGGCATCGGCCGATACTCCCCCGGCGTGGAGACAGCGGTGTATTTCTGCTGTCTGGAAGCCTTGCAGAACGCGGCCAAGCACGCGGGTGGCGCGGCGGCGCAGGTGCGGCTTTGGGAGGAGTCGGGCGGGCTGTTGTTCTCGGTGAGCGACGAAGGGCCGGGTTTCGATCCGGACAAGGCGCGCGCCGGCCACGGCTTTGTCAACATGGCGGACCGGCTCGGCGCCATCGGCGGCACCGTGCGGTGGGAGTCGTGGCCAGGGCACGGCTCGAAGGTCACCGGCTCGGTGCCGATCATCTGAGCCATTGCGTCGGCGCGGCGAGCCCGCTGCCGCTGCCGGGGTTCGTCCGCCGGGCCGCGACCCTGTTCAGGCCGTTGCGAACGAACCGGAGTTCCGGCTCGCCCAGAGACGGCGCAGCGTATCGACGCCGAACCGCTCCTTGTTGAGGTAAGCGCTCGCCCCGCTGTCGGGAGCGTCGGCCGGGAGATCCTCCACGTCGTAGGTCGAGCAGAGAAAGACCACGACATCCGGATGGGCGGAAACGATCCGGCGCGTCGCCTCGATCCCGCTCATGTCCGGCATGTTGATATCCATCAACACAAGCGCCGGCCGCAGCGCATCGACCAACGCGATCGCCTCGGGTCCGCTTGATGCTTCTCCCGCCAACTCGAAGCACGCGAGGCGGCGCAGCACGGCCTTGGCCGCGAACCGGAACGGCGCCTGGTCGTCTACCACGACCACGGCATGCGGGGTGGTCATGACTCCAGCTTCCCATCCGCCGTAACGCCTGCGGAGGGTGCTGGCACCCTCACCGCAGTGTGGTCACCCCCCCTCGCCCGACCGCGGCGCGGTCAGCGGCTACGGTCCGGTCAGCGGCCGCGGCGCGGTCAGCGGCTACGGTCCGGTCAGCGGCCGCGGCGCGGTCAGCGCTGCACCTCGCTGAGGTAGAGCAGGACGGCCTTCACCCGCCGGTTGAGGTCCCTCTCCTCGCTCAACCCGAGCTTTGAAAAGATCGAATTGGTGTGCTTCTCGACCGCGCGCTCCGAGACGTTTAGCGCGGAAGCGATCGCGGCGTTGCTCTTGCCCTGCGCCATCTCCGCCAGGATCTCCGACTCTCTCGGTGTCAGCAGCGACATGCTCGAGGCGTGGTCGCGCGCCCGTGATCGCACTAGCTCATCAACGACCAGCGGGTCGATCACCGATCCGCCGCGCGCGACCGCGCGGATTGCCCTCGCCAGCTCATCGATGCTGGCCACCCGCTCCTTGAGCAAATACGCGCGTCCCGCCGAGCCGCGCTCGAGCAGGGCCATGGCATACCTCGGAGCGGTGTACTGGCTCAGCACAACCACGCCGACCTGAGGGTGTTTTTCCCGCAGCCAGGCCGCAGCCTGGATTCCCTCATCGGTTCCCGTAGGCGGCATCCGGATATCGGTGATCACCACGTCCGGCAGCTGCTCGCCGACCAGCGCGAGCAGCTGCGGCAAGTCGGAGGCCGTCCCGACAAGGTCGAAGTCTTCATTCGCGGCGACGAGCCGGGAGACCCCCTCCCGGAGCAGCACATTGTCCTCGGCCAGCGCGACCCGGATCGTTCCCATTGATCGGTGATGGTAGCGCGCCGCCGAACTCGCGGAACAGAGCTGCGACGACTTTGTACGCCAGAGTGTTGTGCCAGCCCTCGAAATACCGGCCGGTAACGACATTCTGGAGTACAAAGCGGCGACCGCAGACCTAGGCCGCTAGAGCTGGAAAGCGGCCCGGATTCGTTCGTTCGACGCATCAACCTGGTCACTGTCTATTTCAAAACCTATGTAGCGGCAGCCAGTGCGAACAGCGGCGATCCCAGTCGTGCCTGAGCCGCTGAATGGATCGAGCACGACCACATCGCCTCCGGCCTTACCGTAGGCATAGATGCACCGGCGGGCAAGTTCCTCAGGGAAGCGCGAGTAGTGCTTCGTGCCATCAATCTTTTCATTACCGAACTCCCAAACCGAGCCAACCGGTGGATGTGTGCGGAATGAGTGGCGTTCGGTGCGGGTGAAAAGATAGATGGCTTCATGTCGCCTATGCGGTCGCCTGCACTTGCCCTCCGGCATCGGGTTCCTTTTCCGCCAAATAACCTCACCGCGAAAGAGCCAGCCCGCGTCGCACAACGCGATAACAAGTCTATAAGGCAGGGCAAGCAGGTTGCCGTATTGCAGCCACGGTGTACTTCTGTCGATAAACGCCCGCCGCTTGTGTCGCGGCTTGGTGTAAGCGGAATTCTCTGGGTCCAGTCCAGTTCCATTTGGGCCAAGCGTGCTGTACGAATGATCTCCACGGCGCCAGTTGACCGGCGTGTTGTACGCGTCAGCTATATTTATCCACAGCGCTCCATGCTTTTTCACCTTGGGCAGCAGATCGGTAAATATCTCGGTAAGCTCTATTATGTACCGTCGTGGGTCTGACTCAACGCCGTTGCCGTATGACATTCGCTGGCCCCAGTAAGGCGGGCTCGTGACCACAATGTCGATGCTCTCGTCACCTAGATCCGGGATGAGCTTGCGGCAGTCGCCCGCGATGACACTATTCATTGGGCAGTAACCAGGCTGAGCATTGTTCACCGTGGCCCTCCAGGACCTGGATTTGCTACCGACGCTCTAGACAGTAGCTCGGAAGGTCCGCCGCCGGGCGGGCACATGGCCGCAGCGGCAAAGGTCCCATCAGGCAGCGGCCAACCGCATTGTGTCGGCGGCGAGGTCGAGTACGGCGCGTCTGATCCCCCAGTGAAAGCTGGGGGATCACGCGTCTTGACTTGGGCCGTTCTGCCGACGTCAAGGCCGCCGGTTTGGCGGCGCCGAGGCCGCTCCCGCCACTTTGTACTCCACAGTGTTGTTCCGGCCCCCGAAATACCGGCCAGTAGCGACATTCTGGAGTACAAGGCCGCAGCCGCTGCCCGGCGAGCTTACGAGGATCTAGGGGCGGCGCGCTGCCGCCCGATCACATCCTCGAGGCTGGTCGCGGGGATCGTGGGGAACTGGTCGCGGATGGCAGACGTGTCGAAGGTCATGTCGGTGGTGTTCATGACGACGGCGGCATGGCCCTGACGCGCAAATGCCGACGATACCGGCCGTGCGAGCACGGACATGGCGCGCAGCACAGGCAACGGGATGTGTTTGATTCGGCCAGGCTTGCCGCTGCTGGCGATCAAACGGTTCGCGATCTCGGTGAAAGTCAGGTTCTGCGGGCCCGCCACATCCAGAATCTGACCCCGCAGCGACCGGTCGCTCGCGGCGCGATCGACGATGGCCGCCACATCGTGGGCGGAGACGAAGTTGATCGGGTTCTGCCCGGGGCCGAGCACAAGCGCCTGGCCGCTTGTGGCGATCTTGGCGCCGATTATCGCGATCCAGGTCTCCAGGTAAGCGGCCGGCCGGATGATCGTCCAAGCCAGTCCGCTGGACGCAAGATCCTGCTCGGCGGCAAACTTCATCCGGTGCAGTGACATCGGGTGATCCGGCGCGGCGCCAAGCAAGCGTCCGGTTACCATCCCGGTCGACCGACTCTGGGCTCGGCTTGCCCGGTCCGACAAACCCATGTACCGCCGAGATCACCGTCTCGCAGCCGCGGACCGCCGCAGCTGCCGCCGCAGGGTCCCGCAAATCGCCGGTCACGATCTCAACCCCATTGGGCAGATGCGCGCCCCGGCCCGGGTCGCGGGTGAGCACCCGCACGCCGCCGCCGCGCACGGACAGCAGTCGCACCACCTGGGTTCCGAGCGCGCCGGTCCCGCCAGCCACCAAGATCATCACGTCACCTCGCCACCGGCGCGCCTGCGACCCGGCGGGCATGTGCGCTGACGTCGCCGCTGGCCTCTTCGACAGGCTCGAGGTAGAACCGCACCGAAGTGATGACGGTGCCCGTGACGCTGAAGATGGCCACCCCGCGCATCAGGAACTCGCCTCCGTTTTGCCGGGTGCCGGACATGTCCCACTCGGTCCACACAGTGTCGCCGTCCTCGGCAGATCTCGGTACCCGCGCCGCGATGTCGGGAACACCCGCGAAGATCTGCGTCCAGTTCGTGCGGACCTGTTCCTTGCCACGAAAGCTCCGCTGTGGGTGTGCCGGGGTCTCGTTGACGAAGCCCTCGGCAAAACAGGACACCAGTGCCTCGATGTCGTGCGCGTTCACCGCCCCCACCAGGCGGTTCAGTACCACACGCGCGCCCTGGACCGTTGCGCCCATGGCAACCCCCCAAACTTTGTTACACTAAGCTGTAATCGATACGTAAGTATGGAATTAATTAATGGGCCAGGTCAAGAGCAAGAGACGCTACGACTCCAGCGGCCGCCGGGCCCAAGCCCGACGCAACAGGGATGCGGTGCTCGACGCTGCCCAGCGCAAGTTCCTCGCGGCCGGGTACGCCGCCACCACCATCGCCGAGATCGCCCGCGAGGCAGGCGTCTCTGTCGAGATGGTCTACAAGGCGTTCGGCGGGAAGTCCGGGCTGGTCCGCGCCATCTACGAGCGAGGGCTGCGCGGACGCGGATCAACCCCCGCCTACGAACGCTCAGATGAGATGCGGGAACAAGAAACCGACGCGAAAACGATCATGCGACGGTGGGGCGCGCTGGCCGCCGAGGTCGGCTCGGTCGTGACACCGATCCGGCTGCTCATGCGGTCTGCCGCGGCAAGCGACCCGGAGATCGCCGCGCTGCTCAACGAAAGTGACGACGAGCGCCTCGAGCGCATGCGCCACCACGCGCGCTTCCTGGCCGACCGCGGCTGCCTGCGCGACGGCGTTGACGTGGGTCAGGCCACCGACATCATGTGGGCCTGCACCTCACTCGAAATCTACGACCTGCTCGTTCTGCAGCGCGGTTGGCCGCCGGCGCGGTTCGCGCACTTCGTCGCCAACGTCATGATCACCGCACTGCTCCCCGCGTCCCGCTGAGGCTCCCCGCGGCCCGCGACGAACCAGACGCACCCGTCGGCGCGGCAGCGGACAGCCTCGCGCTCAGCGCTCCGTTGTCGGCTGTGAGGTCTCACCATTATGGGCATTGTGCTCGATAATAAGAATGAAAAAATAAATTCATGGCGGCCAGGGCGGCACAGGATCCGCTGCGCGACGCCGAGCAGCTCGACGGCGCGCTCGGCCGGTTGGCCGTAGCCACGTGGCCGATGGCAACGGCCAGCGGTGGCGTGGGCGGGAATGTCCGGCGCGACCGCGCAACCGCGGCCCGGGCAGGGCCAACCGACTGTGGGGCCGCGCCACTGCGGCCGCGCGGGGAGGACGCGGCCGCGGGGCGCCCTCGCGGCCGAAGCTCGTGGTCGGCCGCCACCCGTCTCACGGAGCGCACAACGGGTCCGCCGGCGACAGCCGGGCAGCTCGTCCGCGTTCACCAAGCCGCCGCACGGTTCTTCCGCGGGCAGCTTCGCGCGAGCTGGGCGCCGGGCTACCTCTCGAACCGCGGATTCGACGCCGTCACGCAGAACCGCTGGCTCGCCGGTTACGCGCCGGCCGGCGGGGCGGCGCTAACCCGCCATTTGCGGGCGCACGGCTACGCCGACGCGGTGATCGAGGCTGCGGGGCTGGCGCGCCGGTCCCGGCGCGGCGCGCTCGTCGACACCTTCCGCGACCGTGCCATGCTGCCCATCCGTGACAGCGACGGCGCGATCGTCGCCTTCATTGGCCGTGCGCCTGACCGGGCCCGGCCGTCTGTGCCGAAATACCTCAACAGTCCGCGCACCGTGCTGTACTCGAAGCGGGAGGTGCTGTTCGGGCTGTGGGAGGCGCGCGGCCTGTTCGCAGACGGTGCCCGGCCGGTCCTCGTTGAAGGCCCGTTGGACGTGATCGCGGTCACGGCCGCGGGTTCCGATCGATTCGCGGGGGTGGCGCCGTGCGGCACCGCCCTGACCGGGGAGCACGTCGCGGCCCTTGGCCGGTTGTGCGACCTCCAAGCAACCGGCGTCATCGTGGCGTTCGACCCTGATCAGGCCGGCCGCAAGGCCGCGGTCGCCGCCTATCACCTGCTCAGCAGCGTGACGGGGGGTGTCGCCTGGGCGTCGGCGGTGTCGGGGCAGGATCCCGCCGACCTCCTGCGCGACGAAGGCCCCGCCGCACTTGCCGACGTGCTGGCCGAGCGCACCTGCCCGCTTGCCGACCTGGTCGTGGACGCGCAGGTCGACGGCTGGCGCCGGTGGCTCTGTTATCCCGAGGGCCAGTTCAACGCCCTGCGCGCCGCCGCCCCCGTCATCGCGGCGATGCCGCCCGGGCACGTCGCCCGCCAAGTCGCGCGCCTGTCCGGTCGGCTCGGGCTGGACCACCCGACCGTGACCGAGGCCGTGACTGACGCGCTCACTGGGCTTGTCACCTGCCCAAACCCCGTTCGGCCGGGGTGATGGACGCAGCGTTCCGCAGGTTCCCGGGGGCCGCCGCTCTCAGGTGATCACCTGAGAGCGGCGGCGCGGAGGGCGCGGTAGAGCAGTTCGCGGTCCCCGAGCCGGCGCCGCAGTTCGCGTTCGAGCCCGCCGATGGGAACGAGATTTTGCGGGGCACGCGCGTCCTTGTGCGGGGAGCTGGCGAGCTGCGGTAGCAGCCGTGCGGCCTGATCCGCGAGCCGGATGGCCGCCGCGGGCGGAAGGTCGGCGGAGCATTCCAGCCGGACCACCCCAGACCAGGGGGCACCCGGGGGGCCTGGGACGCCGGAGGCGGTGAGGACGCCTGAGGTGATGGGGACGCCTGAGGTGGCAGGGATGCTGGAAGCGCTGGGGACGCTGGAGGTGGTGGGGGCGTTGGAGGCGGCGGGGACGCCGGAGGCGCTGGGCATGCTGGGGGATCCTGAGGTGCTGAGATCCCCGAGGACGCCCGGAGCGCCGGGGGCGGCGGGGGCGGCGGGCAGCCGCAGGTACCACGAGTTGCGCCGCCACGAAGTGCCCATGGTGAATACGGGACAGCGCTGGCCCGGGGAGAGGGCTGCGACCACGGAGGCCTGCGCGGCGGGCAGGTAGGCGATGTGGTGGGTCTTGATGTAGCCGATGGTGCGGTCGAGATGGGTGCGGCCGCGCAGGGGGCCATCGACGACGAGCAGATCGTCGCCACCGTCGCGCTGAGCGCGAAACAACAGAGCGAGCTCGACTTCGGTTTCTGTGAGCCGCCGCTGCAGCGCGAGCGACAGCTTGTCGGGGGCACCGCGGTCTGCCCGCCGGGCGATGTAGCGGGCGTGCGCGGTGGCGATGTCAGCCGCCTCGGCGGTCGCGGTGAACAGGCCCCGTTCGACGGTGACCTCGGCGACGCGAGCCACGCCGTCGCAGCACACCAGGCCCGCGGCGAATGAGGCCGCGATGCCCGGCGCCGGCTGCAGACCGTTGCCGTTGCTTCCGTAGCTGGCGCCGTTGCCATCGCGGCGGTGTACCCAGATCCAGGCGTCGATGCGCCGCACGCCGTCGAGGAACAGCAGCTTGGATGGCAGCGGCGCCGACGGATCCGGATCGATCGGCCGCCAGCGGTCGGCGGGCATCTCCAGATCAAGGTCGAGTTCCGCGCTCGACTCCTCCAGCGCGCCGCCGCCCTGACCGGCAGCGTTCAGCTCCTCATCGAATGCCGTGCCGTAGCCGGGATCCCACGGGTCCACGGTGAACCAGCTGCCGATCGCGGCGGCGGCGCTCATGGGTGCTCCCTGCGCAGCGCCGACGTGCCGCCTTCGCGGCTGACGACAAACCGAACGGGGACCCGCTCGGCGAGGGCGGCGACGTGGGTGACGATGCCGACCATGCGGTCGGAGTCGGCCGCGAGCCGCTCCAGGGTCGTGGCGACGGTGTCCAGCGTGTCCTCGTCCAGCGTGCCGAACCCCTCGTCGAGGAACATCGAGTTCAGGTCACGCATCCCCGCTGACAGCGCGATGACCTGATGCGAGAGCGCGAGCGCCAGCGCGAGGGACGCCTGGAACGTCTCGCCTCCCGACAGCGTGTGCACAGGGCGCTGGGCCGCGGCGTCGTTGTAGTCGATGACGAAGAGGTTGTTGCGGTCGTCCCGGCTCAGCTGGTACTGCCCGCCCGACAGCTCCATCAATGTCGCGGACGCTTCTGTCACGAGCGAGTCAAGCGCCTCGCTGCACAGCCAGCGCTCGAACGCATTGGCCCTGAGCAGGTTGCCGAGCATCCCGGCGACCTGCTCTTGTTCGCGGAAACCAGCGATCTGCTTGTCCAGCTTCGCCGCCTGCTTGCGCGCACGGCGCAGCGCGGCGAGCTGTTCTTCCGCCTGGGCGCGCTGCGCCGCGACGCGTACCGCCGACTGCGCTGGATCGCTGACCGCCGCGAGGCCATGCTCGGCGAGCACCGCGCCGAGGCCCGTGACGTGCTCGGCGACCTCGCGTTGCAGCGCGTCGGCCGCAGCGTCCAGCTCGGGCTGGCGAGCCGCGCGTTCGCCGCGCTGCGCCGCGGCCCATCCGGTCAGCGTCGCCCACGCCGCGGCCAGGTCCCGCTGGTCATCGACCGGCGGCGCGCCCAGGTCGACCAGCCTGTCCCGTGATTCACGCAGCGCCGCACGGGCCTTCCGCTCGTGGTCGGCGAGCCCGGCCCGTGCTCGCTCCGCGGCGTCAGCGGCAGTTCGCGCCGCCTGCGCCTGGCGGCGCGCCTGATCGAGCGAGTCGTCGGCGGCGGCGATCGCCTCAAGCGACGCCCCGACGTCGGCTTCAGCCATCGCCCGGGCGAGGCCGGCGGCGGTGTCCGCCAGGCGCTGCCTCGTGCCATCGGCTCTCGTGCGGGCAGCGGCGGTGTCCTTTCCTGCCGCCGTGTAGGCGGCCTGTGCCCGTTTGCCGCGCTTGGCGGCGTCGTCGGCGCGGGCCTTCGCATCAACGAGGCCAGGTGGAGCGGCATGGCGCGGCAACGCGGTGACCGGCTGCAGGCAGACCGGGCAGGCTTCGCCCGTCCTCAGGGTCTCGGCGATCGCGGCTGCCGCGTGCGCCTTGTTAGCCGCGGCCAGCGCGTGCGTCGCCTCCTCAAGCTCGCGATCGGCTGCGGCGAATTGGCTGGCCAGCTCGTCTTCTTGGGCGAGGCATGCGGCCAGTGCCGCCTCGAGGCTGTCAAGCAGGGCGGCGAGCGTGCGTTGCTGGCCGTAAGCGTCACGGAGCCGTTCGAGCTGCGCTCTGTCGGGCAGACCGGCACGGACGCGGGTGGCTTCCGCCTCGCGCAGCTCCGCGTCGTGGCGGCGCTTCCTGGTCTCCTCGATGGCCGACTGCGCCACGCCGATCCGCTCGGCGAGGTCGCGGACTCCTGCAGGCACCCGCACTGCGGCGAGACGTGCCGACTCGACCATGCCAGCCTCCCCGCGTTCAGCGGCGTGCCTGGCCCTTTCCTGCGCAATGGCCAGTTCCGCCAGCCGATGGTCCACCGCACAAGCGAGCCTGGCCAACGCGGCGACGCGATCGGTTGCAGCTTCCTCCGCTTCGGCGGTCGCGCCGGCAAGATCGTCGCGGGCGCGGCGGGCCAACTGCATGCTCGCGGCGGCGCGTTGCGCCCGTTCCCGCGCGCGCTGGCCGACCTGCTCATACACGCCGAGTGCGAGCAACTGCACGAGCAGGTCCTGCCGCTGGCGCGGCTTTGCCTGCAGAAACTCTGCGAATCGGCCCTGGGGCAGCAGCACAGACTGGGTGAAATGCTCGTAGCCGAGCCCGAGCAGCTCGCAGACCCCGGCGGTGACGCCGTCGGGGCCCTCGGCTATCGGCTCGACCAGCGCCTCGAGGATCTTCTCCATCGGCGCGGACGCGCGGACGGAAGGGTCGAGGCGCTCCAGCCGCGCCTCCTTGGTGTGGACCTGCCCTTTCTTGTCGCGTGTGAGGGCACGCACCGCGGCGTACCGCGCGCCCGCCGCCTCGAACACCAGGCAGACACGGCACGAGTTGGCGGCGGGCGCGAGGGCGTGGGCGATCACGTTCTCCTTGCCCCAGCGGGGAACCGTGCCGTACAACGCGAAACACAGCCCGTCGATGACGGTGCTCTTTCCCGACCCGGTCGGCCCGGTCAGGGCGAAGAAGCCCACACCGCAGAAGTCGATGTCGGCGGCCCGGCGGTAGGAGCCGAACCCGTCGAGAACCAGCCGCAACGGCCGCATCACGCCTCCCCGTCGGGGACCGCGGCCGACAGCGCGGCGTCGCCTGAGCCGGTGATCTCGTCAAGCAACTCGGCGAACATGGCCGACAGGCGCGGGTCGTCGATGCTCTGCTCGGCCAGGTAGTCACCGAACAGCCTGACCGGGCTGCGCCCCGCCCGGCTGGGCCCGGCGCCCCGTCCGGCGCCGGCCCGGCTGGCGGGCCGCGGCTGGTGCGCCTCGTCGAGTCGCACCTCAAGCGCGTTGGGCATCTTGTCCCTGACCAGGTCGCCAAGGCCCGCTCGCGCCGATTCTGCGAGAACGATCCGCAGGTACGCATCGCCCGCCTGCTCACCCATGGCGATGACCTCATCGAGTGTGCCGCGCAGGGTCCGCAGCGCCCGGCCTCCGGCGATAGGCACGGGCGTAACGTCGGCCCGAACCCCCGGCGAGGCGGTCACCACCAGCGCCACCGGCTCATTCGCCTCCTCGCCGAAGTCGATCGCCAACGGCGACCCGGAGTAGAAGATCGGGCAGCGTCCGTCGATCTCCTGCTGGCGATGCAGGTGGCCGAGCGCGGCGTAGTGCGCGCTCGCAGGGAACAGGCTGGCTGGCAGCTCATAGTCGAAGGCCGTCTGAACGTCCCGCTCGCCGCCGCCCCGTCGGCCGCCGAGCAGCGTGGCGTGCGCCATCACGATGTTGACTGCGTCCGCGGTGAACCGGGCCGTCAGCAGCTTGACTATCTCTGCCACCCGGCGGGCGTAGTCGAGTGTGTGCTCGGCGGCCTCGTGCAGCAGAACCTCGGCCGCTCGCACGGCGTAGCGGTGCGAAAGGAATGGCAGCGCTGCCACGTTCACCGTTTCCCCGGGCCGGCTTCGCAGCCGCAGCGTCCCGCCGGCGTCGGGGCGTTTCGGCGTGCCGAGCACGTGCAGGCCGAGTTCGCCGAGCACGGGCCGGTACAGCGCGTCAACGAGGTGCTGGTTGTCGTGGTTTCCCGCGATGGCCACGACGTGGCGGCCGTCCTGGCGCAACGCCAGCAGCGTCCGCATCACCAGGCCCTGCGCCCGCGGACTCGGCGCGGCGGTCTCGAACAGGTCGCCCGCGATGAGCACGACGTCGACATCCTGCTCGCGGGCGGTGCGCACGATGCTTGCGAGCACGGCGGCGTGCTCGTCGTAGCGGTCCCGGCCCTTGAGCACCTTCCCGACGTGCCAGTCGGCGGTATGCAGAATCTTCATGCGATGGCCTCAGTGAAATCCTCGCGCTTGAGCCCGCGTGCGCGACGCTGACACGCCGCGCGGCCGCAGTGTTTGCCCGGGGGGCGACCCCCCGGAACCCCCCGATGGCCCCGTTGCCGCCGTCGGACCTCGCCGCACGCCCAGAGATGGCTCGCGCCGCGCAGCCGTTAAGGATCATGATTGACACGCCGGTTCGGCCGGAGCTAGAACGGCGGCGGGTCATCGTCACCGGCGCCGGGGATCGTTGCGAACGGGTCGGCGGGCGCGGCCGGGCCCGGGTCGTGACCGGCCCAGGCGCCCTTCTCGCTCGGCCGGGTCGCCCACGCGGGGAACGGGAAATCGACCGCAAGCGGCACCGGGATGTCGGGCTGAGAAACGAACATCGTGCCGGGCTTGGCCAGCATCGCGCGCGCCCGCTGGGCGGGGGGGAGGTAACCGTACTCGGGCCGTTCGGCCTCCGCGGCGTCGAGCCGGCCAGCGACGCGCACCGAGCAGTTGGCCAGCACGCGCCGCTCGACCTCGCTGGCTGTCTGCTGCGCGCCGATGAGGATCACCCCGAGGGACCGGCCGCGCTCGGCGACGTCGAGCAGTATCTGCTTGATCGGGCTGTCGCCGTCGCGCGGGGCGTACTTGTTCAGCTCGTCGAGCATGACGAACATCAGCGGGCGCGCCGTGCCCTGCCGCTCCTTGCGGGCAAGCTCGCCGCGCAGCGTGACCCCGACCACGAACCGCTGCGCCCGGTCGGGCAGGTTGTGCAGGTCAACGACGGTGACCTGGGCCCTCGACGTGGTGATCGACCGCTCGCCGCGATGGCCGAGGTCGCCGCGGATGATGGCGGAGAGCGGCCGGACGGCGGAGCGCAGCCGCCGCAGGAACGCGTTCACGCTGCCGGTCGCCGTGCTGCCCGCCAGCCAGCCGCCGCGAAGGCCGTCGTCGCTCAGCTCGGTTTCCAGCAACTCGACCAGGTCAGCGAAGGTGCGGATGAGCGTGTCGTTGGCCGGATCGACGTCGCGCACCCTGACCGCACCGTCAGTGCCGGCCGCAACCCCGTCGCGCCGCAGCCGCGCGGCGACCTGCCCGATCAGCATCGTGTACTGTGCCCGCTCGTCCTCCGCGTCGGCGAAGACGAACGGCAGCAGTTCGCTCTCGCAAAACTCCGCCAGCGTCCAGTAGAACGGGCTGACTGCCCGGTCGCGGGCGCTGACGTCGGGGGTGCCCGCTGGGTCGTCACGGCGGGGAGGGGCAAAAACCCTGACATTCCCGAACGGCTGCGCTGGCAGGCCCAATGCCTTATAACGGTCGCGCTGCCATTCGGCGAGCCTGCTATTGGCGTAGTCGAGGAAAAGCAGGTCCTCACCTTTGACGCTGAAGATCAGCGCCTTGGTGTTGTGCGCCTCGCCGTCGAGCACGCCGCAGTTGAAGACCGAGTGCAGCACGAACGTGGCGAAGGATGTCTTGGTGGCGATGCCGGAGACACCCGAGATGGACACGTGCGCGCCCCGGGTGCCGTCGACGAACTCGAAGTTGATGAACACCGGCTGCCCGTCGCGGCCGAACCCGATGGGCACCTTCGCCTCGCCCATCTCGTCGAAGTACAGTGCCGTGTCGCGCTGCCGTCCTTCGGCGCGCGCCACTGCCGCCCCCGGCAGCGGCGGGATGTAGATTTCCGGATCCACCCGGGTCACCGTCACCTCGGCGACCTCGCACACCTCGGCTGGCAGTGCGCCCTGCTTGATCAAAAACACGTCGGAGGCGAACCGCGCGCCCTCGTGCACCGCCTCGATGTCGGTCACCACGCCGGCGACCTGGACGCGGCCCTGGCCCGGCAGCTCACGTGAGGTGACGACGACGTCGTCGAGCTGCAGATACTGCCCCGGCGCCAGGCCGACGCTGAACCGCAGCGGTGTCGCCGGCACCGTGCCAATGACCAGCCCAACCTCCGTGCCGAGTGTGGGCTGCAGGATGCCGGTCACATACCCCCCTGCCCGGATGGCAACTGACTGTCGGCAGCCTACGTCCATACCGGCGGCGCATCAGTGGCTTTCGCACACGTGTCGGGCGCGCTCACATGATGCGCGGCGCCGTGGCGGGCCCGGCGCGAGCCATGATGGCGCCAAGCCGGCGTTCGACGTGCTCCCGGGCCTCGCCAATGTTTCCCTCTGTCAGGCCCGCCATGGCGACGGCTGCGGTGATGATAACGTCGGCCAGTTCGGCGAGCAGGTCGTCGCGGCTGCGGCAGACGCCCTTGCGCGGGTTGAGACCCTTCAGCCCGATGAACGCCTCAGCCACCTCACCGACCTCCTCGGTCAGCTTCAAGAGCCGGATCTCGAGCGCGACATCGCTGTGGTGGCCATGCAGCCGCCGGACCTGATCCCACATGGTTCCCCTAAGCGTTGCGGGCCTGGTCGGCGACGTGCAGAGCAGACCCTGATGGCAGGGATGCAACCCGCGATGGCTCGTGGACGAGTCGCAGCGGCGTCGTCGCGGATGTCGAAGGCAACGGCCGGGCAACGGGGCCCGCCTCGCCTTGGTGGCCATCATCTTCAGGTTCTTGGCTGTTCGCGCGTGACCGCGGGCACTGCTGCGCCAGTATGGCTGCGAGAACCATAACCGGCCGACTTCAAACGTGCGAGCGGGGACGATGGCGGACGATCGCGGTGCCACGAGCAGACGTCGTATCCAGTGTGTGGTAGTGGCTGGGGTGCTCGCACCGGCCCTGCTTGCGGGTGTGGTCATGAGCCTTTCTGGAGGCGGCGAGCGTGTCGCGCCGACCGCGTATTCGCAAGCGCGCAGCACGGCCGCGGCGCCAGGCAGCCGGATGGCCGCGATGCGAGCGGCCGCGCGGGAGTTCAGCGTTCCCGTCCGGCTGCTGTTAGCGCTGTCCTACAACGCGTCGCGGTGGGAGCGCGCAGGAGACAGCCCAAGCGTGGACGGCGGCTTCGGGCTGATGGACCTGACCGCGAAGACGTTCGCCGCCGAAGACGGCCGCGGTGATCCCGCACATCCGGCGCCGGGGGAGATCACGCAGGCACGGACGCATGACACGCTCGGCGAGGCGTCGCGATTGCTGAATGTTCCCGCTGCGACGCTCAAGACAGACGAGAGGCAGAACATCCGCGGCGCCGCCGCGCTGTTGGCCCGCTACGCCCGGAAGCTGACCGGGGGCGCGTTGCCGTCGGCGCTGGGCGGCTGGTACGCGGCGGTCGCCGAATACAGCGGCGCGACGAACACGTCGTCGGCGCGTTCTTTCGCCGACGACGTGTTCGCCACGCTTCGCAGCGGCGCTTCCGCGATCACCACGGATGGGCAGGCGATGGACCTGCCCGCGTCGCGTGGCCTGCGGCCGAACCTGGCCGGCCTCGCCAAGCTGGCCCTGCCGCGGACCACGGTGACGAACTCGTCCACCGCCGTGGACTGCCCATCAACCGTGAGTTGCTCCTTTGTTCCCGCCGCCTACGCCCAAGATGACCCGAACGACCCGGGCAACTACGGCAACTACGATAAGGCCGGCCGGCCGGCGAGCATGCTCGCGCCGTCTGGGCAGCCGGCCAGCATGAACATCAAGTACATCGTCATTCACGACACAGAGGGGTCGTACACCGGGGCCATTAACACATTCCAGAACCCGACGTCCTACGTGAGCGCCAATTATGTGATCAGGTCCTCGGACGGCGCCATCACCGAGATGGTCCGCCCAAATGACGTGTCCTGGGCCGCGGGTAACTGGTATGTCAACATGCACGCCGTTAACATCGAACACGAGGGCTTCGCCGCGCAGGGAAAGACGTGGTACACCGCGGCCATGTACCGATCGTCGGCCGCGCTGGTGCGTTACCTGGCGAGCAAGTACGCAATCCCGCTCAACCGCGCGCACATCCTTGGCCACGACGATGTGCCTGGCCCCACAAACGCATTGACGGCCGGCCAGCACTGGGACCCGGGCCCCTTCTGGAACTGGAACCACTTCATGGCGCTGGTGCATGGCGTGAGCGACGCGACAGAGCAGGCGAACGCCGGGTCGACCTCTCGCGGCACGCACCAGCTCGTGGCGATCGACCCCACGTTCGCCACCAACGAGCCGACGATCAGCGACTGCCCCGGTGGCAGCTGCGTGACGCTGCCGAAGCAGCCGGCGAACTTCGTGTATCTGCGCACCGGGCCCGGCGCCAGCTACCCGTTGATCGGCGACCCGGTCTTGCGCCCGAGCGGCGGGTACGGCACGACCGTCGACAGCGACTGGGGCGACAAGGCAGTGACCGGCGAGAAGTTTGTCTTCGCCGGGCGAAGCGGCAACTGGACCGCTATCTGGTTCCGTGGCCGGAAGGCGTGGTTTTATAACCCGTACGGAACGCTCCAGAAGGCTCGGTACTCAAGCGGCCAGGTAATAACGCCGAAGCCGGGCCTGACCTCGATTCCGGTGTACGGCGCAGCGTATCCGGAGGCGTCTGTCTATCCGTCGGTTGTGCCGGTGAAGCAGGTCGTCAAGCTGACGTACACAATCAGCGCCGGGCAGGAGTACACGTTCGTCGGGTCGACGCCGACCGATTACTATTACACCAATACCATCGACTCGAGCGCGCCCGATGATCATACTGTCATCATTGGCACGACGGTTTACTACCAGATCGGCTTCAACCACCGTAGGTTCTTCGTCAACGTCAATGACGTCGCAGTCAAGAATGTGCCCTAGCGATTCTCGGTCGCTCGCGACCGAGAATCGCACCGAGGAACGTCACAAGCGCGCCCGCGGAGTCGGCGAGCGACGTTAGCGCGGGTTACCTGACCACCCGGTAGGTCAGATGTGTGACGCCGGGAGCGTCGACGACCCGGGCGAGGTCCAGCTCGACGCTGCCTGGCTGGAAGCCGTCGAGCAGGCGCGCGCCGCGGCCGAGCACCACCGGCACCAGGTCGATGGCGAGCTCGTCGAGCAGGCCGGCGCGCAGGCACTGCTGGATGATCGTCGCTCCCATCACGCTCACATCCTTGCCCGCGGCGGCGGCGCGGGCTTGGTCGACGGCCCGTTCGATGCCGTCCGTGACGAACGTGTACGGCGGGTCGCCGGCCGGCACCGTGTCGGGGATCTGGTGGGTCATCACGAACAGCGGGACGCCCGGCTGCGGTCCTGTCCCTCCCCACGCGTCGGACACATCGTAGGTGCGCCGGCCGGAGATGACCGCGCCGATCCGGTCGGCGAACTCGTCGAAGTACCTGGCGCTGATCGCGGACATCGTGAACGACGGGTAGTGCCTGCTCGGCGTGTCGCCGTCGCTGAACCACGTGAAGAGCCTGTCGCCGCCGTCGCCTAGCGGTTGCGCCGGGCTATCGTCAGTGCCCGCGATGAACCCGTCCAACGACGTCGAGACCCCGCAGATGACCTTTGTCATGGGTCAAGGCTGTCAGTCCCCAGCCTTCAGGGTGGCCGGAACCGCGCACACCATGCCGTCGCTGAAGCCCGCCGCGCCGACTCCAAGCGCGAGGTTGAACCGGTGCTGCTATCACACATCACGGCGGGGAGAATGTGACCTGTCCACGGCTCACCGATGAGTTCGCTGCGCGAGATCGGTCAGTCGGGAAACACGCTCATGTGCGAGGAGGATCGATGACCGACACGGCGTTCACCACCTGCCTGTGGTTCGACACCGAAGGCGAAGAGGCGGCGAACTTCTACATCAGCATCTTCAACGACTCCAAGCTCGGCAGGGTCGGCCGCTACACCGAGGCAGGGCCGGGTCCGGCCGGTGCGGTCATGGCCGTCGAGTTCGAGCTCAGCGGGCAGAAGTTCGTCGCACTGAACGGCGGACCGCAGTTCAAGTTCAACGAGTCCATCTCGTTCCAGATCCCATGCGAGGACCAGGACGAGGTCGATTACTACTGGAGCAAGCTCTCCGAGGGTGGCCAAGAAGTCGCCTGTGGCTGGCTGAAGGACAAGTACGGGCTGTCCTGGCAAGTCGTCCCTACCATGCTCATCGATATGATCGGCGACCCGGACCCGGCGAAGGCGAAGCGGACCACCGAGGCGATGCTCTCGATGACCAAGTTCGACATCGCCGCACTCCAGAAGGCGTACGCGGGAGACTGAGAGCTGGCTGCTGAGCGCCGCCGGGGATGGCCGGGGTCAGCGGCTGGTGATCCGCTGACCCCGGCCGCTCCGGCTGTGGAGCAGCGTGACGTGCTCCTTGATGTCGTCACCACGGCGGTGGTTGTGTTACCTCGGCTGGGTTTGGTTCGTCACCGTAATGACGAGTGACGACGGAGGACGTAACAGTGGACCATGACGACTGGCTGGCCGGGCGATTCGAGGCCCACCGCGGCCACCTGCGTGCGGTGGCCTACCGGATGCTGGGCTCACCCAGCGACGCGGACGACGCCGTGCAGGAGGCGTGGCTGCGGCTCAGCCGCTCCGACGCCAGCGCGGTGGAGAACCTGGGGGGATGGCTGACGACCGTCGTCGCGCGGGTCTGCCTGGACATGCTGCGCTCGCGCCGGTCGCGGCGCGAGGAACCGTTCGGGGAGCTCATGGCGGAGCCGGCGGACAGCACGGCGAACGGGACAGTCCCTGAGCACGAAGTGCTGCTTGCCGACTCGGTTGGCCTCGCCATGATGGTGGTGCTCGAAACGCTGGCGCCGGCGGAGCGAGTCGCGTTCGTGCTGCATGACATGTTCGGCGTGCCCTTCGGCGAGATCGCTACCATCGTGGACAAATCCCCGGCCGCCGCCAAGATGCTCGCCAGCCGCGGCCGCCGACGCGTGCGGGGCGCGGCCACAGTGCCCGGCGCGGCCAAGGCGCCCGGTGCGGATCTGGCCAGCCAGCGGGAAGTCGTCGGAGCGTTCCTCGCGGCAGCGCGCCAGGGCGACTTCGACGCGCTGCTCGCCGTGCTCGACCCGGACGTTGTGCTCCGAGCCGACCGCGCAGCCGTCAGGACGGGCGCATTGGCGGAGGTCCGCGGCGCGGCGGCGGTAGCTGAACAGTTCTGCGGCCGCGCCCGGGCTGCGCAACTGGCGCTCGTGAACGGCGCAGCCGGCGCTGTGTGGGCCCAGGGTGGAAAGCCGCGGGTCGTGTTCGGCTTCACGATCGCCGACGGGAAGATAGTCGCGATTGGCATCCTCGCCGATCGCAACCGGCTGAGCCAACTCGACCTGGCCGTCATCAACGACTGACCCGGCGTTCGGTGCTTTCAAGAGAGGGATGGATGTACCAGCTACGGCCCATCGGGTGGGTCGAATCTCCGCTCACCGACCGCGACCTCGCGCCCAAGCAAGGCGACGAGGGAGCGCCGGACGCCTGGCTCGTGTTCGACCCGGGCATGCGCCCGGCCATCCGCGACCTGGAGGTTGGCGCCGAGGTCATCGTGCTGACCTGGCTTGACCGCGCAAGCCGCGACGTCCTGGCGGTGCATCCTCGCGGTGATCCGGCTAATCCCGTGACGGGAGTGTTCAGCACTCGTTCGCCCGACCGGCCGAACCCCATCGGGCTGCACACCGTGCAGATCCTCGCGATCGAGGGCACCAGGATCACGGTGCGGAACCTCGAAGCGCTGGACAAGACGCCGATCGTCGACGTCAAGCCCGTCCTCGAACCGATCGGGCGACGCTAGCCCGCGGGTTGTTGCCGGTTCGTTGGAGCACCGCGATGTCACACGCCGAGCAGGTAGTTCGCGAGCGCGGTGGGTTGCGACAACGCGATCAGGTGGCCGCCGGGCAGCGCCGCTGGCGCCGGGGATCAGGACGGATGTGCTCACGAGCCGTCCTCTGTCGCCGAACTCGCCGCAGTGTCGGCCGACGCTATGCTTGTGCCAGCATGCACTAGTGGTGGCGTCGTCGCCGGGTAGGTACTGGGTTAACAGTGTGTCGCCCACGAGAGGCCGTGGCGTGAATGTGGTGACCTACGAGCCCGAGTACACCCGTCCCGATCTGCCGGTCCCCCTGTCACCCACGCGGGGGTTGCCCAAGCTCGTCCGCCGCTATCTCCTTGGGCTTCATGGGCCCAGCTTCGCGAGCGCCTACCGGATCACGGTCGCGTGGGCGGCGGCGGGTTGCGCCGTGGCAGTGGTTAGCCTCCTTCTGCCATCGCCGTGGCAGCAAGCTGTCGTAGCCTGTTCGGCGTTGCTCGGACTGTACGTCGTGGTCAGAGCGTTGGCGCTGGTGGCCTTCGAGCGGCGCCAGCATGTATTTGAATCGGAGTGGATGGCCGCGCAGAGCGAGGTGCTCCGTGGTCATGCGTTCGACGTGCTGCGATTCACCGTCCAGGACTTGTCGGGCAGCACAGGCGTGCGGCGCGTCTATGACCTGACCCGCCCGGCCGATGTCCGCGATCTGCGACACCGGCAGGACGATGAGCGGGCTTCGCGCCAATTTTCCCGGGCGACGGTGGAGTTCACCTACGTGGCGGGTGGCGGCACTCTGGTGGTGGCGGATGTGCGCAGAGAACTGCCCGAGGTTATCTTCCTGGAGGGATGGGCCGGGCCGGGCCGTGCGCAGGTCCGGTTTCCCCAGGCGCGCTACCTGGGCCGCCCAGGACCCGGGAGACGCCCCGCGCAACGGACGTCCTGGACGTTGTCTGGACCCGTCATGATCGCGGTCGGCGAGTCGGTCTATAGCTGCGCGGCCGGGCCGACCGAGGACTCTGCCGCGGCCGGGACGGCCGAGGCCTCTGGGTTGGGTTCAGCAAGGTAGCCCTGCAGGATTCGGTGGCGGAACTCGTAGTAGCCGTTGATCTGCCGCAGCACTCCGCGTTTGTAGGAGTCGCGCAGGAACCGCATGAGCTCAAGCGGCGCGGACCCGCGCGCCGCCAGCCACGCTCGCGTCCAGACGAACCTTCCCCATGAACTCGATCCGAAGGCCATGAGGCCAAGTCCGGCGGCGCTCAGTATGCACCCGCCGGTGGCGCCCAACAGCGCGATCGTGAGCTGCTGATGCTTGAGGATCGCCAGATTGTCGAGTACAGGGCGGTGGCCGGCCCGCAGCCAGAAACCGAGGTAGGCGCCGGTGAGCGCGCCGGGGATCGCGCCCAGCAGCCAGGCGTACAGCACGGCGGTGCGATCGGCACGGAGCAGGTTGTCGGGGGTGACGACCTTCAACGGGTCGTTGGGCCGGCTGACGTAGCGGGCCACGGCGAAGGTGAGTCCGCTCAGCGTGCCGCCAATGACCGTATAGCGCACTGGCCCGTACAAGAACCAGACGATCACGGCGCAGGCCACGCCACCCACCAGGCCGAACCCAATGGTCCGGGCGAGTTGGTACGGCACGGGCACATCCACCGAGCCGAGCCGCGGGCGGGCGCGGCGCGGGTCGTCCTGCGGAACGAGTTCGACGATGAACGCGCCGACGATTCCGACGGTGAGCCCAATCCAGAAACCCAGCCACGGACGGTCAAACTGCGCGAAGAAGATCGCTGCCAGGCCCGAACATCCCGCCCCGGCGATACAGATGGCGATGATGAGGTACAGGGCTCTGGGCACAGCCAGGTGCAACCGCCACCACGCCAGCCTTCCGGCCGGGTCGGTGTGGCTGGCGAGGAACTTCAGGTAGTGACGCGCCTCGGTCGGGGTGATGCGCTCATCGTTTGCATACGCCTTGCGGACGAAGGTGCCCAGCAGGTGCCGCCTGATCCGGTCCGCGGCCTCTGGCCCCGTCGCGGTCGGCAGGAGTTCCGACAGTGACGCATCGGTTTCCCTTGCCAGGGAAGTCATGAACGGTGTTCTGAGCGCCTCGGCGAGGGGGCCCTGCGGCTGGTTCTCCAGTTTGGCGGCCAACGGCGCCAGGGGGCCGTGGACGTTGGCTGGTTCGTAGTCAAGAAGGACGCCGCGCACCTCGTTCGCCCGCAGCGGCTGCAGTTCCACTATCAGCGCCTGATGGAGCACATTGCCGGCGTTCGCCATCGCGAAGTCCGCGGTCCGGCAGGTCAGCACGAAGGGCTTGCCGCTCAGCTCCTCGTCGATGCGCTTGAGAGCGGTAGCAGGTTCTCGCACCTCGTCCAGACCGTCCACGATTGGCAGGATGTGGCGGCTGGCCAGGGCCGCGGCAACCCGCCTGTCGTATCTGGTCTTGCCGAGGACAGGGAAAATCTCTGAAAGCTGGCGCGTCATCCACGTATGCAGAGATGTTCTGGGATCCCATGTGGCGAGTTGGAAGAGCACGGGCAGCCGGGTGCGCCGTTCGGCGAGTTCCACGATGAGCCGGACGCACGCGGCGGTCTTACCCCCGCCCATCTCGCCGGTCAAGACCAGCCGGGCGCTGTCAGCCTGCTGCCCGATGCGGTCCGTGAGCTGGTCGAGGGTGCCCTGGGTGCCGAGGCCGAGGGCGAGCGCCCGGTTCGGGTTGGAGCCATCAGCCAGCCGCCAATGCAATCCGATCCTGCGCGCTGGCTCCAGGCCACGGCCCACCATCTCCGTTGTCCAGTCCTCCCCGACCTGCGGTGCCAGCTGCCCCGCTAGCTCCCTTGCCGTCTCTTCGGGAGTGCGCCGGACAGCCTCCCGCTGTGTCGAGGCGAGTACGGCGCTGAGGATCGGAACAGAAACAGAGACAACCGCCACCCACTGGGGATCCAGCCGGTGGAGTCCAGCCGCGACGATGGCGCCGATCAGGATCGCGGCCATGACGGCATAGAGCCCTATGGTCGCGCTCCGGCGGGAGACCCTCACGGATGCGCCTCCCCATGGTTCTGCAGTGAAGCTGGCGGCAGTGCCTCTGGCCCTCGGGTCAGGAAAGTAAGCAAGGTGGACCGCATAGCGAGTCGCCTGGTCATCCGTGCAATGACCGGTAACCTGCGGCCCACCACCGACTTCAGTAACACGAAGTAGATCATCCCGGAGTACCGGCGGGTTGCGGCCCCGCCATAACGTGACACCAGGCGCGCACGGAGGACGCGCATGCGCGACCCGATGTCCGTCAGCGTCGTCACGCCCAGCGATGCGAGTGTGGTTACGCCATGACGGTTGTCCTGTGCAACGTCCATGTAGTCATCCAGCGACTGGAACGTCTCGCCGAGCGCCATGACAAGCTCCCTTTCTTCGGCGTCCATCTCGGGCTTGACCAGGCTGCACAGGGTCAGGTTGGCCATCGCGCCCTTACCTCGGCAGATCTTCTCCAGTACCGCGGGGGAGACCGCATCCTCGCGCTGCCGCCTGGACAGGCACTGGTACTCATGCAGCGCGTTAAGCGCGACGACCACCGCTTCGTCGGACAGCGGAAGAACCCGCGCGATCTCATAGACCAACTCGCCGAGCAGACGCTCCAGATCGCCATTGGCAGTGAACGGCCTGGCACTGAACAGGTCGCTCAGCCGATCGTCGAGCGACGCGTCCGTGCTCCCATCGATCAGGTCATCGTAGAGCCGGGTGACGGCGCCTGCGAGCACCGAGACCTCCAGCCGCTGCTCGCACCCTGCCAGCCGAGCGTAAATCAGCATTGCCAGCCCGATCTTCGCGCTCATGGCGCGTAGCGCGCGACTTACCTGGACGCGCTCGTGAGGATCGCTGATCGTACGTTCCACAATGGGTGCGACCACATCTTCGTAGGCACCGGTCAGATTGCTGATCGTACGGCATGCGAAAGCCACCGCTGCAGGCAATCCCACCGCAAGCCGCGCACAACGTAAAGGGACAACAAGGTCGCTAAGTCCTTGCCCCATCCGCACTCCCGCCGCCGGGGAATTCGAGCGTGTCACACCTGCTGTCCGCAGGTAAAGCGGCACTCGCGGATGGGCCGGCGGCGGACGCCTTTTGCCACTTCAGGAATCAAACTCGGGTTCCATTTCGGTGCCGCGCTGGAGCTGAGCGTCAAATGTGTCAGCGCCCAGCGCTGCTCGCGCCGCCGCGCAGATGCGGTCGACATAGTCCCGCTCGGCAGGGGACAGCGGCGCTCGCGCGGACTGCCTGGTCGCAGCCGCGGTTCCGAGGAGCAGGGCGGCGCGCTGGTGGCGGCCCGCGAGGGCCTGCGCGCCGGCCATGCCTTCGAGCGAGGCGACGGCGCGGGGATCGCCGAGCTTTCGCGCGATGGCGAGGCCGTCCAGGTGGAAGGCCTGGGCGGCCGTGGGATCGCCGCGCTGCTCGGCGACGAAGCCGAGCTCGGCCAGCACCATGGCCTTCGCGACGTCTGGTGCGTAGCCCATCTGGTGGTGCCATTCGAGCACCTTGCGCAGGTGCGCGTCGGCGATGTCGAGCTTGCCTTCTTTGCGGGCGAGA
>WNFX01005620.1_pt1 | contig 30154 bp, 33 predicted proteins | sample 5400111 | NCBI WGS metagenome assembly WNFX01 (sample SAMN13153363, study PRJNA577476) | soil metagenome | isolation source: 40 cm soil or saprolite under grassland replicate 1 | place: USA:California | collected 2016-06-15 | reverse complement strand
TCGCGGCCGAAGCCGGATTCTTTGTAGCCGCCGAAGGGGCTGGTGGGGTCGAAGCGGTTGAAGGTGTTAGCCCAGATGACGCCGGCGCGGAGGCGGTTGGCGAGGTCGAGAATGCGGCTGCCTTTGTCGGTCCAGACGCCGGCGGAGAGGCCGTAGGGGGTGTTGTTGGCTTTCTCGACGGCTTCGGCGGGGGTGCGGAAGGTCAGCACCGAGAGGACCGGGCCGAAGATCTCCTCCTGGGCGATGCGGTAGGACTGGGCGACCCCGGTGAAGACCGTGGGGCGGAACCAGAAGCCGCGGGCGGGCAGGTCGCAGGGGGGTTGGTACAGCTCGGCGCCCTCGGCTTCGCCGCTTGCGACCAGTTCCTCGATCCTGGCGAGCTGCTGGCGGGAGTTGATGGCGCCGACGTCGGTGTTCTTGTCGAGCGGGTCGCCGACCCGCAGGGTGGCCATGCGGCGCTTGAGCTTGGCGATTAGCGGCTCGGCGATGGATTCCTGCACCAGCAGGCGCGAGCCGGCGCAGCAGACGTGGCCCTGGTTGAAATAGATGCCGTTGACGATCCCCTCGACGGCCTGGTCGATGGGGGCGTCGTCGAAGACGATGTTGGCGGCCTTGCCGCCCAGCTCCAGGGTGAGGCGCTTGCCGGAGCCGGCGAGGGTGCGCTGGATCGCCTTGCCGACCTCGGTGGAGCCGGTGAAGGCGACCTTTTCGACGTCGGGATGGGCGACCAGTGCGGCGCCGGTCGCGCCCGCGCCAGTGAGGATGTTGACCACCCCTGGCGGCAGCTCCGCCTGCTCCAGGACCTCGCCGAGCAGCAGCGCGGTGAGCGGGGTGGTCTCGGCCGGCTTGAGCACCACGGTGTTGCCGGCGGCCAGCGCCGGGGCGAGCTTCCAGGCGGCCATCAGCAGCGGGAAGTTCCAGGGGATCACCTGCGCGGCGACCCCGAGTGGCTGCGGCTGCCGGCCGGGGAAGGCGTAGTCGAGCTTGTCTGCCCAGCCGGCGTAATAGAAGAAGTGCGCGGCGGCCAGCGGCAGGTCGACGTCGCGCGACTCCTTGATCGGCTTGCCGCCATCGATGGTCTCCAGCACCGCGAACTCGCGGGCGCGCTCCTGCAGGATGCGGGCGATGCGGAACAGGTACTTGGCGCGCTGCGCACCGGAGGTCTTCGACCACACCTTGTCGTAGGCGGCGCGGGCGGCCTTGACGGCGAGGTCGACGTCCTCCTCGCCTGCCTCGGCGACCTCGGCGAGGACCACCTCGGTGGCGGGGTTGACGGTCTTGAAGCCCTTGCCGGACGCCGGCTCGACCCATTTGCCGCCGATCAGCAGGCCGTAGTGCTCGCGGATCCTGACGTGGTCGGTCGCCTCCGGCGCGGGCGCGTAGGCCAAGTCGAGGCCGAGGCCGAGGCTGGCGGCGGAGACGGGCGTCTGGTCGGCCATACGCGGGTCAGTCCTCAATCCTTGGAGAAGTAGTCGGCGGACTGGTAGCGGCCGGTGCGTTCCTTGGCGAGCTGCATGAGGCAGTCGTTGAGGAGGCTGGAGGCGCCGATGCGGTAGCGCTCGGGGGTGAGCCAGTCGGGGCCGAGGGTCTCGTTGACCAGGATCAGGTGCTGGATGGCCTGCTTGGCGGTGCGGACGCCGCCGGCTGGCTTGAAGCCGACCATGCGGCCGGTGCGCTCGTGGAAGTCGCGGATCGCCTCCAGCATCACCAGGGCGACCGGCAGGGTGGCGGCGGGCTCCACCTTGCCGGTGGAGGTTTTGATGAAGTCGGCGCCAGCGGCCATGGCGAGCACGCTGGCGCGGCGGACGTTGTCGTAGGTGCCGAGCTCGCCGGTCTCCAGGATCACCTTCAGGTGGGCCGCGCCGCAGGCCTGTTTCACGGCCACGATCTCGTCGAACACCTCGCGGTGCCGGCCGGCGAGGAAGGCGCCTCGGTTGATCACCATGTCGATCTCGTCGGCGCCGGCGGCCACCGCGTCGGCCACGTCGGCCAAGCGCACCTGCAGCGACGACTGCCCGCTCGGGAACGCGGTCGCCACCGAGGCGACCCGCACGCCCGAGCCGGCCAGCGCGTGCTTGGCGGTCGCGACCAGCGCCGGGTAGACGCAGACCGCCGCCACCGGCGGGACCGCAGGGTCGGCCGGGTCGGGCCGGCGCGCCTTGGCGCAGAGCGCCTCGACCTTGCCGGGCGTGTCGGCGCCCTCCAGGGTGGTCAGGTCCATGACCGCGACCGCGAGCCGCAGCGCGGCGACTTTGGAGCCCTTCTTGATGCTCCGCTTGGCGAGGGCGGCGGCGCGCTCGGCGACCCCGACCTGGTCGACCGCGAAGCGGGACAGGACCGGGCCGAGTTCGATCTGCCGCAGGAAGCCGTCACCGGCCTCGGCGAATCCCGCCTCGGCGAGCCGTACTGGTATGGTCGCCACGGCCGTCACCTCCCGAAGGCTCCGAGGGCTCGCTTGCTCCCAGCGGCGATTGTAGCGACCGGCATCCGGCGTCTCCCGTAGTGACTCACCGGTAACTCACTCAGGGAACGCGACGATCGTGTCACCATCCTGTGATCCGCCGAGACGATGCTGGAGGTAACAACCGAATTACGATCCCTATTCTCGGGTACGATCAACGTGATCAAGAGTATCGTTAGAAATGGTCGATTCGTACGTATTCACCCGGGGGAGCGAGGAGTGCAATGAGCCTTGATGTATACGTCGGCTCGCTGACCCGGTATTACACCGAAGGTCCCATCGCTGTCGTCGAGAAGCTCGCCCGGCAGCAGCGGATCCCCTATGCGATCGTGCACGGCAACGGCGTCGACGACTGCCCAGGCCTTGACCAGGTGGTGCGCAGCGCCGTGCTGGCCTGGCGCGAAAACCTCCGGCTGGGCCTCGGCGAACGCCTGGAAGCCCCCTTCGACTGGGACGAGGCGGCTGACAGCGTCAGCTTTAACGAGAAGCCTGGCTGGGACGGCTACGGCGCCACCCTGCTGCTGGCAGCCCATGAGGAGCACCCGGAGCTGCCGCTGCCAAGCAATGTCCTGCCGGACTGGCCGGACGACCCCGCCTACCTGGCGGCCACCGCCGAGGGCGCTGCCACCCGCTTCGACCAGCTGCTGATCCCGGAGCTGTGGCTCCCCCACCCGATCGGCTTCACCTTCCGCTCCCAGGACGTCACCGGCCAGGACGTGGAGATCGGGTCCAGCATCGGGCTGCTCGCCCAACTGCGGGCGCTCGGCGAGGCCCACCCGCCCAACGGCGACCGCCCGATCGCAGCCACCGCCCACGAGGGCATGCGGGTCCTCATCCAGATGGCCGAGCACTCGGTCCAGCACCGCCTGCCGATGAAGCTGGACTTCTGAGCGCCTGAGCTGCTGAAGCAGCGCCAGGTCAGGCGGTTTTCGATTCGCCGCCGTCCGGCTCGATGCCGTGCTCGCGCAGCAGCCCCCGGAGTCGCTCCACCTCGGCGCGGAGGTGGCGGTTCTCGTCGAAGACGCTGGCGACGCCAGCGTTGATTTCCTGTTCGCGTCGCTTGGCCTGCTCTTCAGTGGCCACTTCGGCGAACTGGCCGCTGGCGAGGACCTGGATGACCTGCTGGCGGACGCGGGAGAGGTCGGCGCCGAGCTTCACCAGTACCAGGGCAGCGACGCCCTCGCCCTCGCGGATCAGCCCGAGGAGGATGTGCTCGGTGCCGACGTAGTTGTGGTGGAGCTGCAACGCCTCGCGCAGCGACAGCTCCAGCACCTTCTTGGCTCGTGGGGTGAAAGGGATGTGCCCCATCGGGGCGTCCTTGCCTCGGCCGATGATGCTCTGCACCTCAGCGCGGACCGCCTCAAGCGAGATCCCGAGCGACTCCAGCGCCTTGGCGGCGACCCCTTCACCCTCGTGGATCAGGCCAAGCAGGACGTGCTCGGTGCCGATGTAGTTGTGGTTCAGGAGCCGGGCTTCCTCCTGGGCGAGCACGACGACTCGTCGAGCCCGATGGGTGAAGCGCTCGAACACCTCTCCCAGACCCTCCTTGTCCTTGCGCCGTCCTGGGCGCAGGTCGCGGACCCGGCGGATCGCCTCAGCGACCGGTCGTTCCCTGGTTACGGCATAGCCGGCGTAGCCTCCAGCCTCTCCGGCCATCAGCCAGGCACAGATCTCGTCCACGTCGGCCGTGCCGCGGACGACCCGGTCGAGCAGTTTCCGCGCCGCTTCGGGCGGGTCAATCTCGCTGACCGGGCGACCGTTCAGGGCCATGAGCTGGAGGGCGGCGACCAGCGCCACCTCCCCGCTGCGGGGCCCGAACGGCTGCCGTAGCCCCACGCCGTGCAGCAGGGTCGCGGCGGCCCGGGGCGGGTTGTCGCAGCGGCGGGCCTGCTCCAGGACCGCCTCGGCGCCGTCGAGGTCGGCGGTGTCGAGCAGGGCGTCCGGCTGGGGGCCCAGGACCCGCTCCGCGATCACCACGAGGTCGGCGAGGTCGAGGTGGATCATGGCTCGCCGTCCCGCAGCAGCTCCAGCAGGCGCTGGTGCCTGGCCAGGTTCTCCTCCAGCAGGCTGATGAAGCGGTCGTCGGCGCGGCGGCGCTCGACCAGCTCGGCGATCGCCTCCCGGATCACGTCGGAGACGGAGCGGCCCTCCACCTCCGCCACCAACTGCAGCCGCTCGGCCAGCGCGGGGTCGAGCCGCAGCATCATGTTCTTGGTTCCGTCGTGCCCGGTTTCCGGGCTTCCGGCTCCAGTGCGTCGCGTTGTCATAGTGATATCAGGATATCACGATAGCCGGAGACTGCCAGCTTGGGTTTCGATCAGATAACAAAAAGGAATTAGTTTGACACGCGATGCTTGTGTACCGATGTCCGTGTCCATGTCCTTGTAGCCCCAGTTCCGCATTCCCCCCGGGGCGCCCTAATTAGGGAAGGAGTGATCAGTGGCCAGATGGACCAGATGGGCAACGATCGCTGGAGCAACGGCGGCCCTGATCCTCGGCACGCTGTTGGCTAGCCCCGCCTTCGCGGCGGATCCCAGCACCTTCACCACCGACCAGCTCTGCAGCACCGCATTCACGGGCGCCGGCGAGGCACCCGGCGTGACCAAGACGATCGACGCCTCCGGCACCGTCATGGCCGGTCAGGTCGTCAACGTGACCGTCACGCAGAACCCCCCAGACAACAACACCAAGATCCTGATCGCCGGTGACTGCGTGCGGGTCAACGGCGTCTACCAGCACGACCTGAGCCAGTCGTCCCACCCAACCAACGTCCACGGCCCGTGGATGTTCAGCTACACGGTCCCGAGCTCGGCCAAGGCCGGCGACAAGATCTGCGACCGGGCGGTAGTTGACGCCAGGCGCACCGGCTCGGACACCTCCGCGCACGAGAAGAGCAAGGAAGTCTGCGTGATGGTGGCAAAGAGCCCCAGCACCTCCACCGCCACCACGGCCCCCGCCAGCTCGGTCGCGGGCCAGACGACCTCGACCAGCGCCCTGCCGTTCACCGGTTCGAGCACCTGGCCGACAGTGATGGTCGGCGTCGGCCTCCTCGCCATCGGCGGCGTGATCGCCCTGCTGACCTCAGACCGCCGCCGGAGGTCTACCAGCTAGGTCCCGGTCAGGAAGTCAGGTTCGACAACGTCCCCGGAAGCCAACCAGCTCCGGGGACGTTGTCATGGACGGCTCAACCCTTGGTGGCTCCAAGGGTTAGGCCACGGACGAACTGGCGCTGGAGGGTGAAGTAGACGACCAGCGTCGGCAGTGCGGCCAGCAGCGCACCGGCCGCGATCAGGTTGTCGTTGGTGAAATAGATGCCCTGGAGGCTCAGCAGGGCCGAGGTGATCGGGCGCTTGTCCTGGCTCTGCATCAGCACCACGGCCCAGAAGAAGTCGTTGTAGATAAAGATGAACTCCAGGGTCGCCAGCGCGGCCAGGGCCGGGCGGGTGAGCGGCATGATGATGCGCCAGAACTGGCGCCACACCGAGGCACCGTCGACCAGGGCGGCCTCGGTCAGCTCGTGCGGGATGGTGCGCATGTAGTTGGACAGCACGAAGGTGCAGAAGCCCGTCTGGAAGGCCACGTGGATCGCGATGATGCCCCAGTAGGAGTCGTACAGCGTGCCCGTGGCGTTCATCCAGGTGGGCAGCGGGATCATCAGGAACAGCCGGTACAGCGGCGTGATGATCACCTGCTGCGGCAGCAGGTTCCCGGCGGTGAACACCATCAGCAGGGCGATGTTGAACTTCCAGCTGAAACGTGCCACCGCGAACGCCACGAACGAGGCCAGCATCAGTGTCAGCAGCACCGACGGCACCGTCACCAGCAGGGTGTTGCCGTAGTACTTGATCAGGTCCGCCTGGTTCCACGCGGCGGTGAAGTTGTCGAAGCCGTAGTGCCCGCCGACCGAGAAGTAGCCGTGATCGGCGGTGTACTGGTAGGGGCGCAGCGAGGTGTAGACCGTCCAGGCCAGCGGTGCCAGCCAGATCAGGCAGGTCGCGATCAGGAAGGCGTGCAGCACGGCCCGCTGCGGCCGCAGCCGGCGGCGGCGCCCGGTGACGATCGCGGCCGGGGCGGTGGAGGGGGCGAAGACGTCGACGTCGGTTGCGGCCATCGCTACCTCGCCCCCCTGGCACCGAAGTTGGCACGGAAGTAGGCGACCAGGTAGGGGATGATGAACACCAGGGAGACCACCAGCAGGATCACCGCCAGCGCCGAGCCGTAGCCGATGCGGCTCGCCTCGCCGACGATGTTGCTGACCACCAGCGCCGAGATCAGCTCCAGCCCGTTGGTGCCCTTGTTGATCACGTAGACCAGGTCGAAGGCGCGCAGCGCCTCGATCACGGTGATCACCAGCACGACCACGTTGATCGGCTTGAGCGCCGGGAACACCACCCGGGTGAAGGTCTGCCACTCGTTGGCGCCGTCGATCGCGGCGGCCTCCCGCAGCGAGGCGTCCACGGCCTTCAGCCCGGCCAGGTAGATGATCATGATGTAGCCGACGTGGCGCCAGCTCGCGGCGACCAGCGCCGACCACAGGTTGATGCGGGAGTCGCCGAGCCAGTCGACGTGGGTGTGGAACAGGTTGTTGATCAGCCCGAAGTCATACGAGTACACCAGGTGCCAGATGAAGCCGACGATGGCGAACGACAGCATTCCACTCCAGGTTGTGGCGCACCGCCGGCCAGAACGGCGGGTAGATGGTGAAGATCTGCTTGTAGTTCAGCGTCTTGATCCACTGGATGGAGCTGAACCCGCCGATCCCCTCCCAGCGGCTGAACGACAGCGCGATCGACCCCAGCGCCGGTACCCACACGAAGGCGAGGTGCAGCGCGGACGGGACGCCGACCATCAGGGCGAGCACCAGCCTGTCCCGCCGGGTCAGGCTCCTGAGCGAACGGCCGCGCCTACGGGTGGGGGTCCCACCCGCCGGCGCGGCCTTCTCGAGCATGGCCATGCAACCAACCCTGCCCCGTCAGCCGACGAAGATCGCTTGCTTCTGCTTCTCGATCGACGACAGCAGGCTGCTGGTGGCGCTCGGGGTCGGGTTCTTGATGAAGCTCTGCAACGACGGGATCATCACCGTCGAGACGAAGTCCGGCCGGCTGTCGCGGTCCATGAACTGCGAGATGTGCTGGGCCGAGCCGATCAGTTCGAGCGACTTCTTCTGCAGCGCGTTGTAGTTGCTGGTGTCGGCCTGGGTGTTGGCCGCGATGTTGGTCGGGTCGGACTTGAGGTAGGTCGCGATCGCCTCGGGGCTGGCCATGTACTCCAGCAGCGTCTTAGCGCCGGCCAGGTTCTTGGGCTTGCGGCTCACCATGAAGCCGTCGATCGGCGCCTCCACCGAGTCCTGCGCGAACTGCGCGTTGATCTGCGGGAAGGCGAAGAAGTCGAGGTCGGCCAAGTCGGCGCCGCTGAACTGCTGCGCCACGAACGACCCCAGCAGGAACATCGCGGTCTTCTTGTTCTTGAGGGTGATGGCCGCCTCCTCCCACTTCCTGGCGAGGCCGCCCTGCAGGTCGTGGTAGGGGAGGATCTGCGCCCAGTGGTTGAAGACGTCCATCACCTTGGGGTCGGTCCAGGCCTGCTTGCCGGCCATCAGGTCGACGTGGAACTGGTAGCCGTTAATGCGCATGTTCAGGTAGTCGAAGGTGCCCTGCACCGGCCAGCCGCCGTCGTCGGCCATGGCCAGCGGCACGTAGCCGTCCTTCTTCTGCTGCTTGAGCAGGGCGAGGTAGTCGTCCCAGGTCTTGGCCGGCTGGTAGCCGTGCTTGGCGAAGACGCTCTTCCGGTAGAACACCGCCCACGGGTAGTAGTAGAAGGGGACGAAGTACTGCTTGCCGTCCTGGCCGGTGGAGGCCGCCTTCAGCGCCGGGGTGTAGCTGCTGCCGATCTTGTCCCACACGTCGGAGATCGAGGTGGCCAGACCCTTCGCCGCGAAGAACTGCATGCGGTAGCCGGCGAACCAGAAGAAGACGTCCTGCGGGGTGCCCTGCAGGTAGCTGTTGATCTGCTGTTGGAAGGTGTTGTGGTCAACGGTGTTGACCTGGAGGTCCAGGCCGGTCGACGCCTTGGCCTTGGCGAAGACCTGCTGGTAGGCGGCCTTTGGCGCCGCATCCGAGGCGTTGGAGCCGATAGTTACGGTCTTGCTGGCGGTCCCACCGCCGCCACTCTTCTTGCTGCCGCAGGCGGCCAGCAACTCCGGCAGAGTCACGGCGCCCGCGGTGACGCCGACCATCTTGAGCATGTCGCGCCTGCTCAGCAGCGGCATCCCGACCGCGCTGGGTGCAGGCGACCCGCTAGGGCTTGACGAGCGGGGCATACGGCCTCCTTGCCACGGGCTCATATGAGCAGGTTCCAACGCAACCCCACAACCTTGCACATACTCCAGCGCGTTCATGCAACTGTGTCAAGGGTTTCTTGTTGCATCATGTTGACTTCTGGTGGGTTCTGGTTCGATCCTGACGCCATGACGATATGGCCGGACAAGGTCGACGGCCTCTGCTTCGGGGGTGACTACAACCCTGAGCAGTGGCCCGAGGCCACTTGGCGTGACGACGTGCGGCTGATGCGCGAGGCCGGCGTCAACCTGGTGACCGTCGGGGTGTTCGCCTGGGCGCTGCTCGAACGCGAGGAGGGCCGCTACGACTTCGGCTGGCTCGACCGGGTGCTCGACCTGCTCCATGAGGGCGGGATCCGGGTGGACCTGGCCACCGCCACGGCCGCCCCGCCGCCGTGGTTCACGCGCCGTTATCCCCAGAGCCAGCCGGTAACCCGGGAGGGGCAGCTCCTGTGGCCGGGCAGCCGGCAGCTCTACTGCCCCAGCTCGCCGGAGTACCGCGCCGCCGCCGTGCGGCTGGCAGAGGCGATCGCCACCCGCTACGGCGACCATCCGGCCCTGGCCATGTGGCACGTCAACAACGAGTACGGCTGCCACGTCCCCCACTGCTACTGCGACGTCAGCGCTGCCGCCTTCCGCGCCTGGCTGCGGCGTCGCTACGGAAGCCTGGACGCCCTCAACCAGGGGTGGGCCACGACCTTCTGGAGCCAGCGCTACAGCGACTGGGCGGAGATCACCCCGCCGCGGCTGAGCCCGAGCTACCTCAACCCGACGCAGCAACTCGACTGGTGGCGCTTCTCCTCCAACGAGCTGCTCGACTGCTACCGGGCCGAGCGCGCGGTGCTGCGGCGCATCACCCCGCAGGTGCCGGTCACCACCAACTTCATGGCGGCGCAGTTCAAGCCGGTCGACTACTGGGCCTGGGTCGCCTCCGGCGAGCTGGACCTGGTCGCCAACGACCACTACCTGCGCGAGGAGGAGGCGCCCGACAGCCGCGTCGACCTGGCCCTGGCCGGCGACCTGACCCGGTCGCTGGCTGACGGCGGGCCGTGGCTGCTGCTGGAGCACTCCACCAGCGCGGTCAACTGGCAGCCGCGCAACCTGGCCAAGCTGCCGGGGCAGCTGCGGCGCAACAGCCTCCAGCACGTCGCCCGCGGCGCCGACGGGGTGATGTTCTTCCAGTGGCGCGCCTCGCGCGGCGGCGCCGAGAAGTACCACTCCGGCATGGTCCCCCACGCCGGCACCGACACCAAGATCTGGCGTGAGGTCGCCCAGCTCGGCGCCGACCTTCGCCGCCTCGGCGAGGTCAAGGGCAGCCGCGTGGCCGCCGAGGTGGCGATCGTCTGGGACTGGGAGGCGTGGTGGGCACTAGAGCTGGACGCCCATCCCAGCGCTGACCTCGCCTACCTCGACCAGATCCGCGCCCACCACGCCGCACTGTGGCGGCGCGGCATCACGGCTGATTTCGTCCACCCCGCCGCCGACCTGTCCGGCTACCGGGCGGTGCTGATCCCGAGCCTCTACCTGGTCAGCGAGGACGCCGCCGCCAACCTGCGCCGCTACGCCGACGCTGGTCACCTGCTGGTGCAGTGCTTCAGCGGAATCGTCGACGAGCACGACCAGGTGCGGCTCGGCGGCTACCCGGGCGCCTTCCGCGACCTGCTCGGCATCCGTGTCGAGGAGTTCTTCCCCCTGCGGGCAGGCCAGACTGTCCGGCTCGACGACGGCTCCCAGGGATCGCTGTGGAGCGAGCTGGTGCACCTGGACGCCAACGTTGACGGCGCCAAGGCCGAGGTGCTGGCCACCTATGCGGACGGACCAGTGACCGGAGGCCCTGCGCTCACCAGGCGCGGGACTGCGTGGTATCTGTCCACCTGCCTGGCGCCGGACGACCTGGAGCGGCTGCTCGGCCGGATCTGCGACGCCGCCGGGGTGCCGGCCGCGAGTCAGACACCCAACGGGCGGGCGCCCTCCGGCGTCGAAGTGGTCCGCCGCGTTACTGTTGAGGCATCCGGGGGCAACTCCTACCTTTTCATCATCAACCACAACGACCGCCCGGCGACCGTGCCCCTGCCGGCGAGCGGCGTCGAACTGCTGAGCAACGTCGAGGTCGCCGGGAGCATCGTGGTCGCGTCCGGGGACGTCGCGATTCTGCGAGAGGCCGGTGCCTGACCGTGCTGCCAGCCCAACGACAGGAACAGATCCTTCAGGAGATCCAGACCAACGGCGGCGTCCGCGTCAGCGACCTGACCGAGCTGCTCCGCGTCTCCGACATGACTGTCCGCCGCGACCTGGACGCCCTCGCCCAGCGCGGGCTGGTCCAGAAGGTCCACGGCGGCGCCACCCTGCCCGGCCAGGGCAGCACCGACGAGCCGGGCTTCGAGGCCAAGTCCAGCCAGCAGCGACCGGCCAAGGAGGCGATCGCGCGCCGCGCGGCCGAGTTCGTCCAGCCGGGCACCGCGGTCGCGGTCAGCGCCGGCACCACCACCCACGCCTTCGCCCGCCACCTGCTGCGCATCCCCGGCCTGACGGTGGTCACCAACTCGCTCCCGGTCGCCGAGGCACTCCACGCCCACCGCCGCCCAGACCACACCGTGGTCCTCACCGGCGGCGTGCGCACCCCCTCGGACGCGCTGGTCGGGCCGGTGGCGGTGCGGGCGGTGCGCTCACTGCACGTCGACTGGCTGTTCATGGGCGTCCACGGCGTCGACCCCGAGGCCGGCTTCACCTCACCGAACCTGATGGAGGCCGAGACCAACCGCGCCATGGTCATCGCCGCCCGCCGCCTGGTGGTCCTGGCCGACCACAGCAAATGGCAGGTGGTGGGCCTCAGCACCATCGCCTCGCTGGAGGACGCCTCCCTGCTGATCACCGACTCGGGCCTGGCAGAGGACGCACGCGAGCTGCTCACCGGCCGGGTCGGCGAGCTGCTGGTGGTCGACCCGGAGCAACCCCGCCTCACCGCGCTGCCTCTGGAGGACCCAGTGGAGGACGTGGATGAAGATGTCAGCGCCTGAGCCGGTGCGGGTCACCCAGGCCCAGGGCGAGGCCGAAACCGAGGCGCCGCCCGGCGAAGCACCCACACCGCAAACAGTGCCGGAGCGGGAGGAACACGAGCTGCCCGACGGCCGCTACCTGCTCGCCTACTGGAGCCGCCGAGGACGCCAGGATCAGGACCGCTAGTTGCCCGAACTGCGCTTCAACCAGCTCCGCGACGAATGGGTCGCCTACTCGACCGTGCGCAACGACCGCACCTTCCTGCCCAGCGGCGACTCCTGCCCGCTGTGCCCGAGCGGCCCCGGCGGCAAGAGCGAAGTCCCCCTCGACGACTTCGAGGTGGTGGTCTTCGAGAACCGCTTCCCCGCCCTCGGCCCGGACCCGGACGAGCACGGCCGCCCGCTGCGGCCTCCCAGCAGCGGCTGCGAGGTGGTCGTCTACACCCCCGACCACCACGCCAGCCTCGCCGACCTGCCGCTTGAGCGGGTGCGGCTGCTGGTGGACGTGTGGGCCGACCGCTACCTGGAGCTCGGCCGCCGGCCAGAGGTCGCCTACGTCTACGAGTTCGAGAACAAGGGCGAGGTGATCGGGGTCACCCTGCACCACCCCCACGGTCAGATCTACGCCCTGCCGTTCGTCCCGCCGGTGCCCGCCACCGAGCTGGCGCAGGCAGCCAACTACCGGCAGGCCACCGGCGGCTGCCTCCACTGCGACCTGCTCATCCACGAACGCGGCGGGCGGCGGCTGCTGTTCGACACCGGCAGCATGGCCGCGTTCGTGCCGGAGGCGGCCCGCTGGCCCTACGAGGTGCATCTCTACCCGGCCCGGCACCGCACCAGCCTGGCCGCACTCGACGGCGCCGAGCGGGAGGAGCTGGCGGCGGCGCTGCTGCGCGTCGCCCGCGCCTACGACCGCCACTTCGGCTTCTCCACACCCTACGTGATGGCCATCCACCAGGCCCCCACCGACGGCGCCGCCTGGCCGGACGCCCACCTCCACGTCGAGTTCTACCCGCCCCACCGCCGCCCCGACCGCCTCAAGTACCTCGCGGGCGTCGAGCTTGGCGCCGGGACCTTCGTCAATGACACCGTCCCCGAGCAGACCGCCGCTGAGCTGCGCGACGCCTTGGGCGCAGAAGCCATGGACTCACACGCCCGCGGATAACCGGCGGGCCGAGTGACGGGGCGGTCACGTACGATGCGGGATCCAGGACCTCGCCTGACTCGTGGAGCGCGGAGATGACCATGCCGGACCAGGCCACCAGGAGCGCCATCGACTACCTGTGGATGCACTTCACGCGCACATCGGCCCATACCGACCCTGGCGCCGAGGTGCCGGTGATCGTCCGCGGGGAGGGTCCCTACATTTGGGACAAGGACGGCAAGCGCTACCTCGACGGGCTGTCCGGGCTGTTCGTGGTCCAGGTCGGCCATGGCCGCGTGGAGCTGGCCGAGGCGGCCGCCAAGCAGGCGAGCGAGCTGGCCTACTTCCCGGTGTGGTCGCACGCGCACCCGCAGGCGCTGGCGCTGGCGGAACGGCTTGCCGCGCTCACCCCGGGCGATCTCAACCGGATGTTCTTCACCAGCAGCGGCTCGGAGGCGGTCGAGTCGGCCTGGAAGCTGGCCAGGCAGTACTTCAAGAAGGTCGGCAAGCCCGGCAAGTACAAGGCGATCAGCCGCAACATCGCCTACCACGGCACCACCATGGGGGCGCTGTCGCTGACCGCGATCCCGCCGCTGCGGCAGGACTTCGAGCCGCTGGTGCCGGGTGCGTTCAAGGCGATGAACACCAACCGCTACCGCTGCCACACCTGTGCGGCGCTGCCAGCCTGCACGCTCGACTGCGCCGACGACATCGCCCGCGTGATCGAGTACGAGGGGCCGGACTCGGTGGCGGCGGTGTTCGTCGAGCCGGTGCAGAACGCCGGCGGCTGCATCCCGCCCCCGCCCGGGTACTTCGAGCGGCTGCGGGAGATCTGCGACCGCTACGACGTGCTGCTGGTCTCCGACGAGGTGATCTGCGCCTTCGGCCGGCTCGGCGAGACCTTCGCCTGCAACCGCTTCGGCTACCTGCCCGACATCATCACCTGCGCCAAAGGGCTGACCAGCGGCTACTCCCCGATCGGGGCGATGGTCGCCAGCGACCGCCTGTTCGAGGCCTTCGGCACGGGCAAGGACGCCGGCATGTTCACCCACGGCTACACCTTCGGCGGACATCCGGTGTCGGCGGCAGTCGCCATGGCCAACCTCGACATCTTCGACCGCGAGCAGCTGAATACCCACGTCCGCTCCAGCGAGGGCGCCTTCCGCGCCACCCTGGAGCGCCTCGCCGACCTGCCGATCGTCGGGGAGATCCGCGGCGCCGGCTTCTTCTACGGCATCGAGCTGGTCAAGGACAAGGCCACTCGCGAGAGCTTCAGCGACGAGGAGTCCGAACGCCTCCTGCGCCGCTTCCTCTCCCCCGCCCTGTTCGACCGCGGCCTCTACTGCCGCGCCGACGACCGCGGCGACCCGGTCATCCAGCTCGCCCCACCGCTGATCTGCGACCAGACCCAGTTCGACGAGATCGAAGCCGTCCTCCGCAGCGTCCTCACCGAGGCGTGGCAGCGCCTGTAGCCCGCAGCCGTCAGTAATCGACGCTGGGAGCGCCGATCTGCCTGCGCCGCCGGTCGACGAGCGCCTCAAGGCGCTGGCGCCGCTCGCGCACCCGCTCGTCCCAAGGATCGTCGGCCGACGTCTGGGACGGCGGGCGGAGCGACAGCGCACCTTCCTCGTACTCCAAGTCGGGGTCCTCGCGCGCGAGGAGCTTGACCTCCTTGATCACCTGCTTCACCAGTGCCTCGGCTTCAGCATCCGAGAAGTGGACCTTCAGACGATCGAGGAGCGCCTCCCGGATCGCGTCGTCGTCCAGGTTCCCTCCGCGATGCTGGCTCCACCACTCGTTCAGCCTGCCGGTGAGGAAGCCGGTGAGGATCTGGATCGCCATGTCGATCGCGATCTTTCTCAAGTCGATGTGCATCGTGGTGGGGTCGCTCCAGTCGGTCGTCGCTTCTCCTTGGTCTGCTCAGCCCACCTGGACTTGGGTGCCCTCCCACCAGCCCGGTGGTGTGATGCCGCCAGCGCCGCGGATAATCTCCTCCCAGCAACCGCGCAAGATCGCCTGCTGGCGTGCGGTGCCCTTGTCACCACGCATGCCGCCGCCGTCGAAGAAGACCTTTGCCCCGTGGAGCTGGCCGAAGTCGCCCGCAGCGCGGAGCTGCTGGACCTTGGCCCGGCACCGGGCCAGGTCAAGATCGCGGCTGGTCGGCTCGAGCGACCACTCTGGGGTGTCCTGGAATCCATCGCCGACGATCCACACCTGCGCCGCTCCGCCGGCATGAGCACCGGCGAGGAGGTCATCGAGGAGCAGGAACAGGCCGATGTAATCGGAGCCGTCGGCCTTCTTGGCCTTGTGGCGCCAGTCCTGGTAGCGGCCCATGATCGCCCGCCGAAGCTGTGCCTTCCATTGCTGCCGCAGCACCTCCGTGCGCGCCCACTTCGGGATAGCGCTGAAGTCCGCGTCGCTGCCGGAGACGGGGATCAGCCGCGCGCCTGCCGTATCGCCGGTGATCGCAATCACGAAGACCTCGCCGCCGCTGTCGCTGGCCGTCCGCAGCGCGTCTTCGAGCACCACCGGCGTCCGCGCCGCGTTCCGGTCGAAGGCTGACCCGCTGATGTCCTCGGCCACGATGACGATCACCGGTGCCTGCCGTGGCGTCGAGGTCCGGTGCCCTCCGCCGCCGCAGGCGCCGAGGGTGAAGGTGAGGATAAGCACGGTAGCGGCAGCGCCACGGCAGTACCTCGTCATGGTCGTCGTCATCTGGTCACGCTCCTCGCCTGATCGCTGCCATGTCCGGCTCAGGCACCGAACTGGCGCCGAGCACGCCACGATTGGCCAGCAGTTCCTTGGCCCGCCGGGTGACCTTGCCGAGCTGCTCGCCCCAGCTACGCTCGTCCTGCGCGACTGGCTCGGCCGGCTCGAAAGTCTCGTGGTGCTCCTCCGGACGCCCCTGCCACCAAGACAGCAGGCGTGCCCGGAGGCCGGTGCGGTGGCGGACGAGCGCTGCGGCCAGGTAGCGGTCGAGCTGGTGGCAGGCGGCATCGCCAGCATCAGCCTGCGAGCGCCAGCCGCGGATGATCGCCTGCTCGAGGCCGAGCAGCTTGCTGCCCCGGCGCTCCAGCTCCTCCTGGAGCCGCTCCCGGTGGAGCGTCGCCCGGCGCAGCTCCGCCTCAGCCACCTTGAGCTGCGCCCTCGCCTCCTTCATGCGCTCGTCCTCGTCCTTGAGGACCTGGTTCGCGATTTCGAGTTCCTTCTTGGTCCAGCGCCGGTCGCTGAGGTTGTCCCACCAGCCCTTGATCCGCTTCAGCACCCAGCTCCCGAGATCACGCCACGGGTGGCGAGGCGCGTGCTGTGCCGGCGTGCCGGCATAAGCGACCGCCACGGCCAGCCCGAGCAGACCGAGCGCGAGCCCCCGGAGCCAGGGAAGATAGTGCTGGTCGATGGGGGGCAGTTGGTTGCGCGCCTGCGCGCTGGTCTGGGCCGCGATCGAGTAGATGCCTCGGAGGTATGCCTCCCGGAGGAACGCGATGGAGATCGCGACGACGATGCCGCTGGCACCGGCGAGCAGGAGCACCAATCCGTCGATGAGGCGTCGCGACCTGAATCGCTCGATCCCTCGTGGACCCTCGGGCACCCGGCCGAGGATGCGTCCCATGGTCACGGCGGCCATGATGCTGGCGATGCTCACCGACGCGGTGAACGCGATGGTGGCCTGAGGCGCCAGCCCCATCACCTGAGCCGCGATGTAGTTCAGGCCGAACTCTCCAATTGCGCTGCCGCCCAGCAGGAGCCGCTCGACAACCGGGCCCAGCAATGGCGCGCGGAGGCTGAATCGCCGGGCATTGCCCTCCTCGCCGCCGGCAGCCGACCGCCCGTCGGGATCGCGGAAGCGGTTCCCCTCACGGACGGGCCACGCCGTCCCAGGCTCCTCCTCGGACTCCCCCGCCGCGTCCCCGCCGCGGGCGCCCAGGACCAAGACCGGACGGTCCAACTTTGCGCCGTTGGCGTCGATGCGGTGCATGAGCTCGGCACCAGGCCCGCCCGCTCGTGGACGTGGCGGCCGCCGCTTGAGCGCTCGCTGGTCGTTGACCGCTTCTTGCCGCCGATCCACAACCCGCTTGAGTGCCGCCTCAACCTCGTCAAGATGCGCCTGGGCACGCTCGACCCATTCCTCCGCCTCGTCGATCGGCGGCCCCAGATCCGTGACGTCGCCCGCTACGATCCCGAGGCGCCGCAGGTCGTGGTCCATCCGGCTGTTGAGGGCGCCGCGCTCGTGGCGGTTGACCTCCAGCCGGACCGAGAGCCGGGCGGTCTGCTCGCCAGGCTGCTCGCGGAGCTGCCGCCTGGCCGCTTGGTGGGCCGCCCGCCGCAGGCGCCGCCGACGGGTGGCGGTAGGCCGGAGCGTACGCATTGCCTGCCATGCTCGCGGTGCCTGTTCCACAGGAATCCCGGTATCGAGGCTTCTGCCCCAGCCGCGCATCCTGCCCCCCTTCGGATGGCCCGACCGATGATTGGGTTTTCGTCGGCTATATCGGCGAGAAGAGGATACGGGCGTTTACTGGTTTGTTACGACTTTGATTGATCAGCTGATATGAAGCTTTTAAGGCAAAGCGAAGAAATAATGATTTCGCGCACTCATGCAGAATTACGTCGCTGCCCCACTTACGCGCTACGCGCTGGTGCTCAGGCGCTTCCCGGCGCGCTCGTGCTGGTGTCGGTGGGGACCGCGCCGAAGCGGCGGCGGCGGCCCTGGTAGTCGCGCAGGGCGGTGAACAGCTGCTGGCGGCTGAAGTCGGGCCAGCACAGAGGGGTGAAGTAGACCTCGGCGTAGTAGAGCTGCCACAGCAGGAAGTTGGACAGGCGGCGCTCGCCGGCGGTGCGGATCAGCAGGTCGACGTCGGGCATGCCGGGCTCGTCGAGGCGGGCGGAGATGGCTTTCTCGTCCACGCGGCGGGGGCCGGTGCCGGCCTTGACGTCGGCGACCAGGCGCTGGACGGCGCGGGCCAGCTCGTCGCGGCCGCCGTAGTCGAGCGCGACCGCCAGGGTCATCTGGGTGTCGGCGGCGGTGAGCTGCTCGGACTCCTCCATGCGGCGGCGCACGTGCGGCGGGATCCGGTCGCGCCGGCCGATGAAGCGGATGCGCACGTTGCGCTCGTGCAGCTCGTGGGAGCGGCGCACCAGCAGCGACTGGTTGAAGTTCATCAGGTCCAGGTCGGGCGGGAGCGCCCGGGGGTTGCGGGCGGGCATCAGCGCGCCACCAGCGGGTAGGAGCGAAGCCGCCGGTCGAGGTGGAACTCCACGAAGCTCTTCACCAGGATGCCGGCCTCGCCACGCGGAACCTCCTCGGGCACCACCCCGGCGGCGCGGTCCAGCTCGCCGGCGAGCAGCCCGGCCAGCAGCGGCATCGTCGCTGGATCAAGGACCGACTCGACCCCGGAGCGGCAGCTCGCGCACAAGGCGCCGCCACGCGCGATCGAGAAGCACCGCAGCGCCGTGCCGGTCTCGTTGTGGAGGCCGCAGGCGGCGCACTCCGACAGGGCAGGACGGTAGCCCTCCAGCGCCATCAGCTTCAGCAGGAACGCATCCAGCACCACCGAGGGGTCCCGTGCTCCGCCGTCCAGCGCCCGCAGGCCCCGGACCAGCAGCAGGAACACCCGCACGGCCGCCTCCCGCTCCTGGGCGACCTGATCGACCGCCTCCAGCATCGCGCTGCCGGCCACCACCCGGTCGTAGTCCTCCCGCAGCCCCCGGAACGGGTGCACCATCTCGACCTGCGTGATGGTGTCCAGGTTGCGCCCCCGGTACAGCGACAGGTCGACGTGGCTGAACGGCTCCAGCCGCCCCCCGAACCGCGACCGCGTCTTGCGCACCCCCTTGGCGACCGCCCGGACCTTCCCCTCCCCCTGGGTCATCAGGACGACAATCCGGTCCGCTTCGCCAAGCCGGTAGGTGCGCAGCACCACCCCCTGCTCGCGATAGAGATTCACCTGCTCATTCTAGCTGTGGGCGGGGACGCCGACCTCCCGGACGGCGCCCGCTTCGACCTCGAAGCGCCTGGTCAGGCGGAGCCGCTCCAGCAGGCGGCGGTCGTGGGTGACGACCAGCATGGTGCCGTCGAAGTCGTCGAGGGCACGCTCCAGCTCCTCCAGCGCGTCGAGGTCGAGGTGGTTGGAGGGCTCGTCCAGGATCAGCAGGTTGGTGCCGCGCGCGACCAGGACGGCAAGCCCGGCACGGGCGCGTTCGCCCGGCGACAGCTCGGCCTGGGTGCGGCCGATATGCTCGGCGGTGAGGTCGAACTTGGCGAGCAGGGAGCGGGCCTCTTCCAGGCTCAGGTCGGTCTGGTCGCGGACGGCCTGCAGCAGGGTGCCGGCAGGGTCGCCGAAGACCAGTGCCCCCTCCTGCCACAGATGCCCGACGACCACCTGGCCGAGAGCGAACGAGGTGTCCGGGGAACCCGCACGGGTTTCCCCGGACACCTCCTCCTGCCGCAGGCACCCAGCCGTCAGACTCGGCGGCGAATGCTCCACCACCGTTCCTGAAGCGTCAGCGTCTATCAGTCGCTGACGGACCATCCCGAACGGTCTTGGACAGCCTGGTCACCCTCGGAGCCTGTTCACCGTTGCGGGTCTCATGGACGAATGGCCGTCGTGCTGCCCGGACGCCTCCCAGGTCGATGGGATCCCTCGGGCTTGCGCCGTTGCCGCCAAGCCGGTCGCCCGGCCAGTCGGTAGCTCGCTCTTCCCCATCCACTGGTGAGGTCGAGTCACACCTTGACCGTCGCGGCGTGGCCCCAGAGGCCCGTGCCAGCAACCTTAATGGAACTGACGTTCGATAACAAGTTCAACAGTTCGACCAACAGCCCATCCAGCGAATCGCGCCGGATCATCACTGCTCGGCGCGATACCGCTCAATAGCCGCCTGAAGGACCGGCAGATCCTCCTCCAGAGTGGTCCAGATACGGCCAAGGTCGAGCCGGTGATAGACGTGATCAACCATGATCCGTGCACCGATGACCGCCTGCCAGGGAACTTCCGGCATTACTTCTCGTGTCTCGGAAGGGAGCTTGGTCGCCGCATCTCCGATATGCCCGATCACTGCTTCCGCGGCGTATCGGACGACTGGATCCTGGTCGTAGCGAGAGCGACTAGTTCTCACGATCTCGTTGCCGACCTCGATGGCATCCTGGATGTCTTCGAGGAGCTTGGCCACCGGGCGGCGCATGCCCGTCACACTTCGACGGCTTCGTTGAGGATGTCGTCGTCTCCCTCACGGAGCGCTGCCGCCTCGACGAGGTCGACCGAGACACCCAGGATGTCCCGCAGGTCCATGAAGAGCGCAGCGAGGTCGAACAAGGAGCGCGATGGCTCCACATCGATCAGCAGGTCGATGTCGCTGTCTGGCTGCGCGTCACCGCGGGCAACTGAACCGAATACCCGCACGTTGGAGGCGCCGTGACGGGCGGCAGCTTGAAGCACGTCGCGACGCTTCCGGTGAAGCAACTCGCGAAGCTCCAGGCTGTGCGGTGTCGGCGTGGATCTGTTCATGGCAGAAAGGATAACCGGGACTCCCGCTGGTGGCTCAGAAGCCGAGGCGCTGGAGGTGTTTGGGGTCGCGTTGCCATTCTTTGGCGACCTTGACGTGGAGGTCGAGGAAGAGGTGGGTGCCGAGGAGGGCTTCGAGGTCGGCGCGGGCGCGGGTGCCGATGTCGCGGAGGAGGGTGCCGCCGCGGCCGAGGAGGATGGGTTTCTGGCTGGAGCGCTCGACGAACAGGGTGGCGCGGATGACGAGGATCTCGGGGTTGTCGTCGCTGGGGCCCAGTTCGTCGACGACAACCGCGAGGGAGTGGGGCAGCTCGTCGCGGAGCAGGCCGAGGGCCTTCTCGCGGATCAGTTCGGCGATGAGGTGCTGTTCGGGCTCGTCGGTGACCTGGTCGTCGGGGTAGAGCGGAGGGCCCTCGGGGAGATGGCGAAAGAGCAGCTCGGCGAGCACGTCGAGCTGCTCGCCGGTGCGGGCCGACAGGGGCACGATCTCGGCCCAGTCGCCGAGGTCGGCGGCCGCGACCAAGGCGGCGGCGACCGCCTGTCTGGAGGCCGCGTCCACCTTGTTGACCAGGCAGAACCGAGGAGCCTTGACCTTGGCGATCTCCGCGGCGAGGAACTGGTCGCCGCGACCGACCCCGGCGGTGGCATCGACCAGGAGGCAGACCAGATCGACCTCGGCGAGGGTGCCGCGGGCGAGGGCGTTGAGGCGCTGGCCGAGGAGGGTCTTGGGCTTGTGCAGGCCGGGGGTGTCGATCAGCACCGCCTGGCCCTCGGGACGGTGCAGGACGCCACGGACCACCGAGCGGGTGGTCTGGGGCTTGTCCGACATGATCGCCACCTTGCGCCCCAGCAGGTGGTTGAGCAGGGTCGACTTGCCCACGTTCGGGCGCCCGGCGAGCGCCACCAGTCCGGACTTCACGGCGATTGCCCCTCCCCCTCCGGCTCCGGCCGGAGCTGCTCCGGCCCGAAGCTCCGCGGCAGGAGCTGGTCGAGGGTCAGGGTGAGGACCGGCCCCGGGCTGCCTCCAGCTCCAGGCACGTCGCCGGCGCAGAGCACCCGCAGGTCCGGGCCGTCGGAGAACTCGCGCAGGACCTGGCGGCACGCGCCGCAGGGAGTCACCGGGTCAGCGCGGTCGGTGGCGACGGCGATCGCGAGGAAGCGCCGCTGCCCGCTGGCGACCGCCGCGAACACCGCCGCGCGCTCGGCACAGATGGTGAGCCCGTAGGAGGCGTTCTCGACGTTGCCAGCGGGGATCACCACGCCGTCCTCGGTGAGCAGCGCCGCGCCCACCCGGAAGCCGGAGTAGGGCGCGTAGGCCAGCGCCCGCGCGGCCTTCGCGGCCGCCACCAGCTCGCCGTCAGAAACAGAAACCGCGCCACCGCTCACTGCTTGCGCACCTCGGCGCGGGTCTGGGCCGCAGCCTGCTCCTCGCGGGTGAGGCGGTGGATGCGGACGCGGGTGACCCGGCGTCCCTGGACCCGTTCGGCCCGTAGGCACAGGCCCTGGAAGTCCACATCCTGGCCTTCCTTGGGGACATCACCGACCAGGTTGAAGAGCAGGCCGCCGATGGAGTCCCACTCGGTGGCGGGAAGCTCCACATCGAGCAGCTCGTTCACCTCGTCGATGCCGAGGCGGGCGTTGACGCGGTAGTCGCCGTCCGGTAGCGGCTCGACGTTGGGCTCCTCGCGGTCGTACTCGTCGGCGATCTCGCCGACGATCTCCTCCAGCAGGTCCTCGATGGTGACCAGCCCGGCGGTGCCGCCGTACTCGTCGATCACGATCACCATATGGCTCTTGCGGCGGCGCATCTCGCGCAGGCAGTCAGCGGCGCGCATCGACTCGGGCATGACCGGGGCAGGCCGCAGGATGTCGGCCAGGGGCTTGTCCTCCTGCCCGTCGTGGAGGCTGCGCAGCACGTCCTTGGCGTAGGCGAGGCCGACGACGTCGTCCAGGTCGCCCCGGTACACGGGGATGCGGGAGAACCCGGAGCGCAGGATCAGCTCGAGCACCTCCTGCAGGGAGCGCTCGACGCTGGCCCCCACCATGTCCGGGCGGGGCACCATCACCTCGCGCACGATGGTGTCGCCGAACTCGAAGATGGAGTGGATCATCTCGCGCTCCTCCTCTTCGATGACCTCCTCCTTCTCGGCCTCGTCAACCAGCGCGCGCAGCTCCTCCTCGGACACGAACGGCCCGGTCTTCAGGCCCCTGCCGGGGGTGACCAGGTTGCCGAGCGAGATCAGCAGCCGGGTCAGCGGTCCCAGCACCGGCAGGCGGGTGATGAAGTAGACCACCGGCGAGATCGCGAGCGCGGCGCGGTCGGTCTGCTGCACCGCGAAGGTCTTGGGGGCGACCTCGGCGAAGATGAAGGTGATCAGGGTCATCACCACCACCGCGAGCACCACCCCGAGCCCGCCGCCGACCACGCGTTCCATCAATGAGGTGAACAGCGACGTGGCGCTGAACTGAACCACCAGCAACAGCAGCAGGACCAGGTTGAGGGAGCGGGCGGGCTGCTCCACCAGCGCCAGGAGCTGCCGCGCGCCGCGCCGCCCCTCCTCGGCGAGGTGCATGGCGCGGATGCGGTTGGTGCGGGTGATGGAGGTCTCCGACATGGCCAGGAACCCGGCCAGCGCGGTGAGCACCGCCACGGCGACCAGCGTCCACAGGTCACCGGCATCAAGGGAAATGTGGATGCGGGCGAGGAGCACGCTCATAGCCTCACCCCGGAACTTGAACCCGAACCTGGGCCCGCGCTGGAGCCTGCGCTGGGGCTGGAGCGCCAGCGGGCCAGCAGCTCGTCGGTGCGGGCGCGCATGTCGCGCTCGTCGTCGGGCTCGGCGTGGTCGAAGCCGCACAGGTGCAGGATGCCGTGCACGGTCAGCAGCTCCAGCTCGGCCGCGAGGCTGTGGCCGGCGCGGCGGGCGTTCTCGGAGGCGTACGCCGGGCACAGCACCACGTCGCCGAGCAGCCAGGGGGCGTCGTCGTCCTCCTCGTCGTCGTCCAGGTCGTCGTCGTCGAGCACCCGCTCGTCGGCGAAGCCGCGCGGCCCGGCCGGCCCTTCCGGCGGCCCCGACGCGGGCGAGGGCCCGTCGATCGGGAAGGCCAGCACGTCGGTGGGCCCCTCCTCACCCATGTAGCGCTTGTTGAGCTGGGTCATGACGGTCCGGTCGACCACCAGGATCGAGACCTCGGACTCCTCCACCCCCTCCGCTTCCATGGCGAGGCGGGCGAGGAGGGCCAGATGTTCCTCGTCGACCGACTGCTCGGTCTGCTCGTTGGCCACGAAGACACTCATCGGCGTCCCTACCGGACCTTGCCCGCGGAGCGGGCCTCGTCATAGCGGCGGTACGCCTCCACGATGTCCTGCACGATTCGGTGCCGGACGATGTCACGGCTGGACAGGTACATGAAGGCGAGCCCCTCGATCCCCGGCAGGATCTCCCGCACCACGTTCAGACCAGAGTGCTGCCCCTCCGGCAGGTCGATCTGGGTGATATCCCCCGTGATCACTGCCTTGGAGTTGAACCCAAGCCGCGTCAGGAACATCTTCATCTGCTCAGGCGTCGTGTTCTGCGCCTCGTCAAGCACGATAAAAGCATCATTCAACGAGCGGCCGCGCATGTACCCCAACGGCGCAACCTCGATGGTGCCGCGTTCCAGCAGGCGGGAGATCTGCTCGGCGTCCATCATCTCGTAAAGGGCGTCGTAGAGCGGGCGCAGGTAGGGGTCGATCTTCTCGGAGAGGGTGCCGGGGAGGAAGCCGAGCTTCTCGCCGGCCTCGACCGCTGGGCGGGTGAGGATCAGGCGGTTGACCTGCTTGGCGAGGAGGGCCTGGACGGCGACGGCCATGGCCAGGTAGGTCTTGCCGGTACCGGCCGGGCCGATGCTGAAGATCACGGTGTTCTTGCGGATGGCGTCGACGTAGCGTTTCTGGCCGGCGGTCTTGGGGGTGATCGAGCGGCCGCCACGGACCGTCAGGACCGCGTCGCCGAAGACCTGGGAGGGGCGGTCGCCGTTGCCTTCCAAGACCATGTCGATGGAGCGGCCGACGGTCTCGGCGGTCAGGCGGTTGCCCTGTTCGAGCAGGTGGATCAACTCCCCGAAGAGCCGGCCCACCCGCTCCGCGTCGGCCGGCTCGCCGCTGATGGTGATCTCGTTGCCGCGCACGAACACGGTGCTCTCGAAGGCGGCCTCGATCAGCTTGAGTAGTTCGTCCCGGGTCCCGAGGAGGCTCACCATCGAGTGGTTGCCGGGGACCTGCACGTTGACCGTGACTCGTGTCGTCTGAGGTTGTTGCACGTTGTCGGAGTAGCCCCTCCGTAGAGGACAGAGGTCAGGGCCGACCCCCCGTCCCGCAAGGCCGGCGACCTCCCGAGTATATCCGTCCCGGGGAGGCTCCCCTACGGGTTGAACCGGTTTGGGGGGCACCCACGACAGAAACCGCTTGCGCTCGCGCCTGGTCTTGATTAATATACAAGTCTGACTCGTATATTAAGTGTCGCACGAAGGAGATGGCACGATGGCCAAACAGCTCTATCGCCGGCGCTGGCAGGCCCTGGTGGTCCTGTCGCTGAGCCTGGTCGTCATCGGCATGGACAACACCATCCTCAACGTGGCCCTGCCGACGCTCGTCCGGGAGCTGGGGGCCAGCGCCAGCCAGCTGCAGTGGATGGTCGACGCGTACACCCTGGCCTTCGCCGGGCTGCTGCTGACCATGGGGGCGCTCGGGGACCGTTTCGGGCGCCGGCTCCTGCTCGACCTCGGCCTGCTGGTGTTCGTGGGCGGCTCGATCGCGTCCGCCTGGGCGGGGTCTGCGGAGGTGCTGATCGCGACCCGGACGGCGATGGGGATCGGTGGCGCCATGATCATGCCGGCGACCCTGTCGATCATCACCGACATCTTCCCGAGCGGCACCGAGCGGGACCGGGCCATCGGCGTGTGGGCGGGGATGGCCGGCCTCGGGATCGTGCTGGGCCCTGTCATTGGTGGCTGGCTGCTGACGCATTTCTGGTGGGGCTCGGTGTTTCTGATCAACGTGCCGGTGGTGGCCGTCGCCCTGCTCGCCGGGTGGCTGCTGGTGCCGGAGTCGAAGGACCCCAAGGCGACCCCCCTCGACCCGATCGGGGCACTGCTGTCGGTCGCCGGGCTGGTGAGCCTGGTCTACGGGGTCATCGAGGCCCCCGGCCAAGGCTGGACCGACCCGCTGATCCTGTGGGCGTTCGGGGCCGGCGGAGCCCTGCTGCTGCTGTTCGTCGGCTGGGAGCTGCGCTCGCGCCACCCGATGCTGCAGATCGGCTTCTTCCGCAACCCCCGCTTCAGCGCCGCTAGCGCCGCCATCACGCTGGTGTTCTTCGCGCTGTTCGGCATGATCTTCCTGCTGCAGCAGCACCTGCAGTTCGTGCTCGGCTACACCGCGCTGCAGGCCGGCTACCGGCTGCTGCCGGTCGCCACCCTGGTGCTCGCGGCGCCGCTCTCAGCGCGGATCGTCGAGCACGCCGGGACCAAGCTGGTGGTGGCGGCCGGTCTGGTGATCGTGGCGACCGGGCTGTGGCTGATCTCCCGCGTGGGCGTCGGTGACGGCTATACGCCGATCGGCTGGGCGCTGGCCGTGCTGGGCTTCGGGATGGGCGCGACCATGGCACCGGCGACCGCCTCGATCATGGGCTCGCTGCCGCCGGCTAAGGCCGGGGTCGGGTCCGCGATGAACGACACCACCCGCATGGTCGGAGGCGCCCTCGGCGTGGCGGTGCTGGGAAGCCTGCTGTCGTCGTCCTATCGCAGCGGCATCGCGCCCGCTCTCTCTGGCCTGCCGCGGCCTGCTGCCGCAGCCGCCCGCGACTCGGTGGGCGCGGCGCTCGGCGTCGCGAGCAGGCTGGGGCTGGGGCCCTCCGCCTCCGCTGCCGGGAGCCACCTGGCCCAGGCGGCACGCGCGTCCTTTGTCGACGCCATGGGCAACGTGGCCCTGGTCGCCGCCGCCGTCGCGCTCCTGGGCGCGCTCATCGCGCTGGCCCTGCTCCCCCCGCGCGACGGCCGGCCGGGCGGGGCGCCCGCGGACCACGAGGAGACGGAGGCCGACCTGGCGGCGACCCCCGGCGGGCGTGGATGATGTGCCCATGAGTCAGGCCACGGGGACGGGGACACAACCTGAGTCCGTGCGGCGTCCGCGGGGACGACCCCGCGACGTCCGCGCGGACCGCGCCATCCTGGATGCGGCGCTCGACCTGTTCATCGAAGACGGCTTCGAGGGCATGAGCATCGAGGACGTCGCCGAGCGGGCCGGGGTCGCCCGGGCCACGGTGTACCGGCGTTGGCCCTCCAAACAGGAACTGGTGCTCGCCGCCATCGAGGACTGTTTCGAGGACGTGGTCCTGGTCCCCGACAGCGGCGACGTGCAAGCCGACCTGATCGCTGGGGTGCGGCAGGCCCGCCACTTCCTCACCGAGACCAAGGCCGGCGACGCGCTGCCCCGGATGGTGCGGGAGGTCGCGGCCGGCACCCCGTTCGGGCTCGCCTACCTGAACCGGGTCATGCGGCCCCGCTTCGGGCTCTTGGTGGAAGCGCTGGCACGAGGCCAGCAGCGCGGCGAGCTGCGCGACGACCTCGACCTGGAGCTTGCCCTCGCCGCGATCGTCGGGCCGATGATGTTCCTGCGCCTCACCCAGCGACTGCCGCAGATGGGCCCCGACCTCCCCGAGCGTCTCGTCCAGCAGGCGTTCCGGGGCCTCGGCCGCGACACGCCCACCCAGCCCAGATCACGGCCCAGGACCGCGAGTAGCTAGCCTGTATCGTGGTTGCCGGTGAGGAAGGGGACGGCTCACGGTATGTCCACGGAAGAGGCTGGCAAGCAGGCGCGGGCGGCGGGCGTACAGGTGATCGCGCGAGCCGCCGAGCTGCTGCGTGAGCTGCAGGCCAGTCCCGGCGGCCTGGCGCAGGCGGAGCTTGCCGCCCGGGTTGGGCTGGCGCGCTCCACCGTGCACCGCATCCTGACCGCGCTGGAAGCGGAAGGGCTGGTGCTGAGCAGGACCCGGCGGGGCCGCTACCGGCTCGGCCCGGAGTTCGTCCGCTTGGCGGAGGGCGCCCGCCATGGTCTGGTCGCCGAGATCCGGCCCTTCCTCGACAAGCTCTCCCGCGAGCTGGACGAGACCGTGGACCTGTCGATCCGCGACGGCGACCACGTGACCTTCCTCGACCAGGTCGAGACGCCGCAACGGCTGCGGGCGGTTTCCGCGGTGGGCGCCTCGTTCCCGCTCCACTGCACCGCCAATGGCAAGGCGGTGCTCGCCACCCTCCCTGCGGACGAGCTGGCCGCCCTGCTGCCACCGGCGCTGCCGGCGTTCACCCGCCACACCATCACCGACCCCCGGCAGCTGCTCGCCGAGCTGGCCGAGGTGCGGTCGCGCGGTGTCGCCTTCGACCGCGAGGAGCACACCGCGGGCATCTGCGCCATCGGCACCTCAATCCTCCCCTCCTCCGGCGCCGCCCTGGCGATCAGCATCCCCATGCCCACCCTGCGCTTCCACGGCCGCGACCAGCACCTGGCCGAGACCCTGCTCACCACCCGCCGCGCCGTCGAAGACGCCTTCGGCGTCCCGAACGCCTGACCCTGCTGCGACTCCTTCCAACTCCTACCAGGGGACCTCGGGGAGGTTGGTATCGCGGTTCTCGGCGATGTAGAGGGAGGGCAGGAAGCGCGAGAGGAAAGTGAATTCGTTGTAAGCGTGCTGCAGCAGGGCCTGGCCGAACTCGTCGGAGAAGGCGGCGGTGATCTCGGCGGGTGAGAGGCCCTGGGCGGGGAGGTCCTGGCCGAGGTAGAAGTGGCTGCGGAGGGCGGCGCCCCAGGGGGTGTCGCGGACGATGTGCAGGAGGCGGCTGCCGAGGATCGCGCCGGAGGGGTCGCGGTCGGGGGTGTGGCTCAGGCCGACCCGGCCGAGGACGGCGCCGCTGACCGCGCCGCTGGCACGGGCGGCGGCGTAGGCGCCGGCGTCGAAGAACTCGCTGGGCTCGCGGAACTGGATGGAGAGCTTCTCGGCGGGCAGGCCGGTGAACTCCTCGACGACCACGTGGATGGAGCCGATATGCGTTCCTTCCCTCGTCTCGGTCCAGTCGCTGAACTGGTGGTCGACCGGGTGCCACCAGATGTACTGCTGGGTGTCGGGGCGGAAGCGGAACCACCACTCGAACATCTCGCCGCTGCAGCCGTGCAGGTCGGTCCGGGCAGCGACGTGGAGGACCCCGTTGGGAAAGCGTTCGTAGCCGGTCTCGATCGGGAGTGGGGTGGGGTCGAGAAGGGCGCCGACCTCGGAAAGCTGCATGGATGTTGCCTCCTCTGCTATTGATGCTTGCCACGTGCTCGCGCGCAATGCGGGATGATACGTCCAAGTGGTGGAACTCCGGGAGGACCTATGAGCGTCGTCATCACGGTCGCGCCGACCGGCCCAATCGCGACCAAAGCCGACAACCCCTCGCTGCCGACCACGCCCGAGGAGATCGCCAAGGCCGCCGGGGATGCTTACAGCCTTGGTGCCTCCGTCGCCCACGTCCATCTCAGGGACGAGCAGGAGCGACCCACCGCCGACCTCCGTATCGGCCGCCGCGTGATGGACATGATCGCCGACCGGTGCCCGATCCTGGTCCAGCTTTCGACCGGGGTCGGCCTGTCAGTGCCGTTCGAGGAGCGCGAGCAGCTGGTCGAGCTGCGGCCCCGCATGGCGACGCTGAACCCCTGCTCGATGAGCTTTGGGGAGGGCGAGTTCCGCAACCCGCCCGCCGGGGTGCGCCGCCTCGCGGCCCGCATGCGGGAGCTGGGCGTCAAGCCGGAGCTGGAGATCTACGACACCGGCCACCTGGACGCCTGCCTGCGACTGCGAGACGAGGGGCTGCTCGACGAGCCACTGCAGTTCAGCATCGTCCTCGGCGTCCGCGGCGGCATGGCCGCGACCCCCGAGAACCTGCTGACGATGGTCCGCCGCCTCCCAGAAGGAGCCATCTGGCAGGTGATCGCGGTCGGGCGGGCGAGCCTCCCGCTGACCGCGGTTGGCCTTGCAATCGGCGGCAACGCCCGCGCCGGGATGGAGGACACCATCCACCTCGCCAAGGGCAAGCTTACCGACGGCAACGACCCGCTGGTCCAGCGCGCCGTCGGCCTTGCTCACGACCTCGGCATGGAGGTGGCAGGCACCGATGGGACGGAGAAGCTGTTGCAGCTCCCCCGACCCATCGAGCCGGCCACCTCCTGACCGCTATGCGGTGGTGGTGAGGTCGTAGACGGTGGTGCCGCCGACGGTGGTGGATTTGAAGGTTTGTTGGACCCAGGAGGTGATTTGGCTGGAGGTGCTGGAGCCGCCCTGGCCGGAGCCGAGGCCGCTGCCGCCGATGAAGTAGTGGATCTTGCCTTGGGCGACGTATTGCTTGAATTGGGCCAGGGTGGGGGTTGGGTCGGTGCCGTTGAAGCCGCCGATGGCCATGATCGGTTCGCCGGCGGCGAGCTGGACGCCGGCGGCGGAGTTGGAGCCGACGGCAGCGGCGGTCCAGCGGTAGCCGCTGGCGCCCTGCTTCAGGAGCGCGACCAGCTGGCTGCTCGGGGTGCTGCCGTTGAGCAGGCTGCCGATGCCGCCGCGGCCACCTTGGCCGCCCGGGTTCGTGAAGTTGCCGGGTCCGCCGGTGTTGCCTTGGCCTTGGCCGTTGCCGTTGGTGCCGCCCTGGCCCTGGCCGCCGCCG
>WNFX01003228.1_pt1 | contig 30195 bp, 28 predicted proteins | sample 5400111 | NCBI WGS metagenome assembly WNFX01 (sample SAMN13153363, study PRJNA577476) | soil metagenome | isolation source: 40 cm soil or saprolite under grassland replicate 1 | place: USA:California | collected 2016-06-15 | reverse complement strand
AAAAACCGGCGGCGGAATTGTCGAAATTGTTGAGGCATCCGACAGCGAAGATGCTGAAAGGCGAGATGAAGCCGGTCGACGTCTCAGACGAGGACTTAAAAGCCCTGGTCGCTTACATCAAGAGCCTCAAGTAAACGCCGCGCCAGCAACGTGGCGAGCGCAGCGAGTTTTGCGTTGCCGATTCTTGCGGGTTTACTTCTTTAACGTGCGCACGTAAGCCACGAGCGCTTTGATTTCCTCGTCGCTGAGTTTGCCGGCGAATGCCTTCATCGTTGTCTTGCCGTTTTGCTTGACGCCTTCCTTGATCGATTGCGTCGCTTTCGCGTCAGTGAAAGCAGCCTGAACTTTCGGATCGGTCAGATCCTTCGCGCTCAATTGTTTTCCCATTTTCGTGTCGGCGCGCCCGTCTTTTCCGTGACACTGCGTGCAGTTGTTGTCCCAATTTGTTTTCACGTCTGCGGCCCGCGCCGGGAAAGGCAACGTGACAAACAGGCTTATGGCGATAATGAAGATTCTTTTCATTGCTGGATCCTTTCTGTCGATGGGTACTGACTCACTCTGGAGTCATTTCTGCTGCGTATTTTGGAGGTGTAAACTTAAAATCTTTCTGTTCGTCCCTTGGACGGAGGGTGGCGCCCGATGTTCGAAAACTTCGCCAGCGTTCTAGCGGCATTGCAGCGATCGCCATCAACGCAAGCTGGCTCAGCATGAATCCAACCAACCATGGAAAAGCCTTCTGCATGAAGCCGTAGGAATGCAGCCCCACACCCAACATGTTGACACCGAACCACGAGAAGCTGGTAACGACGTTGCCGAAAAGCGCCATGATGATCAGACCGCGTTGGCGAATGAATCCGCCCCAACGCGCATGCAGAATGATCGCGCACCAAAGCACAATCAGCACCGCACCGTTTTCCTTCGGGTCCCAACCCCAGAACCGGCCCCACGATTGATCGGCCCAGATGCCGCCGAGCACGGTGCCGACAAAACTGAACAACGTCGCAAAACAAACGACGCCGTAGGTCATGCGTGCAAGCGAATCGGCGGTTTCCTTTTTCAGCGAGCGGGTAAACACGCCACGGATGATGTAGATGATGGCGAGCATGCCGGCCAAGAACATGGCGGAATAACCGGTCGTGATGGCGACCACGTGTGTCGCCAGCCAGATGTTGGTGTCGAGCACTGCTTGCAACATCTCCAGCGTGTCGCCACTTCCAGCGAGATGATGCGCGATGATTAACGTGATGAAGCCAATCGCACCGGCGCAGGCTGCGCCAATCCCATCACGAAAAATTCGTTCAAGGATCAGCGACACAATGACAGCACCCCAGCCGATGAAGATCGCAGATGAATAGAGATTGGTGACCGGCGGCCGTTCCTGCAGATACATCCGTGAAACGAGACCGAACGTGTGAACGGCGAGTGCGAGCAGCAGGAGATAAAACGCCGAACGGTTGAGCATGCGGTTCCACCCCAACCACGAACCGCACGCGAGTAGAAACGCCAACACGTAAAGAACCATGCTGTGAGTGAACGGATCGATATGGTTGAAAAGAAATTCGAACGCTGTGCGTTTCGTCGCACTCGGTTGCTCTTTCGCGATCCAACTCGCGAGAAGATCGACATTTTGATTAAACAGTGTGTGATTGCCCGCGCGGTAGGCATCGCCGATGAGCGCGTAATCTTTTACGATTGGGTGAATTTCACCCGTGCCGACTGAGCGCAACAAACTGTCGCCCACCGAGCGCCATTCGCCATTCGGGGCAACCGGCGGCACGGCGAGAATGTAAGCCATCTCGGACAACTTCTCGTAGCGCTGGATCAGCTCCGCCACGTTGCCGAGTTTCGGCTTGTCGAAATTTTGTCCAGTTTCGCGTTGCCGCGCGGCCTTTGCTGCCCCCGGGACGCTGCCTTCGAATGCCTCCAATTCGCCGGCGAAATCTTGAGCGTTCTCCGGCTGGGCGCTGTTCTTCAGTCGCTGATAGAGGACCAGGGAATTGCGCAGGTTGAGGACGGCGTTCTGATAAGCCGAGCGTTGCACTGATTCGAGCTTCTCGGATTGCTCGCCCTGCTCGTCGATCTGTTTCAGGAACGGCGACACCTCTGCGAAGCTAAAATATTTTTGGTTGCTTTGTTCCCAACCGAACAGGCCGAGCACTTCGGCATTCTGAATGGTGAACTCCGGATATTGATCGGCGACCCGCGCGTTCAAGAGCGTGTCGGTGAGCCACTGCATGGCGTTGAGCTGTTGTCCATTCGCCAGGCGCACCGTTTGTTTGCCGTGAATGATGAGGAGCGAATTGCGCGCGACGGTGTCGAGCGGTTTGACCCGGCCACCGACGAGCCCCGGAATTTTTCCGAACTTCGCAAGATCAACATTTTCACTCGTGTTCTTTGGCGGGCGAAAACTCGCTGCAATCCAAAGCAAGGCGAAACCGAAAACAATTGCCGGAATGAAACGTTTCATGCGAGCGCAGTTCTTCTCCGCCGTGAAAAACCAACGAGATGATAGCCGAACTGAACGAGCAATCCGGCGGCGACAATCACGCATGCCACATAAGGCGCGATGAAGCTCGGATTGTGCACCACTTGCAGGATCGACGCTGAGTCGTCCTGCTGAAATCCAGCCTGATAAAATGTCTCGCCGCGGTAACGCAGTGGATGATTCATGTAGATCAGGATGTCGCGATTCACGGCGCGCTCGGAATCGATCAAACTGATGCGGCTGGCGAAGTTTTTTGGAATCTCGGTCCCGGCGTATTTCTCGTGTGTGAATTTCTGCAACGTCACGCTGAACGGCTTGTAGTAGCGCGCCGGCCGCATGACCAACTGCCAGGTGCGACCGGCGCAGGAAAATCTCTGCGGCGCACCAAGTGCATCCGAGACCAGCCAGGTACCGAGCGATGGCGCCACCGCGCTCGTTGCGAAATCGATCGGTACTATCTCGATCGCGGCGGTCACTACATCGCGCTCATCAACACCGGTCGCGCGCGGAGCGGACTGCACCGCGATTTGCGCGCCCGGTCCTTGATTTGCAATTGGCCGGGCGCCGTCCGTCGATTCGCTTAGCATCTGCAATCGCGAGTTCTGGAAGAAATTTTTGACGACAATTTCGAACGGCAAACTGCCATGCTCGATCATTCGCTTGCGCCGCAGCAACGCTTCGGGAATTGCCGTCACCTGATCGAATTCCGGATCGGTCGTGTCGATAACTGCGAGTTCCATCAACCGCGGATGCTCGGAATAATTCTTCGTGTCGCCTTGCGACAGGCGCATATGACTTTCGACGGCGAAGAGATCGGTAAACAGGCCGCCGGCCAGCATAATGATGAGACCCGCGTGCGTGAGATGAATGCCGAGCTTCCGCCAAGCCCAACGGAAACGTTTCGCGTGCGCGGCGATCAGATTAATCAGCAACACCGCGCCGATCAGATGTCCGCCCGGAAAAACCGGGATCTTGAAACCGCGACTCTCCGGCGGCCACCAGACAAACAAGCTTTGGAAATAGCGTTGCTGCGCTTCGTGAATGCCGAGATGAACTTGCGCCAGCGTGCCGGCAAAGATCAGGACCATCGCCGCGGCCAGGCAAACGATCGTCAGCTTCAGCGACGTGATAAGATCGACAAGTTTGCGCAGCATGTTTTTTAGAATCGGACGGACTGCACAAATTTCACGAAGTTTGACTTCTGTTTTTCGACCGCTGCGTTTGGTCCGGTAATTTTGAAAAACCAGGTGCGGCCTTCGCGTCGCGTCCATGCCGCAAGTGTCCGCGCGTTCGCCAGCGATTAATGTTGTCGGCGTCGCTTCCACCGTCACCGGGAAACGTGACGACGGAGATGTCGATCTTCTCGCCGCTGTCGCCGGTTGCAATGAAGCTGGCGTAGCGCACCGCGGAAGCCGAAGCCGGCGACCAGCCTGCAGGAACTTCCCATTTGATCTCCGGCTTTTCGGACTTCGCGCTCGCTTGAGATTCTGTCTTCGTTGCCGTCGAGTTCACGCCACGAACAGAACGGACCCATTTCAAAAAGTTATCCTTCTCAGCCCCGACAAGCGCAGGATTTCCACGCATTTTTAAAAAAAGCGTTTTGTTTTCTTCCGAGGCGATAGCGCCAATGATTCGACCGTCTTTGTTTGAATCACCGTTTTCTGCTTGTCCGGTAAGATCGACAATCGCAACTTCGCCGTGGGCCGTCGTCAACTTTTGCACAGTGTTCACCAGTTGATCAGCACTGATTGGCGTTTGAGCGAGCTGCGACCGCCAGCGATTCACATTGTCGAGTACATTTCCAGCGGCGGGGCCGAGACTCACGAATGAAATGTCCGCGGCCGCGCCATTTTCACCGTGAACAAGAAAACTAGCCTGCCGCATTTGGGAGAGCGGCTGTGCTTCCCAATTCGGCGGAGTTGTCACGGTCGTTGCGCCGATGGACGCCACTCCCGCTGGAAACGCCGGAGAGGCTGCATTCGTCGGCATGGAGGGCTCTTCGGCAGGCTTTGAATCGAGCGGCGCTTTCGCGACGCGATAGACTTTGATTTTGCCGTCATCGCGATCGCAACTGGTCAGGAAAATCACAAAAGCGGCGAACGATACCGATGCTGCCCTTGATCCAACCACGCGCATCAGAATTCGAGATTAGAAACGATACTGGAGACCCGAATAAATCGAATGCGCTTCGTAGTTGTTGTGACCTCCAGAGGTCACGTCCCTGTAGTTAAAGTAACTGTATTTCAGCAGCAGGCGCATGTTCTTGGTCAGCTGGCGAGTGATGCTGGCTGAAGCGGTGTGCTCGGTTGCACCCATGCCGTAGGGCATGGCAACGGCAGCATTCTTAAAGTGGTCATTGGCGCAATAGAACGAATAGTCGGTGTAAAAGTCAGTCTTGTCGTCGATTATATAGCCGGCGCCGCTGGTCACCGTCCAATAGTCGTTTCTAAAATTCGTGACTGTGGGGTTTGTGTTGGGGACCAAATCGATGTTGTTCGCGGGCGTGTCCGTTTGATTGAGGATGTAGGAAACATTTGCCTGCAGATAAAAGCGTGCGAGCGGGCTCCAGGTAATTGCCTCAGTGATCACATGTTTCGTGATCACTCCGCTTTCCTCTTCATTCAAGATGTCAGCGTCCGAAAATACCGCCAACTTACTGTCGATTTCTGTACGCACAAAGTCATACCGCGTCACGAAAGCAAGCGTACCGAGATAGGTTGGAATCTTTGGCCGGCACGTAATTCGGACGTTTACGTCATCCGTATTCCAATCCTCGTCGACCAGTCGCTGGTGTATTGCGGAGTTGATGTCGTTACTATAAGACGCGATTTTGTGATAGTACTGCGCCGACAGATTCAGCCTCAACATCGGATACCAGTTCGCACCAACGATATATTTTTGACCGAGAAAGGAGGTATCCTCATTGAGGTTCAAGAGTTCGAAGCCCGCTTCTTCTCCTCCTTCTTGGTGCTCAAGACGGTTGCCGAATTCCTCTTCCCAATCGCCCTCTGCATAGAACAACCAGTTAGCAATGCCCGTATAACGCAACTCCAAACGCTCGCCGAACCTATTGTAGTCTGTAGAAGCGCTCGCAGCCACAGGCTCTGGCGTTATAGGGTGAGCTCCGCCCTGTGGGTTGCTTGGAGTAAATGGCGGCACATTTGGAGTACTATCCGTGGCCAAGAAAGTGGAGTCGCTTTCCCTATCATCGTGCGTGTAACGGAAAGCTGTGAGGATGGTCAGATCTTTCAACGGCATCCATAGAACGTTGGCGTTGAAAATGTGCTCATCTACTTGAGATGTGCCGGCGAGGTTGATAAAGCCATGATCGAATGGTCGAAGGGTTGGAACAGGTTCGCCGAAGTTGGCATCGAAGTGAGTGCCTATGATGCGGCTTCCCCCGATATCGCTGCCAAGAGTTGTATAGGAGTAACCGGCGGTAAACCAAAGTGAATCGCTAAATCGAGTTTCGGTGATGGCATGCCCGCTAAACAAATCCAGGTTGTTTACGTCACGCTGCGTAATAAAGCGCTGGGCGCCCGGTGGCGGCACTGTCGGCGGAAGTTGACCCGCGCCGCGCTCCATATTTAGGCTGTCGTCGATGGTACTATGTTCGTAACGCATCCCAAGATTGACATCGGTGTTACCAAACGTCTTTAACGCGTCGAGGGCGACGATATCCCGTGTCTCATCGATGTTGCGGAAGGTGTCGCCCCAGATCGTCGAATCCTTTTGCCCGTCACGAAACTCATGCGAGTAACGGATGGTAATCTCGGGCCAATCTGGTAGCCGTAGGCCTAGTTCAACCCATACCTCACCGCGATCGATGTGCATTTCTGGGAATGGCGGCGGGAAAAACGTGCCGCCATTGTGCGGAAAAAACCCGCCATTCCCGTCATACCAACTACGAAATTCAGTAAAACCGGCCTTGATATAACCGACCTTCGGCTTCGACAGTTCCAGCTTTACGTCGTAATCGTTATTATCCCAGATCGCATGGCCATCGATTGAAAACAGGCCATCCTTGCCCACAGCCTGTTCAAAGTGCAGATCCTGGATGCCACCGAAGACGTCACCCGACATCCTGTGCTCTTGTTTAAATTGCGCGGCATCACCGTTGATAATTAGACCCCCGATTCCCAGCTCAATCCAGTTTTTGTACTCTTCGGTTTGCTCTTCCGTGGTCGCAGCTGTTGTTGATTTGCCATCGCCCGTCTCACCGGCAAGAACCGCAGTGGCGGCAAAAGTTTCCGCGCAAACCAGCACAAGGAATCTGCGAGATGCGCTCATCATAAGATCGATATCAATACCTAAGCAGGGGGTTCACTTGAGAACCGTGGATCGCTTCGTGACAGCCCGCCGACCAACACGTGCCCTGAGGCAGGAACGTGGTGTGATCGGTGTCTCCAATAAATATTCTGCCCGGCTCTGTTTGCTGCTGGAAATGGCACTTCAAACAAAGCGTTGCGTTCCGTTCATTTAACATTCGCTGGTTAACCGATCCGTGGGGTGAATGGCACGTCACGCAACCTTGCCGGACAGCCTCATGCTCGAAAACAAACGGACCGCGTTGAGCGGTGTGACATTGGAAACAGGTTTCGTTTTGGCTTAAGAACGCAATGCCACCGCCTTTAATCGCCTGTTGGATGTTGGTCCCGCCGCCTTTGATGGCCATCCCCGCATGCGGGTTATGGCAATCAGCACAACTGACCTTGCCTTCCAAAACCGGATGACGATGCGGAAGTTGGAAGCTTGCCCGCACCTCGAGATGACATTGGAAACACGTTTCGGGTGATCGCCGCGGATTGATAATCGTGTGCGCTGCGCCGCCACTTTTTACGTGCAGACTACCCGGCCCGTGACAGGATTCGCAGCCAATGTTCTTAGCGTTCTCTCCCTGCGCCTTTAGACGTGCGTGCGTTGCGGTCCGAAAATCACGCGTAATAGATTCGTGGCAGGTCTCGCAACTCTCCGAGCCGACGAACTCCGCGCCAGGGATGCTCGGCGGCGCGAGAATCGTGCGGTTTGTCTCGAACGTGCTGCAGGAAAGCAGAATCACGGTGAGCGCGGCTGTTCCCCCGATGGCCCACAACAGTTTTTCGCGTTTACCGTGGATCCATCGAGTTAGCCTCGAATGCCACATGAGCAGTGAGTGTTGCCAAAAAGATGGCACTGCGACAACGCATTTTTACGGAAAATCACTTTGCTTTAATCAACGGCCGGATTTCTTGATGGGCCGTGTCTTTGAGCGCTTGAGGACGGCTGTGCGAAATTCCGTGGGCGATTTTCCCGAGAGTTTTTTAAAAGCGCGATTGAACTGCGAGAGCGATTGAAACCCGACCGCGAACGCGATCTCGCTGATGCGAAGATCGCCATCGTCCAAAAGTTTACTCGCTTTTTCAAACCGGATGCGGGCGATGTAATCAACAAACTTGATCCCGGTCACCTGTTTGAATTTTTCGCTCAAATAATTTGGGCTGATGCTGGCTGCTTTCGCCACCTCGCTCAGCGAAAGCGCTTCGGCCGAATGCTCCTCGATGAATTTTCTCGCTTTCCAAATCTCCACCGGCTCGGCCCGGTTGTGATTGTCGATTGTGGGCTTGAATGGGCTCGTGGGTGTCATCATTACCACCTCCACAAAACCAGTAGCCCGCTGCGAAGCCGTCACGCTCTGCGCGGCTTGGTAAATGTTCACCCAAAATTGCTATCGCGCGGTAACGAGCTGCTTTTGGACTAAGCAAGTTTTGCAAAGCAAAAGCCAAGTGATGCGGAGCCGTCGACGACGGCGCGGCTACTCTCAAGCAGATAAGGAGAGGAAATATGGAATATCTGATCGCAATCGGCATCGTGGCGATGATGGCGCTTTACGCGTTCATCATCGTCGGCTGTTTAAAGCAGCCGGAATGGCAATAACCAACCAGAAATGAGGAGGTGATTGAAATTGAACAGATTATCAACGTCACCGCGCGCAGAGGTCGTGAATGCGGAGAACGAAATTGCAGCGCTGCTCAGCATCGTGCCCGGACTTGGCCATATTTACAAAGGCCATTTCGCGGCCGGCTTTTTTTGGATGGTTCTCGGAATACCAATCGATCCTGCTCGGCCTGGCGACGGCAGGTGTGGGGTTGCTCTTCCCGATCGCGTGCTGGGCCGCACTGGCCGCCGATGCGTACTGCGAACGCGACCTTCGCAAACATCACTGGTTTCTGCCCTCTTCCGACGGGAGAGATGAGGACGACGCTGTCGACTGATGATTTTAGAGGGGAAGCTGTCAGCTTCCCCTACAGCTACAGCGTCGGGCAGCCGCGCGATGATTGTCGATCCACGCGCTGCGTTCTCTCGTTATGAATTATGAAAAATGACTCCGCGATCATGGATTACCTCCCACGTCCGAGGTTCTCCAAAAATTCTGACGGGTCTTCGCCAGACTCTTTTCCGCCGACGATGCCGTTGGGACAGTTTCTTTTCGAATATCTCTATCGTCGTGGCGTTCGTCACAGTTTCGGTCTGCCGGGTGACTTCGCTTTGCCCACGTTCGCGTGGCTTGAGAAATCGAAAATCCAAAGTATCACCGTCACGCACGAACCCGCCGCCGGATTCGCGGCCGACGCTTACGCGCGCGTCAACGGCATCGGCCTGGTCTGCGTGACCTACTGTGTGGGCGGTCTCAACGTTCTGAATGCCATCGCCGGCGCGTATGCTGAAAAATCACCCGTCGTGGTGGTGAGCGGCGCGCCCGGGCGCAAGGATCGAGAAAAAGATCCGCTGCTGCATCACAAGGTTAAAACTTTCGAGACACAACGCCGGATTTACGATGAGGTAACCGTGGCGAGCACGGTGTTGCTCGACGAACAGCGCGCTGCTTCCGAGATCGTCCGGTGTGTCGAAGCGTGTCTGCGCCACAAACGCCCCGTCTATATCGAGGTGCCCCACGACATGGCCGACCGCCAAATTCCGGTGACCGGAATTACTGCCAGCTTTCCGGAAGAGTCCGACCCGCGGACGCTGGAAGCGGCGCTCGATGAAACGCTCGCGCTGATTCGCGCAGCGAAGAAACCGGTCATTCTCGCCGGAGTCGAGCTGGCGCGCTATCGCACGGCGGGCTTGGTCCTGCGCATGGCCGAGCGCATGAACATTCCGATTGCGGCCGATCTTTTAAGCAAAAGCGCCATTCCCGAAAACCATCGCCTTTACCTCGGCGTTTACGGCGGCGCGATGAGCAGCGACGAGCACGTCCGCAACTACGTTGAATCGGCCGATCTCGTCCTCATGCTCGGCACTTTCATCACCGATATGAGCATGGGATTTTACACGGCCAAGCTCGACCGAAAGCGGACGGTTTTGGCCACGACGGAGCGCGTGAGCATTCGGTATCATCGCTACGAATCGATTCAGTTTCGCGATTTTCTCGAGTCGCTCGTCAGCGCGAAGATTAAGCCGAAGCAGTTCAAACATCCCAATCCTCATGCCGTGCCTCTCCCGCTGAAAAAGGCCGAGCGCGCCGATTCGCTCACGATGGTCGATGTCTTTCGCATTCTTTCGCTGCATCTGGACGAGCATTGCTGCGTCGTCGCCGACATCGGTGACGCCATCTTTGGCGCAGTCGGTATTCGCAGTGCCAGACAGGCGCAGTTTATTGCGCCTGCGTATTACATGTCGATGGGGTTCGCGGTCCCGGCGAGCATTGGCGTCGCGATGGCCGCCAAAAAACTTCGTCCCTACGTGATAGTCGGCGATGGCGCGTTTCAAATGACCGGCGTTGAAATCTCAACCGCGGTGCGTCTCGGCCTTAATCCGATAATCATTATCCTCAACAACGATGGTTACGGCACGATGCGAAGGATCCGCGAGGGCCGTTTTAATGTCATCACGCAGTGGGACTACACTAAAATCTGTGAGCTCGTGCGCGGCGGTGAAAGCACCACCGCATCGACCAAGGGCGAATTCGACGCCGCTCTTTCTCGTGCCCGAAAATCTAATCGCCTTTGCGTGATCGAGCTCAAAATCCCCCGCAATGACGCAAGTGGGCAGCTTGCGAGAATTGCACGCGAAGTCCGCAAAATGCGCGGCAGCAACTCGGCGGCTTAGGCGTCCGCGGGATAGGTGGCAAGCGCGCGCGTGTATTGCGCACGCTCGAACGCGGCCGGGTCCGGACAATTCATCTGGCTCATGATACCTTTGATTTGCTCGACCGATTCGTATTCGTGGTCGTCCAGCCATTCGCGCATCTCGCGTTCGATTATGCGGATATGCTCGATGCCCCGTCGCAACAGAACTGAACAAAGCATGGTCACGTCGGCGCCGGCCATGAGCATTTTCAGCGCGTCCGTGGCGCGATGAATGCCACCGGTAGCGGCGAGATTTGCGCCGATCCGGCCATGCAAGAGTGCAATCCAGCGCATCGGCAGACGCATTGCCATCGGCGTGCTCAGAAGCACGTTCGGACTGATCTCGAGCGTCTCGAGCTCGATGTCCGGCTGGTAGAATCGGTTGAATAATACCAACGCATTGGCCCCGTTCTGATCGAGACGTCGTGCGAACCCGGAAAGATTGGTGAAAAACGGGCTGAGCTTCACTGCGACTGGAATTTTCAGCAACCCTTTTACCGACGCGACAATCGCAAGATACTCGGTCTCGATGTCGTCGGCCGTGCGATCGGGGTTGGTCGGCACCTGGTAGATGTTCAACTCCAACGCGTCTGCACCTCCTTGTTCAATTTGCCGAGCGTAGCGCTGCCAGCCGCCAAAGGTTGAGCCATTGAGACTACCGATGACCGGAATATCCACAGCGGCTTTCGCTTTTGCGATATGATCGACATACGCCTCGGGATCCACCTTGAATTCCGGCTGCCTGGAAAAATCGGTGAGCGCGTCGGAAGAGAATTCCCCGCCATTGGCAGAGGCGGGGCGCAAGGGGTGGCTTCCGGGGCGAAGCTGTTCTTCGAAAAGCGAATGGAAAATGACTGCCGATGCACCGGCGTCCTCCATTCGTTTGATGTTGTCGATGTCTTGCGACAGCGGTGATGCTGACGGAACGAGCGGCGTTCGCAGCTTGAAGCCAAGATAGGTTGTTGCCAGTTTCACCGGGGTTGGTCTCGCCGGGTGGGGTTGGAAGGTTGGGCTGCTAGATAGTCATGCGTAATGTGGCCACTACGGGTACAGCCACTGCCGGCGCCAGTCGTTTTCCGTGCGCGTGTAAAGAATTCGCTGGTGGCGGCGGAATGGCTTTTGAAGCCAAAATTCGATGCGCTCGGGGACGACACGAAAACCTGACCAAAACGGCGGACGCGGCACCGCGCTAACACCGAAACGAAGCGCGGCTTTGGCGACTTCGGCCTCGAGCTCGAAATAGCCGCGCATTTTTCTCGATTGCTTCGAAGCCCACGCGCTGATCTGACTGAGTCGCGGCCGCTTCGCAAAATAGACGTCGGCTTCCTCGTCGCTCACGATCTCCGCTCGGCCACGAACGCGCACCTGTTTGTTGAGATTGGGCCAATAGAAACAGAGCGCCACTCGCGGATCGTGCAACAGCTCCTGCGCTTTCGCGCTCTGCATGTTCGTGTAAAAAACGAACCCGCGCTGGTCCGCGCCCTTGAACAACATCATTCGCGCGTCCGGGAAACCGTCCGCATCGATGGTCGCCACCGTCATCGCGCGCGGTTCTCTCAATCCGGAATCGATTGCTTGCTGAAACCAGGTTTGAAAAAGCGCGATCGGGTCGTCGGTGAAATGCGTGGGTTCGCTCGACCGCTCTCGCTCGCGCTGCGTCACCAGAGTCTGAGACATGTTCCCCTCCTTCAACGGTTCCGAACGTAGGCCCGGATCGCTTCGAATTGGCTCTCGGCGTTGAGGCCGGCCTCCGTCATCACCATTGCACCCGAGCCGCTTCCAAGAAAATGCCCATGCCGGAACGGATGCAGAGAATGCTTGCGACCGTAATCTGAGCGCACCCAGCGCATCATTGTTGCAAGCGTAAAGTCGGTGATCCCCATCGCTTCCTGTTGATGCGCTTCCGGAAAAATTCTTTCGCGATCGACCGGCGGCAGCATGTCGAACAATTCGGACGAAGTGACGACGTAGACGTTCAGGCCAAGCCCGACGTTATCGATCAACGGCAATGTTTCGGTTACAAATGCATTCATTACGCCGGTGCCTTGAAGGACAATCGTCCCTTGCGAACAGCCAGGCACGGAGCGCAAACGGTAAACGCCTTGCGCGGCGAGCGCGGCCGAAGGCAGGCCAAGTGCCGCGCGATCAAGCACCAGCTCCGGGGGACGGGTGACAAACGGCGCGATGATCGCCGGGCGTTTTGCCAGCGCGGCCGAAACCAGGAACCAGATTTCCTGCGGGTCCCACGGCGTCAGTGTGATCATGGCGCCGGGCGGGAAATTATCCTGGAGCAATTGCAGCGCCTGTGGGTCGGCGTGGGTCGGACCGTCTTCGCCGGTCTTCAAACCGGCGTGGGCGCAAATCAGGAAAAATGGACGGTAAGCCCCGCCTTCGGTGACCACTCGAGCCTGATTGCCAATCGCGTGCAGCCGCGCCGCGATGTGGCCCAATGGCGCGCTGAATGCACCATAAGATGAACCCGCCCCAATATGTGAACCGAACGAACTGATCCCTGACAACATCGACATGATGGCGTCCTCGCAAATTCCGCCGATCGCGAGTTGGCGCGCGCCTGGATTTGTCTGCCGGTTAAAAAATCCCTCCGGAAAACTTTCGCCCACTTTATTGATGCTGGTCGATCCAAGCAAATCGGCCGCGGCAATAACAAACGCGCCGTTCGTGATCCGATTGTAATAATTGAGCACGCGTCCGAGTTCGTCGCGCAACGTCGTCTTCTTCCGGAAATTAAGCGCGAGCTCGTTAGGGGCGTGGTCGTTGCCGTGCGCGGCGTTTTCGTAGGCAATGTCGATCTTCGGTCCGTCCGCACGCGGTTTGCGTTTCGAAGTCTCGAGTCGCTTTTGCGCGGCGCGCAATTGCGCGGCTAGAGCTTCTACGGTGGACGGCCGCGCCTCGAGCGCGTGCCGGATGATACCGAGCGTTTGCCAATAACACTCTTCCAAAATGGTAGCATCCGTTCCGCAGCTGCAGCGTTGCGCGCCGTCGCAATGCGGGATCGCCGTCTCATTCTTTGGCAATAGCGGTGCGACCGCGGTAAAAAACGCGTTCGAGCAAAGGCCGTGTCCAGCTCCGTGCGAAGCGCGCCCTTCGATTCCGTAACGCCAGCCTTTGATCGTGCGATAAACGATGGCGGTAGGCTGCCCGTTGTGAAGATCCAGAGCCAAACGCTGTGCTACCGTGATTTGCTGCCAATCGAAACCATCCGGCACCAAGATCACATTCCAGTCGTGCAGATAAGCCAGCTCAGCCGGAGTCCATTGCACGTATTCGCCACGCGCCCCGGCGTCATTCCGCCTTCGCCTTCTATTATATGGACGCGCGGCGCGTTCTCGCCGTAAACGTCAGCCGCGGCCCAGGCCAATCCGAATGACGCTGGAATGCCGACGCCGGACGCACCCGTGGAAATACGCACAAAAGGTGTCGCCGGCGTCGGATGTCCATCCAGTGGTTTTGCGCGAAATTGTTTGAACAGTGGCGTGCTCGAAGCAGGATTGCGGCGAAAGCCGAGCAAATCTTCGAGCCGCAGCTGGAATTTGTCTTCGACGGGTAAAAGCTCGGGCGCAGCGATCCGGGCAATCTCGTTGCGCAACGCCCACATCGCATAAAGACCGAGCGCTTTATGGCCGGCCGCATAACAAATGATGTCGGCATTCCTGCGTTGCGGATGCGACAGATCATAATCCATTACATCAAACAGCAGCCGGGCCACGAAACGGCCGGACGAGATCGAGCCGCCCGGATGACCGGAAAGCGGCGCGTAGTTGTACATCACCGCGCAGAGCGTGCGGTAAATAAGATCAAATGTTTCGCAATTCTGGAGGGTTGACTCGTCGAGCGGCTCGCCCTCTTCCGCGAGACTATCGGCTGCGTTGATGAAGATGCCGCGACGCGGCCCGAACGACATTGTCGATCTTTCGGGACGAGTGGGCGTCGTTTGCCGGGAAATGAGATTGGTTAGCATAGATGTTTGCCCTCCTGGATGAAGTTTTGAAATCCGTCGATGTCGTGCGCTGCATTGCGAATGCGCTCGAGACCGATCTTGAGATCGTCGAGCGCGGTTGCGATCGAAATCCGGAGATAATGCTGCCCTGCGGCGCCGATGGAACCGAACGATCGCCGATCCATCGTCGCGACCTGGTGACGCCAAAGCAGAAACATCTGCACGAGCGTCGATGGACTGCTCCGTTCGCGATCGCCCGCCGGCATTCTTTTGTGCGCATTGATCGCGCCAAGTGTTTCGCATACGCCGGCGATGTTCGGGAACAGATAGAACGCGCCCCCGGGTTTGCGGCAGCGAATGCCGGCAATTGTATTCAGTTCGGCCACCGTCATGTTGCGCCGCTCGCAAAACGCGTCGCACATCCGCGCGATCTCCACCGCGCTCAACGGCGATTCCAGCGCGACCGCCGCGCCCATCTGATTGTAAGCCGATATGCAGGAGAAATAATTTATGTTCAGGTTTTTGAAGACAGCCGCTTCTTCGCGGGTCGGAAACACCGCCCAACCGACGCGTCCGCCCGTCCAGGCAAACGATTTCGACACGCCGCCAACAATGATGGTGCGTTCCTCCATGCCCGGCACCGACGCGATAGAGTGGTGATGATTGCCGTCGAACAAAATGTCCTCGTAAATTTCGTCCGAATAAATCCGCGCCTGCGCCGGGGCTTTTGCGTAAATCACATCGGCGATCTCCTCCAGTTGCTCGCGTGTTGCCACTCCGCCGGTGGGGTTTGACGGGAAATTCAAAATGATCACGCGGGTGCGATCGCTGATCAGCGGCGCGAGCTCGCGGCCGCCGAAACTGAAATCCGTTTCCTCGCGCAGTTGAAGCGGCACCGGCTTCGCGCCGATGTATCCGGTGAACGATTCGTAAATCGGAAAACCGGGACTCGGATAAATAACTTCATCGCCCGGATTGCAGTAGGTCTGTTGCGTCAGCCCAATCGGCGGTTTGCCACCCGGGAAGACGACGACGCGATCCGGAGAAATGTCGATCTTGCGCGTCCGCGAGACGATGCGGGCAATCGCTTCGCGCAATGGCAGGATGCCTTGCGGATCGCAATAGTGCGTAAGATCGAGATCGATCTGGCGCTTAATTTCGTCGGCGATGTGTTTGGCCAGGGGAAAATCCGGTTCGCCCAAATTGCACTTGATGACTTTGTGACCCTGAAGCTCCAGCTCGCGAATTTGCGGCCCGATGCGAAATGCGTTTTCGCTGCCGATGCGATAAGTCCGGTCCGAAAAAAGACGTTTCCGCGGCTTCGGCTTTTGCGGCTCCGCGATGGCGAACTTGTTAGGCCGCGGCTTCGTGATCGTCTTGGGCTGATCCAGGGTGGCGTTCATATTGGCCATAAGTTTCTTGTTCAAAGGAGAAGCTTTCCCCGGACAGCACGCCACGCAGCGATTGGCAAAAGGCAGGCGTTTTTTGTGGTGGCAAAAGGCAGGATTTAGTGCCGGGAAGCTGATCCGCCTTCGCTTCAGCAATTTTTGCAAAGCAAAAGCCAATCGCCGCACAGTGCGAAAATCATCTCCATTTTATGTTGCACACAAAGGAGGCAAAGGAGGCATTATGAAACCGAATGTAATTCTACTCGTTGATGCTGACGCCGATACCTGCGCTGCGACCCTGGCTGCGGCCAGAACGTTACGACTTGATATTCGTTACGCGCAAGTTGCGTGCGATCTTTCAGAAATAACTGAATGCGGACTCGACGATATCGCGGTGATCGTGCTCGATGTCGATCCAGACGTGCATTGGGCGACGATCGCTGAGATGCTCCAGGACTGGCGGCCGCCACGGCCAGTCATTTTAATTTCAAGCGTTGAAGACGCACCGCATTCGGTACGGCGGCCATCGCGAGAGGCGAGATATATCAGCAAACCGGTCTCGATCGAGCGTCTTACAGAAGAAATTGCAGCACTCGCATGCTCCCCTCAACTGCACCCATCCTGTTGCGATCGTTGGGGTCATCCATTCGAAAGCTGCGAGAACTCATGCGCAAGCATTCCAGAAGAGGAGGGAGTCGTCGTAGAGCAAGTTTAGCTGAGGTAAACCAATGGAATACGTGGTCGTAGTTGGGGCGGTGGCGATGATGGGACTGTATGTCTTAATCATTGCACGCTGGTTGCGAAATCCGTAACCGCGAAACACTCCGCGCCTTTAGTGAAGAGAACGCCGTTGCGCGGGCGATTACGAAGTCGCCTGGCCGTGTTGCAAACCGCGTTCGCCGAGCCACGGAAAGTGGCGACGCGCACGGATGACAAGTTTGAGTCCGAAAGGCCTGATCGCCTTGCTTTCTATGTGCGCGACCAAAATCAGGCGGCTTTGCCACCGCGCTTACTTGAGGCAAGCTGCGCGCGGAAGTCGCTCGGCGATTGGCCGAAGACGCGTTTGAAGGTGCGATTGAACTGGGTCAGCGATTGAAAGCCGACGTCGTAGGCGATTTCGCTGATGCGCAGGTTGGGATTGACGAGCCGGGTCCGGGCATCTTCCAATCGAACGCGTGCGACGTAATCCGTGAATTTCAGGCCGGTGGCTTTATGGAAGATTTTGCAGAAATGAAACACACTTGCTCCGGCTGCCTTCGCGACGTCGGCCAGCGATAATTCTTCAGTCTTGTGCTGGTCGATGTACTCGCGCGCCTTCAGGACGAGCGGTGGCTCGGAGTTTCTTTTCTCGGTCACCAATTGATTGCTCAGCGCGGACAGTTGATCGGCAAAAAATGCGAGCAGCCGCACGATCGCATTGTATTTCTCGGGCGGGATAAACGGATTTTTCTCCCACGCCTTGCGAATTTCGTTTGTAAATCGAAGGCGACTGCGGGCTAGTTCGCGGCTGACTTTTGTCGTGTCCGATTTGGCCGGCGTGTGACGCAACACTTGTCCGATTCGCAAGTATCCAATGGTCTGTTCTCCCAGTTTGATTGGGACCGCAGTTTCGGTTAAACCGAACGGACACGTGACGGTGTGCGGCAGATCGCCGGTGTGGCGGATCATCTCCTCGTGCGATTGCAAACAAATCGCCAGGGTGGACGGGTGTTCAGCGAGCAGCGCACAAAACGGATTCTCGTTTTTCTTCCCCTGATGCTCCAATTGCCAATAATCCACGGGACGAAGGGCCAAAGGCAGTCCGGTCGCTTCGCTGAAGACTTGCTCATAGCTGCGAAACAGCTTGGAACGTCGCAAGGTATCGATCAGTTCCCTGTTCGCTTTCGCTCCATCGGTGCCCGAGTCGGGCGTGATCATTCTCGGCTGGTTCAAACTGAAGAAGTTATTGTTGCGGAAGCGAGAACTTATCGCAAACCGCAGCCAGCACATCAACAAAATCGTGATGTCGATCTTCGGGCCGGCACCGCTCCGCTTGAGATCGAGTTATATCGCCTGATCCATGAACGGCGACTCAACCAGCAGCTCAAGAGATGCGCCGTGGGCGTGAACGCAAAGCATTTGCTTCCGAGCGGCCTGCAAGCGTTTCATCATGACGACACTCATGCGTTTAAAAAGTTCGTAGCCTAACGAATGATCTTTCTCGCAATATTCCCGCAGAATCGTGCCATGGAAAAAAAGCGCTGCAGCTGGCTCGACCGCACGCGCCGTGAATTGCCAGACGTGCGGCGGAAACATCCACGACCAGCCGAGTAAATCACCGGGGCCGATCTTTTCTATTACTACCGGGTCGCCAAAGCCGGCGCCGGATTCGAGCAGGACCTTCCCGCTCTCGATCAGATAAAACCGGTTCGCAAACTCGCCCGCGCGCAAAATCGTTTGTCCCTTTTTGAAATGAGACGCCATCGCGCAATCGGTGAGGAACGCTAGGTGCGTCCGACTCATTCCCGCCAGAAAAGGATGCAGCGCGACGCGCGTGGCCAATGGTTCGGTTTGTATTTGCATGTGTGATTCCTCCAATCTCATCTAAACAAATTCGTGCTCCTTTTCGCGAACAACGAGAACGGGACAAGGCGCGGAGCGGACTACGCGCTCCGCCGTGCTGCCGATGCAAAGATGCCGCCAACTCGTGTAGCCGTGTGTGGCAATGACGATAAGATCGACATCCAGATCTTTGGCCGCTTTCGTGATCTCGTTAGGCGCATGCCCGGTGCGAACTGCTGAACGAACGGAGTTGCTCCCGTTGTTGCGCGACTGGGCGACCATTGCCGCGAGGCTTTTCTCCACCGCAATTGAATCGTCTTCTGGCTGCGGAAAAACTTCGACGGCGAGCGGCGCGCCGACCATCACGGTAGCCGGCTCGAGAACGTGCAGGAGAACGATTTCGCAACCGAATTGTTCGGCAAATCGCAACGCGTACTGAAATGCCTTTTTCGAGGTATCAGAGAAATCGATCGGGACTAGAATCTTCTTTAACTGCAAAATCTGCGGGACCAATTCCACCACCTCTTCCGGTTCCATAACTTGAGCTTTCATTTGCCTCAATTCTCAATCGTTGAGCGATGACTCGCTCGGCAGGGATTGTCGAATCGTGTGCATTTCTTGCGCCGCTTGCTTTGGGGACATGGCGCGTGAGGTGGGGTCAGCGCGCTGTGCTGACTCCCGCACTGCGGGACAGCGCGGCATCCCTACCGAGGCGAGACGCACAATAAATGATCGGCGAATCGCAAACCGTGCCAAGCAGCATGGCTCTGCGCCGAACAAACTGTGATCGGGTAAATGAAAATCGACCACATCGCGGTTTTGAAAACGGCCGCAACTACTTCCGGCAATCTCCGCGAGCGAGCAATCGCGGACTATCACGAGCTGCTCATGGGCGACAAAACATTAGCGCCGGATTTGTTCGAAAAACTCCACCGTGCGATGCGGACGAACCGGTTGCTTTATGGCGAGCGGCCAATCGGCGTGGCGCTGCGTCCGCATTTATTGGAACGGCCGCAATTCGAGGCGCAGACAGCGGTTGCGGAGCTGATCGCAAGCGCGCTGGAAAAGATCGCCGCCGCGGCGGTGCAGTCTCCCAACTTGATGACACAAGTTGGTTTAACCGAAGCGGAACAGAAGCTCGCAATCGTTGATCCTGGGTTCAACGGCGCCGCGGTCACAACTCGGCTCGACGGATTCGTGCACGGAGAAGACATCAAATTTGTCGAGTATAACGCGGAGAATCCATCGAGTCTTTCCGACCAGGAAGGATTAAACCGTCTGTTATTCGAACTGCCGACGATGTCGATCTTCGCGCAGCGCTATCGACTGGATCAATTCTCGCCTGTAGAAACATTGCTCGTGGCATTGCTGGCCACCTATCGCGAATGGAACGGCACCGGCGTGCCGAACATCGCGATCGTAGACTGGAAAAACCTGCCGACATCGGCCGAGTTCATCCTGCTTCGAGACCATTTCGCGGCGCACGGCGTGCCCACGATCATCTGTTCGCCGGACGAATTGCAATACGAGCGCGGCCGGTTGCGCTGTGGAGGTTTCGATGTCGATCTTGTCTACAAACGAATCATCATTCATGAATTCCTCGCCCGCTACGATGAAACGCATCCGCTGGTGCGCGCCTACGTAAACCACGATGTTTGTTTGGTAAATCCGTTCCGGTGCAAAATCATGCACAAGAAGGCGAGCTTCGAACTGCTGACCGACGAAACTTATCAAAGCTGGTTCAGCTTCAAAGAGCGCGCAGCCATTGCCCGTTCGATTCCCTGGACCCGGCGCATGGCGGATCGGCGGACGACATACAATGGCCACAGTGTGGAGTTGCTTGATTTCGTTCGCGAAAATCGGACCAGGCTAGTGCTCAAGCCGAATGACGACTACGGCGGACACGGCGTTTACATCGGGCCTCGGCTGGACGAGCCCGCGTGGGACGAGGCAATCGCAACGGCGCTTTCATCCGATTACGTCGTTCAGCAAGCAGTCGATCTGTCTCCGGAGGAGTTTCCAATCTTTACCGAAACCGACTGGAACCTTCAGCCGATGTTCGTTGATACGAATCCATTCGTCTTTTCCGGGAAGGTGTGCGGCGCAATGGTGCGGCTGTCGGATTCTCCAGTCGTCAACGTGAGTTCCGGCGGCGGCGAGACCGGATTCTTCGTCATCGAGGAACGCGCTGTGACCTGAGCTGGATTCGTTAGATCGCTTCCAGCCGGCGCGGCGCAAAAAACAGCCAATGAATCGCAATTCCCGGCGAGCCCCTTTGCGAATCCGGCGCAGATACTGAGGCAATGAAAAATGGCTCAAACAATCGCGTGATCGATGTTGCGTCTCCTCGGCAAAACGGCTGCGCTCCATCCAACAAAACACCGCGGAGGTTCCGCAGCCCCGATCACGTCTTCACTCTCGGCATCGAGGAAGAATTCCAGATCATCGACCCGGAGACGCGGCAGCTACGTTCGCACATTCAGCAAATCCTGGCCGACGGCAAAATGCTGCTCAAAGAACATGTCAAGCCGGAGATGCATCAATCGGTCGTTGAACTAGGTACGGAAATCTGTACCGATGCCGCTTCAGCGCGGCAACAAGTGATTGAGCTTCGGAGCGAGTTGGCAGAGATCGCCGGGCGCGAAGGGCTCAAAATCGCTTCCGCCGGCACGCATCCTTTTTCGCACTGGATGGATCAATTGATCACAGTAGACGAGCGCTACGAAACAATCGTCAAAGACATGCAGCAAATTGCGCGTGTGAATCTCATCTTCGGCCTTCATGTGCACATTGGAATTCCAGACCGCGAAGAAGCCATCGATGTCATGAATCAGGCACGCTACTTCCTGCCACACATTTATGCTCTCTCGGTCAACTCGCCTTTCTGGTTGGGACAGAACACCGGGTTGAAGGCCTATCGGCAGATGATTTTCGAACGTTTCCCGCGGACCGGCATCCCCGACGCTTTCGAAAGTTTGTCCGAGTATGAGGACTATCTGAAGCTGCTGGTCTCGACCAATTGTATCGATAACGCGAAAAAGATCTGGTGGGACATCCGGCTGCATCCATTCTTTGACACAATCGAATTCCGCATCTGCGACGCGCAATCGCGTGTGGACGACACCATCGCGCTCGCCGCCTTGATGCAAGCCATCGTGTTCAAACTGCAAAAGCTACGCCGGCAAAATGTCACCTTTCGCAGCTACCCGCGTCGCTTGATCGACGAGAATCGCTGGCGCGCCGGGCGCTACGGGATCGATGGCAAGCTGATCGATTTCGGCCGCAAATGCGAAATGGACGAGCGCGAATTGCTCCACGAAATGCTCGAGTTCGTTGCCACCGAAGTGGACGAACTCGGCAGTCGCACTGAGATTGCGCACATCGAGCGGATCATGCGCGAAGGCACCGGCGCAGATCGACAATTAGCGGTTTGGGAACGGACCCACGACATGAAAGCAGTGGTCGATCACATCGTCGCCGAGACCTACGAAGGTCTGAATCTGGCCAGGGCAAAAGTTGCGTAAGGTCAGATATTGCCGGGATGTGATTTCCGCGTAATTCTGACATCCGTTCTGTATGCCAGACCGCGCTTATCTCCATCCGATTGATCCGGAGCTGATCCCCGGAGCGCGCAATGCCATCAACGTTTGTTTGCGACTTCAGCCCAATGAGCGCGTCACGATCATCACTGACACCGCGACTCGCGAAATCGCCGCCGCATTACAATCGGAAGTGGAACGCATTGGCTCGGACTACAGCTTGTTCGTGCTCGAGCATCATGCGCGGCGCCCGCTCAAGTTCATGCCGGAGCCGATTCTCGAAGATCTCGCGACTTCACAGGTGTCGATCTTTGCCGCGCAAACCCAGCCGGGCGAGCTCTCGTCGCGCACGCAAATGACGACCGTCGTTAACAATCATCGGATTCGTCACGGCCACATGGTCAACATCAATCGCGAAATTATGCTCGACGGAATGCGCGCCGACTTCGTGAAAGTGGACGAGCTTAGCCAGCGTTTGGTCGAGCGCGCGCGCCAGGCCAAGCGCATTACCTGCAAAACGCCGCACGGAACCGAATTCGAAGCGGACCTTTCGCCGAACCTGAAATGGCTGAAGACGAGCGGCATCATCACGAAAGACAAATGGGGAAATCTTCCCGGCGGCGAAATCTTTACCGCACCGATGAACACGAACGGTACATTTGTGGTGGATGGCGTGGTCGGCGATTACTTGTGCGAGCGCTACGGCGATCTCCAGCCGAATCCGCTCACGATCGAAGTCGAAAACAATCGCATTGTCGATCTTCACTCCGAAAATAAAGATTTGCGCGACGATTTCCGGCTTTACACCAGTGCGGACGAAAACAGCAACCGTGTCGGTGAGTTCGCCATCGGCACGAACATCGCCTGCACGCACGTCATCGGTCACATTTTACAGGACGAAAAAATCCCCGGCGTCCATATCGCATTCGGCCATCCCTACGCCGAGCACACCGGCGCAAAGTGGGTTTCCAAAACGCATATCGACTGCGTCGGGCGCGACTTCGACATCTGGTTCGACGGCGAACAAGTGATGGAGTACGGCAAATTTTTGGTGTGAGTCATGGAGCCGGCGCTCCGCTCACGGTTCAACGCTGACTTCACGCCGGAAAAATACGCTGGGCTCTTGCGTTGTGTGAATGAGAGCACGCGCTGGCCGGCGGATTTTCGCGTCTCCGAGACGCCGATTTTCCTGACACGCGAATTCACTGACGAAGCCGTCTACGCCGCGAACAAAATCGCTGCCCAAACGCAAACGCCGCAGTTTGCGAAACACGCTGCCTCAGCGATTCCCAACGGTCTGGAGGTGCCGAACGAATCCGCGCATCCCGAGTTTCTGATTGTCGATCTTGGCATCTGCGCGGAAGAAGACCGGCTCGTGCCACGCCTGATCGAGCTCCAGGCGTTCCCAAGCTTGTTCGGATTTCAGTTCATGGTGCTGGGATGCATGCGCAAAGCCTATCCGGCCATTCCGCGAAATTGGACGTCGTCGTTCGGCGGAACCAAAGACCATGCTTACATCGAGATTCTGCGCAGAACCATTGTTGGCCAGGCCGATCCAGAAAATGTCATCCTGCTCGAGATCGAGCCGGAGAAACAAAAAACGCGGATCGATTTCGCCGCCACCGAAGCGCTGCTCGGCATTCGTTCTGTGTGCCTGACAAAAATTAACAAACGTGGTTGTCAATTATTTTATGAGCGTGATGGACGCGAAGTCCGGATTGAACGGATTTACAACCGGGTCATCTTCGATGAACTGGCGCGCCGGTCCGACCTGAACGTGTCCTTTCGCTTTCAAGACGATCTCGATGTCACCTGGGTGGCGCATCCGAATTGGTATTACCGGATCAGCAAACATTCGCTGCCGTTCCTGAAAACGGAGCACACGTCGCTCGCATTCTTCGCGGATGAATTTCCAGTCGATGAAAAGATCGACAATTATGTTTTGAAGCCGCTCTATTCCTTTGCAGGACTTGGCGTGGATATGGAGCCAACTCGCGAAGAAATTTCTGGCCTAACGAACCCGCACGAATGGATTTTGCAAAAAAAGGTCGATTACGCGGCGTTTGTCCCGACTGTGGACGGCCCGAAATCAAAAGCGGAAATCCGGATGATGTTTATCTGGCCGGCAAATGAAGAACCGATCCTGGTAAACAACCTTGTCCGGATGAGTCAGGGCAAAATGATGGGCGTCGATTTCAACAAAGACAAAACCTGGGTCGGCGCCAGCATTGCGCTGCATGAGGTTTAGGCCGTCATTCCGAGCGGAGTCGAGAAATCCTGTCGCGTTAGTTTACGGTTGCACAGCGGGATCCTTCGACTTCGCTTTGCTCCGCTCCGGATGACTGATCATTTCGGCCGTCTCGGCTGAAGTCCGCACTGGCACGATTTCGAAGTCCATCAGGTCGCGCCAATTGTCGATCCATTTATCGAACAGAGCGAAATCTTGCGTTTGCATGAGCTGCCAGCAGACCTTGAAATCGAGATCGATCCAGCTCGAGACGTACTGGAGACCCTCCGGCATCATTCGCCCTTTTTCCCGAAAGCGCCGATAGATTTCCGGCGCGGCATTTTCTTTGAAGTGCTCAATCACCATGTAAAGCATCTGTTCTTCTGTAGTGGCGGGCGTGTCGCCCGCAATCTTTAGTTCTGCAGCCGACACGGCTGCCTCTACAGTTATTTTAATTCTTCATTCGTTTCGGCGAAGGCGTTGACGGCGAATTTCAAATCTTCGCGCGAATGCGCGGCCGAGACCTGGGTGCGAACGCGTGCGGTGCCGTGCGGGACGACTGGATAGAAAAAGCCGATGACGTAAACGCCTTTCTCGAGCATGCGCGCGGCGAACTTTTGCGATTTGGTGGCGTCGCCGATCATGATTGGGACAATTGGATGCGTGCCGGGCTTGATCGTTAGGCCGCGCTCGGTTAGCGCGGCGCGAAAATATTTTGTATTTTCTTCGAGTTTATCGCGCAATTCGGTGGAAGCGCTAAGAAGTTCAAGCGCTTTCAACGAAGCGGCGACGACCGGCGGCGCGATCGTGTTTGAAAACAGGTACGGGCGCGATCGTTGCCGCAAAAGATCGACAATCTCTTTGCGACCGCTGGTGTAACCGCCGCTGGCGCCGCCGAGCGCTTTACCGAGCGTGCCGGTGATGATGGCAATCTTGCCCATCACACCGCAATGTTCGTGCGTGCCTCGGCCGGTCTTACCAAGAAATCCAGCGGCGTGCGCGTCGTCGATCATGGTAAGCGCGCTGTATTTTTCGGCGAGATCGACAATCGCTTTCAAGTTCGCGATCGTTCCGTCCATTGAGAAACAGCCGTCCGTCGCGATCAAACGAAAGCGCGCACTTTTCGCGGCAGTCAGCTGCGCTTCGAGATCGGCCATGTCGTTGTGCTTGTAACGGAAGCGCTGCGCTTTGCAGAGCCGAATGCCGTCGATGATGCTGGCGTGATTCAATTCATCGCTGATGACCGCGTCCTTTTCGGTGAGCAGCGTTTCGAATAAACCGCCATTCGCATCGAAGCATGACGGGTAAAGAATCGTGTCCTCAGTCCCGAGAAATTTTGTGAGCGCGGCTTCGAGTTCTTTGTGAATGTCCTGCGTGCCGCAGATGAAGCGTACGCTGGCCATACCAAAGCCATGGGTGTCGAGCGCTTCCTTCGCGGCAGCGATGAGTGCGGGATGATCGGCCAGGCCGAGATAATTGTTCGCGCACATGTTGAGCACGCGTTTGCCGCCGGCGATCTCAATCTTGGCGTCTTGCGGGCTGGTGATGATGCGCTCGGTTTTGTAAAGACCTTGCGATTTTATTTCATCCAGTGTGCGCGAAACCTGCTGTTCAAATTTGTCGAGCATAGATGCAACTTTGGCCGCGAAGCGTGATGTGCGCAAAAAGATGTCGATCTTGGGGCCAGAGATTTCTCAACTTTCGTTCGAAATGACAGTTGACAGGGATTGTGAATAACTGTTAATAACTTGCCCGATCTCCAATTGCGCACCCCCCGGATAATCCTTGTATCGCTGTTCGTCATCGGCGCTCTTTTTCTTGGCGCTTGTGGAACAACTAGGACGCGCGCCCTGCCGCAATACGAACCGCCGTTGGCAAAAACAGACTTCCAAAATGTGCGCACGACCGCCTACACGCACACCGAAGCCGACCATCGCGAATTCACCAATCACAACGCACTGGGCGGAGAATTGCACGCCGCCAGTCCGGCGATTCATCGAGCGGAAAACATCGTGCGCGCGCTCGCCGTTTCCGACAGCGAAGATGCCGATCTACGCCGCGTCTCCAACTCGGGCGTGGCTCTTCAGCCTTTCTCGGTGGATGAAACTCGGCCGGTCGTGCGCGTGACGACAACAACGCGTGTAACCAAAACAATACGCCGGGTAAAACGCGCGGTCGCGGTTACGAAGCCGCCGCGAATCGGCAGCGCCGCGGCTGATTGGTCGCGCTGGCCGGTGGGCACAACCTTCCGTCTGCTTTCAACCGGACAAATTTATCGCGTCGATGATTACGGTTGGGCGCTGTCGGGTCGCAACACGATCGATCTTTACATGGCGAACTCGCGCGACATGAACACATGGGGCGCGCGCCAGGAACCGATTCAAATTCTTCAGTGGGGCGATCCGCAAGAAAGTTTGCAGTTCCTGCAATCACATCAGGATTACAAACACATTAAGCGGATGGTGCTTGAGCTGCAGGGGCGCGAGCAGGACGCGGCGGCGTTGCGGTAGACCAGCTCCGACTCGACCGCAAACAGGTGGTTCGTTACTTTCCGTCGCTGGGAAACAGGAAACCTTTAACGCGCTCGAGTTCACCGCCCATTGACTCGGGACCGTACGGCGTATCGGTGACTATCTCGCGGGCTCTTGTGATGTCACCTCGCTCGCGGTACGCCATTGCCTTGGCCGCGATAATATTTGATTTTTTCTCGTCGCTCACCAAACCAAGGGAATAGTCAAAGGCAGCTTCGAGTTCATCTGCCGAACATGCCGCGAACGAAAGATTCATATCGAGGTCCGCGCGCGAAAGCTCGTTTTCACATCGGAAAACGGTTGTGCCCGACACCGGGATATCGGCTGCGACCGAAAAGGAGTCTCTCAGCCGGAAAGTTATCAGATGAATCCAGGGCGTGTAGCAGTGCGCGAAGTCCTGCTGCGCGACGTAACTGATGCCGGGAAGCAAGTGCGGGAAAAAGTTGCGCAAAATCGCGCTCGCCGCCTCCGCAGTTTTCATCGCGTCGATGAGAAGAAATTCAATCGGCCCATGGATCCATTGCGAATGCGTCAAGTCTTCTTGATGCACAACGATGCAGTCCCGCCACGGTTCGGTGCGCTTGAGGAATTCCGGCAGAAAACTTTCACCAACGGTGAACTGACCTTCGACTTGTTTGCCTTTTGCCCAAAGTTCAAAACGTTCGTCCCAGGCGAAAAGGTCATAGGCGTGGATTTGTTTTTGTCTCCTCTTTGGATTGAGCGCCAGGCCTTCGGCCAAGGAAATCGTGGTCGCGCCGAGAAAACACCCAAGATCGACAATCGCTCCAATTCCCTGGTAGGTCCGAGCGGCATAAGTTCGCAGCCAATGCTGCTCGTGCCACGAAGTCATCCCGAACTCGCGCTTCTTTTTTTTGGCGCGCAACTCAAAGTAGCGCCTCGGCCGCAGCAGATTTCGCAAGGCGACTGTTTTCATTGGTTGACCCTAGCGATAAACATCCTTGCGATGTCCGATTACACCAACACGGATGATCTGCGTTGCATGATCAACTCGGTAGAGCACGCGATAATCGCCGACTCTGATCCGGTATCCATCCGACCCCTTTAGCTTTTTGAATCCCTGCGGAAAAGGATTCTCGGTCATCGCCCGCAACTTTTCGACGATTCGCTCGCGAGCTTGCGAGGACAGATTGGCTAACTCCTTCTCCGCAAAGCGCTGGACCTCGACGCGCCAGCTCACGCATTCAAATCGCGCAGCACGTCTTCGAGAGGCCTGCTCGGTTCGTCACGCCGCGATTCAAGCAACAAGCTGTCCTCTAAATCTTCTCGCAGCTCCTGATCGGACACAAGAAACTCGATGACTCGTTCGCGCTCCTCCGCCGGAAGAGCTTTGATCTCAGCGATGACCTCAGCCGCGCTCACATGTGGATGCTAGCGCGATTTGATTTGAGAAACAATCACTGACTGCGGCGCACGGTCTGCGACTCTCACTCGTTCGTCTCAGCAGGTTTCTTGCGAACTTCGTCGTGCCATGCGATTGAACTCGTTATCGAATCAACTAATCGTCGAATCGATGCTGCGACCGATACATCGGCAGGATTCGTTACTTCAAGTCGCCCGCGAACCGCATCGGCAATTTGATGCCAGGTAACCCATGCCACGGTCTCATCGATTTTCTCTTTCCAGGGCGCAACCGCGTCAGCCTGCGAAATCACCTGCGGTAAACCGGTAATGATCGCGTCCGACAACGATTGACGGCCATGACCCTGAATCAAAACGGGTGGCGGTTTGTTCAGGATCAAAAGCAGAAGAGGCATTCGTCCTTCGGCGCCGTGATGCGCCATAAGAAATTCCCGGGCAAGTTGTAGCCATTGAAACGAACTCTGGCGTAGACGCTTTGCTTCCACGAGGCAGTACACATTTCCTGTTGAGATGATCGCATCCGGTTGGACCTCAACCTTTGGAATATCATCAGAAACGAGATACACATCTCGCCCGGCAGGAGATGAAACTCGGCCGTCTCGGCTTCTTGTCTTAATGCCGCGCGAGCCGCCACCGCTCCATGCGCCGACTCGATAACATTGCCCAAGAAAGAAGTCCTTGGCAGAAAATCGAGCGCTTGGAAAACTTCTGCTGTTAAAACGTTTTCAAATCCGCGTCCGCCTCCGCGGAACGCTTTGACTTGAGAACCCGTCCAGGAAATTTCTTCCAGCAGGCGACCAATGACGGATTGCTTCATTGCAGGAGAACTTCCTCCGACCAGCTTCGTATCACAAAACGATTTCGGCGAGGCCGTCGAAATCAGCACGCGAGGCGCGTGCGCTCCCCAGACAACCCGCGACATCCGCGCAATCCGCGGTTGAAAATCAAGATTTGCTCCAATCGAGCACGATTTTGGCGGAGTTGCCGGATTTCATCAGCTCGATTGCTTCCTTGAATTGAGTGTACGGGAAACGGTGTGTGATGACCGGTGATATGTCGAGGCCGGACTGGATGAGCGCGGTCATTTTGTACCAGGTTTCGTACATTTCGCGGCCATAAATTCCCTTGATGGTGAGCTGGTTGAAAACGACCAGGTTCCAATCGATCGCAGCGCTGCCGGGCATGATGCCGAGCAGGGCGATTTTACCGCCGTGAAACATGTTCGGCAAAATGTCGGCAAAAGCTTTTGGGCTGCCGGACATTTCGAGCGCGACGTCGAAGCCTTCTTTCATCTCGAGCTTCTTCATTGCGTCAGTCAGCTTTTCCGTGCGCACGTCAAGCGCGACGTCCGCTCCCATTTTGCGCGCGAGCTCGAGCCGGTACGGGTTGATATCGGTGACGACGACGTGGCGCGCGCCGGCTTGTTTGCAGATCGGGATGGACATGCAACCGAGCGGACCGGCGCCAGTAATGAGGACATCTTCGCCAACCAAATCGAACGAGAGCGCCGTATGCACAGCGTTGCCGAGCGGATCGAAACAGGACAGCACATCGAGCGGAATGGATGGATCGGCGTGCCAGCAGTTTGATTGCGGAATCGCGACGAATTCGGCCCAGGCGCCGGGACGATTGACGCCCACGCCTTGCGTGTTCGGGCAAAGATGACGACGACCAGCGAGACAATTGCGGCAATGCCCACAGGTGATGTGGCCTTCGCCGACAACAAGATCGCCGGGCGCAAATCCTTTCACGCGATCGCCGGCAAGATCGACAATCCCGACAAATTCGTGCCCGATGGTCATCGGCACGGGAATCGTCTTCTGCGCCCAGGCGTCCCAGTTATATATATGGACGTCAGTTCCGCAGACCGAAGTTTTGACCACGCGGATGAGCACGTCATCGCCGCCGACCTGCGGAACTGGGACTTTTTCCAGCCAAATGCCGGGCTCGGCTTTGCTTTTTACGATGGCCTGCATCGTTTTCTGCACGAGAAGAAAGTAGGCGAATCAGCAGAGCTGCAAAGCAGGAAAAGATTTGG
>WNFX01000881.1_pt1 | contig 30225 bp, 27 predicted proteins | sample 5400111 | NCBI WGS metagenome assembly WNFX01 (sample SAMN13153363, study PRJNA577476) | soil metagenome | isolation source: 40 cm soil or saprolite under grassland replicate 1 | place: USA:California | collected 2016-06-15 | reverse complement strand
TCTCACTCCAAAAGTTGCTTGTGCTCTGCTCCATGAACTTTTTGATATCGTAGCCCGAGCCTGGACACATACTGAGTATGCCAAGTAAAGCATATTTGCTTTTATTTTCTTTAGCCATTGCTTAGTAACTCCTAGATATGTATCTAATAAATATATATCATAAAGATATAAGAATGTCAAGGAGTCTAGATCAAAAACAATGGTTGGGCTTAAAACTACTGTGCAAAGTGAGCGGTATTTTCTTTCTATAGCATAATTTTATCTACTTATGAATGAAAAATGCCAGGAAGTTGCAGACAACTAGAACGTACCGATGTTCAAACACCTATCTGATATGCAGCGATACATTATAAGGCTGAAAATATGATTTGCTTCCAACAGCAAATCACCCTCTCGCCAGCATATGTATAGCCCTGCCCAACGCTCCTTCTGCTGCTTCAAGTACAGTCTCGCTCAAGCCAGGGTGAGCATAAAGTATCTCTGAAAGATCGGTTAGCGTTGCGCCCATTTCAATTGACAGGGTAGTCTGTCCGATTAAGTCACCAGCACGAGGTCCTACCAGTGTTGCGCCTAATAACGTTCCATCGTCGGCATTCGCGACAAGCATGGCAAGGCCGTTGTCGGTTCCTAACGTCAAGGCACGACCGTTTGCGGCTAGAGGAAACCTGCCTGTTACGATGTTGTAGCCAGCTTTGGTAGCTTCTTCTGCTGTAGAGCCGACGGCAGCCAGTTCAGGTGTGGTGTGGACTACAAGCGGTGTGACGAGTGGAGCGAATTGGACTCGCTGTCCAGACAGCACTTCAGCTGCCACTTTTGCTTGCTTCATGGCGATACTTGCCAGTGCACGACCACCGGTACAATCTCCAATCGCAAAGATGTGCGGTACATTGCTCTGCTGCATAGAGTTGACCTTAATGCCACTATTGGTAGTAGCCTCAATACCAACATCGTTCAGGTGCAAACCAGGTGTACGCGGACAAACGCCCTGTGAGATTACCACTGGTCGTTCAGCTATACTTTCCATGGTTGCTTTGGTAGTAATTTGGATACCAAGTTTGCGCAATCCAGCCTGTACGAAGCGCAGTGCCACAGGATCAACGTCTGCCAGCAAGTGCTCGCCTGGTGAATACAGTTTCACTTTTACACCAAGGCGAGCGAAGAGCGTTGCCAGTTCCAGAGCTATGTAGTCATCGCCTACAATACTTAACGCTTCCGGTAGCTCTGGCAATATGAGAGCTTGCTCAGGCGTTAAGACATGTTTACCATCATAAGGTAGGCCCGAGATAGGAGCAGCTTCGGCCCCGGTAGCTATAATGCAGTGTTCAAATTTGAAGCGGAGAGAGCCATGTTCACCTTCGACACGTACTTCCTGGGCATTGATGAACCAGCCGGTGCCATGTATGTAATCGATGTGATTGCCTGCCACCAAACGCTGTACCCCTTCAGCGAGTCTATCAACAACGCTCTGCTTCCATACCTGCATTGAGGCCCAATCAAACGAGACCTCTTCGGCATGAATGCCCATTACCGCGAGTTCTTCCGAGCAGGTTTGCTGATACCGTTCGCTTGCAGAAAGCAGGGCTTTGAGTGGTATGCATCCTCGATGGAGACAGGTACCACCGGGCGGACCCTGGTCAATCAGGGTTACATGTCGTCCAAGCTGCGCGGCGCGAATAGCGGCAACGTAGCCACCCGGACCCGCACCGATTACGAGTACATCAACTGCCGTAGTAACATCTCCGACTACCATATCAGCTCTTCTCCCTTCTCATACCATATCCAACATTAATTGTTGTGGATTCTCTACGAGTTCTTTAAAACGTGCCAGGAAGGTTCCGGCCATGGCACCATCGATGAGTCGATGGTCGAATGAGAGCGCCAATGGCATCACCGGGCGCACAATTATCGTGCCCTGTTGAACAACTGCTTTATCTTGCAGTCTACCTACCGCGAGAATCGCCACCTCGGGATAATTGATGATTGGTGTGCCGCTACTGCCACCAAAGCTACCTACGTTGTTGAGAGTGAATGTGCTGCCGCTCAATTCCGGTAGGGATAGTGTGCGCTTTTTTGCTCCTTCTATCAGTCGCTCAAGGCTACGTGCTATTTCAAACAGGGTGAGGCGGTCTGCGTTGCGTAACACAGGTACGAGCAGTCCTTCAGGTGAGGCGGTCGCTACCCCGATATGGTACGAGTGTTTATAGATGATCTCGCGACGCTCTTCATCCAGGCCAGCATTGAAGATAGGATGCTCTTTGAGCAAAGGGATCAAGAGTTTGATAAGGAGCGGGATATAGGTCAGGCGTACACCCCGCTTTTCGGCTAGAGGCTTGAGGGATTCGCGTAACACTGCTAGTGCGCTTCCATCGACTTCATCAAAGGCTGTTGCATGAGGAATAGTACGCCAGGAGCGCTCCATGTGTTCGGCAATACGCTTGCGCAAGCCTGTTAAAGGCTCACGTTCATCCTGGGCCAGTGGAACAGGTTGTTCTGCTAATGCAGAGGATGATGCAGGAAGAGCAGATGGGGTTCTGGTTTGTTCAGCGTAGGATCGCACATCTTCAATTGAGACGCGTCCATTAGGATTAGATGGCGTTACCTGCTCAAGGTCAATGCCGAGTTCGAAGGCGAGTTTGCGCACGGCGGGTGCAGCCAGCACCCGCTGCTTTGTAGTTGGGATCCGGGTTGCCGGAGAAGGTGCGCTTGTTGGTTGGGTAGGCACAGACGCAGAAGCATTGCTCTGGGAAGGAAAGGCGCTGCCTCTGTTTGCTGTGGCAGAAGTCTCGAAGACAACCAGCACATCACCGACTTTAGCCACCTGACCATCTTGTACACGAATTTCAGCGACACGTCCTGCTACGGGTGAGGGTATTTCGACAACTGCTTTGTCTGTTTCTACTTTGACCATTGTCTGATCGAGCTTGAGCGTATCACCTAGCTTGACTAGCCATTGTACGACCTCTGCTTCCTGCATGCCTTCGCCAAGGTCCGGTAATTTGAATTCCTGCATACAATTCTCCGTCTCTCAAGGTTCCATTACCTGGCGTAACGCTGTCAATACTTTTGCTGGCGTAGGCAAATAGTAGTCTTCCTGGCCGGGTACGGGGTAAGGAGTGTCGTAGCCGGTTACTCGTCCGACGGGTTTCAGGAGGGAGTAGAGGCAGCGTTCGTTGATGATGGCTGTTACTTCGGCTCCAATGCCTCCAGCGCGGGGCGCTTCGTGGACGACAATGGCACGACCGGTTTTCTCGATAGAGTTGACGATGGATTCTTCGTCAAGCGGCCAGATGGTTCGGAGATCGATGATCTCAGCGCTTGTGCCCATTTCTTGCTGGGCTAGCTTTGCAGCTTCCAGGGCAACATTTACCATTGCACCGTAGACAAAGATGCTTACATCGCTGCCTTCCTGGACTGTTTTCGCATTGCCAAGGGGAATGGCATAGTGTTCTTCTGGCGTCTCCTGACGAAACGAGCGATAGAGTTTGATGTGTTCCAGGAAGAGTACCGGGTCTGGATCGGCGATGGCTGAGGCGAGCAAGCCCTTGGCGTCATATGGATTGGAGGGGATAACTACTTTGAGGCCTGGGGTTTGTAAAAATACACCTTCAAGGCTGTCCGAGTGCAATTCAGGTGTGCGCACACCGCCACCATAGGGGGAGCGTACTACTAATGGGCAGGTGTAGGCTCCCGCGCTGCGAAATCGAATACGCGCTGCCTGTGAGACCAACTGATTCATGCAGATAAAGAGGAAACCGGCGAACTGTATTTCGGCAACCGGGCGCAGGCCGTAGATTGCCATACCTACCGAACTGCCAATGATGGCGGATTCTGAGAGGGGGGTATCAAAGACGCGCTCTTCCCCAAATTTGCGTTGCAGGTGTTCGGTGACGCGGAAGACGCCTCCATTGGCTCCGATGTCCTGTCCGAGAAGTACAACTCGTTTATCGCGTTCTAGTTCGAGTGCGAGTGCTGAATTCAAGGCTTCGATCATAGTCATTTGCATTAAATGTCACTCCGATTTGTATTTTGACATTCCAAGGGCGGCGCAAGCGCCCCCTCACAGCCTGGATTTCACCAAGGGCGGCGCAAGCGCCCCCTCTCCTCTTCCACACCACCCCCGCCCCTACAAGAGACGATTAACCAAGGGCAGCGCAAGCGCCCCTTCACAGCTTGGATTTAACCAAGGGCGGCGCAAGCGCCCACACCCCACATCCACTCCGCTCCCGCCCCTACGCGTTTTTTAGGTAGCGCAGGAGGTCGGCACGTTGTTCTTCGAGGCGAGGGGGTAGGTTGGCCATGGTGTAGTCAAAGAAGCTGTCGGGGTCCATGGGTGGTGTTGCTTCGGCAATGCGTATGGCTTCGTTGACTTCTTCTTCAAGCTCCTCGACGATTTGCTGCGCCCGATCTTCGGTAAGCAGGTTGCGCCTTATCAGGAATTTCTGGAAACGTGTAATCGGGTCTTTTACCTGCCATGCCTGCACCTCGGCAGGATCACGGTAGCGTGTAGGGTCATCGGCGGTGGTATGCGCTCCGATACGATAGGTAAGCGTTTCTACGAGTGTCGGTCCCTGTCCAGAACGCGCTCGCTCAACCGCTTTTTGCATGATATCGTAGACCGCTAAGATATCGTTGCCATCTACCAACTCGGATGGCACACCGAAGCCTATGCCACGAGAGGCAAATGTCTGGGCAGCGGACTGTTTATAACGTGGGACACTGATTGCCCAGCCATTATTCTGCACAACCAGTACCACGGGAGCCTGGTAAACACCGGCGAAATTGAGCGCTTCGTTGAAATCTCCTTCAGAGGTCGCACCGTCGCCACATACGCCTACTGCTACGACGGGATCACCGGCGATTTTGGCAGCCATTGCCAGGCCAACGGCGTGCAACATTTGCGTGCCAATCACGATCTGGATCGGCAAGCAGTGCGATTCTGCAGGCCAGTTTTGCGGTGTGAAACCGCGAAATGAGTAGGCTACGGTGGGTATCGGAACGCCTTTGACGAATAGGGAGGCGATTTCTCGATACGAAGTTGCCAGCCAATCCTGAGCCTGCAAGGGAGCCGCTAAGCCGACAGCTGTTGCTTCCTGGCCGACCAACGAACCAAAGGTTGTTGCTCGTCCCTGGCGCTGCAAAGCGATGATTTTGTTAGAGAATACTCGACCCAGTTGCATGAAGCGGTAGAACGAAAGCATTCGCTCGGCACTCAAGTCAGGCATTTCACCTACCAGGTTGCCTTCGGGATCAAGGATCTGGTAGGGGATAGAGCGGGAATCAATTTCTTGGATGGTCATTTGGTAGTCCTCTGAGAGAATAACCAGGGCGCCTCCTGCTTCCTCTTTTCTTCATATTTTGCGATTTCGTCGCTATGGCTTAACGTCCAGCCGATGTTATCCAGACCCTGAAGTAGGGCATTTTTGCGAAACTGGTCGATCTCAAAATGCAATACTCGCCCAGTTGGAGTGGTCACGGTTTGCGCCGCCAGGTCAATTTGTAGTGTGTATCCCTCGGTTGCTTCAACTTCCTCAAAGAGCTCTCGGATTGTGGCTTTGTCAAGGGTTACAGGGAGAATGCCGTTGTTAAAACAGTTGTTATAGAAGATATCGGCGAAACTAGGCGCGATGAGGCAGCGAAAACCATAATCTCGAATAGCCCAGGGGGCGTGTTCACGTGATGAACCACAGCCAAAGTTATCTTCTGCCAATAGAATAGTAGCGCCCTGATAGCGCGAATGGTTGAGCACAAAATCAGGGTTGGGAGTTTGACCATTGTAGTCAAGATAACGCCAGTTCGCGAAAAGGGCTTTTTCAAAGCCTGTGCGCCTAATTGTTTTGGTAAAACGGGCAGGTATGATTTCATCTGTATTGACATTCAAGCGATCCATTGGGGCAACCAGCCCTGTTAGCGTTGTAAAAGGTTCCATATTACATCTCCCTTATATCTACAAAATGTCCTGCAATAGCAGCGGCAGCGGCCATCGCGGGGCTGACCAGGTGCGTGCGTCCACCACGGCCTTGACGACCCTCAAAGTTGCGGTTGCTCGTCGAGGCGCAGCGCTCCCCCTCGGCAAGCTGATCACCATTCATGGCAATGCACATGCTGCACCCTGCCTCTCGCCACTGGAAACCTGCCTCGCGGAAGATATCGGCCAATCCCTCTTCTTCTGCCTTGCGACGTACCTGCATTGATCCTGGCACGACCATCGCCCGCACATGTGGCGAGACGTGCCTGCCTTTGACATACTGCGCAGCCACGCGCAGATCTTCCAGACGTGAGTTGGTACACGAGCCGATAAACACAGTGTCCAGTGGGATCTCGGTGATCTTCTGGCCCGGTGTCAGGTCCATATAGACCAGGGCACGTTCATATGCTTTGCGCTTATCGGGATCAGACTGCTCGGCCGGGTCAGGCACGACACCTGTGACCTCGGTCACCATGCCAGGATTGATGCCCCAGGTGACCTGTGGTCCCAATCCCTCAATTGTAACCTCGTGCACTGCATCGAAGTGGGCATCAGGGTCACTGACAAGCTCTCGCCAGGACGCCACCGCCTGCTCAAACATCTCGCCCTGAGGCGCATAAGGTCGCCCCTTGATGTAGGCAAAGGTGGTCTCATCGGGAGCCACCATGCCAGCCCGCGCTCCCGCTTCAATCGCCATGTTACACAGCGTCATGCGTCCCTCCATCGAGAGGTGGCGAATGGTCGAGCCGCTGAACTCGATGACGTGGCCGGTGCCCACGCCGGTGCCCAACTTGCCGATGATGGCCAGCGCCAGGTCTTTAGCGGTCACACCAGGAGCCAATGTCCCCTCCACGCGGATGTGCATGGACTTGGGTCGCTGTTGCAAGAGACATTGAGTCGCCAGCACGTGTTCGACCTCGCTGGTGCCGATGCCGAAGGCTAAAGCCCCGAGCGCGCCATGCGTCGAGGTATGCGAATCTCCACACACAATCGTCATTCCCGGCAGCGTCAATCCTTGCTCGGGCCCGATGATATGCACAATCCCCTGGCGGGCATCGGCCATATCATAGAGCGTGAGACCAAATTCCCGTGCGTTCCGCTCCATCGTGGTCAGGCACTCCAGACTTTCTTGATCCACGACATCTAGCATGCGACGTCCTGGAACAGTGGGTATATTATGGTCAAGCACTGCGATAGTGGCATCTGGCCGATGTGTTGAACGGCCAGCAAGGCGCAAACCAGCAAAGGCCTGCGGAGAAGTCATCTCATGCACGAGGTGTCGATCAATATACAGAATGGTGGATTCTCCAGGGGCTTCACGTACGACGTGAGCATCCCAGATTTTCTCAAACATGGTTTTTGGTACAGCTTGCTTTTGCTTCATTTTCAGTATCCTTCTGTGGGTTAGTGAGACTCTTCATTGAGCTTCTTTGCTTTTCATTATCTCACATTACCCAAATTTATCGTAAACACATACGTACTACCAGTGCAGGCGGAATATCTGTGAAGTTTGCCCAGCTAAACCAGCGCGTACCAGTATCATTCTGGCCAAAAGCAGGTTCTTCCAGGCCGTCTATGACGAAACCTGCACGAAAACAGGTATTGAACAGCACATTGAGGGGTCGATGAAAATAATATTAAAGAACATGCCGAAACTTCTTAGTTCCGATGTGTTGAAAAGAGGCAACCCACCTGGTTGCCTAAATTGACTTCACGCTCTATCGTCATTATACGAGGCTTCAAAGGACAGTCGCAAGTATGCCTGGCGGGGACAAGCACCGCCACTACATTTCTCTGCATGTCCTTAGTGGCACCGGGCGCATCTGGCTCATGTGTTTGGTAGGTATAAATTCCGAGCGAATAGCAATAATTTTAAATAGACAGGCGATTAGGGTAATGTTATAATGGAACCCTCTTAAATGGAGAAGCTAGCATCATCATATGCTGGTATTTTTGAATGAATCATCATGAATTCGTGCTCAGAGTAAAGGAGAACTTTCATGGCTTGGGATCCAACTCAAGGTCAGGGACAAGGGCAACCCGACAATGGGGGACAAGGACAGCCTGGTAGCGGCCAGCCAGAGCCATTTCCAGGATCTAGCGCTCCGCAGAGCCCTTATCAGGGACAAGGGCAGCCTGGTAGCGGCGGACCAGAGCCTTATTCTGGATATGGTACTCCACAGCAGGGGCCTTACGGCGCTCCACCTCCCCAATACGGTACTCCGCCTAACCAGCAGGGTGGCTACGGCTATGGCTATACGCCTCCGCAGCAAGCACCGCGCCCAATAGGGCAAGCGATCCAGGAACTGCCCAATCAGTATATTAAAGTGCTCACCAAACCATCAGCGCAATCCTTTGCAGAAGAGATGGGTAAAGCAGACTGGGGGATGGTGTGGATACAACTTCTCATATGGGCCCTTGTCGGAACTATACTCGGGTTAATCCGGGCTGCAATAGGACTGGCCGGTAGTTCCTTTGTAAGTAATAACACATTTAATCCTGCTGCAATTACGGCACTTACCGTAAGTGGCTCAACTTTTTCGTTTATTGCAGTACCGGTGTCATTCTTTATAGTTATGGGCATACAATACCTGCTTGCGAAGGCTTTTCAAGGACAGGGAAACTTTCTAACGCAGAGCTATACTTACCTCCTGTTTGAAGTACCAATTTCCATTGTCAGCTATTTACTTGGTTTCATCCCATTCCTTGGTGGCATAGCTGGCTTTGCACTGGCCATTTATGGCATTGTACTGAATGTCTTCGCAATCATGGCTGTTCACCGACTAAGTGGAGGCAAAGCGGTGGGAGTCGTCCTTATCCCGATAGCGGTTCTACTCTTGCTCGTCTTCCTTTGCGCGTTCGCAATAGCAGCTATTCTTATAGCTACTTACAGAACTACACACCCGTAGGGTGGGAAGACCAGGAGATGACCATTCGGTGCCCGGCGTGTCTTTCTTCCTTTTTGAAAAAAAGGAGGTATCAGTACTTCTTGCCAATTACTTGAGCCATTTACATCTATTAGGCTATAATACAATCCTGTAAAGCATTTACGCTTTCAAAGGATGAGTCACTCGTTCAGGCGAGCGATTGCATTTGATCACATACCACATTCGCCTTGTATACATGCGTAAAGTGGATTAAAAGGCATGTGAGGAAAACAAGTAGTAAAAGAGGATTAAAGTACAAATGGATGTTTCTGGTAGTCAGAAAGTGAAAGCACCCCGACCACAAGTATTTAATGCATTGTTAGATCCTGAGGTTCTCAAGAAGAGCGTTCCCGGTTGTGATAACGCTGAATTTGTAGATTTTCCAACGGGCCGCCAGCTTAAGCTAACCGTTTCGCCGAGTATCCCCGGTCTGAAAGGGCCATACAATGTGTTCTTGCAGATTGGGTCACAATCACGCACTCCTACGATGGACACTGTAGTGCTGATTGCCGAACCAACAAGTGGGATTGGTTCGATCAAAGCCACTTGTACAGTTGAGTTGACAGACGAGTCTGAGGGCACGGTGCTTAATTACCATGCTCATGCCTCGATGGATGGGAAGATTGCAGCCACTCCTGACATGATTATTAACGGTGCTATGAAGGTGGCGCTAAGCAGCTTCTTCAAGAACTTTGAGAAGCAGGTAAGCGTGGTCACAGCGTAAGACTGGAATACTGTTAAACGATTATACAGGCACGCATGCTTTAAAAAGCATGCGTGTTTGATTTTTGGGAACCTTTTGCCCTCCTTTCGGTGTACTATTGCTATAGAAGGAGGAAATGAGTGGCTACCTGCGAGGCTGAACTCATCGAAAGCGCGGCTCACGGAGACCAGGAGGCGTTCCGGCAGCTCTGGGAGACCCACCATGCTACTGCGATGGCGGCCGCGATGCGTTTGTGCCACGAGCGTGCGCTGGCAGAAGAGATCACGCAGGGAGCGTTTCTCCTGGCATGGCGCGGACTTCCACGGTTCCAGAAAGGTAGTCCGTTTCGACCCTGGCTGATGCGTATCCTCTATCGCCACGCACTTGATATGATGGAGAAACAACGGACGTACCTGCAACCTCTTTCCCTGGACAATCCTATTGAGCCCGACATTCAATTTGGCCTGGATAGTCACATGGAACAGGCTGACATACAAGAGCAAGTGGCTCAGCGTGAAGAAGTGCAACAAGCTTTAGCACAACTAAGTGCCGAGCAGAGGAGAGTCATCGCACTACGCTACGGTGCTGACCTCACTGAAGTAGATATTGCGCAGGTGCTGGGCTGGCCTGTAGGCACTGTAAAATCAAGACTGAATCGCGCGCGCGAGCACCTTCGCGAACTGTTGAACGATGAAGGAGATGAGTTGCTATGAAAGAACAGAACTTCGGTAAAAGCAAGCAGCAAGAGCCGGTAGACCTGGAGAAGCGTCTTAGAGCATACTACGGCCCTCAACTGCGTGAACAGCCGCTATCACAAACTTCGTGGCAGAATCTGCGCCTTCGACTCGGTTCACAAGAGGATACAGGACGAAGACACCACTTTAGTTGGCGCTTTCCACGAAAGAGATCACGAGCATTCGTTCCCACATCTATTCAGGATGCTTTTGCCCGTATTGCTTATGAGGCTCGTATCCCTACTAAGCCATCAATGCTGCGCTGCTCACTGAAACCGGACGTACGCGAGCCAGCAGTGCGCAGTTCCTGGTTCGGTAGGCGTAAAATTCGGCTCATATTGCCATTAAACACAGTAGCTATGATGGGGCAAGCTGAACTAGATGTATTGCTCGCGACAGGGTTAGCACGCTTAATTAGTTCTCGCAAGCTAATATATACGCTCGGTCGCCTGCTTTTAGCTGTTATGGTCTTGATAGCAAGTATAGTGTTGATTTTGTCCTGGATGCAGCATCTCCTTTTCATTGGATTTCCTCTCGCCATTGCCTTATGTGCACTGGTCGTGTGGTTATTACATATGCAAGCACGTTCAATAGCCTTTCATGCGGATAGTTTGATAGTGCTCTGGTTGGGCCGTGGTCATGTGTGTACAGGTTTGCATGCACTGGCGGATCACAGTTGTACGCCTAGACGTAGACGATGGGGTGAGCCATCCCTTGTGGAACGCATCGAGCGTGTCTGTGGGACACGAGTGGAGACCAGAGATCATCAGTTGACACTTGTCGGGTGAATTGGCTAGAGCGTGAATTCAGAAAGGATCAGAAGATGATAGCATATAGATTAATTCACTATATCCGCAGATTGCTGGGTTGTACCCATGCGAGAGCTGGTTGTTATAGAAAGAAGAATGACAGACGAATGAACGAGAGAGATAGATTCGACAAGTTCACAGAGCGATCCCGAAAAGTCTTGCGTTTTGCCCAGGAGGAAGCTCAGCGTCTTCACCACAACTACATTGGAACGGAGCATCTCTTGCTCGGCCTTGTTCGTGAGGATGAAGGAGTTGCAGGGAAAGTTCTCACAAGCCTTGGTGTCGATCTAGAGAAGGTTCGTAAGGCAGTCGAAGACATCATTGGCCGAGGAGATCGCATCGTTTTAGGTGAGATTGGTCTAACTCCGCGTGCCAAGAAGGTGATTGAGCTTGCCGTTGATGAAGCTAGACGACTCAATCATGATTACATCGGAACCGAACACCTGCTGTTAGGATTGCTGCGCGAGGGAGAAGGCATAGGAGCAGGGGTGCTGGAAAGCTTTGGTCTCAATTTGCAGGAGGTGCGAGCAAAAACTATGCAGGTGCTGAATGAACAATCGAAATAGAGATATAAGCCATGCCTTCTGTTTCCTGGCATCTTCAATATGCAAGCCTCTAAGTGACAGACAGGAGCAATGAACACGATGATGAGAAAAAGGAGGCAGACATACGTTTGTTCCTTTTGCGGCAAACAACAAGACCAGGTACAGCGTCTCATTGCTGGACCTGGAGGTGTCTATGTTTGTGACGAATGTGTAGCTGCATTTAGCAAAGGGTCTGAAGAACCACAGGAGGAGAGAGGGCTGCGTTGCTCTTTCTGTGGTAAGAAACAGAGACACGTGCAACACCTGACCGTTGGCCCTAATGGAGTGAATATTTGCAGTGAGTGTATTGCACTGTGCCAGGAAATCATTGCTGAAGAGCAACCTCACCAGCGTTAGGCGTATTCAGGCTATTTGTCTGCGCATCGTCAGGGCGCTCAGGATAATCATCAGCACCATGAAGATGAGCAAAGCGATCAATTCCCTGGCTATCCCTGCAAGGTCAGCCCCTTTAAGCATCACTGCACGCAGCGCTTCATTTGCATAGGTCAGAGGCAAAATGTAGGAGATTGGTCGCAATAGTGCAGGTAGCTGGTCTATCGGCCAGAAGACGCCTGACAAAAAGATCTGTATGCCAAAGACTAAAGGAATGAACTGCACAATCTGGAACTCATTTTGCGCGAAAGCTGAAAGGAAGATACCGAGGTTGATACTTCCAATGGTAAGCAGCGCAGTAACGAGGAAGATCAATGACAGGTTGCCGCTATAATGAACCCTTAAAGCATAGATGACGAAGAGCAAAATCATGAGTGATTGCACCAGCGCAAAGAGCAAAAATCCGAAGATATAGCCAATAACAAGCTCGGTACGAGTCATTGGCGAAGCCATTACTCGTTCAATCGTCCCCTGTGAGCGCTCTCGCAGAAAGGCTATCGAGGTGAGAATAAACACGAAGAAGAACGAGAAGATACCAATAAACACGGGCGCAATGGAATCGTTAAACGTGTACTGAGGGCCACCATGCAGGTACTGTGGGTTACTTTCGGTAAATGATAGAGGACCACCCAAAACAGGAGGTAGAACCTGTCCCTGCCCTGCTTGAGCCTGCTGTGCCTTCAATGCTGAGAGCCCTACCCCCAACTGATGAGTCAACGATTCAGTTAGATCATGCATCGCATGTGCCACGTTAGGATCAGAGCCTTCGAGTACAATTTGAACAGAGGGGTTTTGGCCCGTAAAAACTTGTTGAGCGAAATCAGGTGGGAAGATGATAGCGGCATCAGCATTCCCATTCTTAAGCGTATCATTGACCTGGTTGGCGTTGATGTACGTGACGTTTAATTTATCTTTTCCAGGAAGCAGGTTCGTAATGAGCGTATTGATGCGATCACTCCCGGTTCCTGTGGGTGCAACGATTGCTAATGTATGCACACTGCTAGTATTCGTAAGTACCAGGTAGAGAAGCGTCATGATCACCATAGGTACAATAAAGATGAGTACAAGGGTGCGTCTATCGCGAAAAACTTGTCGGATGATGCGACCGGCGAGGGCCGTTATACGTGTAAAGTTCATTTTTGCACCTCCTGATGACTGGCATAAAACAGAAAGGCTTTTTCCATATTACTCTGACCAGACTGGCGCAGCACTTCCTGTGGATTATCCTGAGCTAGCAGTACACCATTGCGCATAAGGCCGAGGCGCATGCAACGTGACGCTTCATCGAGGTGGTGCGTAGAGACTATAATGGTGACACCTTCTTTGTTCAATTGGGCAAAATAGTCCCAGAACGCGAGTCGCAATTCAGGATCAACTCCTACAGTTGGTTCATCCAACAATGCAATGCTGGGATGATGCACAAGAGCACAGGCAAGCGAGAGACGCTGTCTCATACCGCCGCTAAATTTTCCTACTACGTCATTTGCGCGATCAGCCAGTTCTACACGCTCCAGCATCTCCATAATGCGTTGCTTCTGTTCTTTGCCACGCAGGCCATAGATATTGCAGAAAAACTGCATATTCTCCACAGCTGTCAAGTCGAGGTATAAGGCGCTCAGTTGTGTCATATACCCCATTTGGGCTGCAACTTTGTTGCTGGGTATGCGCTCATTCATGATATGAATTGTGCCACTCGTGGGAAGTATCAGGCCCACCATCATGCGAATGAGTGTCGTCTTGCCCGAGCCGTTGGGACCTATCAAGCCGAATGTCTCTCCGGCATGTATGTTCATGGTAAGGTCATCAACAGCTCGCAGCTTGCCAAACTGCTTAACGAGCTGATTAACAACCACCATTGGTTCGCCATTTGCAGGTTTCTGCAACTCTTGCGGCTGACGAGTACCGGGAGTAGTTTCCGCCATAAAGCACTCCTTTATTGAACTAATCGACTATTTTATCTTGGTAGTATGCCCTGAAGGATCGTTTCGCTGACAACTTCAGCAATTTGTTCATGCGTATACTTCAATGCAATTGGATCGCGTATGATTTGACGACGAAGAACGAAGCTGAAGACGGCTCCTACCATCATCTGAGCAGTCAGTACGCCATTTACACGCCGTAATGTTCCTTTTTCCACTTGTATTTCAAAGTACGTTCCTAAAAATTTCAATATACGCTGGACGATGGAGAAAATGATGGGCGCCATTTCAGCATTATGCATTAATTCAGGGAGTAGCATACGTATCAGTTGAATCAACTGCTCACTCTCGACGATACTCAACACACGCAAAATGAGCATGCGCAAGAAGATTTCCGGCGGCAATTCAAAAGCCTGCGGAGGTAAGGTAGTCATTAACTGCGCAGGTGAACGTGTCTCGATAATCGTCTTGAGTAAGTCTTCTTTACTGTCAAAGTAGTAGTAGATCAACCCAGGGGTGATGCCTGCCTCGCGAGCGATATCCTTATTTGTTGCCCTGGTAAAGCCTTTTTGGGCAAATACTTGCATTGCTGCATCGATGATCTGGTCTCGTCGATCTTCGACAACTTTGGGTGTTCGGGCCATGCTCACAAGTCCACTTCCAGCTTTGTTATTTGCACGATTCAGATAATTTAATTAACTGACCGATTAATTACTATTGTAACAAGAGGGACAGAGATAGTCAAGCATATGGACGCTCGCGCTGTCACCCTGAGTGCAGCGAAAGGGCCGGCTCGGTGGGCACCGAGATGCTTCGCTGCTCCATTCGCTTCGCTCAGGACAAGGCTCAGCAGGACAGCCAGGACAGTGGGGCATGTTTATACTGTCACCCTGAACACATGCGCTTGGCTCGGTGGGCACCGAGATGCTTCGCTGTGCTCAGCATGACAGCCAGAACATCGCCGTCAGAGTGGTATAAAGAGGAATGCCTACTAAGACTCATGTAAACTGATTAGTGGTTATGTGATACAGTCTTTTGAAGAGGTTTTTCTGAGTGATAAGAGCTCACATTAATGAAGTACGCTCCATCCGGACTATCTTCAGGGAAGATCGCCAGGTAATCAGTCGAGAAAGGATCGTTCGCATTATTCAGAGAGGTTCGAGTAATAAACGCCGTATCACCTTTGAAGAGCAGAAGACGGTTGTAAGGAAGCATTTGAAGTGATTGAGCGGTATTCCACAAAGCCTTCTCGCCTATGCCATCGTACTGATCACCTGCAATCCAGAAGACAACGCCGTTCTGCTGGTAAATCAACTCGCTGCGTTCGCCATAGGCCCATTTAGGCAGGAATCTTCCTCGAGAAATCCACTGGCCATCCACATAAATAGCCTTTGGTTGTCCATCTTGTTGGATTTGTATAGGATGTACTGCCTTATCTTGCACCAATTGAAATACATCTTCATTCGGTTTAAACTCACGTATTACGATCTCACCGGTACCTTTCGGAGTGACTCCAGAGAGAGTGTAGACCAACTCCACAATAGGGCCATCAGCCCAAGGCTGATCTGTCGCTTGATAGAGGTAAATTGAATCCAAAGAATAGTCACGTGGCAATGATTGCGGCCAGTACATCTTGAAATGCAATTGTTGCAGTGCTGCTGAGAGTGTTATCTGCTGTGACTGATTGTTAGTAGTAGTTTGTGGGACTGTATGGACAACTTTCGGAAAATCATGCACTCGATACACACCGCTATGAGCGCCATGCAGCAAGATTGCCATTCCAGAAGCAAATGAAGGGGCCGTAAAAGCAACGGTAACGAGCATAATAAGAGCGAAAGCTGCGATGGATACCAGTAGCGAACCGCGAGCATAAATACTGTTAATGCCAGTAATGAAAGCGCTAAAGGCCGAGCGCGGAGTGTAGAAAAGTCGACGGTGCAACTTGAGACGTCGAAAGACGCGGGCGCGCGTCTTATGTTCAAAGCCAGATTCAGCAGACTGAAAAAGAGCTTTTTCTGAAGCCAACAGAGTTTGCACAAAGTATGGGGGCAATTCTTCTTTTTCAGGAGAGAAGATAGCATTCAACTCTTGAGCAAAGACCAGATCTTCCTCGCCGAAATCGGTGGGAATTGCTTGCTCTAGTGCAGCGAGTGAGAACGAATCATCGTTCTCGCCATTCAGTTGTCTATTGAATTCGCTCATACTCATGTGCGTGCTCCTTGAGCGCCTCACGCAAGCTTTTCCGCGCCCGCCAGAGCCGTGTATCGACAGCGTGACGAGTCAGCCCCGTCTTCGCCGCCAACTCTTCGGTGCTGGCAAACTTAAAGTACCGCTGATAAATCAAATAACGGTCAAGCTCAGGCAACGTCGCCAAGGCAAGGCGCAGTTCCTCGCGCCTTTCACTCTGTTCCAATAAAGATTCCATGCTAGACTCAGGGTGTGGAGGAAGAGTGGCACGATTTTCATATTCACGTCCTCCCCAACCTACCCTTCCACTACTACTTCCATCTGACGCATTCCATTGACGGATCTCATCCGCCGATTGCAAGTTATGGGTTTGACGCCTGCATAATTGGCGTCTACGATCCAGGGCTATATATTTCGCCCGCATCGTAAGCCAGGTACGGAGCGTTCCCCGTTCAGGATCAAAGGTATCAATCTCTTGCCAGACTGCGATGAAGAGATCGTTTACGCACTCTTCGGCATCCTGAGCAACTCCAACACCATCCAGTACCAACCGAATAAAGTAATATACTTCTCTCGAGTACCGGGAGATCAGTGTTTCTAATGCCTCAGAGTCCCGTTGCTGCAACCTTTGTGCCAGGTCTTCATCCGACCAGTTAAGCCGCACCATGATTGCTCCTTCAGACCTGGGCATGCATCTCTACCAAATTTCAGCGCTGGCCACCTCCAGCGTGCAGTATCATCAACGGTACTATTTAGAAAAATAGACCAGGGTAAAGAGACATACCGGACCGGTGGTGTACTCGCCTTCGTCCTTTAAGATATACGCTACTTTAGAACAGCAATCTCTCAAATTGTAGCACCGTGGAGAAGTCGGAATCAAGTAAGAACGAAGACTTCTTCAATTTTGCTTGAAAGAACGTCAAAAGTCAAGGATTTTTGTATACACAAGAGGGACAGTTACTAAATCCTTACATAATCCTTACAAAGTCCTTTACTCGACGCTTGATGGGGAAAAAGATGAATTTGGACACACTCCCTCATTTAATCAGGCGCTACCGTGCCAGCAGGAGCCAGCTTCAGTCTCTGTTGACGTGCTATAATGGCTTTACCACGATAATGTAAGCGGGAGGCGATTCTATGACATTCTCAATTGTGGCTCGCGATCCTCAGACAGGCGAATTAGGAATCGCGGTTCAATCCAAATTTCTAGCAGTGGGAGCAGTCGTACCCTGGGCAAAAGCAGGTATAGGCGCGATTGCAACCCAGTCCTGGGCAAACACAACATATGGGCCTCGCGGGTTGGAACTCCTGGCCGGTGGTTTACCAGCCAGTGAGGTATTGGCGCAACTAATTCTCGACGATGATAGGAGTGCCTCGCGCCAGGTGGGTATAGTGGGCATAACTGGTACACCTGCCACCTATACAGGCGAGGAGTGTTTTCCCTGGGCCGGGGGTCACACTGGGGAACATCATACATGCCAGGGCAATATTCTGGTGGGAGAGGATACGGTGCTCGCAATGGCACGCACATTTGAAGAGACAACTGGCCCTCTTAGTGATCGCCTGGTTGCAGCTTTAGCAGCAGGTCAAACAGCAGGAGGGGATAGCAGGGGACAACAGTCGGCAGCCCTGCTTGTGGTACGTGAAGGTGGCGGCTATGAAGGATTCAATGATCGCTTCATCGATTTACGAGTAGATGACCACCCACATCCAATTGATGAACTACGGCGTATCCTACAATTGCACAAACTTTATTTATCCCCGACTGAACCAGAAGATATCATGGTAATTGACCATGCGTTGGCAGTAGAATTACAAGATCTTTTAACTATAAGTGGTGACTACCAGGGCAGTATCACTGGCTCTTATGATGAGAGCACACGTGACGCATTTCGTAAATTTAGCGGACGTGAAAATCTGGAAGAGCGCTGGTTTGAAGATGCGCGTATTGACCGCGTTGTACTTGAGCTTATGCGCCAAAAATTACGTGGATAGGTTCAAGGAGACGAAGATGGTCTCTGTCGCCACTTCGGGACGATACAAGAGACGCAAACCGTTGACTGCACCTGCTGGCACTTGAAAGATGATGGTGCCACTACGCGAGCTTTGGAAAGCAATCGTACCAAAGAAATTGGTGTTGACACTGGATTGTAGCCCAAAAGCATCTCCCTCAGCGCTAGTCAACTGAAAATACGCTGCTTCGTTGTGGATTGTTTTCGCACCAGTGTTTTTAATCGTCATTGTCAGGCTAATGGCTATCGAACTGCTATCGGTTCCTGCCTGCCTGCTGACGCTGCTTATAGAGAGTATGCGATCCGGCAGTGTCACAAGTTGACTATGAACGTTACCACCCGGAACCCTCGTCGGTGTAAGAATGACCGTGGGACCAATTCCAGGAGTGCTTGCAACTGAGGTACCTTGCACTGTTACTGGTTGTGTCGGGGTTGGGTTACTTACCGGGCTTGTAGCGCATGCCGTGTATAGTAAGCACGAGAGAAAAACTGCCACACCAAGTAATGTTGTGTGCTTGAGATATTTTGGAAACATTTCTCTGCCTTATCTAGATGTGCTGGTTCATAGTATGTAGCAACTATTATCCTTGACGTACACAGCCGGTGCAAGTGAGTAGTACCAAAGTCTAGAGGTAAACAGGAACTGGCATTAATTGCACAGTTCCTGTTCAGGCATAATTCATCAGTGAGCTTAATCAAATCGAACTTTTATCACATGTTTAGCATAGGGATCTTCGAAACCGTCCAGCGCTCGTTAGGACTGGCTACCTCAAACTGTACCATAGAGATAGCATCTGTAGGACAGCGCACAATGCACAGGCCACAACGAATACACTTCTCTTCGTCGATAATCATATCGGCGCCACCCTGCCAGGTTTCCGTTCCCAGGTGCATGGGATCGCCCTTGACCACGCGAGAGAGGCCTTCCATGCTAATGCAGTCGTAGGGACAAATATCTACGCAGCCAGAGCAGAGAATACAGATTGAGGGATCAATCATAATATTCAACTGGCATTGCAGACAGCGCCGCGCCTGCTCTACAGCTTGCTCGGGTGTATATCCTGTTTCGGTTTCACGGGTATTGCTATAGCGTTCCTTGAGTGGCAGGGCGGGAATAAATTCAAAGGGGATCGATTCGTAATCATCTATCATCCCACGCCGATAGTCAGGCAACTCTATTTCTTCGGCAGGCTCAGCAGGTTTATCCTCACCTCCAAGGTAACGGTTAATAGCAATTGCAGCATCACGCCCATCACCAATAGCCGCGATCAGGTTGCGCGAACCATCAGTATAGTCACCACCGGCAAAAAGGCCAGGATAACTAGTCATCCAGGTTTCACGATCTATCAGGGGAATGCCGGTGCGTTTGCTGACTTCAAGTTTCAGTTCGTCAGCTTGCAACCAGGAGGGATCGCTATATTGGCCGAAAGCAGCGATAATAGTATCGGCTTCGATTACAAACTCAGTGCCTGGAATTGGTATAGGACGGCGTCGACCACTCGTATCGGGATCACCAAGCTTATTGCGGATGAGTTTGAGTCCGCTAGCGTGTATTCCATCTGTACTCAAGACCTCAAGCTGAGTAACAAGATACTGGAATTCGACATGCTCGATCATGGCTTCATCAACTTCGTACTCGTCAGACCCCATCTCTTCTTTTGAGCGGCGATACAACACATAGACCTTATCAGCGCCAAAACGGACGGAGGTGCGGCAGCAGTCCATAGCGGTGAAACCACCACCCAGCACAATAACCCGTTTGCCAATGAAGGCAGGCTCACCAAAATTGGTCTTCGACAACAATTTTATGCCATCCTCAACGCCTTTGAGATCAGCACCGGGAATGATCTTGTTATCGGGTCCTGTCATTGGATTCGATATGTAGCACCCTCCAGCAACGAAGACTGCATCGTAGCTCTTGAGCAGATCGGTGAGCATTACATCGCGGCCAACGCGTGTGTTGTAATGCATCTCGACACCAAGGTCATCCATGTATTCATTACACTCTTCGTAGGTGACAGTACGCGGCAGGCGCCAGACAGGAATACCATTCACCATGACACCGCCAGCGACAGCATCGGTCTCGTAGATTGTAACCGGATAGCCCATCTCACGTAGATCACGCGCACAAGCCAGGCCAGCAGAACCCGCACCAACGACGGCAACTGTCTTCTCTTTTGTAATGGGGGGTCGCTCTGCACGATGGCGATATTCGCGGTGATCGGCAGCAGCACGTTTCAACCAGCAAATTGCGATAGGTTTGCCATCAATTTTGTTACGACGACAGACAGGTTCGCAAGGACGCGCACAGGTACGCCCAAGTACACCCGGCACAACGTTGCATTTACGATTCAATAGATATGCTTCGTCGAAGCGTGCTTGAGAGATCAAACCAATATAGGTAGCAACATCGGTGTGAGCAGGGCATCCTACCTGGCATGGGATATTCGTCTGATACCAGTCAGGTGTAGTCATGATTGATTGGTATCGAGGTTCAAACTCTTGATCGGGATCAATCATATAGTAATCCTTTCCTGGGCATCCACTTGATTATGCCGTTAAGCCAGATTCAAGATCGTGGAGCAAGGAGATTGTTTTATTATAGCCTGGTTATAGAAATTTCCCTCGCATAAGGTCTATGCGTTGGGGGGAGATAAATTTAATGATCTGAATAATACATACCCAAAGGCGTATTGTCTAATCAAATTATAGCATAGTCGATATTCAGGAACAAGGAAGCAAGTTCCATCACGAAAGAACATGCTTGATCGACCCTGGCAGACTTGGGGCTATTTCCGCCGTTATGATCTGATCAAGCGCGTTTTTGGGAACTTGGGTAGAGATAGGGACTCTTCGCTATTTCCGATTCTACGTCAGCCTGAGATTACGGCCCGCTCAGGACACAGCGGGATTTTGCATTATCCCACTCTTTTTGAACGTAGTAGGCATGGCCGTTCCAGCTTACATCGCCACCCTGAGAGTTGAGGACGCCAAATTTCCAGGCGCACTTATCGCCAATTTCGTTACCAGATGCGTCGTACCAGGCGTTCAGATAAGGATCGGTCGCTGCCTCCATCTGCTCGTGAGAGGTGACGTTGATGGTGCTATCGGCATTGACGTCACCATTGGGGCTGTGGGTCACGCCGCACGCAGATAGGTTTGTACCGGTATAGGGCATAGCTGCGTAGATGGTATTGCCAAAGTTCCCGTGGTAGGCACAGAAGGTCGTAAAGCTGCATTGTCCGCCCACGCAAATATTTTCTCCTTTTGCAGTAAAGACAAAGAAGACATTGTCGACACTAGAGGTCCAGCCGTTGACATTCTGAGCATGTTTCACTTCATTCTGTACCTGCGTATCCGAAAGTGTTTTCGATGGATAGTTAGCGGTGTCTACCCAGGAACCACCTAAACTGGCATGGCTTGGGAAGTTACTCCTACTGTCAGTATACTGCGTGTTGTTATGGTACAACTTGGAGCCTCCAACATCGCCGAAATAGCGCAAAATCAGGCTGTTGTAGGTTGAGCTGACAGTTGAGCCTGTTGGTTCCCAGAAAATAGCATAAGCTTTGGCAGTACCTTTCATGACTGAACCTCCATGATAGAGGAGATTACCGCCAGCAAATTGGCTAACATGTTGTTTTGTCCCAAGGCGATGAATTTTACTACTGGTTACCGCGCTTGCACTTAATGGCCCCGTGTGGGCCAGTGCCAGTACCAGAATGCCAAGTGTTAGTAAAGGGAGCAGAGAGAACGTTTTGACTCTTCGCTTCACGAATTGAACTCCTTCTTTGTATTGAGGTTGTTGTATACCTCCAAACAACAATGACTATTACGACGAGTAAGTCTTAGAGATCAAGTAGAGCTAGTACTAATGTCATCACTACTCATGTGTCCCTGCAATAGTAGCTATCAACCCGGCCAGGAGTGCCGTACGGGGAGCAACGCTACTAAGCATGAGATACTCATCCGGGCTATGGTCGCGTCCGCCAATAGGTCCAAGCCCATCAAGCGCAGGAACGCCATGGCTGGAGGCATAACTTGCATCTGAAGCGCCACCTGTCAACACGTGACGTACTGAAAAGCCGAGTAAGTTAGCAATTTGGTCAGCCTGGTGCGCTAGTTTCAAGCTTTCGGGAGTCTGCATCATAGGTGCTTTCATATCTGGCGCGCGTTCTAACGTCAATTCCACGTTGGGTATGCGTTTCTGCATCATCAGCTCATGAAAACGCTTCTCAGTGGCAATTCTATCTTCATCATACAAGAAGCGCAGATCAAATTGTGCCTGCGCGAGATCAGGTACAACATTTGGCAAAGTGCCCCCAGAAATGACACCTGCATTGATGGTGATTCCTTCACGCCAACCATTCAGATTCTGAAATTGCATGACCTGGTGAGCCAATTCAACAACAGCGTTGCGTCCCTTTTCAGGTTCAACTCCAGCATGAGCGGAACGGCCTTGAGCAGTTAGCTTATACCAGGTATGGCCCTTGCGGGCACTAACGATATCGCCGTTTGAGCGTGCTGCCTCTAAAATCAGTGCTCCCTGGGCATTATCGCATGCTTGTTGCATGATATCCTGGCTATGGCGCGTATTGATCTCCTCATCAGAGACACAGAGAAAACGAATTTCTCCAAATGCATGAAAATTCATTGACACCAGCGCTTCAATGGCATAGATGGCGGAGAGAATACAGCCTTTCATATCGGACACGCCAGGGCCATAGACAATATCACTTTCGACCCGCACGGGTCGAGCAGCGGCAATGCCAACTGGATAGACAGTATCCATATGACCTAGAAGTAAAACGTTGGCACCACCATTGCCATGTAATACCCCAAACAGGTCATTGCCCCAGGACTCGCGCTCGATGATCATTGCATGCATTCCTAGACCGCGCATGCGCGCTGCAAGTAATAGAGCCATCTCGTCTAATCCTGGCTTGTGATAGCTATCGGAGTCAATCGTGCAGAGTTCCCGCAGTTCTTCGATATATTGCGACAGGCGTTGCCGGGTATATGCCTCTACCCCTGCTACAAGGGATTGTAATTCCATAAAAGAGCCTCCATGCGTTACTACTATGAAAGTGAGAATAGAGGAAAAAGTCATGTACGTCAAGATGTGGATTGTCTCAGGGTGTCATTTCCATCACCTCTCACAATGCGATATACTCAATGAAATACAAGAGTTATTCAACATCTAAAGGGAAAAGGAGCATAGAAGGCATGTCTTACACAGATCAAGCCTCTGCTGGAATGACGCCTGAGCCAGGGCCGCGTACTGTGCGAGCACCACGAGGAACAGTACTTTCATGCAAGGGTTGGCAGCAAGAAGCAGCAATGCGCATGATAATGAACAACCTTGATCCGGACGTAGCCGAGCGACCGAACGACCTGGTAGTGTATGGCGGCTCAGGTCGTGCGGCACGCTCCTGGGCTGCTTATGATGCTATCGTACGTTCATTACAAAGCCTCGAAAACGACGAGACGTTACTAGTACAATCGGGCAAACCTGTTGGCATTTTTCGCACCCATACAAATGCGCCGCGAGTGCTGATTGCCAACTCAAACCTGGTACCCCATTGGGGCAACTGGGATGAGTTTCGACGGCTAGAGACGCTTGGACTGACGATGTACGGCCAGATGACCGCCGGATCATGGATCTACATCGGTTCCCAAGGCATTGTGCAGGGCACCTATGAGACCTTCGCGGAAGCAGCGCACAAGCACTTTGGCGGTTCGCTCAAAGGCAGGTTCATTCTCACCGCCGGGCTAGGCGGTATGGGCGGTGCTCAGCCACTGGCTATTACAATGAATGAGGGGATCTGCCTGGCAGTCGAGGTCGATCCATTTCACATACAGCGTCGATTAGAGACAGGATATTGCGACGAGATGGCCAGCACGCTTGACGAGGCGCTGCACCAGATACGGGAGGCTGTCAATCAAGGTCAACCACTCTCCATCGGACTGATCGGCAATGCTGCCGAGATATACCCCGAACTGGTGCGTCGTGGCATCGTACCCGATATGGTAACCGACCAAACCTCAGCTCATGACGCGCTCAATGGCTACATTCCCATCGGCCTGTCACTGGAAGAAGCTGATGAACTGCGTCATCGTGATCCAGAGGATTATATTAAACGTTCAATGGAGTCGATGGTGACACACGTCCGCGCCATGCTGGATATGCAAAAGATGGGGGCGATAGCCTTCGACTATGGCAACAACTTGCGCGGTCAGGCATTAGCGGCAGGAGAGACGCACGCGCTGGATTTCCCAGGATTCGTTCCGGCCTATATTCGCCCACTATTCTGTCGCGGCAAGGGACCATTCCGCTGGGTAGCTCTGTCCGGTGACGCGGAGGATATTTACCGAACCGATGAGGCAATTCTCGAACTCTTCCCAGAAAATGTTGCGCTGAAACGCTGGATCACGCTGGCAAGACAGAAGATACACTTCCAGGGTTTACCCGCTCGTATCTGCTGGCTGGGTTATGGAGAACGCGACAAGGCAGGACTTAAATTTAACGAACTGGTAGCCAATGGCATCGTCAAAGCTCCTATCGTGATCGGGCGCGACCACCTGGATAGCGGCTCTGTAGCTTCACCCTATCGTGAAACTGAGGCAATGAAAGATGGCAGTGATGCTATCGCCGACTGGCCTATTCTCAATGCGCTGCTCAACACAGCATCAGGCGCGACCTGGGTCTCAGTGCATCATGGAGGAGGCGTGGGCATCGGCTACTCCATCCATGCCGGGCAGGTGATCGTGGCCGATGGCACTCCAGAGGCAGCCGAGCGGCTTTCGAGGGTGTTAACGAATGATCCCGGCACGGGTGTAATGAGACATGTTGATGCTGGCTACGAGGAGGCGATTGAGTGCGCGAAGGAGTGGGAAGTCAAAATACCTATGCTCTTATGACCTTGATCAGAATTGGATGCTGTCGATTTTCCATAGGAGTTAATGACCGCCTATTGTATGCCGTTAATCTTCCAAAGGTTGTTGTTATCCTGGATAAGAGTAACTGTAGCATCGGTAGTCCGCCCTGAGGCATTGCTAAAGGTCACAGTCGTTGAGGCGGTGTTTCCTGTCGGAGAGACTGTGCGGTAGGAACACGTTAATCCGTTAAAGTCTGTCTCAAACTGCGCTTCCGCATTCAATCTTCTGAGGGCAGTGGATAGTTGAGTATAAGCCGTTGGGTAATCTCTACTTCGCAAGGCATTACAGAATGCAGTGAGCGTCATGTCCGGTGAAGATGGAAGCATACTTATTTTCCAGGTGCTGCTACTGTCCATTATCAAGGTGACAGTATTACTAGAGGATTGCCCGGAGCCGGATGCAAGCGTTACTTTTGCAGTTGCCAGGTTACTTGTTGTAGTGGCAGGACTATGGGTGCAGGCGTTAACTTTGCCTCCTGCCTGTGAAGTATGAGCAAATTCAAGTTCTGTTTCACTACCTTGTAATGAAGGAGAGAGTTGATTAAAGGCAGTCTGATAATCTCGTCCCTGCATTGCATTACAAAAAACATCGAGCGTTTTCTCAGGCGTAGAGCGAGTGAAATAGATATAGCCAACAACAGCTAGAGCTATCACAACGAGCAGTCCAAGTCCAATCAATATGAACCGACGAACCCTGCGCCGCAGTTGCTCAATAGATACATAGCCGGGTATCGGTCCATTATAACCAGCGGGAATTATTGGCATAGAGTCTATCTGCTGTGGGTATGAAGGCATAGATTGTTGTGGCAATGTGTAGGATGTACTGGCTTCTATCAGCTCCTGATCCCCTGACGGCACGTTTATTACGCCCATCTCATGAGCTTGCGGATGAAGTGACATTTCTGCATTTTCATCGGAAGGTGCACCAGAAGCGACCTCCTGGTTGGCAGATGTTGTTGGGGCTTGCTCAGTTTGCGGCATTTCTGCTACGGTATACGTGTAGACCATATCCCCGATAGCAATCGAGTTGCCCTGGCTGAGCATATGGGGGGTATTGAAGTCGAGCCGTTCTCCATTCACATATGTGCCATGGATACTTCCCAAATCAGTGATACTAAAACCTTGCTCCTCTGGTCGGATCTCGGCATGATGGGCCGAAACCCTTAAATTATCGATCACGAGCGAATTGTCCGGGCTACTTCCAATTGTAAAGACCGTAGATTTTAGGATGATCTGGCCAGATGGACCAATCAAGGCAGCCTGCATGATATACTCCCCATGAGTTTATAGGGGTCTGATTATGGAAAGTCATACACGATTCCATTTTTGTAGGCGCACAATAAATTGTACCTCTACAGAATTCTAGCATACATCTTTGGGGCTGTCGAGGTATAAATCAGCTTGCCTTCGCATCTAAAGCATGCCATAATTGGTTAATGTCCAGCATCTATAAAGGTCTTGGGCATAATATAAGTTCATTGAAAGGGTGCACATGTTACAAGAAGACATCGAGGCTTCGTTTCCATCAAGTGTCATCATCAGCACAAGCAGGCTAACTAAAGCTTTCGGCAGACTGGTTGCCGTCAATGACCTTCATCTCGAGGTTATGCGGGGCGATGTCTTTGGCTTTCTTGGCCCTAACGGTTCGGGCAAAACCACCACTATTCGTATGCTACTTGGCCTCATTCGTCCAACGGCTGGCCGGGCAATTATCTTTGGTATGGATACAGCCCAACAAATGCCCTCTATTCTTCCACGTATCGGAGCCATTGTAGAAACGCCGGTGTTCTACCCTTATCTCTCAGGCGTAGATAATCTACGCGTGGTTGGCGCTGCCTCCGGTATGGTTTCGGGTAAAGCGAACCAGCGACGTATCGATGAAGTATTGGAACTTGTCGAACTGCATGTTCAAGCGAAAATAGCCTATCGCAAATATTCACTTGGTATGAAGCAGCGCCTTGGAATTGCAGCAGCGCTTCTTACAGACCCAGAACTTGTACTGCTGGATGAGCCAACCAATGGGCTTGACCCGGCAGGTATGTTTGAGATTCGCCAACTCATTCATCGATTAGCTTCCCTGGGTAAAACTATCTTTTTATCTAGCCATCTTCTCAATGAAGTACAGCAAGTCTGCAACCGTGTGGCAATCCTCCAAAAAGGTAACTTGATCAAGCAGGGCAATGTCAATGAACTCTTGCGTGGCAGTGAGCAGGTTCTGATACGATTGAATACCCTGGAGGAAATTCAGCAAGCGAAGACCATCCTCGAAGAAGCAAAACTGCACGGAGCTGATTGGATTAGCGCAGTATATGTTCAAATGGATAGACAGGGACAATCTATGCTACGTTTAGATGCGCCCAAGTCTTATTCAGCAGAGATCAACGCCTTGCTTGCGCACAATAATCTATTCGCCGCTGAACTGCACCCCTATGAGGGCAGTCTGGAAGAGGTCTTCCTCCAACTCACAGCACCATCTACACCTTCGGGTACGCGCAAGGGAATGGCAGCGCTGGCCGGTGGTGGTTCTGCTACGCAGCAAACCGGCTCTATACGAGGTAGAGAAAGACCTGGGAATGGAAAGGGCGGTATACAATGAGCGTGACACCTCAAACACATGCTGGAGAAGTACGCACTGAATCGGTGATTCTGGGACGACAAGACTATGTATCTGTCTTGCTACGTCTGATAGGTATGGAACTATATAAGATACGCCGCAGGATCATGTCAAAAGTGCTAGTCAGTATTATAATTGTCATTGCCATACTTATTTTTCTCTTATTCTCGCTCAACACGTTCTTTGTGATGAATGCCCCGCCGGAGAGTTTTGCGCCACCTTGCCCGTCATCAAGTGGCATTCCACCAGGCCAACCCAAGCCAACCTGCACACCGCCTTCGGCAGCACAGATCGCACAATTAAGGGAAGATGCCTTGCGTAGCGCTTCAGAACCACTGCGTCTGCCCACTTCATTGAATATAGCCATCCAGTTCGCGCTTAGCGCAGGCACGATATTGATTATTATCTTGATTGGCGCTACTACAGGAGGAGAATTCAGTATCGGCACGGTCCGTCTGATATATACTCGCGGGCCAACACGTTCGCAATTTCTGCTTGCCAAAGTTGGAGTAGCTGCCGTTTGCGCTGCCATTGGCATACTGCTAATGTCTAGTATAGGCATACTCACAGGACAGGCACTCAATGCTCTTAGCAGTATAGGCCAGGAATTTGGCTTCCTTAGCGCTGGTTGGGTTGTGCATACAATGCTCTACTTGCTTATTGCTACACTCGACTGGTTCATATTTGGCATCATCGCTATCTTTTTCGGGACGTTGGGACGTTCAACAGTGGCGGGCATTGTTGGAGCACTCACATGGCTTTTTATTGAGCCAATCTTGGGAGGTATTCTTAAACTCGTCGGAACGTTTAGTCAAGGGCCATTTGGCGATTTTTTGAAGACTATTCCAGATTACTTTATTGGGAACAATACCGGAGCATTATTACAAAATCAAGGACAGTACATCTTCGGGGGAAGCGGCTCTTCGCTCTCTGATCTACATGCTCTCATCGTACTGACTGTGTATATGGTCGTGTTCGTTGGGTTGGCATGGTGGATCAATGATCGTAGAGATGTAACCAACTAAGTCGCATGTTAAACACAACCACCATTAAGGAATATGCCTACTCACTCGGTTTCGACATCGTTCGTATTACAAGCGCCGAGGAATTTCCAGAGGCCGAGCGGGTCATCAAAGAGCGTATCTCACAAGGACTGATGGATGGACTACCCTGGTTCACTACCGAACGGACCGAGGTGTCCTGCCACCCCGATGTCTTATTACCAGGAGCACGCTCGATTATTGCCCTTGCCATGTTTTATCTCACAGAGCAACCTGACGAGGAGGAAGACGGAGTACCAAGAGGGTATATCTCACGCTATGCATGGGGAGACGATTATCATGAGATTATCAAACCCAAGCTGCAGCGCTTCGCGAGTTGGCTGAGCGCATATGGTCGCGATGAAGTGGGAAATGTAGAGACGCGGTTGTTTGTTGATACTGGTCGTATGGTGGATCGAGCAGTTGCGCAGCGCGCCGGTTTGGGCTGGTATGGCAAAAACACAACTATCTTGACAAAGAGATGGGGGTCTTGGGTCTTCCTGGCAGAGATTGTGACTAATCTCCCTTTAGGAGACGATACGGGAAATCCTTATGATACGCCTTCAAAAGCGAGTTGCGGCAATTGCGAAATTTGTCTCCACGCCTGTCCAACTGCCGCCTTGCCTGCTCCATATGTTCTCGATAATACACGCTGTATCTCGTATTTGACTATTGAATTGCGAGGTAGTATTCCCCTGGAATTACGACCCTTAATGGGGAATCTCATTTTTGGCTGTGATATTTGCCAAGAGGTTTGCCCTGTAAATAAAGTGGTTGAAAGACGCCTCGGATTAAGGAACGACAGCGGTGTAGCTATCTCATCATCAAAACCAGTACATTTTCAACCTCATATGGAATTTCGACCACGCGAGGGTATTGGAAGTAACCCTGAACTTATACCCCTGCTTTCATTGACGGAGGAACAGTATCGCGAACGCTTCCGCCATAGTCCGATTCGCCGTACTAAGCGTCGTGGTTTATTAAGAAATGTGTGTGTGGCGCTTGGCAATAGCGGGGGTCAACAGGCTGTGCCACCGCTCATCGGGGCGTTACATGATTACGAGCCATTGGTCAGGGGGCATGCAGCATGGGCGTTGGGAAAGATTGGAGGCGAGCAGGCAAACAAAGCACTAGAGGAAGCTTTATCTGAAGAAGAGAATGAAGAGGTGAAGAAAGAAATACGTTGCGCCCTTAGTGAATTTTTGTAACTGTTCAAATACAAAAGACGCAATTTCTTGCGTCTCATGCTTCCTAAACAAGAATAATTACCTCAATTTTGCCGAGACCAGTCTGAGTGAGTCGAAAGTCAGACTCGCAGGGTCTGCGTCGAAGATGATGCGTGAAGCACGAGGGGACGGCATGAACGGCTCGCAACGAGCCAGGAACGGATGTCGGGGGGACAA
>WNFX01000880.1_pt1 | contig 30252 bp, 14 predicted proteins | sample 5400111 | NCBI WGS metagenome assembly WNFX01 (sample SAMN13153363, study PRJNA577476) | soil metagenome | isolation source: 40 cm soil or saprolite under grassland replicate 1 | place: USA:California | collected 2016-06-15 | reverse complement strand
CACCGTCGAAGGACTCCTGTACGCCCTTCCGGGGGACCGCTACGTCGTCGACGCCCCCCGGCTGGCCACCGCCCTCGGCGACACGCGGCCCGCCCCCCGCGTGTCCCCTTACTACGGCTACTCCCCGCTGGACCCGGCCTACCTGGCCGGAAACAACGGGATCGTGTTCGTCAAGGACGTCCCGCAGAGCTAGGCTCCCCCAGCCGCGGCACGGCCCCGCCCCGGGACCACACCCGCTATTTACACCGGAATCTGGGCTCCACCTGGAGGTACCATGAAAGACGAACCGGACAGAGTCAGGTCCCCGGCAGCAGCCGACGCCACCGCCACGCCGGGATCCTGTAGTGGCCGATCCGGCCGCCTTCCGGCCGGACCGGACGCGCCGCGACCGAGGCGACGAACGCCGATGATCTACCTGGACTCGGCCGCCGTCATCAAGCTCGCACACGCCGAACCGGAATCCCCGGCGCTGCGCGCCTGGCTGAACGAGCGAGCCGAAACCGGGTGGATCAGCTCTGTCCTCGTGGAGATCGAATCGTTCCGCGCCTTGGCCCGATACGCGCCGGAGGCCGTTACCCGGCTGCATCCCGTGCTGGACCAGATCGACCTCATCGACATGACCCCTCGCGTCCGCATCCTGGCCCAGACCGTCAGGCCCGTCACCGTCCCTTCCCTGGACGCCATCCACCTCGGCACAGCGCTCAGCATCCGGCGCAACCTGACCTCATTCGTCACTTACGACAAGCGACTGCTGGACGCCGTGACCGCAGCAGGACTGATAGCTGATTCACCGGCATAACCGCGCAGGCGGTTCGCACAACGACCAACCGGTGTTCTTGAACACGCAAATCACAGGACTGGTGGACCGGACGTCCCATCCTTGCGAACCGCGCCGTCGTGGTCTCCGGTGACCCGCTCCCGGTAGCTCTGCGCAGGTCTCGCGCCAGGAAGGCGATCCGATAAACCGTGCCAGGTTAGGTCGGGAGCCTAAGGTCAAGGATCGTCTCGACCCGTGCCAGCTGCGGCAGTTCGACCGCCGCGTCATCGCGCCCGCCGAATGCTTTTATGGGAATGCCCAGCGGCGGATCGGGCCGGTAAGTGTAGCGCTCATTGACCGCGAAATCGGCGGCTAGTAGCCCCTGCATTCTCTCCAGCAGGCCGTCGTCCGCCAGTATTTCTTCGGGCGTTCCTCCCAGGTCCCGCAGTATCCGGGCGAGCTCTTCCAGGGGCAGGTCGGCCAGATTGTGAAACGCACCGAGGTGATTATCTCTTGCGCGAGGACCTCAACCATCGGCTCAACGCTGGTAAACGGCAGCTCCCCCTGGCGCCGCTCCCTCCCGGGAGGCCGGACAGACGTTGATGTTCGGCGGCAGCCTGTGGCCCCAGGCTCGGTACACGAGGCGCCCGCCCCCGCGTGCGGGTGACAGACAGCCTCATCTCCGCATCCGGGTGCGAGCCAAATGGAAGCCACAGAGTTCTGGTCATTTCATGGGCCTTCTTGGCCCTGACGGCGAGGCGCTAACAATCTATATTAACTATGATACGGGACTGATCGCGGATTGCGGGGTATTCTGGTGCCATGGTGAATTCGTCGGTCAAGAGACCCCGCTGGCTGCTGCGGCAGCCGGATCCGGAAGCAGGCGCGCGGCTATTCTGTTTCCCCTATTCGGGATGTGGCGCCACGATGTACGAGCGGTGGCCGCGGCGCTTCGGTGACGTAGGGGTCTGCCTGGTCCAGCCGCCGGGGCGGCAGAACCGTATCCGGGAACCGCACTACGAGACCTATGAGCAGTTCGCGGCGGGGCTGATCGAATTCCTGTCGCCGCACCTGGACAGGCCGTTCGCGTTCTTCGGTCATTGCAGCGGCGCCCTGCCGGGGGTGGAGATAACCCGCCAGCTCGCCGCCGCCGGGCTCCCGCTGCCGCGGCGGCTGTTCGTCTCCGCACAGGTCGCCCCGCACGACGGCCCGTACGGCCGACTCCTGGAGCTGGAGCGGGACGAGCTGGGAGACGAGCTGGCCCGCATCATCGTCAGCATGGGCGGGCAGCCCAGTGACGCCCTGCTCGACCTGGGCCTGGACCTGCTGGTCAAGGACATCGAGGCCAACAAGCGCTACATCGTGCCAGGACCGCTGGACCTGCCGTGCGGCATTACCGTCATCGGGTGGAGCGACGACCGGGAGATCCCGATGCAGCTCATGGGCGGCTGGCGGGCATCGTCGGCGAACTGCCGGTATGTCCTGCTCGACGGCGGCCACTTCGAGTTTCTCGGCGCTCCCCCGGCCCTGCTGGCAGAGATCGCTCGCGACCTGGAAGCCGACGCCGGGGTCGGCGAGCCAGGCGGGTAGCCAGGTCACCTAACTTCGTCATGTGGCCCTGGCCGGCTGCAGCAAGTAGCCGCATCGCGCCCGCGGCCGGCGTGCGGCCGGAGGAGCGACACTCGACCATTCCTCGTGCCGGTCGGCAAAGTGCGCGCTGAGCGGATGGCCCGACTGCCCGCCGGGCAGCTCGAAAGACGCGAAACCGTCCGCGCCGGGTGACAGCACGGCCCGGCCGGCCGCGCCGAATCCGGGCGAGCACGCGCGGACGCTGTGCAGCGCCCCCGGCTGCGGTCTCGCCGCGATCCCGAGCAATCGCGCCGCCCACGGGGCGAGTCGCTCCACCGGGTGATTCAGGCTCACCCGGTTCAGGCGCCCCCAGCTCGGTGGTCCCGGCTGCCCGGTCGCCTCCTCCAGTTCGGCGACCGCGCGCTTGGCGCAGTCGGCGACGAACGCCTCCCAGCCAGCGGCCTGCCAACCCCGCGGCAGCAGCGACGGGTCCTTGCGGCCGAGGATGGCCAGTACCGGGCGGTCGACGCACTGGTACCGGTACTGATACCGCGAGTCGTAGTCCCGGCAGGCCGCTAGGTACGGGGACAGCACCTGGCCGGCGAGGAGCTGCCGCAGCCGAACGAGGAGGCTGAACGCGCGGGATTGGATTCCGGCCGCCCCGTCCCACCGCGCGAGCAAGTCGGCGAGGCCGTCGTCGCGCCCGGCGAGCGCGGACACGGCGAGCTCGCGATACGGCAGGTAGAGCCCGGCCGCCAGGTCACGCTGCAGCTTCCGCATGGCGGGGATGGTTTTCGGCGAGCCGGCCAGCAGTTCGCGCACCCGCCGCGCGCGGTGCCCAGGATCGGGGTCGTACCCGATCCGGAAGGGCTGCTCGGGCAGTGCGGCGTCGTTCGCCGAGACCAGCATGCCGTCCGGCGGATCGATCAGCCGCGGGCGTTCCTTCCCGTCGAGGTGACCATGTTCGCCGCCCGCCGTTCCCGCCGGGCGGCGGGGGATGAGGCCGGCGGCCAGGTGCGCCATGTGCCCGACCTGGTCGGCGAGCAGAACGTTGAGCGCCATGCCCTGCGCGTCTTCGAGCACCGTGACGCCCTCCGCCACGCTGGTCGCGTGCGCGAGCCGCTGGAATTTCAGGTCGCAGCAGCGCTCATCGTGTCCGGTCCACCGGATCGCTGCCCGTCCAGACGGCTGCGGCGACGGCGGCACTGGCATCGTGCCGTGGCTGGTGACCTCGAGCGAGGCGTCCGGCCGCCCACGCACCCGGATCCGCTCGGTCCGGGTGATCAGCCCCTCCGGTGGCATCCCGTCGCCGACGTCGACCAGGTCCAGGACGTCAGCGCCCAGGTTGGTTACTCCCCAGGCGACGTGCCCGTTGCTGCCGGACAGGACTACCGGTAGGCCGGCCGCGGCCAGCCCGCGAAGTCGGCCCCCGGGCCAGGCCAGGTCCACCTCGTAGAGCAGGTTCGGCATCGCCAGGGGCATGTGCAGGTCGCACGCGAGCACCGGGGCGCCAGGGCCGCCGAGCACCCAGCAGTTCGAGCCCACCGCGGCCCGGTCGACCGCGACGACGTCGGCCGCCGCGTCGCCGTCGGCGCGCAGGGCCGCCAGTCCCTCCGGCAGCGGCGGGGCCTCCCCGTGGGCCGCCGGCAGGAAGAAATCGGCGACGGCCGCTGGCAGCACCCGGCGGGTGACCGCTTCCGCGCGCTTGGCCGTCTCGTTCCACGACAGCGAGTGGAACAGAAACAGCGCGACCTGCAGGCTGTCCTCGGCTGTCCAGGGCCGGGGCCGGTAGGAAAGGAACCGGCACTCGAACGCGGGCCCGTGCCGTTCGAATGCCGCGTTGACGCCGGCCGAGAACGCCGAAAGCAGGCTGGCCTCCGGCATGTCGAGGGCCGCGGCGGCGCGCGTCGCCGCGGCGGACAGGCCCAGCGGCCGGTAGGTCAGGTCAGCCGGCAGCGCCGTCTTCCCCCAGACCTTGGCCAGGCTCCCGCTGGCCATCTGCCGCAGCATGTCCATCTGGAAGCCGCGGTCACGGGCCATCGCGTAGCCCAGCGCTCGCACCGCATCGGGCCAGCAGCCGGCCTGGATGCGGGTGACGCCGTCGGACAGGACCTCCGCCCGCACCTGCGCGCTCAGCCCGGGCACCTCGACCGCACCTGGGCAGCCGACGCGGGCCCGGACCAGCGCCCGCACCATCCTCGCTTCCATCGCCACGCGAGCGCGACGGCGGAACAGATAGCCGCCGACCCCGAGCACGCCGGCCGCGAGCACGGCCGCCGACGCCGTCGGCGGAGCCGCTGCGGCGCTCAGCGCGGCCACGGCGACGGCCGCGGCCGCGATGGCGGTTCCGGCCGCCCGCACCGAGGGAAGCCGCCACAGCCTCAGGTAGCGCGGGCGGTGCGCACGGCACAGCGTCACGGGCACCCTCCCATCGCCTCGGCGGTGGCGGCCAGGGTCGCCGCTATGTCATCGAGGAAGCCGGCCGCGACAGCGCTGTCTGTCATCGCCGGGCGGTATTGCATGGTCAGCACCAGCTCGCCATCGGACGGCGCGACGTTGAGGAGGAAATCGCAGGTGGTCACGGCGACGGGAGAGCCAAGCAGGTTGCCCTCCACCCGGTAGGGCGAGAACCTCAGGCCCTCGGCGGGATCGACGGCGGTGATCTCCTCCTGCATGACGAGCATGGCCTCGAACAGCGGGCCGGTGCGTTCCGCGGCCGGGTACCGGGTGTTCAGCGCGTCGAGGACGTCCTCGAATACCAGCTCCTGATGCTCATGGGCGTCGATGCACACGTCGCGTACCTGCCGGCTCAGCTCGGCGGGGCCGACGTCCGCCGCGACGTCCAACCGCAGCACCGCGCTGTTCGCGACCAGGCCGATAACCTGATCCGCACCCGGCCGGGCGCGGTTGGCCAGGATCGTGCCGATGCGCATGTCGCGCTGGGCGCTCCAGGACCGCAAGGTGGCGGCGTAGCCGGTCGCGACCACCATGAAGTCCGTGAGGCCGTGCCGCCGTGCCGCGGCACGCACCGACGCGCGGGTCGCGCGGTCCAGCCGCCGCTGGCAGGTGGCCGAGCGTAGCTGCCTGGTCAGCGGCACCTGCCCGGCATCGGTGAACCGGCTCCCCGGCCCGGCCGACAGCCTGGGCCAGGGCGGCGCCAGCCGTCCTGCCCAGTAGGCCCGGTCGCGCTCGGCCTCCGGTGACCGCTCCCACGCAAGCTGAGCGAGGACCAGCTCCCCATATCCAGGCGCTTCCGGGAGATCAGGGCCGTCCGCGCCGGCCGCCAGCGCGCGGTACGTTCGCTCTGCCTCCCGCAGCAGCAGGGACAACGACCAGCCGTCGCAGACGATGTGATGGATGTTGAGGTAGATGACGTGCAGCTCGCCGGTGATCCGGTAGACGACGGCGCGCATCAGAGGGGCACGATCCAGCGGGATCGGCATCCGCGCGGCTGCTGCCATCAGGCGCTCGCAGACGGCGAGCGGAGCGGTCTGCCCGCTCAGGTCCACGTGTTCGACGGGCAGCTCGGCATCCGGTTCGATCACCTGGCAGGGCTCGGTGCCGGTGGCAAGGATGCGGGTGCGGAGCGCCTCGTGCCGCCGGACCAGCGAGCGGAGGGTGGCGGTGAGCAGGCCGGGATCGAGCGGTCCGTCCACCTGCACCGCACCGGGCATCCCGAACAGCGGCAGGCCGGGCAGCCGACTGACGATGGACCACATCTGGCGCTGCGCGCGGGACAGCGGATAGCTGCGCGGTCCGCCGGCCAGCTGCACCGGGGCCGGGGCCGGGGTCTGGCGGCCGTTCGCAGGCACGCTGAGCGCGCGCACCAGGCCGGCGACCGTGGGTTCTCTCAGGAACGTCCCCATGGACAGCGCCCCGTGCTCCGCCCGCAGCCGGCTCACCATCCGCATGGCGGCTATCGAATCGCCGCCGGCGTCGAAGAAGCTGGCGTCCTGGCCGACGTCGCCGGGCCCGAGGACCTCCTCCCACACCTTGCGAACCTGCCGCTCCAGGGAGACCGGGGCCGCGGCCCGCTCCGGGGAGGCGGCCGGGGCCGCGGCGTCTCCCGGCCGCTGCCGTGCAGGGACGTTCCCGGCCGCGGATAGTGCTTGCGCCGCCGGGAGCGGGGAAGCGTGCGGTGCCGCTCCGGCGGCCGTTGCCGGACTCCGTCCGGCGTTCATCGCCCGGGCCAGGTCGAGGACGCTCGGCAGCTTCGCATCCATGCACGCCGCGCCGGGGCCGGCGATGATGGCCGACAGCGCCCTCTGGTGCGCCTGTGCGGCGAGCTCGGCGAGCGGTCGGCTCAGCGCCGACTCGTCGTACCCGATCAGCAGCCGCAATTCCCCGGTCCGCACGTCGACGGTGTAGTTGGATCCGAAGGCGTAATGGGTATGCTCGAGTTCGTCGCTGCCGAAGAAATCAATGCTGCCGTCCCGCACGAGCTGGCGGGTGGTGTGGTAGTTGGTGAAGTTGAACGATGAGTCGAAGATCGGCCGCGGCCCGAAGTCCCGCTGGATGAGCGCGTTGGGGTACCAGCGATGGGGCATCATGTCCAGCTCGCCCTGGTGCGCGTGCCTGGCCAGTTCAGTCCAGCTCCGGCCGGGCAGCCCAGCCAGCAGCGGGAGCTGGTTGAGGAACAGCCCCAGTATCCGGTCGGCCTCCGGTCCTTCCGGGCGGCAGTTGGCCACCGTGCTGGTGATCACCTCGTCATGCCCGGTCAGCCAGGCGATGACGCGCAGGTGCGCGGCGCACAGCACGGCCTTGACCGTGACGCCGGCCGCGGCGGCTACCGCGTGCAGGTCCGAGAGCACGCCGGGCAGGTTCAGGTGGACTTGCCGCATGACGGGCGGGCCCGCCCGGTCCGGCGCGATCAGCGGGGCCGCCGCAGAGGTCCGCGCACGCCAGAACTCCCGGTGCGCGGGGTCGGCTGAGGCGCTCTGTTCCAGGGCCACGTAATCAGCGAACTCGGTGCGCGGCCGCGGCAGCGGGCCCGCCGCCTGGCCGAGGAGCCGGTCCCGGTACTGGGCGCTGAGGTCGCTGAAGAAGACGTTTACCGACCACCCGTCCAGGATTACGTGGCTGTGGCTGAACACGAGCTGGTATTCCTCGTCCGACCGGATCAGCACCACCAGCCGGAACAGGCCAGGCCGCGCGAGGTCGAAGTCGGACGCGGTCTCCGTCTCCAGCACCTGACGAGCCCTGGCCTCCTGGCCGGCCGCATCGAGGAGCCGGATATCCTCCACCCGCAGCGGCACAGGGACCCGGGCGTGGACGCGCTGAACCGGCCCCTGAGCGCTGGCCAGGTCGAGGCTGGTGCGCAGGATGGGATGGGCGTCCACGACCTGCTGCGCCGCCGCGCGGAACGCCTCCGGATCCATCCGGCCCCGGACCCGATAGCCGAGGACGATGTGGTAGACACGCGCTTCGGGAGCGATCTCCTGGTGGTAGAGCATGCCGGTCTGCAAGGCCGTCATCGGGTAGGCGTCGACCACATCGTCGGCGAACGATCCCGCATCGGCCCCGGGCAGCAGCGAGAACGGTGCCTGGCCGACGCGTTCCGGCCGCTCCCCGGCGGACACCTGGGCGGCGAGCGCCGCGAGGTCGGCGGGCCGGGGAGCCGCGTAGACGTCGCGGGCGGTAAATTCCAGGCCGCGCTCGGCGGCGAGGCTGACCAGCCGGATGGCGAGCATGGAGTCGCCGCCCGCGTCGAAGAAGTCGGAGGCGGCCGAAACCGACGGGTCCTGCAGTACCTCGCGGAACAGGTCGGCCAGCGTGGCCGCCACCGGTCCGGGCGGCGGCCGGGAAGCCGCGGTCCCGGTACCGGGCGCCGCCGCGGACGCCGCCACCGCGGCACGGTCGAGCTTCCCGTTGATTGTGAGCGGAAGCTCAGGTACGACCTTGATCGACCGCGGCAGCATGTACCGGGGCAGCTCCGCGCGCACCCCCCGGAGCAGGTCGCCCGGGGAGGGCTGCGCGCTCGCGGCGGCGACGACCACCGCGACGATGTAGGACCCGACGTCGTCGCGCGTGACTGCCGCGCCCGCCGCGGCCACGCCCGGTTGCGCGGTCAGCGCCGCCTCGATCTCGGGCAGCTCCACGCGGAAGCCGTTGACCTGTACCTGTGAGTCCCGCCGGCCCAGGTACGAAAGGGCGGTTCCGTTCCTGCGGCCGAGGTCGCCTGACCGGTACATCCGGGTGCCAGGAACGCTGCTGAATGGGTCCGGGGCGAAGCGAAGCGCCGTCTCCCTTGGCCTGCCCAGATACCCGGCGCTCACCTGCGGGCCGCCGACGTAGATTTCCGCTACGCACCGGTCGGCGGCGGCAGTGCCGTTGTCGTGCAGCAGATACAGGCTGGTGCCGGGCAGCGGCCCGCCTATGTCGGACTCGGCGGTGCGGAAATCGCCTGGCCGCAGCCGCAGCCACGAGGCATGCACCGTTGTCTCCGTAATGCCGTACATGTTGACCAGCTCGGCCTGGCCGCCGATGGTCCGGTACCACTGGTCGGCAAGCCGCCGATCGAGCTTCTCGCCGGCCAGCAGCACGTACCGCAGCCGGCGGGCCGCCTGTGGGCTTCGCGCGATCGCCGGGAGCGTGACCGAAAGCGCCGAGGGGGTCTGGCTCAAGATCGTGACCTGCTCGCGGCCGAGCAGGCGGGCGAACGCCTCCGGCTCCAGTGTCATCCACTTGGGCACGACGACCAGCCGCCCGCCGTGCAGCAGGCAGCCGAACATCTCGTACATGGCCACGTCGAAGGAGCAGGAGTGAAACAGCGTCCACACGTCGCCGGGGCCGAGGCCGAATCCCTGGCCGGTGGCGCCGAGCAGGCTCAGCACGTTCGCGTGGGTGACGTGCACTCCCTTGGGGCGGCCGGTCGACCCGGAGGTGTAGATCAGGTACGCGGTGGCGCAGGCCGGGACCGCCCCGCATGGCGGGGCCTGCTCGCCGAGCCGCGCCAGTTCTGCCACCGTGATGCGTCCGGTGGCCGGGCCGGGCGCCGCCGTGATGACCCGGCGCGCGCCGGCGTCGGCCAGCACGCGCTCGGCGCGGGCCGCGGGCCAGGAGTCGTCCAGTACCAGGCAGGCAGCGCCCGAACTCATGGCGCCGAGGATCGCGACAATGAGGTCGATGCCGCGCGGGAGCGACACGGCGACCACATCGCCGATGCCCTGGCCTTCACGGCGCAGCCCGCGGGCAACCCGGTCGGCCCGCTCGGCGAGCGCGCGGTAGGAGAGGCTGGCGCCATCGTGGCTGACGGCGACCGCGTCGCGGCGATCGCGCGCTATCTCGGCCAGACGGCCGGGCAGCGAGTCGTCCCGGCCGGGCGTCCAGGCCGCCGGGACGCCGACGGCTCCCGCGCCCGCCGCACCGAACCGGGCCGTGGCCAGGTCCGCCGTCCGGCGCCGGGAATCGGCCACGCCGTCGGCGAGGATCCGGCGGGTCATCGCGACCATGGCGGCGACGTCCTGCTCGCTGACCGCCTGCCGGTCGAATTCCACCTCGATGCCCACCGTGCCGCCGTCGTCGCGGATCAGGAAGTTCATGTCGTACTTCGCCCCGAGCCTGGGCAGGTCCAGGTGAGCGGCGTCGAGCCCGCGAAACTCTGGGTCCGGCAGCCTTGCGCCCACGTCGGTGAGGATGACGTTGAACAGGTTCCGGCCCGCGCCGCCGGGGGCCGGGCGCCCGGATACCTGGGGGTCGGCCGGCACCTCCGCGTTGCCGACCGCGCCGAGGACCGCCTTCCTGATCCGCCCGATCAGATCCTGGAAAGCCGGGCTGCCTCCGGCGTCCAGCCGTACCGGCACCATGTCAAGCAGCGGCCCGACCAGTCGCTCCAGGCCCGGGCGGTCCCGCCGGCCCACGGGCATCCCGATCACGAGGTCGTCACGGCCGGTGTACCGGGACAGCGTCGTCACCACCGCGGCCGCGATGACCATGAAGGGGCTCGACCGGCTCCGCGCCGCCTCCCGCCGCACCAACGCGGTCGTCGCCTCGTCCACCGCCGCGGAATAGGCGCCGCCGCGGTGGCCGGCTCCCTGCTCCCGGAGCGGGGGCGGCAGCGGCAGCCGCCCGAACGCGGCACCGCTCAGGCCTTCCCGCCAGTACCTCCGGCCGGCTGCCAGGTCGGCGTAGGCGAACCGGTCGGCCTCCCAGCGCGCGACATCGATCATGTCAAGGCCGCTGGTGGGCGGGCCGGCGGTGACCGAGGAAAGGCAGGCGTTGTAGCAGCGCGCCAGGTCCTCCACCAGGATCCGAACGGAAAGGGCGTCTGCCACGATATGGTGCAGGGTCACGAAGAAAATGTGGTCGTCGTCGGCCAGCCGGTACAGCCGCATCCGCACCGGCGGCCGCGGGGAGAGCGGGAGCTTGACATCCGCCCGCAGGGCGCAGTCGCGCAGGCACTCGGCCAGCGGCCGGCCGGCGAAGTCCTCCCGCTCGATTGGCACCGGAACCGCCGGGAGCATGTGCTGGGCGGGCTCGCCGGCCTGCACAGGGAACACGGTGCGCAGTGAAGGGTGCAGCCGCTGCATGTCCTCGAGGGCGGCGGTGAACGCCGTGTCCTCGAGCCAGCCGCGGAGCCTGATCGCTCCGCTGAGGTTATAGGTGCCGTCGTCCAGGAAGTAGTCGGTCGCCCAGAACGTCCGCTGCGCCCTGGTGAGCGGTCCCTGCCGGTCCCGCCCCGGGTCCTGGCGCGCCGGTGGCCAGCGCAGTTGCGCGCGGTGTTCGAGCAGCGTGATCAGTTCCTGCTTGTGCTCCTTCATCTCGGCCAGCAGCTCTGGGGTAAGGCGGCCGTCCGAGCCGCGGTAACGGATCCGGTCTCCGGTCAAGGTCAGGTTGACGCCGAGATCGTCCAGCTTCCGCAGCAGGTCACCCGCGTTCATAGCTCGCCCTCCTCGATTGCGGACTCGTCCGGGGCGGTGCCGAGCGCGCGGAGGCGGTCCAGTTCGGCGGCGAGCTCCGCGACGGTCTCCAGGTCGAAGAGGGACTCCAGCTCCAGGGCGATGCCGGTTCGGCGCTCGAGCTGGTAGACCACCTGCACCGCGATCATGGACTGGCCGCCGACTTCGAAGAAGCCGGCGGTGACGTCGACGGCGTCGAGCCCGAGCAGCTCGCACCAGACCTCACCGACCAGGGCCTCGGTCGGGGTGCGCGGCGCGCCCATCGCTGTCACCTCCCCCCGCCGCGTGCCACCGAGCCTGTCCCGGCTGTGATATCGCCCTCGCCGGGGCCTGCCGCGAGGCCCGGCGCCAGGACGGCGTCCGGGTCGGCGATACCGTGGCGCAGCAGGCTGGCGACAGCGTCCACCCAGGCTGCGACGGTCTCGGCGTCCAGCAGCTCCGGCAGATACAGCAGTTCCAGCCGCAGCGCGCTCGATTCTCCGGACATGTCCAGCATGAGGTCGGGGTCCATCACCGGATCAGGGATCAGCCGGGGCAGCACTTCGATGTCGGGCAGCGAGAACCCGGTGCGCCACGCGCTCTGATGAGTCAGCTTGACCTGGAACAGGGGGAACCGGCCGGTCCGGCGCGGCGGGTTCACGGCCGCTACGATCTTGTGGAACGGCAGTCTTTCGTGCTCGTAGCCGCCCAGGCACTGCCGTCGGGCCAGCTCGAGCAGCTCACCGAACGAGTAGCCGGCTCCTGGCCGCGCGAGCCGCACCGGGAGCTGGTTGACGAACGTGCCGATCAGCTCCTCGCTCCCCGGCCACGACCGGTTGACAGAATCGATGCCGATGATCACATCGTCGGTCCCGGTGATCTCGCGCACCAGTGCGTAGAACGCGGCCATCACGGCCATGAAGGGCGTCGCCTTCCTGGCCTGCGCGACGGCGCGCAGCGCGCTGGTCTCCTGCGGCGTGAGCTCGCGCACGACGCATGCGGTGCGGAAACTGGGCCTGGTCGGCCGCGGCCGCGACAGCGGCAGCTCGATCACGTACGGCGCGCCAGCCAGCTCGATCGTCCAGTAGCGCTCGCACTCGAGTGCCTCGGGGCCGTCCAGCCACTGGCGCTCCGCGTCTATGTAGTGGCTGAAGCTGGCGGCGGGCACGGGTACCTCGGCCACGCCGTCAACCCACCGCTGGTAGTAGGCCGCGATCTCCTTGCCCAGCACCGCCAGCGACCAGCCGTCGGCCACGAGGTGATGCATGACGAACGTCAGAACGTGATGATCGGCGGCGATCCTCGCGAGCCGTGCCGTCATCAGCGGCGGCCGTTCGGTTCGTGCCGACAGCCCGTGGCCGTCCGGCGCCTGGCCGTCGCCAGGCACGCCGGTCTGCAGCGGGACGGCGACCTGCGGCCACACGGTGGCGACCGGCACCCCGGCTTCCTGGGAGAAGACGGTGCGCAGCGGCTCATGGCGGATGGCCAGGGCGTCGAGGGCGTGCTGCAGCGCCCGGCGGTCCAGCCTTCCGCGCAGGGTGAGTTCCAGGTGGATGAGCAGCGGATCCCTGGCGCGGCTGAACTGCTCGAGGAACCACAGCCGTTCCTGTCCCGATGACAAGGCGCCGGGCATCAGGTCCGGCCGCTGCGCGGGCGGCGCGATCCGCGCGGCCGCAGCCGCGGCGGCCAGCCCTCGCGGGGTCGGGTCGAGGAAGAAATCGCGCAGCGAGAGGCCTTCCGCGTCGAACCGCTTGCGGGCGAGCGAGACCAGCGCCATGGCGCGCAGCGAATCCCCGCCAGCTTCGAAGAAGTGGTCGGCGGGGCCGACCTGCGCGTCGCCGAGGATCTCGGCGACGACGGCGCACGCGCGATCCAGCATCGTGCCGCCGTCGGGGACCGCGGCCTCGGGCTCCGCTGGCCGCAGCTGTTCCGCGGGCCGGGCGGCCGGGGCACGGGCCATCGTCTCCAGGGCCCGGTAGTCGATCTTTCCCGAGGTGCCGGCCGGCATCCGGTCCAGGATGGTCAGGCGCTGCGGAATCAGGTAGCCGGGGGCGAAGCTGCTCAGCAGGCCGCGGACCCCGTCCGCCGCGTCAGCGCCGCCCGCGCCCGGCCGGAGCGTCACGAAGGCGTGCAGTTGCCCGTCGGCCGCCACGCACGCGGCCGACGCCACCTGCGGTACCCGCAGTAGCTGCGCCTCGCTGTCGCCCAGCTCGATCCGGTGGCCGCGGATCTTGACCTGGCGGTCCCGTCGGCCGAGGTAGCTCAGCGCGCCGCCGGCACCGCGGCGACCGCGGTCGCCCGTGCGGTACAGTCGCGCGCCAGGTGATCCCGACAGGTGGTCGGGGATGAACGACAGCGCCGTGCGGACCGGGTCGCCGAGGTATCCGCGCCCGACACCGGCGCCGCCGACAAGCAGCTCACCCTCGGCGCCGTCCGGAACTCCCCGGCCCTCCGGGTCCACGATGTGTATCCGGGTGTTGCCGATTTCCCGGCCGATCGGGGGCCAGCCGCCGTCCTGGCAGTCCTGCGCGGTGACGATGTGGTGGGTAACGTCGTCGGAGCACTCCGTCGGACCGTAGGCGTTCACCAGGGTGATGCCGGGACAGCACTCGTGCCAGCGCTGCGCCAGCCGTGCGGGCAGTGCCTCGCCCGTGGCGATCATGAAGCGCAGCGAGCCGAACGCGGAGCGCAACTTTGCGACGGATTCCAGCTCAAGGACGACGGTCAGGTGGGAGGGGACGATCTCAAGGACGGTGACCCCGTGCCGGCTGACCCAGGCGAGGAGCTGGTCAGGTTCGGACAGGTTCTCCGGGGATGCCACCGCGACGGTCCCGCCGACGGTGAGGGCGGCCAGGGCCTGCCAGACGGAGATGTCGAAGGACAGCGGGGCGGTGAGCCCGACCACGTCGCCCGGCCCGAGCTTCAGGTCGGCCGTTTTCGCGGCGATGTGGTTGGCCATCCCGCCGTCGGTGACCATCGCCCCCTTGGGGATTCCCGTGGAGCCGGACGTGAAGATCACGTAGGCGAGGCCGGCCGGGTCCCGCGAGGCCAGCTCCCCTGGCGGGCGCGCCCGCCAGGGGACGGGAACCGGCCAGGGAGCGGCCGACAGGATCACCGGCGCCCGGCCGGGCGGGAACTCCCTGGCCAGCTCGGCCGCGTACCCGGCGTGCCGGGGCTGGGCGAGCAGCACGGGCACGGCCGCGGTCTCGCACATCCGGCGCGCGCGGTCAGCGGGGGTGCCGGGTTCAACGGGCAGGAACGCGGCGCCTGCCCGGAGCACGCCGAGTGCCATCGCGACGAACTGTCGGCTGCGGTCGGCGACGATCCCGACCACGGTTTCCCTTCCGGCGCCCGGCCGGGCGAGTTCGGCCGCGTACCCGGCCGCTTCGGCGTCCAGCTCGGCGTATGTCCGGCTGGACTGGTCGTCCGTGACGGCGGGGGCGGCCGGGGCGGCCGCCAGCCGGGACTGGAACAGGCTCAGGACGGTCTGCGGCATGCTTCCTCAGCTCCTCTCCGCCTGCAGCGCCAGCGAGTGCAGGCCCGCAAGCGGGCGGTCGCGATCCGTGACGATGGCGCGGAGGGCGCAGGCCAGCCGCGCAGCCAGGTCCTCGACATCAGCGTGGTCGTAGCGTTCGGCCATGTACCGGTAGGCCACCCGGTACCGCCTGCCTTGCTGTTCGATGTCGACGGTCAGCGGATAGGCGGCCACACCGGGAACGACATCGGTGAGTTCGGTTGCCAGCCCGTCGAATTCGGCCGGGCTGCCCGGCGGCTGCATCACAAGCAGCACCTCGAACGGAGATCCGTCGCCGCCCCGCGCCGGCGAGAACAGCGGCGCGAGTTCCTGGAACGGGATGTGCCCGCAGCGAAAGGCGCGCAGGGCGGCGTCCCTGGTGCGCCGGAGCCCTTCCCCGATGGTGTCAGTGAGCGCGAGGTCCACGGCGAGGACGCCGACATTCAGCAGCGGGCCGACGATCGGGTGCCACTCGGGCCGGTCTCGCTGGGCGATCAGCATGCCGAGCAGGATCGTCTCCCGCCCGGATGTGCCCTGATGGATCAGGGCGGCCAGCGCGGTCGCGAACACCATGTACGGAGTCGTGCCGGTCCGGCCAGCTAGCTCCCTGAGCTGCCCCGCCAGATCTTCGCCGATCCACGAGACGAACTCCCCGGCGCCATCGGCCAGGCGATCGCAGTCGGCGCGCGCCCGCAGCGGCGACAGTGACACCGGGCCGTCCGCGACACCCCGCCACAGCCTGGTCACGTCGGCAGGGTCGCGCAGGTTGCGCCAGGCGCGCTCCTCGTGACAGTAATCCGCGAAGCTGTAGCCGGTTCCGGCCGGAGGCGGGGCCTGGCGGCGGATACGCCGGTTATACGCGTCCGCCAGGTCTGCCATGAACACCGAGAGCGACCAGCCGTCGCACACGATGTGATCGACGATGACGAACAGGCCCCAGTCCGCCGCTCCGAGCCGGGCCAGCAGCGCCCGGAAAGGGACGTCGCGGCGCAGGTCGGCGACCTTGTTCGCCTCGGTCTCCACCAGGCCGGTGAAGACCTCTTCGCCGAATTCCGTGACGGCCCCGCGCAGGTCGAGCCTGGGAAGGCGGAACTCCGCGGGCGGGGCAGGCGCCCACAGCAGGGCACCGGAGTGTTCGCTGAAGCGGGCGAGCAGGACGCTGTGCCGCTCGAGCACCGTCCGCAAGGCATGCTCGAGCGCGTCGGCGTCTAGGTCGCCACGGATCCGCAGCACGCCCGGCATGTTGTAGGTGGGGTGCCCCGGGTCTATCTCGTGCAGGAACCAGAACCGCTCCTGAGTGGCGCTCGCGGGTGCCGGGAAAACGGGGCCTGGCACGCCGCCGGGGCTGCGGGCAGTTTGCGGCGAGGCGGGGTCCGCTCGTCGGGCAAGCTCCACGAACTGGCCCAGCCGCGGGCAGGCGAAAACGGCGTCGACCCGCAGCTCGACCTGGAGAAGCCGTCCAACACGATCGATCATGGCCAGTGCGAGCAGCGAATGCCCGCCGAGTTCGAAGAAGCTGTCGTCCCAGCCCACCGTGTCCCGCTCCAGCAGCACCGCCCACACGGAGCGGACGGCCGCGGACAGCGGGTCGTCCGCACGGTACGGATCGTCCGCGCTGGAAGGAGCGGGGGCGGTGAACCGGAGCGCGCCGTGATCGACCTTGCCGTTCTTCGAACGGGGCAGCCGCGGGACGCGCACCAGCAGCGTCGGGATCATGTGCCGGGGAAGGAACTCGGCCAGCGCTGCCCGCAGCCGTTCGTCCTCGGCGCCGCTGAGCGGGCTTCCGGCACCTGGCTCGCCCTGCCCGTCCTGCCCGTCTGTGGCGATGTAACCGACGAGGGATGCGCCCGTGGGGCCATGATGGACAGCCAGCGCGGCCTCGGAGACGCCGGGACACTGGCGCAGCGCGCTCTCCACCTCGGCGGCCTCGATGCGCAAGCCGCGGATCTTGGTCTGCCGGTCGGCTCGGCCGAGGAATTCCAGCCCGTCGGCCGCCGTCCACCGGGCCAGGTCGCCCGTGCGGTAGAGTCGGCCGCCGGGAACCGATGCCCACGGGTCGGGAACGAATGCCTCAGCAGTGCGCCGCGGGTTGCCGCGGTAACCCCGGCCGACCGCGCCGCCGCCGACGTACAGCATGCCGATGACGCCCGCCGGCACGGGAGCCAGGTTGTCGTCAAGCACAAGCACCGAGGTGTTGGCCAGCGGTCGGCCGATCGACGCCGTCACCGGAACCTCCGGCCCACGGGCGCACAGGCCAGCCGTGACGTCGTCGGTGCACTCCGCGGGCCCGTAGGCGTTATACAGCGGGATGTGCGGCAGTTCGCGGGCCCACCGGCGCGGCAATTCCGGGGTCAGCGCCTCCCCCACGGACAGCATGACCCGCAGCGCGCCGGGATTGGCCGCCAGCCCGGCGTCGAGCAGCGCGGCGATAACGGACGGCACCAGTTCGAGCATGGTCACCCCGCTCTCCAGCGTCGCGCGCAACAGCCCGGCGGGGGACTGCGAGGTGGGCTCGGGAATGATCCGGGTCCGCGCCCCGACGATCAGCGGGGTCAGCAGCTGCCAGACGGAGATGTCGAACGACACTGGTCCGGTCTGGCCGACGCAGTCTCCCTGGCCGAGACCGAAGTGCTCGACCATCTGCCACATGTGATTGGTCACGCCGTAGTTCGTCGACACGGCCGCCTTCGGTGTGCCGGTCGTCCCGGAGGTGTGGATAACGGTCGACGCGGCGGCGGCGGGACAGTCGCGCGGAAGCCGCCGACCGCTCCGCCCGGCGGCCAGGCTGGCCAGGTCGAGCACCGGCGGGCCGGGCACGCCGCGCAGCGCGCCCGACAGCATTGCCTGGCCGCCGCCGTCCGTGATGACGGCGGTCGGCGCGGTCGCCAGTAGCATGGCCGCCGCCCGGCGGGGCGCCTCGACCGGGCTTACCGGCACGTAGCACCCCCCTGCTTTATGTATGCCAAGGAGAGCGACGAGGTAGTCGGCCGAGCGCTCCGCGCACACCACTACGCTGGCTTCGGTCCCGACCCCCTCGGCCCGCAGCCGCGCGGCGACGTGGTTGGCCCGCTCGTCCAGTTCCGCGTAGCTGAGCTGGGCCACCGCGTCCGCCACGGCGACCGCGCCCGGGAACCGGTCGGCCATCCGCTCGAAGGAATCCAGGTAGTGGCCTGGGCGCGGGACATCCGGCCCGGTGCCGCTGGCCACCACCATGCCCGCCTCGGCGTCCATCAGCAGCGGCAGGGCTGCCACCCTCGTGTCCGGGTCAGCGGCGATCGCCCCGAGCAGGGTCAGGAAGGTGGTCGCGACCTGATCCGCCTGCTCCCGCGACACTTTCCCGCGGTTCCGCTGGATCTCGAACGAGAGCGCGCCGCCAAGGAGGACGGCGTTCAGCGCCATGTCGGACTGGGCCGTGTAGTCGGCGATCGGGTAGCCGTGCAGCGTGCAGCGGCCCAGGGGCAGCGCCGCCTCCGTGTCGCCGGTCAGCACGGCCGACGCTGCCTCCCCGCCGGGCAGGCACGTGGTGTAGTACGCGAACATGGCCTGGAAGATCGCCGTTCCCGCGCTCCCCCGGTCGGGATTGACCAGCCTGGTGATATGGGAGAGCGGGAGGTCTTGATGATCCAGGGCATCGAGTACCCGGGACTGCGTCTGGACGGCGAATGTGGCGAACGTGCTGCCGGGAGTGAACCGCGACCGGAGCGGGAGGACGTTGACCAGGTACCCCACCCAGGACGCGAGCCTGCGGTCGGCCCGGCCGGACACCGGGACCCCGACCACGAGATCAGGCTGGCCGGACAGCTTGTGCAGCAGCACCTGGTAGGCGGCGAGCAGCACGTTGTGCAGGGTGAGCCCAGATTTCCTGGCGAAACGCGCCAGCGCCGAAGTCAGCTCAGGGTCTGCATCGAACCGGACGGAGCCGGCCGCGGCGGCGTCCTCCTGCCCGGCCCTGGGCAGCTCGAGCACGGGCAGTTCCCCGGCCAGTTCCCGTCGCCAGTAGGCGGCGAGTTCCGCGCCGCGCGCCGCCAGCATGGCGCGCTCACATTCCGCGGGTGTCACGCCCGGGATCCGCGCGCGGTCGCCGGCGTCCGGCTGACGGCTTTCCACTGTCGCGGCGTACGCCCGGGCTAGCTCGGCGACGAGGACGCTGAGCGACGCGAGATCGCACACGATGTGATGCAGCGACAGGACGAGCAGCCAGTCGTCGGCCCGGCGGGCCACGGCGGCACGGAGCAACGGCTCGTGCTCCAGGTCGAACGGCCGGGTTGCCAGCTCCCGGTACCACTGCTCTTCCTCGCCCTCGCGCCACAGTCGGCCGTCGGTCACACCGATGGTGACCGCCCGCGGGCGGATCACGCCAGTGGGCTCGCCGGCCGCGTCAAGCACCGCGAGCTGGAGGCTCGGATGCCGCCGCGTCACTGCTCCCAGCGCGGCGCGAAGCGCGTCGGCATTCAGCTCCCCGGTGACCCGGAAGGCACGGGTGACGTTGTAGTCCGCGCTGCCGGGGAAGGCACGGTAAAGGAACCAGAGGGCACGCTGCGCGGCGTTCAGCTCGTAGGCAGCCTCGGTGGTGCCCCCGTCCGGGGTGACGGTGCCGTCCGGGGTGGCGGCCCGGGCCCGCGGGCTTGCCGCCGGACGCCCCGCGGCCAGGTCGGCAGCGTCCGCCGCCAGCTCAGCGATGGACGCCGCCCGCAATGTCAGGCTGGGGCGAAGCGCGATCCCGAGCGTTTCCTCCACCTCGTGCTGCAGCTGCATCGCCGTGAGGGAATCCGCTCCCAGGCTGGCCAGGGACTCATCCCCGGACGGCAGCGCCGGCAGTCCGAGCACCGCCCGCAGGTGCTCGCGCAGCGCGCGGGTGAGCGCCTCCGCCAGGGTGACGGCGTCGGCGGGAAGCGCGGGTCCGGCCGCGCGCAGCCGCGCCGCCAGGCTGGGCCCGCTGAAGTCCGCCGGCTCCGTCGTGCTGGCGAGCAGAGCCGGCAGCTCGCCTGCTACGAAGCGCTCCTTCGTGGCGTGCCGCTGAACTTTCCCGCTTGAGGTCTTGGCGATCGTGCGGGGCGGGACGAGGACGACCGTGCGCAGGAGGACGCCATGCGCCCGCGAGATGGTCTCGCGGATGCGCTCGGCGATCTCGGGCCACAGCTCCCGCGGCGTGTCCGGCCGGATCTCCTGGCAGGCGACCACCGCTTCATCGCCGTCATGCTCCACGCCGAAGACGGCGCCGCAGCCGGGCCGCACGGCCGGATGGCACGACGAGATGTCGGCCTCGAGGTCGTCCGGGTGCAGGTTCCGCCCGCGGTGCACGATGAGGTCCTTGATCCGACCCTGGATGTACAGGTCACCACGGTAGAGGAAACCGAGGTCACCGGTTCGCAGGAACGAGCCGGCCTCGCCGCGGACGGCCGTGCCGAAGGTAGCGGCGCTGCCCGCCGGGTCCGCCCAGAATCCGGCGCCGTTGCTCCGCGAAGCGACCAGGATCTCCCCGGTCTGCCCCTCGCCGGCCGAAGACATGGTGACCGGGTCGACCACGCGCACGGTGGCGTGGCGCGGAAGCGGGTAGGTGACCAGCTCCCGCCTGCGGTCACCGCCCGGGTCGGCTTCCGCGGCGCGTCCGCCCTCCAGGGCGGCGGCGGAGAACACCCTGCTGCCGCCCCCCGCGCCCGGCTCGGCGCTGGCCACCAGCAAGGTCGCCTCCGCCAGCCCGTAGCAAGGCAGGTGCGACGACGCCGGGAAGCCGACCTCGCGGAATGCGTCGCTGAACGCCCGCATCGTGTCAGGGAAGACCTGGCTGGAGCCATTGAACGCGACCCGCCAGCACGACAGGTCGAGGTTCGCCTTCTCTGCCGCGCTGACCTTGCGCGCGCACAGCTCGTAGGCGAAGTTCGGTCCGCCGCTGATGTCCGCCCGCTCCCGCGAGATCGTCTCGAGCCAGCAGGCCGGTCGGCGGAGGAACGACAGCGGGTCGAGTATCACCCCGCGGGCTCCGGCGAACAACGGCTGCAGCAGGCCGCCGATCAGGCCCATGTCGTGGTGCAGCGGCAGCCAGCTCACGATCGTCGAGTCGCTGTTGATCTGGAAGGACCGGCCGATCGCCGCCTCGTTGTGCATGAGCGCGGAGTGCGACACCATGACCCCGCGCGGTGACCTGGTCGAGCCGGACGTGTACTGCAGGAACGCGATGTCCTCCCAGCGGACCGGGACTAGCCCGCACGCCTCGCCGTCACCGGGTTCGCCGATCGCGTCGGCGAGCAGCCATTCGAACTCCTCGCGCAGCTCACGCAGCTCCGGCCCGGCCGAGGCGACCAGCTCGGCTACGAACGAGACGGAGATGATGGCCGAGGGGCAGCAGTCGCGCACCACGCCAAGCAACCGCCGCCGGGAGGACTCGTCCACCGGGAGCGGCAGCGGAACCGCTATCAAGCCCGATGCCAGGCAGCCGAGGAACGACACCGCGAATTCCGGCATGGCTGGCAGCAGGATCAGCACCCGGTCACCGGGCTTCAGCCTGCTGGCGAGGACCTCTGCCATCTGCCGGGAGCGTGCCATGAGATCGCCATAGGTCAGGGTCACCCGCCGCCCGTCCAGGTGCAGCGGTGCGAAGGTAAGTGCGATCCGGGACGGGTCGCCGCGAGCGTGCTCGGCCAGCCGCGAATACAGGTCACCGGGCATGCGCGGGGGCACCTGCCTCCCAGTCGGCCATGAACGACAGCTCGCTCGCGCCGAATATCATCCGCGGGTCAAGCAGGCGGCTGGCGGCGTAATCGACCGAGAAGCCGCTGGTCTGGGCCAGCAGGCGGCCGAGCGCTATCGATATCTCCAGACGGGTCAGCGCGGCCCCGAGGCAGTAGTGGATTCCGTAGCCGAGGGCGAGATGCGTCTCCGGTGACCGGTCTATCTCGAAGGAGTCAGGCCGCTCGAACTTCCGCCTGTCCCGGTTGGCCGCCGCCAGCCAGACCGTCACGTCCTGGCCGGCCGGGATGACGTGCCCTGCGATGGCGACGTCCCGGACGGTTCGCCGGGCGATCCGCGTCGTCTGGCTCCGGTACCGCATCACCTCGTCGATCCCGGGCTGCAGCAGCCCGGGATCTGCGCGCAGCCTCACCGCGGCGGCCGGGTGCTGGTCCAGGCAGATCACCGCGTTGCCGAGCGTCAGCGTGGCCCCCTGCCCGCTGGACAGCAGGAAACCGATCATGCCGACGATCTCGTCGTCGGTGAGCTGCTCGCCGTCGGCCTCGGCGGCGAGCAGCCCGCCGACAAGGTCCTCGCGGGAGGCCTGGCGCCGCCGCCGAGTGATGTACTCGTGCAGGTAAGCGTCGATGAGTCGGGTGCTGGCGGCGACCGTTGGCAAGCGGTTGCTCGTCGTGCCAGGGTCGACGAGGGAAAACAGATCCATCGACCATTGCCGGAACAGCTCCTGCCCTCGTGGCGGGACTCCGACCATCCGCCCCATCACGGTCGAGATGATCGGAGCGGCGAACTCGCCGATGAACTCGACGCGGTCCCTGGACCTGATCTTTTCCAGGAACTCCTCGACGGTCGACGCGATCATGGGCTCCAGGCCCGCGACATAGCGGGGGGCGAAGAACCGGCTCAGCACGGCCCGCAACCGCCCGTGCCGGGGCGGGTCCATCCAGGACAGGCTGCCGGCCAGGAACAGCTTGAAGGCCGAGCCCTGCGGCGGGTCCGTCATGACGGCGTTGGAGAATGCGACATGATCGGACAGCACGTCCACGGCCGCCTGGTGGCCAAAAACGTGCCATCCGCCATTTCCCGGGCCAGCCTGGACGGGATCCTCCTGGCACCTGGCATGCAGCCAGGAGATGAGCCCCTCCTCGTCCGCGGGAGGGCTGGCCCACACGGCTGCCCGGGTTGCCAATGTGGCTCCCTTCAGGTCGGCTGGCAAGAGGCCGCGCCCCGGAGAGTGCCCGCCGCCGGGCTGAGATTGGCCGCGACCCACTCCGGGTTGTAGACGGTGTCCAGGTACGGCTCACCGCGGTCGGCGCACAGGAAGGCGACCACCGGCGGCGGCCCGCGGTAGCCATCGAAATAGCGGCTGATCGCAGCATATACGCACCCGGTCGACCCGCCGGCCATGATCCCGTGATCGCGAAGAAGATCATGGCAGCCGACGGCCTCATCCCATTCCGGCATGATGATGAACTCCGTGATGATGGCATGGTCGATCATTGGCGACCGGATGCTCGAGCCAATCCCCGGAATGAACCGCCGAAGGGACGCGCCTCCGGAGATCACGGATCCTTCTACATCGACCGCTATCACGACGGCGTCGCCGCGCGATTCCGTGACCCGCTGCGAGATGCCCGCGATCGTCGCCCCGGTGCCGAGGCCGATGAACAGGTAGTCGATGCGCCCAAGCACCTCGACGAGTTCGCCGCCGGTGAGCTCGTAGTGCCCGCGCGCGCCGTCCGCGTTCCCGTACTGATCCGGCCAGTAGGCGCCGTCGATTTCCGCCACAAGCTCGGCGACCCGGGCGAGGCGGCTGAGCAGGAAGCCTCCCGCGCCGTCGGCGCTGTCTACCTTCTCCACCCGATCGCATGCCTGCCGCAGCGCCCGCTCCGTCGAGCTGTTGACATTAGGATCGAGAACGGGAATGAACCTGATTCCCAGGCGAGCGCAGAAAAACGCCATCGAGAGCGCGAAATTACCGGAGGAAGACTCGACCACGATGGAATGCCGGGTGATCTCCCCACGGCGGATAGCCTCGCGCAGGACCCAGTAGGCGGCCCGGTCCTTGACGCTGCCGCTCGGATTTGCACACTCCATTTTCGCGAACAACTGAAGGGTGGGGTGGGCCAGCCGCCTCGTCTCCGTCCTCGGAAGCAGCCACCGTATGTTCTCGATGCGGCGCCACAGCAATGCATCGGTCATTCTCGCGCCCTTCGTCCGCCAACGGCGGTCAGGACACCGCGCATAGCCGAAATCCCATGTCGTAGCAGCTATAGTCGGGCGGGTTATATATCCGTACCCAGACGAGCACGCCGCCCGGATCGCAATTATTGTAGAAGGAGCCTCCTCTGATAACCCCAAGCTTTATCTTGCGTTCCTTTATGGTGATGCTCTTGGCCTTGTGCCCGTCATAGGGATACCGGTGGTAGCCGTTGCCCATTACCTCCCAGACGTTCCCTGCCATGTCCTGCGCCCCGTAGGGACCGGCCGCGTCGGGATACGTTCCGATCGGGGTGGTGTCCCCGACGTGCATGGAGTGATTGCAGGATGACGGCGTCGGCGCGGAATCGCCCCAGGTGTAGGACCTGCCGTCGGTCCCCCTGGCGGCCTTCTCCCACTCCGCTTCGGTGGGCAGCCGGGTCCCCGACCAACGACAGTATTCCAGGCAGTCCAGGTAACTGACATGCGTGACAGGATGGTCGCCTTTGTCTGCCACGTCGGAGCCCGGACCGCGCGGGAACCGCCACGAGGCCCCTGCGGTGGCACGCCACAAATGGTCCTGGTCGGGTGTTGTGATGTCGTCGCCGCCGTGCCACATCCAGCTTCGCCCGGATCGTTCCGCCATGGTCACGTAGCCGGTCTCCGCCACGAAGCGGGCGAACTCGGTCACCGTCACCGGCCCGCGCGCGATGCGGAACGTGTCCACGTCCACCGTGTGCGCGGGTGCCGACGCCGATGGCCTGCCGTCCGGCCTGGACTCGTCTGAGCCCATGATGAACGGACCGCCGGGCACAGTTACCCAGTAGTCCGGCTTCGCGTGCCAGGGCTCAGCCTCCCGTTGCGCATGCCCGGTCGTGGCCATCAAGGCACCTCCGTATTCGTCGTGGGGCCACCCGCGCCCGCCGCCGTGCCGCCGTGCTCGCCGTCGAGGTAGTATCGCCACACCGTGGCCAGCGGAGCGCTGCCGCACCGCATCAGGCGGTCGTGAAAGACCTTCAGCGATGGCTGTGATGCCCAGCCGGCCGCCGCGCGCCATTCCCGGATCCCGAGCTTGCCCAGGGTGTACATGGCCGGACTCGGATCGGCGGCCAAGACCAGGACCTCGCGCGCGGCTCGTTCCTCCGACCAGTCGCACGTGCGGACGGCCAGGGCGGCCGCCTCGGCGAAGGGTGACCGCATCAAGTGCATGGACAGGTAGCTGACCAGCCGGACGGCTGATTCCAGCGCGGACTTGAGCTGCGCGAGTCTGACCAGCGGCCGGCCGTCGGCGAGGCCGTGCTCGACCGCGAGTTCCTCGGCGTAGTGCGCCCATCCCTCGGTGAACCCGGAGATCCAGGGAAAGCAGGCCCGCACCACGCTCGGCCCGCACGCGGTGGCCTCGGCGTGGAGATAGTGACCGGCATAGGCTTCGTGGACCGCGATCACCTCGATCATGGGATCGTTCAGGTACCGCCGGCGAACCTGGAACCGCGCATCCCCGTCCGCTGCGGGCGGCTCAGGAAGGTAGAGAATATGCGGCTGCCTGACCGGTTCCAGCGGCGGGGAAACGCTGAAATCGACCGTGGTGGCGGTGCCGAGACCGGCCGACGGACGGACCTCAAGCGGGATGACGGTGTCCATGGAAACGATGTCCTGATGTTCCCAGAAATCCCGCAGCCGCTCGATGACCGAGGTGAGGTGCTCCGTGACCGGCGCGTCGCTTACCTGGTCCGCCATGAGCTCGCAGGCGCCTCGGCGACCCGCGGCCCCCATGTTCCGCGCGACGGAATCCATAGCCGACAGCAGCGACGCCACCTCCGCGCTGGCTTCCTCCAGCAGGTCGCCGGGATGGTGGTCGATCCCCTCCGTTATCCGGAGGAACTCGGCCAGCCGGTCCGGCCCCAGAAGGCCGGGCGACGGCCTGGTGGCCGCCACTGCCCGCGCGAAGTCCGCGCACGCGACCGAGGCGGCCTCCGCCGCGGCCGCACGGCGCTCCGCCGCGACAGCACGGTGTGCCTGGCCGTCCGGTCCTGCCGCCTGGGCTAGCTGGCGTACAACGTTGCCTATGTTGATGGCCTGCGCTTGAGCCTGTTCCGCGCCGAGCAGCCGTTCTCCCGCGGGAAGGCGGGCGGGCAGGGCACCCGTCGCGTCGGCCAGGAACGAGGGCAGCCGCGACAGGTGGGCGTCGAGCGCGTCCAGCCGGTCGGCGAGCGGAGCGTAGGGCCGCAGGTAAGCCGACGGGTCAACCTCTGCCAGGGCCTCGAGCGGCGTGAGATACGGCTGCCTCAGTTCGGTCGCCCGGAACCTCTCCCCCTCGGCCAAGCGCGCGGCCGCGTCAAGGTCCGCTCGCAGCTCTGGATCCGCGTCATCCGGCAGCGCGCCCAGATGACGTGCCGCGGTCGCCGCGAGAAGGCCAAAGTCGGCCGCCGAGCGCGCGCAGGACTGCGGAAGCCGGCCGTCGTAGTCGTGCCGCCCGGCCCGCCTCGCCGTATTCGGGTATTGCCCGAAGGCGTATGCCACAATAGCTGACACGCAGGACGCCGCCGTATGCTCCGCATCGCCCATGGCGCCGGATGAAACCGATGAAGTCATAGTGGAAGACCGCTGCGATCTTTCCCCAGTAGTTGGCCGTTAATATTCTCAGGTCAGAAAAGCCGTGAAATTGCAATATCAGTAGCTTAGGTCCAGGGCAAGCGCGGAACTGCCCGATAATTCTCCCTGTCCAGCTAGACTCGCACGTGTTACAGCTTATTTGCTGTCGAAATACGGTACCTGCGGGGATATTTCCCGATGAGCTTACATCGGGCAGGAAAGGAGTGTCAAGGGGTGTCGTGCACCGAGACGCCCTTACTGCGTGGAATCATCCAGGAATCATCGTGTCCATTCAGGAGTTCATGCGGCGGCTGGCTCGATGGCAGGCACGACCGAGGGGAACCAGGGGTTGCCGTCGCGCGCGTGCCGAGGGCGGTCGGGCCGCGGGCGAGCGCGGCGCACCGGCACGGCTCCGGTCCCTGCGCGACAGCCCGGCGGGCGGTCCCTGCGAGACAGCCCTGCGGGCGGTCCCTGCGGGGCAGCCGTGCGGGCCGGCCTTGACCGCCCTGCCCTCCCAACGCCGACTTGACCGCCCTGCCCCCCAACTCCGAGCAGCCGGGTTGCTTGAGCGCGCCTCGCAAACTGGCTGCTCACGCCCATCCGGGCACGCCGCAAGCCAAGAGTCGCCGGCCCGCTGGGCCGACGCATGGGTTGACAAACGGCGCTCCTTCAGAGATGGCTATTTTTCTTGACAGAACGGTCGTCAGCTACAAAGATGAGCAGCCGTGACGACCAGGGGTAGCGGCTCGTCGCCGACGACGGCCCCATATCCCGTGCCCGCGAGGCGTGGAACAGTCGAGATAACTGAAAAAGGGGTGGGTCCGATGATTCTGTCGCAGCTTGTTGATGCGGACGAGCTGGCAGGTCTCTCTCCCGAGGCGGGCATCCGATGACAGGTGGGGATTGGCGGAGCGCGACCATCACCGACCTATTCCGCGAACAGGTGCGGCGCCGCCCCGAGGCGATCGCCCTGCGATTCGACGACAACGACATGACCTACGCGGAGCTCGACCAGCGAACCGATCGACTAGCTCGTCACTTGCGCTCGCTCGGTGTCAGTACGGAGAGCGTGGTCGGGGTGTTCTTCGAGCGCTCGTTCGAGATGGTGGTCGCGCTCGTCGGCATCTTGAAGGCGGGCGGCGCCTACCTGCCCTTGCATCTCAACGAACCCCCCGAGCGTTTCCGGTACATGCTGGAGCAAGCTCGCGCCCGCGTCCTGCTCACCCATGACCGACTGATCGACCAAGTTCCCGAAATCGACGCCGCTGTGGTGAACCTTGACAGCGAGACGGAAACGCGTCCTCCCGCTGGGGCAATCGAGCCCGGCACCACCCCTGACAACGTGGCGTACGTCTGCTACACGTCTGGCTCGACCGGCAAGCCCAAGGGCGTGGCCGTGCGGCATCGAGGTGTGGTGCGACTGGTCCAGGATGGTGACTATGCCTCGTTGACTTCAGAGGAAACGTTTCTGCAGTTCTGCTCGTTGAGGTTCGACCCCTCCGCCTTCGAGATCTGGGGATCGCTGCTCAACGGAGCCCGCTTGGTCATCTACCGGCCGGGTCCACTGTCGCTGCACGAACTGGCGGAGTGCCTCAAGAGGGACGAGATCACCACCCTGTGGCTGACGACCGGCTTGTTCCATCGCTTGGTGGATGGCCACCTGGAGAGCTTTAGCGGGCTACGCCAGATGCTCGCAGGCGGGGAACCGCTTTCACCCGCCCACATCAACTCGCTCCGCCGCACTTATCCAGACCTGCTGCTGGTCAACGGGTATGGGCCGACGGAGGACACGTGCTTCACCACATGCCATGTCGTGTCCGGGTTCGTGGGCGACAGCGTCCCCATCGGGCGCGCGGTCACCGATACCCGCGTCTACGTCCTGGATGAGGAAATGCAGCCCGTGGCCGACGGCGAATGGGGTCTGCTGTATACCAGTGGCAGCGGGCTGGCGCGCGGCTACGTGGGTCGCCCGGCGCTCACCGCTGAGCGGTTCCTGCCCGATCCATTCCATCCCGGTGAGCGGATGTACAGCATCGGAGACGTGGTTCGGCGCAACGACGACGGCGTGCTCGAGTTCCGCGGCCGGGTTGACGACCAGGTCAAGGTGAGCGGCTACCGGATCGAACTCGGTGAAATCCAGGCTGCGCTGGCTGGCCAGGCAGAGGTGAAGGAGGCCGTCGTGGTCGTCCGCGACGATGTCAGACCCGGACGAAAGGTCCTGGTCGCATACGTCGTGCCCGAAGGCGGGACCGAACGGCTGGTGCCGAAGCTGCGCTTGGCCCTGCACCACAAGCTGCCGAGGTACATGCATCCGGCTGTGATCGTCGAGATGGACGAGTTCCCCTTGACCCCAGGCAACAAGACCGATCGGCGGGCCCTGCCGGCTCCTGAGCAGCTTCCACGCACCGTAGACACGCAGTACGAGGCTCCGCGCACACCCGTGGAAGAGCTTCTGGCGGATCTTCTGGCTGACACGCTTGCCCTTCAGGACGTCGGTATCCGCGACGACTTCTTCGAGCTCGGCGGTAACTCCCTGGCCGCCATGGATCTCCTCGCCCACATCCGCACCGTGCTCTGCGTGGACTTGCCAGCGGCCGAGTTCTTCGGGAACGCAACAGTCGCCGAACTGGCGGAGATGGTCGAGAGCCGCTCGCGCGCACCTTCAGCACATTGATGGAGCAGGGTTCCTTATTTTGCCATTTTGCCGCTTACTGCTCTTGCGGGCTTGTCCGGGGTGACTGGTCGAGGGTTGTGGCTGGTTCATCCACTCGGCGTGGCAGTGCCAGCGTTCGGGTAGGTGCGAGGTGAGGTGGCCGCGGTGTGATCGGTCGTGCGTCGCGGCTGGGGATCGCATAGCGAGGTTGGGGAGAGGAACGGCTGGAGTCGGCCGTCGTCGACGACTTCCGGCAGCCGCCGGGCCACTCCGGCGAGGAGGTCGGCGACCTGGACCCGCGGATCGTCCCGGGAGTCTGCCATCAGCAGCCCGGCCAGCGGGGAGATCCCGGCCGGCGCCGAGCCGGTCTCGTCGGCACCGGCCGGCGGCGAGGAGCCGACGCCGTCGGCCAGTATCCGCTGGAGGCGACTCAACCGGCCGGCCGTGAGGGCGCTCTGCTCGTCGTGGGTCACCAGCACCTGTCGCCTGTCGTCGCCGCTCCAGAACAACACGGTCTCGGCCAGCGCCGGCAGCATCGGCTCCAGCGGTGGCGGGATCGACGGGTCGTCGGCCAACAGCCGGGTCAGCACGGCCTGCACCCGGGTGCGACTGAGCCCGGCGATGACATCCTCGGCTCGTGCGCCGAGCCGGTCTTGTAGCAGCGCATCCCGCGCCTGGAAGAACCGTTCCAAGGCGAGCGGATCTGGCCGGGACCGCCGCTTGATCCGGACCAGCTCGACAAAGGCGGCGAGGAACACGCGCCAGTCGCAACCAGCCAAGTGCCTGGCCCGGTACAGGGTCAGGGCGGCCGGACGCTGCTCCTGGGTCAGGCGTGTACCGGCCGCGTACGACGGCTCGGAGAGCAGCAGGTCGACGATCCGGGTGATGAGGAAGTACTCCTTGTCGACCAGAAGAACGTGCGCCCGGCTGCGCAGTGCCGCCAGGAACCAGTCCAGGGCCTCACCCTCAGCCGGGTTGCGGAGGAACTGCCCGGACTTGAATTCGTGCGGCGAGAACCGGAACCCCGACCGCAGCGTCGTGACCAACTCGACCGCCTCGCCGACGCGCAGGTCGACACTCGCGTGCGTGATCACCGGGCTGGCCGGATCGAGCAGGTTGGTGCCGGAGAAACCGGACTCGTCACACGCGATCTCCACGACGGCACCGACCACCGTATCCACCGGTGGCAGCCCGCCCTGAAGCGGTGACCTCATACTCGATTCTTAGCATGCCGGGACATCGGGCGTCGCGATGAATGTGCATGGCAGGCACTACTGCCGGCACCTCGTCACGGCGCCTCAAGTAGGGCCGTCGCGGTGGTCCGTACGGCGGTCGTGATCGCGTCGAACAGCTCGGCGGCCAGCTCCCTGGACGTGGTTGCTGGCTTGTAGCGCAGCTCGAACTGCAG
>WNFX01004330.1_pt1 | contig 30271 bp, 30 predicted proteins | sample 5400111 | NCBI WGS metagenome assembly WNFX01 (sample SAMN13153363, study PRJNA577476) | soil metagenome | isolation source: 40 cm soil or saprolite under grassland replicate 1 | place: USA:California | collected 2016-06-15 | reverse complement strand
CGCCCCTGGTAGTGGCGGCCGAGCCAGGAGCCGGTGCTCACCTCGCGCAGCACGGCGAAATCGCGGCCGCCGACCCCCTGCGAGCCGACCACCACGCCGTCGCGGATCACGACGAGCTCCAGCGTCCAGTCCGTGGGCTGCCAGGCGCCCCACCGGGCCCAGTGGTACTGCAGCGTGCTGCGGGCGCGCTCGTCCGGGGAGGTATCTGTCCAGGCGACCATGAACGGCTGCACCTTGGGGTCGTGCACGCCGAGGGCCGCCAATTCGGCCAGTGCGTCGAGGTCCTCCGGGCTGGGCCAGCGCAGCTCCAGCCCCGGGGTCTGCAGCCTGAGGTCAGCCAGCGGCCATCGGGACAACGCCATGGCCGTGATTGTGCACCGCACTGACACGGTTCGGCACCCCGATTATGGCGGCGGCCAGCCCGGGCGGATGGTGACCCACTCGGTGACGAAGTGGTCGGCGCCAAGCCTGCAGTCCAGGCGCACCGGGCCGGGCGCGGGCGGCGGGAAGATGAAGCAGCCGACCTCATCGGCCTGGGCCGTGGCCTGCGGGCCTTCGGCGGTCACCAGCGTGACCTGGCCGGGCTGCGGGGGGGTCAGCTGGCCGACGAGCCCGGCCCCGTCGATCTCGATTTCCACGCTCAGGTGCTCGCCGCGGAACGCGAATGTGCGCTGCTCGCCTGGCCCGTCGCCGCGCACCAGCGCGCCCGCGGCCAGCGCATCGCTGGTATCGAGGCTCAGCAGCTCAAGCTCGGCGTCCACCGTCCGCCAGGTAAATGCCGCCTGGGCCGCCCGGATGACGCTCTCGGCCACCGGTTCCTCCCGCAACGCGGCGCGTAGCTCCTGCAGCAGTTCGTCGTCAGTCCACTCCGGCGAGCACACGCTGGCCACCTCCTTTGCCTTCGTCGGCGGTAGGCGTTGCCAGATACGCCCGCATGGCACTGGTCTCCCGCAGCCGGTCGAGGCTTCGCCGGAGGGTGGGGCCGATACTCCCGATAGGCATCCCCAAGAGCTGGCTGATCTCCTCATACGACTTCGGCGGGTCAGCGGCGCGCAGCTTCAGGAGCGCCTGGTCCCGCGCAGGCAGGTCGGCGAGCCCGTCGCGCAGCGCCTGATGGAGCTCCGCCCGGAGGATGTCGTTGTCTGGGTCCACGGTTTCGCACAGCTGCAGAGCGCCGTCGGTGTGCGGATCGACGGGCAGCACCCGCCGTCCCTGGCGCAGCTGGCGGATGCATTCGCGCTGGGTGGTGGTGGCCAGCCAGCCGGGCAGGGCGTCCGGCTCGCGCAGGTTCGCCAGGTTCTCGACGAGCCGCAGCCAGACGGTCTGGCTGACGTCCTTGGCGTCATCGGCCGTGAGCTGGTAGGTCCTGGTCACGGCCATGACGAGGGGCGAGTAGCGGCGCACCAGCTCATTCCAGGCTGTCTCATTGCCGCTCGCGCTCGCCCGCACCAGTCGGCTGACTTCGGATGCGTCGGCCATGTGCACCCTCCTCCCGCCGGACGGCGGGCGCGGGACGTGAGGATCCCGGCTCCACCGTATATACAGGCGGAGGACGCATGTGCGGCGGTGATACACCGCCCGGCAATTCGGCATGGCTCAGATGCCGGGGAGTATCTCCGGCCCCGGGCGGCTAGGCGGCGTACCCCGCGGCCTTCTCCACAACCATCCGCACGATCACGCGGGCGGCGCCGGGTGCATCCTCGCCCGGGTCCTTGCCGTACTTCTCTGCGAGCTGAAGGTGGAGCCGCCGGCCGGGGTCGGGGATCATCGACACCCGGCCGCGCAGCTCGACGTAGTTCTCCGGGTCCGAGGAGTCGAGAATCGAGACGCTGATGCGCGGGTCGCGCAGCATGTTGCGGTGTTTCACGCGCCCCGCCACGGTCGAGAACAGCACGTCACTGCCGTCGCGGCCGACCCACATCGCACTGGTTTGCGGGCTGCCGTCGGGATTGACCGTGGCCAGGACCGCGTAGTTTCTCCCGTCAAGCAGCCTGAGCGTCGCCTCACTGAGCGATATAGCCATGGCGGCACGGTAGCAACCGCCGGTCATGCCTTCAGGTGCGCGTCGAAGAAGGCGATGATCCGGCGGCGGGCGTCTTGCGCGGAGGCCTCGTGGTACCCGAGGCCGGGTGAGAGCCGCGCGGAGACGGCGAACAGCAGCGGCATCTTGTCCCCGGCCCCGTCAGGGTCGTTGATGAACCCGTGCCCGGCGCCGCCGTACTCCTTCACGTCGTGCCTGATCCCGGCCGTGGCGAGCGCCTGCCCGAGGCGCGCCGCCGCGCCTGATTCCGCACGTCCTGGCTCATCCCCATGCCGTCGTGGATGACGACGACGCCGGGCCACGGTCCGGGCCCGTCCGGGGCGGCAAGGTAAACGGGAAGCTGGGCCCTGGGCGCCGCGATCGTCAGCTCGGTCATCCCGACAGCATCCCATGTGATCATGGGCCACGGCCGGGCGTAGGCTGGCCCGCCATGGACGATGACCGGGTCCTGGTGGCGGTGTCAGCCGGGCAGCTGGCCACGGGGGCCGGCGGCCTGGCGCTGGCGGTGCGCCAGATCGGAGGCCAGCCGCCATGACCGCAGCCCTGCCGACGTTCGCCCTTGCCTCGACCCTGCTGATCCTGGCGCCGGGCCCGGACAGCCTGCTCGTCCTGCGCAACACGCTGCGCCACGGCCGCCGGGCGGGATGGGTCACCGGCACCATGTCCGGGCTGCTGGCCTGGGCGGCGGCCGCCGCGTTCGGGCTGTCGGCCCTGCTGCAGGTGAGCCACCTGGGCTACGACGCCCTCCGGCTGGCCGGCGCGTGTTACCTGCTCTGGCTGGGGGTGAGCAGCCTCTGGCCCCTCCGCGGACCGCACGCCGGCCCCGCCGCCGAGCCCACCGGCCCGGCCGGCCCCGCTCCAGCGCAGGCCGGGTGGCGGCGCGTATACCTCAATGGGCTGCTGTCCAACCTGTTGAACCCCAAGATCGGTGTCTTCTTCATCGCGTTCCTGCCCGGCTTCATCCCCGCCGGTGCCCCGGCGCCGCTGTTCCCCCTCGTACTCGGGCTGTGGTTCATCGCCGAAACCGGCGCCTGGCTCGCCACCCTGGCGTGGATGGCCGCCCGCGGCGCCGGCTGGCTGCGCCGGTCCACCGTGCAGCGATGGCTCGAACGGGTCACCGGCATCGCGCTCATCGGCTTCGGCCTCCGCCTGGCCACCCAGGCCCGCTGACGCACGCCCGGGCGCGCTGCCCTCAGCGCGAAGGCGGGGATAACCGCCGCTGGCCCGCCGGGGAAACGGCGGCAGGCGGCCGCGGCCCGGCTCCGGTCGGCTCGCCGCGGGCGTAGCGCTGGGCGAACCGGCGCAAGATGGCAGGCGGGTGGGTGACGTTGCTGTTGCGTGCCTGTGCCTTGAGCTCGCCGGCCTGCTCGGGCTCGAAGTAGCCGGCGTGCTTGTAGACGTCGATGCGGGTGCACAGGCCGGCCGCGTCCAGCTCGGGATGGAACTGGGTGGCGTAGACGTGGGCGCCGATCCGGAACGCCTGCACGGGGCAGGCGGGGGAACTGGCGAGCAGGATGGCGTGGCGCGGCAGCCGGCTGATGGCCTCTTTGTGGCCGACGAACGCGTCAAAGGTGGTGGGCAGCCCGCGCAGCAGCGGGTCTCGCCGGCCTTCCCGGGTGAGCGTGACCGGGACGGAACCGATCGGTTCGGCGTACCGCCGGTCGACCACTGCCCCCTGGTGGCTGCCGAGCGTCCCGATGCCGTAACAGGCCCCCAGAAACGGGAAGTCCGCGCTGATCACCTTTTCGAGCAGCCCGCGCAGGTCGGCCTCGACCCGCCGCTGCACCGGCGATTTCGACTCTTCCGGGTCGCTGGAGTTGAACGGCCCGCCGCCGAGCAGGATCCCCGACCAGTCCTGCAGGTCGACGTCCCCGAGCGCTCGCTGCTCCAGCCGCCACCGGCGCAGGTCACGCTCACCCAGCCCGGCGAACGCCAGGAACGACTCGTACTCGTTGTCCGCGGCGGCGTCCTCGGCCCGGATAGCCAGCAGCAGGAACGGCTTCACAAGATCACCCTAGTTAGCCCGGGCCCCCGGCGCCGGACTTCTGCACTCGTGCCTGTTCGCGCAGGACGTGTTTCTGGATCTTGCCGGTGGACGTCTTCGGCAGCTCGGTGACCAGGGTCACCTCCCGCGGTGCCTTGAAGTGGGCGAGCTGGGCGCGGACGTGCCCGATGAGCTCGTCCGGGGTGGTGTGGCCACCCGGGCGGAGGGTCACGAACGCCACCGCCGCCTCGCCCCACTTGTCGTCGGGCCGCCCGACCACGGCCGACTCCAGCACCGCGGGATGGCTGTCCAGCACCCGCTCCACCTCCACCGAGGCGATGTTCTCCCCGCCGGAGATGATGATGTCCTTGGCGCGGTCGCGGATCTCGGCGTAGCCGTCGGGGTGCATCACCGCCAGGTCGCCGGTGCGGAACCAGCCACCCAGGTCCGCCGCGGCGGTCGCCTCCTCGTCCCGGTAGTAGCCGAGCATCACGTCGTTGCCCCGGCAGACGAGCTCGCCGATGGTGGTGCCGTCGGCGGGCACGTCCCGGCCGTCCGGGCCGGCCACCCGGAGCCGCTCGGCGATGACGTTGCCGACCCCCTGCCGCGCCTGCAGCACCGCCTGCTCCGCGGGCGGTTTCGCGCTCCAGTCCGGATGCCAGTCGTTGATGGCCACCGGCCCGTAGGTCTCGGTGAGCCCATACAGGTGCGTCACCTGCAGCCCAGCCTCGGCCATCCGGGCGATCAGGGTCGGGGACGGGGGCGCTCCCCCGGTCTGCACCTGGACCGGTGGGGCCAGCGGCGGCCCCGCCGTGGCCTCGGGCGCGTTGACGATCATGGTGAGCACGGTGGGGGCGGCGCTGAAGTGGGTGACTCCCCGGGTGCGGAGCAGGTCCCAGATCCGGGCGGGATCGATGGCGCGCAGGCACAGGTGGGTGGCGCCGGCCGCGGTCGCCGCCCAGGTGAAGCACCAGCCATCGCAGTGGAACATGGGCAGCGTCCACAGGTAGACGCTGTCGGCGGCGAGCCGGGCATGGAACGCGGCCGCGAGCGCCTGCAGGTAGGCGCCGCGGTGGTGGTACATGACGCCTTTGGGCCTGCCGGTCGTGCCGCTGGTATAGCTGATGGCCAGCAGCCCGCGCTCGTCCCCGCAGGGGACGGCGGCCGGGCGGGCCGATGCCAGGAGTGCCTCGTATTCGTCCGCCGCGCCGCCCGCGATGACGGGCCTGGCCCCGGCCGCCGCCCCGACGTCGGTGGCCACATCGGCCAGCTCGGCGGTGGCGACAAGGACCTGGGCGCCGCTGTGGCGGAGGATGTAGGTGAGCTCATCCCGCGACAGCCGGATGTTGAGCGGAACGAGCACCGCCCCGGCCAGGGGCACGCCGTTGTGCAGCTCCAGCATGATGTGGCTGTTCACGCACAGCGCGGCGACCCGGCCGCCCGGCGGCACGCCGAGCCCCGGCAGAGCGCCCGCGAGGCGGTGCGCGCGGTCCGCGAACTCGGCGTAGGTGAAGCTCCGTTCCCCGTCGACGACTGCTGTCCGGTCCCGGAAGACCCACGCCGCCCGGTCCAGGTACGCGGACGGGGTGAGTGGCGTGAACGTGAACCCGGCCATCTGACTCAGCCTCCGCCCCCGGGCCCCTGCCCGCTGGGATTCCTCCGCCAGCACCGAGTATCACACCGCACCGGGCGCTTGGCTCTCCCGTGACGGGAGACCCGAGGGTCGGTGCATGACCATGCACCCCTGTATCGGCGGCGAGAACGTCCGTGACCGGGCTCACCGGCCCAGCGGCACCGCTATTTGCTCCTGGTCAGGTCGGGAATGGTCACCTGCAGCTCGGTGGCCAGCTTGCGCTCCAGCACCGGCATCTGCTTCATGACCCCCTGGGCGATGGTCAGCGTTCCCTGCCCCTGCGACGTGCCCGCGCTGTCGGCGGCGCCCTCGATCTGATGCAGGACCGCGTGCCAGTACCTCTTGGGGTCCGCGCAGCCCGGGATGGGATAGTGCTCCAGGGCCCTGGCCGCCGTCCCGGCGCGCTTGAGGGCGGCGCTGGCGGTGGCGACGTCCGACGCCGCGCTGGCGGCGGCGAGGCCGTTCAGCGCCGCGGTGAGGTTATCCCCCGCCGCGTGCGCCGGCCCGGAGGCCCACAGCCGGTACTGCAGCAGGCACCCCGGCGACGCCGCGGACGCCACCGGGCCCGCGCCCGCCCCGGCCGATGCCGTGGGGCTCTTGCTTGGCCCGGCCGATGCCGCGGAACTCCCGCCCGATCCGCAGGCCGTCAGGGCGAGCCCGGCGGTGAGCGCGGCGCTGGCCAAGATGAACTTGCCTGGCATCGGCGGGGTCCCTTCCAGGGGTGCTCATACGAACAGCCACGCGGCAGTGTGTGCCGGGCCGTTCGCCGGCCTACTGTACCGGTCGCCGGCGCGCCAGGCTGGCCGTTCGGAAGGCCCGGCCAACTTCCCCCGGCCGGTTCACGGCAACCATGTGGCCGGTCGCGACCTCCCGGTAGCGCCAGGCCGGCGACCGCCGGGCCCGGTCGGCGGCGGCCCAGAACGGCCCGGCGGGCTCGGGCCGGGGCTCCCCCGTGGCCTTGATATAGGTGCGGGAGAACGGATGGTCCTCCAGCGGGCGCATCAGCCGTACCGGCTCGGTGAAGCAGCCGGCCGGCTGCGGCGTGCGCCGTGCATTCTCCCATGCCGCCTCGGCCGGGTCGTCGAACTCGCGGGGCGGCGGCGGCACCAGCCAGTCGCGGCCGACCTCGATCGCGCCGGGCCTGGCCCCGCCCCCGGCAGTGGTGCCGGCCCGGTCGCCGTCACCGGGCACGAAGGCGTCGAGATAGACCAGGTGCCGCACCCGGTCGGCGATGTGCTCCAGGGCCCCGGTGATCACGAAGCCCCCGTAGGAGAAGCCGAGGAGCACGATGCCGCGAAGATCCTCATACAGGACGGTGTTGACGACGTCGGTGACGTGGGTCGTCAGGCACACCTGCGGGCTGGTGAGGTGGACGCGCTCACCGACACCGGTGAGGCTCGGCGTGAAGACCTCGTGCCCGGCCGCTCGGAGCGGGCCGCGGACCTTGCGGAAGCCGTGTGCGCCTCCCCACGCCCCGTGCACCAGAACGAAGATCGCCACCTTTTCGTCCCCATCCCGCCGAGCGATTCCCATTGACGGACGCTGGTGACGTTACCGCCTCAGGGCGCACCGCCCGCGACGGCGTGCTGGCCGCGGTGACCGGCGGGATGTACCAAGCCCGGAGATCGTCGGCACCGGCTCATACGATGAATCGGTGACCCATGAGCGCCTCCTGGCATGGCGGCTGGCCAACCAGCATCTCGCCGCCACCAGGACCGAGGACCCGGCCCAGTTGGTGGTGCACTTCGGTGCGGTTCAGGCCCAGGAGTACGGCCAGTCGCTGTGGGCGGTTGGCCTGCGAACCACCCAGGCCACCGTGGGCACCATCGAAGCCGCCGTCGAGCGCGGCGCGATCCTGCGCACTTGGCCGATGCGAGGAACGATCCACTTCGTGCCGGCGGGTGACGCCCGCTGGATGGTTGAGCTGCTGGCCGGGCGCCGGATCAGGCAGCTGACCGGCGTCTACCGCAAGATCGGCCTGACCGATGAGGTCCTGCGCCGCTCCGGCGAGATCGTCGCCGGAGCGCTGCGCGGCGGCCACCGGGTCCGCCGTAAGGACATGTACTCCCTGCTCACCGGGCATGGCGTCGACTGTTCCGCGTCGCCACATGGCAGCCGCGGCGGCCATATCCTCGGCTACCTGTCGATGACCGGCCTGATCTGCCTCGGCCCCCTCGACGGCAGGCAGCAGACGTTCGTGCTGCTGGATGAGTGGGCACCGGACGCGCGCACCCCGGCAGACCCGATGGCCGAGCTGGCGGCCGAGGTCCGGGAAGCGATCGAGCGGGCCGGGCCGGCGCTCGCCGCCACGGAACTGGACGGCAAGACGTACTGGCACGGCGCCGGCCAGAACCCCGGCGCAGTCCCGGGCGGCGTCTACCTGCTGCCGGCCTTCGACGAGTACACGGTCGCGTACTCCGATCGCGCCGCCCTCCTCAACGGCCGCCCGTTCCCGCACGGCGATCTGCTCAACCCCGTCATGGTGCTGGACGGCTTGGCCGTGGGCCTGTGGAAACGGAGCCTCGGCGGGGGAGCCGTGACGATCCAGCTGGCACCGTTCGGGACAATCTCCACCCGCGATCGCGAGCGCTTCTGGCAGGCAGCGGAGCGCTACGCGGAATTTCTCGGCCTGCCCGCCGCGATCACCCAGGCCTCGGCCGACCAGGTGCGCCGGCAGCGGTGGCAGTGACCGTAGAGCCCGCGGCGCTTCCGAGGCGCTGCGCCCGCCCGGCAGCCGGGGGAAGACCGCACCCTCGCCCACGGCATCGCCGGGTGGACAATTGATCGAGCTCTTGCCCTGGGTTACATTCAGCGCAAATCTATCTGATGACGGATTTCCCCAGGTCGGGAAGTCGATGGATGGGCGCCAGACGGATGACCAGCATTGACTAAGCAGTCCCCGGACGACGGGCAGACCGCCGAGCACGGCCGAGGCGGCAGAGGGCCGCCGGCCGGCCCGATCGCGGCTTTTGTCCACTCGGACGGCTCCACGGAGGAACTCCAGCCGCCAGGGGCGGCCGCCCTCCTCGCGGCCAGCCCGGAGCTGGTGGACTACGCCCGGGCCCACGCCGAGTCCGCGACCTCGCGGGTCCGGTTCTTCTGGCAGCACCCCGGCGGGCAGTGGCTGCGGGTGCACCTCGACAGCGCGCCGCCGGACCCACAGGGGTCAGCCGTCCTGGTCACTCTCACGTCGGCGGCGCTGCCCGCGGGCCTGACGCCGCGGGAGCTCGATGTCCTCACCCTTATGGCCTGCGGCCTGAGCAACACCGACATCGCGGGCAGGCTGCACACCAGCAGCCGGACCGTGTCCACGCACGTCGAGCACATCCTCGGCAAGCTCGGCCAGGCCAGCCGGGCCGGGGCGGCCGGGGTGGCGGCGGACCGCGGATACCTCCGCCTGCCGGTGCCGGGCCGTGGTGCCCTGCCGCAGGGGATCACCATCGGCTACCTCCACGCCCGGGCTGAAGGGGCGGTGGCACCGGCGGCCGCGGCCCGGCCAGCTCCCCGCTCGTGGGCCCGGCGGCCGCTGCTGATCGGCTCGGCCTTCCCGCTGCACGGTCCCGCCCGCCACGACGGACGGGAGATGGTCAACGGCTCGGCCCTGGCGGCGGCAGGGATCAACGCCTCCGGCGGGATCGGCGGCCGGCCCATCGAGCAGATCGTGGTGGACATGGACATCTTCTCCACCCGTGACGTGGCCCGGGCGTTTCAGCAGCTCATTGACGCTGAGGTGGACGCGATCACATCGAGCTACCTGTTCGCGGGCATGGACACCGCGCGAACGCTCGCCGCCGCGTACGGGGCCCCCTACGTGCACGCCATGACCTCGGAGTCGCAGGCCCAGATCGTCCGCGACAACCAGGGCGACCACAGCGGGGTCTTCCAGGTGTGCCCGACCGAGCTCTACTACGGGCCCGGGTTCATCCGGTTCCTGAACGAGCTGCGGGAGGGTGGCTGGCGGCCGCCGAACCGGCGGCTGGCGTTCGTCGAGACCCCGCTGCCGAGCGGGCAGATGGTGAACCAGCTCGCGATCGACCTGGCCGAACGCTCCGGGTGGCAGATCAGCGGCGTGCAGACGGTCCCGGCGCTCGGCGCTGACTGGCCCGCAGTGGCCGAACGGATGGAGCAGCTGGACCCCGCGGCCATCATGATCACGCAGTTCCTGGCCGGGGAGCTCGCCAGTTTCCAGCGCCTGATCGTGCAGCGGCTGCCCGGGGCGCTGGTCTATGCGATCTACGCGCCCTCGGTGCCGGAGTTCCTGGAGCTGGCCGGGCCGGCCAGCGAGGGCCTGGTGTGGGCCACCGTCACCGGGACCTACAGCGACATGCTCGGCCGGCGTTTCCGCTCGGACTATGCCCAGGCGTTCGGCCGGCCGGCGGGCAGGTCCCACGCCGGCATCGCCTACGACGAGATTCACCTGCTCGCGCAGGCGTGGATGGCCGTCCCGAACCCGTCACATTTCCCCGCGGTGGCGAGCCAGCTGCGGCGCCTCCGGTACCGCGGGGTCAACGGCTCGTACTACCTGGACAACGCGGGCCAGTCGGGGCTGGGATTCCCGGACGTCACCCGCGACCCGTCCCTCGGCCAGGCCCATCTGGTCTTCCAGGTGCAGAACGGCACCCACCGGATCGTCAGCCCGCAGCCGTACGCGGAAAGCACGTTCCGCGTGCCCAGCCGGCGGGCGGACCCGCCGGTGGCGGGCTGGCCCACCGAGGTCAGCGGGCCAGCGCACCGCGACTAGCGCCGGCACGTACCGGAGCGGCCGGTCACGCGGACGGGCCGTGGAAGTAGTGGCCCTTGTCGAGGTCGTCGATGAGTCCGGGCTGGACCGGCAGCCATCCCAGCAGCTCGCGGGTCAGCTCGCTCGAGGCCGGGCTGTCGATCGCGAGGAAGGCGCCCAGCCAGCCGAAGTGCCCGGTCGCGTCCCCGGGAGCGATCGCGGTCATGGGGAGGTCGAGATGCCGCCCGATCACCTCGGCGATGGCGCGGATCGGCACGCCCTCGTCGGCGACCGCGTGCAGCACCGATCCCGCCGGGGCCTTCTCCAGCGCCAGGCGGAACAGGTGCGCGGCGTCGAACCGGTGCACCGCGGGCCAGCGGTTGGACCCGTCGCCGATACAGCCGGAGACGCCCCTGTCACGGTCGATGCCGACCAGGGTCGCCATGAAGCCGTGATCTCCCTCGCCGTGCACCGTCGGGGGGAGCCGGACGACGGACGAGCGGACGCCGCGGGAGGCGAGGGAGAGCGTCAGGTGCGCGGTGGCCCGCCGGATCTCCGGACCGCTGCTCGGATGCGCAGGGGAACCGGGATCCAGCCCGTCCCGCTCGGTCGCGACGCGCCCTGATACGAGCCCAGCCGTCCCGGAGGCGATGAGGAACGGCCGGCCAGAGCCCGCAAGTGCCTCGCCGAACGTCTCGACGGCGCGGCGATCCGCATCGGCCGCGGCCTCGAAGCCGCCCGAGAAGGCGATGTCGTGCTTGAACGCGAGGTGGATCACGCCATCCGATGCGGCGGCCGCACTCCGCAGCCTGTCGACATCGTCAATGGTGCCGCGAAGTACCTCTGCCCCGGCCGCGGTGAGGGCGGCGGCCGAGGCATCCGAGCGGGCGAGCCCGATTACCCGATGGCCCGCGTCGATGAGCTCGGGAACGACGGCGGATCCGATCCAGCCGGACGCGCCGGTGACGAACACGCGCATGAGAACCTCCAGGTGACCGGCTGTCTCCGGCACCAGGTTGGCGCCGGGACAGACTGATGTCAGTTACTGTCATCACAGTAGCACCTGATGTCAGCTGCTGTCATAACATATGATCAGCGCATGGGTCGATGGGAGCCGAACGCGCGCGGCCGGCTCGAGCAGGCGGCGCTGGAGCTGTTCATCGAGCGCGGGTTCGAGCAGGCCACGGTGACGGAGATCGCCAGGCGGGCGGGACTCACGCAGCGGACGTTCTTCCGGTATTTCGCCGACAAGCGCGAGGTTCTGTTCTGGGGTCAGGATGCGCTGCGGGAGCTCCTCGTGAGCACCGTCGCCAGCGCGCCCGATTCCATGGCGCCGCTTGACGCAGTCGCCGCGGCCCTGGAGGCCGCCGGCGCGGTGCTCCAGGAGCGCCGCGAATACGCCCGGCGGCGTCAGGCCGTCATCGATGCGAACGCCGGGCTCCAGGAGCGCGAGCTGATAAAGCTCGCATCACTCGCCTCGGCGCTCGCCGACGCGTTGCGCCGGCGCGGCGTCACCGACCCAGCCGCGAGCCTGACCGCCGAGGCGGGGATCGCCGTCTTCAAGATCGCGTTCGAACGCTGGATCAACGAGACCAGTCCGCCAGATCTGCCGCAGCTCGTCCGCGAATCGCTGGACGAGCTGAAGGCCGTGACCGCTGGCACACGAGTATGAGCGGCCATACCGGCTACGGCCAGTCCCAGACTCTGCCGTCCCAGGCCCGTTCGACCACGGGCAGGTAGGGGGCGATGTCGATGCCCTGCCCGGCGAGCCAGGCGTCGTCGTCGTAGGTGGTGGCATATCGGCCGCCGCTGTCGCACATGAGCGTGACGATCGAGCCGGCCGCCTGATCCGCGCACATCTCGCAGGCGAGCCGCAGGGCGCCGAAGACGTTGGTGCCGGTCGAGGGACCGGCGGCGATCCCCAGGCGGTGGCTCAGAAAGCGCATGGTCGCCACCGAGGCGCCGTCGGGGACGCCCAGCATCCGGTCGACGACGCCCGGCACGAACGACGGCTCCACCCGCGGCCGGCCGATGCCCTCGATCCGCGACGGGGCGCCGTCCGCCACCTGCCCCCGGTAGGACGGGAGGAAGGCGGAGCCCTCGGGGTCCACCACGCACAGCCTGGTGGAGGTGCCGCGCAGCCGCAGGTACCGGCCGAACGTGGCGGCGGTGCCCCCGGTCCCGGCGCCGACGACGATCCAGGCCGGTATGCCGTGCGGTTCGAGGGCCATCTGGGCGAGCGTCGATTCGGCGATGTTGTTGTTGCCGCGCCAGTCGGTGGCGCGCTCGGCGTAGGTGAACTGGTCGAGGAAGTGCCCGTTCAGCTCGCGCGCCAGCCGGGCCGCGACCTCAGAGACGGCCGCCGGGTCGTCGATGAGATGGCAGCGGCCGCCCTCCCGCTCGATGAGCGCGATCTTGGCCGGGCTGGTCCCGCGCCCCATCACCGCCACGAACGGCACCCCGATCAGCCGCGCGAAGTAGGCCTCGGACACCGCGGTGGACCCGCTTGACGCCTCCACCACCGTCGTCGTGGGCCCGATCCACCCGTTGCACAGCGCGTACAGGAACAGCGACCGGGCGAGCCGGTGCTTCAGCGACCCGGTGGGGTGGGTGGACTCGTCCTTGAGGTAGAGGTCGACGGGGCCGGGCAGCGGCAGCTTCACCAGGTGCGTGTCCGCGCTCCGGCGCGAGTCGGCCTCCAGCCGGTGGACCGCCAGCGCGATCCAGTTCCGGTCGATGGTTGCCGCGGGGTGGTGGTCGATCAGGTGCCCGGCGGCGCCAGAGCGGGACATAGCCGGGATTGTAGACGTGGCGGCGGGACCCGCCGGAGCCGCCGGCCACGGCCAGGCGGGTCTAGAGGTCATTCTGCACGGCCTTGCCGTCGGCCATGATGAGCACCATGTTCTCCCTGGCCAGCTTCGTGATGTCGGCCAGCGGATTCGCGGCCAGCACCAGCAGGTCCGCCGCCTTGCCCGGCTCGATGGTCCCGGTCAGCTGCTCGATCTGGAGGATCTCCGCGCCGGACCGGGTCGCGGCCACGATGGCCTCCATCTCGCTCAGCCCGGCTCGGGCGAGGGCGTGCGCCTCCTGCAGCGTCTGCCGCCCGAACGGTGTCATGCCGGTGCAGTAGGCGTCGCTGCCGACGCCGATCCGGACCCCGGCCGCCTTGGCCGCCATCAGGTTGGCCGACAGGCGCTCGTGGTGCAGCCGCCGGAGCTCGTCCGGGTCGTCCGGCGGCTCCGGCACCCCGGGGATGTAAGGCTTGCCGTAGGGGCCGCCGAACGCGCTCGACTGCTCGAGCCACTGCATCAGCAGGACCAGAGTCGGGTTCAGGGAGATCCCCTTCTCGGCCATGAGGACGATCGTCTCGTCGTCCAGGTCCTCGCCGTGCTCGATCGACCACACCCCCGCCTCGGCCGCGTCCCTGGCCGCCGAGGCGCACTCGCAGTGGGCGGCCACCGGCACCCGCGCGTAGTTCGCCTCCTCCACGATGACGTGCAGCTCGGCCAGGCTGTAATGCTGCACGTCCTCCGGCTCGTTCTCATGCAGCCCGCCGCCGCTGGCCCAGACCTTGACGCACTGGCCTCCCTGCTTGACCACCTCCCGTACGGCGGCGCGGACCTCGTCTTGCCCGTCGGCCACGAGCCCCCAGGGATGGGACGTGCGCACCATCTCCGGGGGAACCCCGCGGGCGTCCCCATGGCCTCCCCGCCGGGACAGCCCCCGCCAGCACGGGACTATCCGCGGGCCGCTGATCAGGCCCCGGCCGATGGCCGTCCGCAGCCGGGTGCCGTTGACCGAGATGTCCCTGACGCTGGTGACACCGTGCTGCAGCATCTCCCGCGCCTGGGCCGCCGAGGCGATGGCCTGGAACCTGTCGTCCTCCAGCACCCACCGGTCCTCATCGGGGTAGGACGCGCCGCCGAGGTGGCAGTGGGCGTCGATGATCCCCGGCATGAGGGTGGCGCCCGCCGCGTCGAGAACCTCCGCCTCCCGGTCGAGGGGGACCTCGGACCCGGCCCCGACGGCGACGATCGTGGCATCCTCCACCACCACGACCGCGCGTTCCAGCGGGTCCCCTCCCCTGCCGTCGATGAGCGTGGCACCGGTGATGGCGAAGCGTCCGCCCATGGCTCTCCCTTCCCTAGATCCGCCCGTCGGCCCGGTCCGCGGCCCCCAGGTCCGGGTCGCGCCGCGCCGGGTTGCCGAACCCGCCGCCGCCGCTGGTCTCGATGCGGATGACGGCGCCCGGCTGGAGCAGCATGGTCGTCTTGGACGTCACCGGGATCTCCCGCCCGCCGGGGTCGAGGACGGTGATCCGGGAGGGAGAGCCGTCCGTGCCTCCCATCGCGCCCCGCGGGGCGAACCGCGGGTTGGTCTGCTCCGAGTACATCGTCACCACCGAGGCGCGCTCGAGCACCTGGTACTCCCGCCGCAGCCCCAGGCCGCCGTTGAACTGGCCGGTGCCCTGGGATCCGGGGATCAGCTCGGTGCGCAGGACCCTGACCGAGTAGGCGGTCTCGGCCACCTCGACCGGCATCAGCCCCACGTTGGCCATGTAGGTGTCCACGCCATCCAGGCCGTCGCCCGCCCGGTGCGCGCCGGTGCCGCCGCCCATGACCTCCGCCATCACGCTGGGGACGCCGGTGCGCGGGGAGAGGCTGTCCAGGTTCATGCCGAAGAACGCCACGGTGCTGCTGCCGACCGCCTTGCCGGGCCAGATGGCGGACGCGGCCCGGATCAGCGTGTCGGCGAGGCGCTGGCAGGTGTTGTGCCGGACCGAGACCGCGGCGGGCGGATGGGGGTTGAGCACGTTCCCGCGCGGGCAGACGATGGTGACCGCGCGCAGCACGCCATCGTTCGCTTGCAGGCCCGGGTCGGTCAGCGCCCGGACAACGTACACGATGCCGGCCCTGGTGCTGGCCCACGGCACGTTCATGGCGCCGCGCACCTGCGGGGCGGTGCCGGACAGGTCGACCACGAGGTGGTCGCCCTGCTTGCGCAGCGCTGCGTGGATGCGGGTCGGCGGGCCGCCGGTGCCGTCGTCGTCGAGGAACCCCTCGGCCTCGGCCTCGCCGTCCGGCAGTGCCGCCAGCGCGAGCCGCGTCGCCCGTTCCGCCGCATCGAGCATCATCGCGAACCCCTGGGTCACGGTGCCGCGCCCGTACCGCCTGATCAGTTCCAGCACCCGCTCGATGCCGGTCAGGCACGCGGCCCGCTGGGCCCGCAGGTCGGACACGGTGGACACCGGGTCCCTCACCGCCGCCGCCACCAGGTCGAACAGGTCGGGGTTCTCCTCGCCCGCCCGGTACAGCCGGACCGGCGGCAGCAGCAGGCCCTCCGCGTAGACCTGCTCCAGGTCCGGCCCCTCGGTGCCGGGGCGGACGCCGCCGACGTCGATGTGGTGGGCCGTCGTGCCCACCCAGCCGAACAGCTTCCGGCCGGTGAACACCGGCATGATCACGTTCAGGTCCGGCGTGTGCATCGCGCCCAGGTAGGGGTGGTTGGCGAGGAACGCGTCGCCGGGGGCGGCCTGCCCGCCCCAGCGGTCGATGATCGCCTTGACCACCAGCGACATGGCGCCGAGCTGGGCCGGGATGAAGTCGGCCTGGGCGACCAGGTCCCCGTCCGCCCGGAAGACGGCGCAGCTGAAGTCGTCCATCTCCCGGATGATCGGGCTGTAGCTCGAGTGCTTCAGCACCCCGCCCATCTCGACCGCGGCCGCGTGCAGCGCCGCGCTGAGCAGCTCGAACGTGATCGGGTCGAGCCGGTCCCCTTGCTTCGACATCAGCGCGCCTCCTCCAGCCACAGGCTGCCGCGGGAGTCGATTCGGGCCCGCTGGCCGGCCAGCACCAGCGTGGTCGCGTCCAGCTGGTGGACGATGGCCGGGCCCGGCACCCGGTTGCCGGCCAGGAGCGCGTCCCGGTCGTAGGCGCGTCCCGGTCGTAGAGCGGCACCGTCCGCGGCGCCCGCTCCCTCGGCATCCGCGCCCGCACCCGCCCGGTCTGCGCCTCCGGCGGTGGCGCGGCGCCGCCGCGCGGCAGGGCGGCCGGTTCGGCGCGCGGCAGCGCGCCGACGGCGGCGAGGCGGAGCGTCACCACCTCCACCTGCTGCGCCGGGTCGGTGTGGCCGTAGGTCTGCAGGTGCCGGGCGCGGAACCGCGCCGCCAGCGAGGCGAGGCCGCGCTGCGTGACCGGCGCCACGCCGATGTTCAGCTCGTACCCCTGGCCGACGAACCGGCAGTCGGCGGAGGCCAGCACCCGGATCCGGCCGGCCCGGATGCCGTCCCGGCGCAGCTGGCCGGTCAGGCGCGCCGCGGTGCGCCGGTACCAGGACGCGAGCCCGGGCAGCAGCGCCGGCTCCAGCACCCGCAGCACCGTGCTCGACTCGTCGATCCGCAGATCGGCGGAGACCAGCCCGGCCGCGGCGAACAGCCCGGGGTGGCGGGGCACCAGCACGCCGCCCAGGCCCGCTTCCCGGAGCAGCAGGCCGGCGTGCAGCGGCCCGGCGCCGCCGAACGCGACCAGGGTGTACTCGCGGGGATCGATGCCGCGCTCGACCGACACCCGGCGCAGCGCCGCGGTCATCTGCGCCACCGCCACCTGCACGATGCCGTCCGCGGCGTCCTCGGCGCCCAGGCCGAGCCGCCCGCCGGTCTCTGCCACCGCGCGGCGCGCCGCGCCCGCGTCCAGCGTGAGGCCGCCGGCGAGCGGCGCGTCCGCCGGCAGCGTGCCCGTTACCACGTGCGCGTCGGTCACGGTGGAGCGGTCGCCTCCCCGCCCGAACGCGGCCGGGCCGGGGGACGCGCCGGCGCTCTGCGGGCCGATCCGCAGCCGGCCGGCCCGGTCCACCCAGGCGATGCTGCCGCCGCCCGCTCCGGCCGTGACGATGTCGACCGACGGGCAGAGGATCGGGTCGTCCCCCACGGACTGGGTGGGCGTGACCGGCGGCACGCCGTCGCGGACCAGGCACACATCCAGCGAGGTCCCGCCCATGTCGAGGGACACGAGCCGGCGCAGGCCGTAGCCGGCGCCCAGGGCCACCGCCCCCGCGACGCCGGCCGCGGGGCCGGAGAGCACCAGCCGGTGCGCCTCGCCGTCGGCCCGCTCGGCGGGCAGGCACCCGCCGCTGGACTGCATGATCAGCAGCGGCGCATCGAGGCCGAGCCGCGCCGCCCGCGACCGCAGCTGCGCGAGGTAGCTGCCCACGACCGGGCGCAGTCCCGCGTTGAGCGCCGCCGTCGCCGTCCTCGGGTACTCACGGAACTCGCGCGCCACCGCGGAGGACACGGTGACCGGCACCTCGGGCAGCCGCTTGGCCAGCGCCTGGGCCAGCGCGTCCTCGTGGCGGGAGTCGAGGTAGCTGAACAGGAAGCTGACCGCCACCGCGGCGGGCTGCCGCTCCGCGATCTCGCTGACCACCCGGCCGATCTCATCCTCCGCCAGTGGGATCAGCACCTCGCCGCGGCCGGACAGCCGCTCGGCCACCTCGATCCGGTCCCGCCGCGGCACCAGCTCGCGCGGCCGCGGCTGCTCCAGGTCGTAGACGGCGGGGCGGGTGCCGTTGCGGTAGCCCAGAACGTCGCGGAACCCGCTGGTCGTCGCCAGCACGACGCGGGTCAGGCCGCCGGTCAGCAGCGCGTTGGTGGCGATCGTGGTGCCGTGGAACAGCATCCGGACGTCCCCGGGCGCCACCCCCGCGGCGGCCAGCCCGGCCACCGCGCGCTCGAAGGCGAGCCCGGGATCGGCGGGCGTGGAGGGCACCTTGGCCGCCTCGATCAGCCCACCGGAGGAGATCGCGACGGCGTCGGTGTAGGTGCCGCCCGTGTCGACCGCCACGATCCAGCCGGGGCCGGTGGGACGCGTCACGCGGCGCCCCCCGCGGCCAGCGCGCGTGCCCGCGGGATGACCTGCTCCGCGAACAGCCGCAGCGTGCGCTGCTGCACCTCCCACGGCAGCCCGGGGAAGTACAGCCGGGCGATGTAGTGCAGGTCGCCGCCGGCCGCCCGGCGGTACTCGTCGATCTGCCGGGTTACCTCGTCCGGGGTGCCCATGACGATCGACTCCCGCAGCTGCGCCTCCTCGCCCGGCGGGAGCGGGGGCGGCGCGGGCGGGCCGCCCTCCCGGCCGCGGGCGGCGTCCATGTCGTCGTACTTCCACGCCACGTACCGGTGGTGGTCGCGGATGAGGTCCCAGGCGCCGGGCCCGTCCCACACGAACGTCGGCAGGTGCACGCTGATCGTGAACGGCCTCGTCACCGGCCTTCGCGCCCGTTCCTTCTCAACGAGGGCGGCCTGCTCGCGCAGGCCGCCGGGGGTCACCTCGGTGGCCATGAACCCGTCGGCCACCCGGCCCGCCCGGCGGATGGCCGGCTCGGTCAGCGCGCCGATCCACAGCGGCGGGCCGCCCCGCTGCGCGGGCAGCGGCCGGACCGCCATGCCCGGGTAGCGGGCACCGTGCCCGCCCCGCACCAGCTCCCCGCTCCAGGCCTGGCGGAGCACCTCGACCGCGGCGAGCAGGCGCGGCACCCGGCCCGCGAGCGGGATGCCCAGCGCGTCGAACTCCTCGGCCCGCCAGCCCAGGCCCAGGCCGAGCACCAGGCGGCCGCCGGAGATCAGGTCCACCACCGCGGCGTCCTCGGCCAGCCGCACGGGGTCGTGGAGCGGGGCCAGCAGCAGGGCGGTGCCGACCCGGACCCGCCGCGTCCGGGCGGCGATCGCCGCGCACAGGGGCAGCAGCGACGGCAGGTAGGCGTCGTCGACGAAGTGGTGCTCGGACACCCACACCGAGTCGAGGCCGTACGCGTCCGCGTCCTCGGCCAGCGCCAGGGCCTGCTGGTAGAGCTCGGTGTCGGACCGGGGATCGCCCGGGTAGCGCTGGCAGGTGATGAGGCCGAACCCGAAGTCCACGGTCACGGCACCGCCTCCGCGACCGGGGACGGCTTGGCCAGGAACTCGCCGTAGTCGAGCTGGCGGTAGGGCGCCGTGCACGGGTTCCCGTCAGCGAGGTACATCTGCCGGGTGCCCAGGTCCATCAGCACCGAGGCCACCGTCGCTCCCTGGTCATAGGGGTCCATCCGGGGGTCGGGGTGGCAGCACAGGCCGGACGGGTAGTTGGCGTGGTCGGCGAGCAGCGTGCGGAAGGTGTCCAGCGTGGGCAGGCCTTTCTGCCCGCTGAGCCCGGCCCGGATCCGCTGCAGCCGGAGCGGGCTGTCCGGCATGACCCACACCGACACGTCCTGGCCGCCGAACCCGGGCGACAGGAAGTGGTTGCTGTGCAGCATCACCCCGTCGGTCGGGAACAGCAGGTACAGCTGGCTGAAGTCACCCGGGGCGGCCTCCACGTCTACCACGCTGCCGTCGCGGTGGGCGATGAGGTAGTTGGCGGCGGACGAGCGCTCGCCGGACTGCAGCGCGGCGAGGGCGTCGGACACGGTTTCGCAGTCCAGGATGGCCCGCAGCGCGAGATGGTAGGGGATGCCGGGCGCGCCGGTGTCCGCGGCGGTCACCAGCGCGTTCGTGACCAGGCCGAGGCCGGATGAGTTCATCCCGGTCTTGGCCAGCAGCCCGGCCTCGACCACGGTGACGAAGTCCGGGCCCTCGTCCTGCCTGGCCTCGAGCACCACCACCGTCTCGCTGGAATGCGGCAGCCAGTCCCAGTTCTGGCCGATCAGGGTGGAGCCGCCAGCGCCCGGAGGGGGAACGACCGCGAACGCGGTGCAGCCGTCCGGGGCGCGCTGCTGGCCCGCCGCCTGGCGGGCCTTGGCGGCGAACATCACCTCGGTGCGGACGTTGATGGCGAGCACGTCCCCCGGGTCCAGGCCCGCCCCCTCGGCGATGCCCCTGATCTCGTCCAGGTAGGCGGGCCGGAAGCCGGCGATGGGCTTTTCGTACCTGGCCGCCTCGCGGCGGACGGTCGCCCAGTCCCACCCGGCGTAGTGGGCGAAGACGTCCCGGTAGGCCGCCACCGACCGGTGCACGCGGCCGGCGGCCTGGCTGCCGTACTGGCGGCCGCGGTCGAGGGCTGACCCCTCCACGCGCACGTGCGGGAAAACGTTCATCGGCCTGCCCTTTCAGATCGCAGTTGCGCCGCCGTCCACGGGGACGGCGGCACCGGTCAGGTAGGAGGCGTCGTCCGACGCGAGGAAGGCGGTGACCGCGGCCACCTCGTCCGCGGAGCCAAGCCGCCGCTGCGGGACGCCGGCCTGCAGGTAGGCGGCACCGGCAGCGGGATCGTCCATGATCCGCAGCATCGGCGTGTCGATGACCCCCGGGCAGACCGCGTTGGCGCGGATGCCGTACGGCGCCCATTCGGCGGCCATCTGCCTGGTCAGCGCCAGCACGCCCGCCTTGCTCGCGTTGTAGTGAGCGCTCGGCTCCACGGCGTCGGCCACGAGCCCGGCGGTGGAGGAGATGTTGACGATGGCCCCCGGCCGGCCCGCCGCGATCAGCGCGGCGGCCACCGCCCGCCCGGCCAGGAACGTGCCGCGCAGGTTGACCGCCAGCACGTCGTCCCACTCGCCCGGGGTCAGGTCGAGCAGCGGCGCGATCCGGTACACCCCGGCGGAATTGACGAGCACGTCGGCGGGGCCGTTCAGCAGCCCGGCGGCGCGGGTGACGGCGGCGGCCACGGCGCCCGGGTCGCGGATGTCGCAGGCCACCGGCGCGGCACCGACGCCGGCCGCGCTGGACAGGGCGTCCGCGCGCCGGTCGAGCAGCACCACCTCCGCGCCTTCGGCCAGCAGCCGCCGCGCGCAGGCCAGCCCGATCCCGCCCGCTCCCCCGGTGACGAGCGCCCGGCGGCCCGCCAGCCGGCCGGGCATCAGCGCCCGCGCCCGCCCTGGGCTGGCCGACGCCGCACTAGCTGAGCCAGATCCCACCGTTCACCCCGATCGTCTGGCCGGTGACGTAGCTGGCGTCTGGGGAGACCAGCCATGCCACCGTGCCCGCGATGTCGTCGCCGGTGCCGTGCCGGCCCAGCGGGACGGCGGCCCTGACCATTGTCACCTGCTCGTCGAAGGTGGTGCCGGCCAGCGCGGCGCGGGATCTGAGCTCGTCCCAGTGCATCTCGGTCGCCATGTTGCCGGGGGCGATCGTGTTGACCCGGATGTCGTGCGGCGCGAGCTCCAGCGCGAGGGAGTGCGTCAGCAGCGCGACCCCCGCCTTGGAGGCGCAGTATCCAGCGCCCCGGGCCACACCCTGCTGGCCGAACACCGACCCCATGTTCACGATCGCCCCGCCGCTGCCCTGGCCGATCATCACCGTGGCCACGGCGCGGCACATGAGGAACGTCCCGGTCAGGTTGACATCCAGCACCCGGCGGAACTCCGCCAGGCTGGTGCCCGCGACGTCGGTGTCGGGGCCGCCGATCCCGGCGTTGTTGACCAGCACGTCCACGCCGCCGATGGCGTGAATCGCCCGGTCGACGGCGGCGGCGCACGCAATCTCGTCCGACACGTCGGCGATCAGGCCCACGGCCACCTGGCCGTCCGCCACACCCCCCACGTCCCCCGCGCCTCCCACACCGCGGGCAAGCCGCTCCGCCGTGGCCGTCACGCCGGCGCTCACATCAAGCAGGACGATATCGGCGCCGTCGCGGGCGAGCCGCCCGGCGATGGCGGCGCCGAGGCCGCGGGCGGCCCCGGTGACCATCGCCCTCATACCCGGCCCGCGATCTCGGCCGTGGTGGTGACCCACACATCCTCGTGGCCGGTGACGAAGGCGATGAAGGCGTCGAGGAACGCCAGCCTGCCCGGCCGGCCGATGATCTGCGGGTGCATGGTGAACACGCAGCATCCGCCCATCTCCCGGATGCCGAGGAACTCCTCTTCCCACAGCGAGCGCACCGTGGCCGTGGTGGCGATGCTCTTCGTCCAGGAGGCGCCGTCGAACCAGAAGTGCGGCGCGTCGTCCAGGATCCACTGGATCGGCACCTCCACCAGCGGCGACCCGTCGTGCCGATAGGGCCGCACGTCGTCCATCATGTTCGACGAGTAGCCGAACCCGTGCCCGGCGAGCAGGCCGAGCGTGTGCGGGCTGAAATCCCAGGACGGCGAGCGGTACCCGGTGATCTCGCTGCCGAACGAGCGCAGCACGTCCAGGCCCTTGGTCAGCTCGGCCTCTTCCTCGTCGCGCGAGAGCCGGGACGGCGAGGTGTGCGTGTATCCGTGGTGGGCCAGCTCATGGCCCGCCTTCACGATGGCCTCGACCCGCCCGGGGTGCCGCTCGGCCACCCGGCCCGGCACGAAGAACGTCGCGCGGACGCCGCGGCGTTCGAGCAGGGCGAGCAGGGCGGGGACGGCTACCTTCGCTCCGTACGTTCCCTGCGACAGCACGCCGGGCCGGTGGGCGTTCTCGGGGTCCTCGCCGATCCATACTTCCTCGGCGTCGAAATCGAACGTGAACGAGGCGGCGCAGCGCGCTCCATCGGGCCACATGCTTGCGGGACCTCCCCTTTCATCTCGGATCCCCCCGGGGGACGGGAGCCGGGGCCTCAGCCGCCGCCCCGGCCGTCTTCTCCCTCGTGCCTTCGCCCTCCGCGGCCCATGCGGCCACGCGGTTCCGGGTCCGGGTGATGAGCCCCACCAGGCCGCCGGGGACGAACACCACGACGATCAGCAGGAACGTGCCGAGGATCGTCAGCTCGATCCCGGGGTAGTCCACCAGGGCGGTCTGCACGATCGTGAGCAGCGCGGTGCCGATCAGCGGCCCGAAGACGGTGCCGAGCCCGCCGATGACGAGCATCGTCACGTCGATGCTCATCGGGGTCAGCCCCATCGCCGACGGCGAGATGCTCTGGTTGAAGCTGATGTACAGGGCGCCGGCGATGCCGGCCAGGAACCCCGAGATCGCGAACGCGATGACCCGGTAGCGCAGCGGGTTGACCCCGCGGGCGGCGGTGTAGGCGGGCGCGTCCCGGACCGCGCGGACGGCGATCCCGAGATGGGAATGGCCGACGGCGGCCAGCCCGGCGGTGGACACCACCACGACGCCCAGGACCGTCCAGTAGTACGCGCGCATCGACGCGTCCGGGCTGAGCGAGGAGTACAGGCCGGGGACGGTCGGGAACCCGTACGACCCGCCGGTGAGCCCGGACCCGTCGTTGAGGATCACGTACTGGACTATCTCGGCGAACGCGAAGGTCAGCAGCGAGGTGTAGATGCCGTACAGCCGCAGCGTCGGGAAGGCGAGCAGGACCGATATGAGGGCGGCGATCACCCCGCCGCCAAGCACCGCCAGCCACGGCGGCAGCAGCGTGTGCAGCATCAGGATGCCCGCCCCATAGCCGCCCAGGGCGTAGATCGCCAGCTGGCCGAAGTTCCACACCCCCGCGACGCCCAGCACGAAGTTCCAGCTGATGTTCAGCACCAGCAGCACCAGCCCGGTGACGATCACCGTGAGCACGTACTGGTCCCGGTAGACCAGCGGGAACGCGGCGACCAGCACGACTCCCGCGGCAATCCCGGCCCAGCGGGCCGGCGTCATCAACGGGAACAGGCGCCGCGCGGTCACAGGCGGGCCTCCGACGGCTTGCCCATCAGCCCCTGCGGCCGGACGATCAGGACCAGCAGGATGACCGCGTACAGGATCGGCAGCGCCCAGGTGGTGCCGACCAGCACCTCGGCCGTCGCCTGGATGAACCCGATGGCGTAGGCGGCGTAGACGGTGCCGGGCAGGCTGCCGAGGCCACCGAAGATCACCACGATGAGCGCGATGAGCAGCGGCTGGTCGCCGGCCTGCGGGGAGGCGAAGTACAGCCCGCCGAGGAAGACGCCGGCGATGCCGGCCAGCGCGGAGGCGAGCCCCATCGTGAGCGGGTAGAGCTTGCCGACCGGCACCCCCATGAGGCGGGCCGCGTCCAGGTCCTGCGCCACGGCGCGGATGGCCATCCCCCACCGGGTGCGGGCGAGGAATACGCCGAGCCCGGCCATGAGCACGATCGACACGAGCGCCATGGCCAGCGACTGATAGGGCAGGTTGACGCCGTTGTATACGTTGATCCCGCCGGCGATGACGAACGTCACGTTCCGCTGCTGCGGGCCGAGGATCTCCAGGGCGAGGTTCGTGAACACGATGGCCACGGCGAAGGTTGTGATGAACGTGATCATCTCGAAGTCGATCTCGTGCCGCCGCTTCATCAGCGGCTGCACGGACACCAGCTGGGTGAAGGTGCCGAGCAGGAACGTGGCCACGAACGCCAGGCCGATGGCGACGATGGGGTTCCATCCCGCGACGACCAGGATGCCCCACCCCACGAAGCTGCCGATCATGACCATGGAGCCCTGCGACATGTCCAGGATCCGCAGCGCCCCGTAGATCAGGGTCATGCCGATGGCGACCAGGCCGTAGATGGAACCGAGGATGAAGGTTGTCACCAGGATCCCGACGACGTCGGTTGCGCTCATCGCTACAGGCTCCCGAGATAGGTCCCGACGATTGTCGGGTCGCGGGAGAGCTCATCGAATGAGCCGCTGCGGACGATGGCGCCCATCTCGACGATGTGCACGGTGTCGGCGATGCCGCCGACGTGGGTGAAGTTCTCCTCGACCAGCAAGATGGTGGTGGAGGAGGCCTTGAGCTCGGCGATCGCCCCGTAGACGGTGTCGATGGCGACCGGGGCGAGGCCGAGGGACGGCTCGTCGATCAGCATGATCCGGGATGGCCGCATGAGCCCGCGAGCGAGGGCGGTCAGGCGCCGCTCCCCGCCGGACAGGGTCCTGGCCCGCTGGCGCGCCCGGTCCCGCACGCCGGGGAACAGCTCGTAGACGCGCGCGAGGGCGCTGCGCCGGCTGCGCCACGCCGAGCCGGGGAACGCCCCCATGAGCAGGTTCTCCTCGACCGTCATCTCCGCGAACAGCCCGTCCCCCTGCGGGATGTGCACGAGCCCGAGCCCCGCGATGTACTCGGGGGTCCGCCCCGCCGTCGGCTCGCCGTCGAGCAGCACCTCGCCGCGGGAGGGTTTCAGCAGGCCGCTGACCGCGCGCAGGAAGGTGGTCTTCCCGTGCCCGTTCGGGCCGATGATGACCGCGACCTCGCCGGGCTCGACCGTGACCCCCAGCCCGCGGATGACCGGGGCGTCTCCGTAGCCGGCCGACAGGTCGCTGACGGCGAGAATGGGCGTGGTCATGAGGCACCGCCCTTGCGGTGCTGCGATCCCAGGTACACCTCGATCACCCGCTCGTCGGCGAGCATCTCCTGCGGGGTTCCCTCGAAGAACGTCGCCCCGTGATGCATGACCAGCACGCGGTCGGCCAGCGAGGTGAGCGCCCGCATCACATGCTCGATGCACACGACCGCCAGCCCGCGGTCCCGCATCCGCCTGATCAGCCCGATCGTGTCGTCGATCTCGGCCGGGGTCAGGCCCCCGAACGGCTCGTCGAGCAGGAGCGCGCGGGCGTTCATCGCCAGCGCGGTGCCGAGCATGAGGCGCTTCTTGTCGAAGACCCCGAGCGGGCCGGACTCCTGCCCCGCCTTGTCCGCCATCCCGACGAACTCGAGCAGCTCCGCCGCCACCTCGCCGGCCGGCCGGCCGCGCGCGCCGCCGTCGGCCCGCCGGAACGAGGCGGCGAGCAGCATGTTCTCCGCCACCGTCAGCGAGCCGGCCACGGTCGGATGCTGGAAGGTCCGGGCCACGCCGAGACGCGAGCGCCTGTGCACCGGCACGCCGGCCAGCGACCGCCCGTCGAGGAGCACGTCACCGCTGGTCGGGCGGGTGTGCCCGGTGATCACATCGAACAGGGTCGTCTTGCCCGCCCCGTTGGGGCCGACGATCCCGAGGATCTCGCCGCCGGTCAGGGCGAAACTCACATCGTCGACCGCCCGCAGGCCGCCGAAGCTCTTGCTGACCTTGCGGGCCTCTAGGACGGGGCCGGACGTCACTTCTTCAGCCAGCTGGGGAGCTGGAAGCTCCCCGTGGAGTACGGCTCCGGCGAGATCAGCACCTGCTTTCCGTTCTGGATCTGGAAGGTGAGATGCGCCATGCCGAGGCTGGGGTCCTTGCTGTGGTCGGGGTAGGGGTAGCAGGTGAGGTAGTTGTCGGGGAACGAGTAGGTGCCGCAGACCCCCCGGTAGACGGTGCCCTTGATGATCTTGTTGACCTTGGCGAAGTCATGGGGGTCCCCGGCCTCGGCCACGGCCTGGGCCCACAGGTGGACCAGGTCGTACTGGTCGCCGGCGTTGCTGAACCCGGCCGGGGCGTTGAACTTGGCCTGGAAGGCGGCGTTGAACGGGTCGGCGATCGGGTCGTTCTGCAGGATGCCGACCACCGTCGACCAGACGACCCCGTTGGCGGCGCTGCCCGCGAGCTGCAGGTACTGCGGGATCGACGGCGCGTACTGCTGGTAGACCAGCGACTTGGTCGGCGACTGGGCGAACTGCTTGATGAACGACGCCTCGTCGCCGGCGGCGTAGTCGCTGAAGAACACGATTCCCGGGGGCTGGCTGCGGATCTTGACCAGCGTGGCGCTCCAGTCCGCCTGCGGCACGGTGAACTGCTGGAACATCGTGCTCTTCCAGCCGAGCTTCTGCATCGAGGACTGGAACGTCTTGGCGATGTTCAGGCTGTACGGGTCGTTGCTGGTGACGATCGCCATCGTCTTCGACGACGGGGTCCACGCCTTCCTGGTGATGAGGTCCTGGACCAGGGCGACGAAACCGGGGCCGTACCAGGTTTCCGACGGGTCGCCCTGGAAGATGTTCTTGATCCCCTGCTGCTTCACGAAATCGACGTTGCCGTGCCAGGTGTTGACGTGAAACATCGGCATGCCAGCCTGGGCGACGACCGGGTATTCCACCGAGGTGTAGGTGGTGAACGGCACGAATATCGCGGCCACATTCTGTGACACGAATTTCTGGAGGACGCTCTTCATCACGTCCGGCTGCTGAGCCTGGGTGTCGAGCACGGCGAGCTTCAGCGGCCGGCCGAGCACCCCGCCCGCGGCGTTGATCGCTGCGACCGCGAGCTGCTGGCCCCGGATCATCTGCTGGCCGTCGCCCGCGTACACGCCGGTCACCGGGCTGCCCGAACCGATCACGATCGGCTGGTTGCTGGTGCTCGCCGCGGCCGGGGTCGCCTCGGTGCTGTCCGAGGCGCGCCCTCCGAAGAAGCCAGCGACGCCGCCCACGACCAGCCCTCCCGCTCCGGCTGCGCCCACACCCCGCAGGAAATCCTTGCGCGTCACGCCGGGCTGGTTAGTCGCCATGCGGTCACCTCCTCGGCCCTGCCGGGCCGGTTCCAGGCCCAGGAAAGTGATGCATAGCTTGACCCTGAGTCATGGCCGCCACTATCCGTCAATTGACGTATTCTCCGGGCCGCGGCCGGGGAGCCCTACGAGGCCGGCGCCGCCGGTCCCGGCCGCTGCGACGCCGGGTCAACATCCACCGTCCGCCTGGTGAACGCCGCCCTGGCCACCCGGATGAAGCCCTCATCCACCACCGGCTCCCGCAGCGCGGCGCTCAGCTCGCGCAGGAGCTCGTCGTCAGTCCACGTCGGCGGGTTCATGTAAGTCACCTGGGCGCTGGTGATACGTCGGCATGCACGCGGGCACGGCTCAGATACCCGGGAGTATCTTCAGGGCCCGGCCGAACCCCGGTATCGGCTGGCCCGCCGCCAGCAGTTCGCTGAGGGCATCAGGCAGCGAGACCCCCGCGTCCTGGTAGCGCCGGGCGAGCGTGCCGGTGATCTGCGGCGCGGCGAACGACGTACCGCTCCACAGCGCCCAGGAATCCTGGCCGAAGACCTGCGCAGGCGCATTCGGCTCAGGGGCGTCCTGGCCCGGGACGTAGGTCGAGAGCAGGCCCTGCCCGATCGTCGAAAAGGTGACCCAGTAGCCACGGCTCGACCATGGCGCCGGCCGCCTGTCAGGCATGAGGCCGGCGACGGATACCACCGTGGGAAACGCCGCGGGCCAGCTAGGGGTGGTATCACCGGAGTTGCCCGCCGCCGCGACGATGAGGACGTCGCGGTCGTTCTCGCGCGCCCACTCGCTGATGATCTCCAGGGCCGCCTGGATGGCGATGGGTGCCACATTGTCCTGCGTCTGGCAGCCCAGGGAAAGGTTGACTATCTGGGCGCCATCCTCGATGACCGCCCGGATCATCGCGCACGCCACCGTGACCTCACTGCCAATGCCATCGCTGTCGACTGCCCGGTAAACCGCGATCTCCGCCCCCGGCGCGACCTCCCGGACCAGCCCGGCGACGAACGTGCCGTGGCCGGCCGCGAAGTCGAGAAAGCCGTCGCCGTTGGGGAGCGGGAAGGTGTCGAGAGGGTCGATGTTGCCATCGCGCGGGACCTCAGCCAGCCAGCCGTCGGCGCGGATTTCCTCGGCGATGCCGGTGTCGATGATCGCTACCTTCACCGGCCTGTTGTCCGGCCCGCCGCCGGCCAGCCGGACCTCCTCGGCCAGGAGCGCGGCCTTCGCGCCCCCACTGGGGGCGAGCTTGTGTGGGGGCGGCTTGACCACCCCCGCCAGCGTGGTGATGTAGCAGAGCGATACCTCCAGCCCCAGGGCCCGCAGGGCCCGTGCCGCGTCCGCGAGCTCTTGCGATCCCATCGGCCGAGTGGGGACTAGCCGCAGCACGCGGTCCCGCAGCGCCGGGCAGTCCACCTCGCTCGCCTCCAGGCCGAAGCCGGCCAGGACGTCCTTCCCGTACCGGTACGGCGCCTCCAGGCCAACCGGCCCATGGCCGCCGTCGTAGGACTGCCGGGTGATCAAGAGCTCGCCGGGCACGAGGAGGGTGTCGAAGCCCACCGTGGCGGGCAGGAAATCGAAAGGGGTGATGACGGCCGGCGGCTCTCCGGGGCGTCGCCCGGGTAGCTGCGCCCGCCGTCCCTGCAGCAGCGTGAGGTACTCGTGCCGGACATCCGGCTGGAAGCGGAGCCTAATAAGCTGGTCGACCTCGCTTTGTACGGCCGCCGCGAGCGGGTCCCGCGGCTCGCCGCCGTACCAGTCGGGGAAATCACCTTGAAACGGATCGCCGTTAATTGCCTGATTGAATGGCATTGAAATCACCGACCCTTGTCACATGACGATAAGACGTGGATACCACGTTCCCGGTAAACCGGCTACAGCGGGGATCGCCTCTTGACCAGGACAGAGCCGCCGAGCGATCTGGTGATACGTGCGCGGCAGGCCCATGATGATGTGGCGGCCGATCCCGACCGGTTCCGTCCCGCCGCCGAGTCACTGGTCGCCGAGGCCAGGCGGGCACGCCAGCCCGAGGCGCTCGCTCTGGCGCTGCGGGCCCTGGCGTGGGCACACCGCGCCCGGCTGGATGACCGTTCGGCCATCCAGCTGCTCGACGAAGCCTGCCGGATCGCGCGCCGGCACCATCTCGACGAGACGCTGGCGGAACTGCTGATGAGTCACGCCGCCGTCAGCCAGGAACTTGGCCGGATGGCGGTGGCGCAGCGCGACCTGGACGCCGCCGCCACGCTTGTCAGCGGCACGCGGACCTCGGAGCTGGATTTCCAGCGGGCCGTCCTGCTGCAGAACATCGGGCGGCTGGCCGATGCCGCCGCGATCTACCAGCGCCTGCTGGCTGGATCGGCGGCCAGCCCGCGGCGCAAGGTGCAGTCCGTGAACAACCTGGCCCTGATCGAATCCCAGCAGGGCCGGTACGGTCAGGCGCTGCGCCGGCTCGCTGAGGCGGTGCCCAGGGCCGCCGAGATCGGCCCGGTGCTGACCGCCGACATCGCCGAGGCCCGCGCGTGGGTCACGGTGCAGTCCGGGCGGTTCGCGGAGGGCATGGGCCTGTTCGAGCTGGCGGCACAGGCACTGCGGGCCGCTGGCCTCCCCCTTGGCGATCATTACACCGAGTACGCGGATGCCCTGATGGAACTGCGGCTGCTGCCCGAGGCCGCCACCGCCGCCCGCCGCGGCATGGAGGAGTTC
>WNFX01000866.1_pt1 | contig 30424 bp, 25 predicted proteins | sample 5400111 | NCBI WGS metagenome assembly WNFX01 (sample SAMN13153363, study PRJNA577476) | soil metagenome | isolation source: 40 cm soil or saprolite under grassland replicate 1 | place: USA:California | collected 2016-06-15 | reverse complement strand
TCCGCCGGCCGGTGCCGCTCCGTTGGCGGCCGCTGGCCCGGCCGGCCGCACGGTGGCTGAGCCAGCCTCTCCAGTGGCTTCGGATGCTGGGTCGCCGGGCTCTGCCGGTCCGGTGGCTGGCTGAGGCATTCGCATAGACGGTCGTCCCGATCGTGACTGGCTAGGCTCGGCGGGCCACAGCTCCTTGGCATGGGCGTTCCGCTCTTGGGCGTAAACCTGCTCCCTGCGGATTCCGCCGGTAGCGTCGATGCCCGATGCCGGGCCGCTTAACCCCGGTGCGGGAACCCAGGTGCTGTTGTGGCGAGCGTACCGGACCGCTGGAGTCAGGCCATCTTAAGCCATCTAGTCTTAACCTTCTCGCATTTGCGCGCAGCCGCGGTTGCCGAAATTGTCCGAGGCTTTGCCTAGCCTGGCACTCGTGCTGAACCAGGCAGCGAGCCTTCAGCACGTCACCGCGCCTGCCCGGGTGACGTGGCGGGAGCTGCGGGACCAGGCGGCGGCCCTGGTGCCGCTGCTGAGCGCACCGCGGCCTGGCGTTCCTGGCCTGTGCGCCGTGTGCCACGGCCCGGCCGGGCGGCGGACCGCCCGGTGCTACCAATGCGACCTGCATAGCCAGTGCGCGCCTGGGCTCCTCGCTGACGTGGTCCTCCCGGTCGCTTTCGCGGTCAAGGGCGGCCCGCATGCGCGCGACCTGTGGCAGTACAAGTCCGCCCGGCCGCGCGACGCCCAGGCGAGCACGGCGGCGGCCCGGCGGCTCCGCGCGCTGCTGCTGGTGTTCCTGCGCGATCATGGCCCATGCGCGTGGCTGGCCGCCGGCCGGCCGGGGCCGACTCATCTCGCCGTGGTGCCGACCGGGCGCGGCCGGGCGGATACCCACCCGCTGCGTGCGCTGGTCGCCCCTTACCTTGGCTGCCGGTGGGCGGAGCTGTGCCCAAGACCTGGCGTTCATCCGGTGCGCGACCTCGACCCCGCCAGGTTCGCTGCCGCGCAGGTACCAGGCGCGCGGGTCCTGTTACTCGACGACACCTGGACAACCGGGTGCACCGCACAGTCCGCTGCCCTGGCACTGCGCCGGTCGGGAGCAGCCTCGGTGGCGATCGTGGTGCTCGGCCGCCACGTGAGTGCCGGCGGCATCGCCGGCCGGCCGGCGATGCCGTTTCTCGCTGAGGGCTGCGCGGTGCACCCGGACCTCCCCGGCGGCGGGTGACCATAGGCTGTGCTCGTGGTTACCGCGCCGTCCAGTTCACCCATGCCCGCCCGCGCGCCCCAGGCTCGGCTGCCCAAGCCCAGGCGGCCTGGCGTCAAGCCGTCCCCGGTGCCGCCGTCGGGCACGGCGCTGGTGCGCCGTGCCCGACGGATCAACCGGGCGCTCGCCGAGCTCTACCCCGACGCGCACTGCGAGCTCGATTTCAGCTCCCCGCTCGAACTGCTGGTTGCCACGATCCTCTCGGCACAGTGCACAGACAAGCGGGTCAACCAGGTCACGCCGGTGCTCTTCGCCAGGTACCTGACCGCCGCCGACTACGCGGCCGCCGACCGGGAGGAGATCGAGAAGATCATCGTGTCCACCGGGTTCTTCCGTGCCAAGACGACGAGCATCATCGGGCTCGGCCAGGCATTGTGCGAGCGGTTCGGCGGCGAGGTCCCCGGCAAGCTGCGCGACCTGGTCACGCTGCCGGGCGTCGGCAGGAAGACAGCCAACGTCGTGCTCGGCAACGCGTTCGGCGTGCCGGGCATTACGGTCGACACCCACTTCGCCAGGCTCGCCAGGCGCTTTGGCTGGACGGCCGCTGGCGATCCAGAGAAGGTCGAGCAGGAGGTGGGACGCTTGTTCCCCAAGTCGGAGTGGACGATGCTCTCGCACCGCCTGATCTGGCACGGGCGCAGGGTATGCCACGCTCGCCGGCCGGCCTGCGGCGCGTGTGCCCTGGCAGCGCTCTGCCCCGCCTACGGCGAGGGCCCGGTCGACCCGGTGATCGCCGCCCGGCTGGTCAAACCCGGCCCGTTCTCGTGACCAGGGCGGGAAGCGACCAGCAGTTGCCGGTACCAGATCAGCCGGCGCAGGTGCCGCGCTGGCTGACCGACCTGGCCGCCATGGCCGAGCAGATGGCCGTGCCTGACGCGCTGCGGCCGCCGCCCGGCGGAGGCCGCAGGTCAGCGATTCTCATCCTCTTCGGGCACGGCGCGGCCGGACCCGACGTGCTGCTGGTGCAGCGCAGTCAGTCGCTGCGCCGCCACGCTGGCCAGGCCGCCTTCCCCGGCGGGGTGATCGACGCCGACGATAAGGGACCGGTCGCAGCCGCCCTGCGCGAAGCCGCGGAGGAGGCCCTGGTAGAACCGGTCGGCGTGCAGGTCATCACCGTGCTGCCCGACCTGTATATCTCGCGGAGCGGCTTCCAGGTGTCGCCGGTCATCGCCTGGTGGCGCCATCCGGTGCCGCCTGCCCCTGGCGATCCGGCCGAAGTTACCGCGGTCGCCAGGGTGCCGCTGGCCGAGCTGGCCGATCCGGCCCGCCGCCTGACGATCAGGTATCCGTCAGGCACCACCGGGCCAGCGTTCCGTGCGGGAGAGATGCTGATCTGGGGATTCACCGCCTATCTGCTTGACCGGCTGCTGGCCATGGGCGGCTGGGAACGGCCCTGGGATGCCGGGCTGATCGTCGACCCGCCGCCAGGAGCCGGACTGCCGGTGATCGACGGTCCCGATCCGATTCCCTGACCGCCGGGCCGGCCAGATTAGCCACCCGGCGCCGGCCAGATTAGCCACGCGGCGGTCACCGTTTGCGGCCTGAGCCGGATACCGTTGAGAATTGTGCCCGGTGACCTGCTCGACCTGATCCTGATCGCCCTCGCGTCCGCCTTCGCTGTCGCCGGGTACCGGCAGGGATTCATCATCGGCGTGATGAGCTTCATCGGGTTCACCGGCGGTGCCATCCTCGGCATCTATTTCGCGCCGGGCATCTCGACCGCGGTCACCTCAGATCCCAACGTGCAGGCGGTGCTGGCGATCATCGTGGTGTTCGCGACCGCCGTGGCAGGGATGCTGATCGCCTCGTTCCTCGGCGTCCTGCTGCGGTCCCGCGTCCGGCGCCAGCCAACCACCTTCCTCGACTCGATCGGCGGTGCCGTCGTCAACGTCGTGGCCATCATGCTGCTGGCCTGGCTGATTGGCTCGTTTGTCGCCTATGCGCCGCCGTTTCCCGCCGTTGCGCGGCAAGTCAACAACTCGGTGCTGCTCAGGGGCGTCGACCGGCTGATTCCGCAGGCCGTGCGCCCGGAGTTCTCGGCCATCAGGAGGCTGATGACCACCGAGCCTTACGTCCAGGTCTTCGGCGCGCTGGGGGCGGAAACCGCGCTCGACGTGCCCAAGCCGGATCCGGCCGTGCTGCACTCGCGCGGCCTGAACCTGGCCCGCGACAGCGTGGTCCAGATCAAGGGCCTGGCCCCGAGCTGCTCACGGACGATCGAGGGCAGCGGTTTCGTCATCGGCCCGCAGCGGGTGATCACCAACGCCCATGTCGTCGCCGGCGTGACCGAGGGCCCTGAGGTCTACACCAGGTTCCAGACCGGCTACCCGGCGCGGGTGGTCCTGTTCGACCCGCGTAGCGACATCGCGGTGCTCTACGTCCCCGGTCTGCGGCTTGCCCCGCTGCGCCTGGCCGGCCAGGCGCCGTTCGGCGCGAGCGCGATCGTGGCCGGCTACCCGCTCGAGTCACCGTTCACCGCGGTAGCGGCGCGCGTCGGCCGCGAGGAACTGGCCAACGGCCCGGACATCTATCAGGACAGCCGGCTGGTCAGGGACATCTATCCGATCCGCGCGGTGGTGCAGCCAGGTAACTCAGGCGGCCCGCTGCTCGCCACCGACGGCAAGGTGTACGGAATGGTGTTCGCCGCCGCGGTGGCGGTGCCGCACACCGGCTATGCGCTCACCGACAGCGAGATCAGCCCGGATCTCCGCCGCGGCCTTGACCGGACGGCGGCGAAGTCGACCGGGCCGTGCCAGTAAGCAGCAACCGCAGCCGCAGGTCGGCCTGCCGTACCGAGGCCAGGCCAGCACGCTCGATCCGCTCCGCCAGGTCCCCGGCGGCCTGGCGGACTCCGCCGACGTCAATGTCATACGGCCCCGCCGCGGCATATCCGGCCAGCGCCGCGGCCCCACGCCGCAGCAGCGCCACCGCGCCAGCGCTATTGCCGCGCATGGCGTGGGTGAGCCCGACGGCCAGCTGAGCCAGGCCCTGCCACAGATCCCGCTCCGCGGCTGGACCAGCCTTCCACGCCATCTCGAGTACCTCGTGCGCGTGGAACGGCCGGCCGGCCGCGATCAGGTCCTGCGCCATGGCGGCCGCGTCGGCCGGCCCAAGCCGCAGGTCTTCCGGCATCGTCGGCTCGCCGCTCGCGGCGCGGCCAAGCGGCCTGCCGAGACCATCCCTTGGCCGGGCATTCCTTGGCCGGCCTGCGGCGTCCCGGTCCCTGCCCGCGCCCTTGGTCACCGCTCGGGCTCGGGATCGGCCAGCCAGGAACGCAGCTCAAGGTCGAACCGCTGCGGAAGTTCCTCGTGCGGGAAATGCCCGGCGCCGTCGATCAGCCGCCACCGGTAGGGCGCCTCCACGTACCGGCCAGAACCCCGGGCCGTGCGCGGCAGCATGCAGCGGTCAAGCGCCCCGTGGATCTGGAGCGTCGGCGCCTGCACCGGGGTACGCATGGTGCGCGCATAGCGCATCCCGTCAGGACGCAGCCGGGACCGGATCAGCCAGCGGTGGTACTCAAGCGCGGAGTGGGCAACCGATGGCGCGCACATCGCCGCCCGGTACCTGCGCTCGGTCTCCGGGTCCGGCCAGCCCGGCCCCGACCAGGAGCTGAGCATCCGCCCCACCCGCTCGGCACGGTCGCGAAGCAGTTGCCGCTCTGGCAGCATCGGCAGCTGGAAACCGAGGGCGTATCCGCTGCTGCGGCCCTGGCCGAGCGGGTTAGCCAGCACGGCGGCGCGCAGCCGCAGCGGGTGCGCCGCGGAGACCACCCCCAGCCTGCGCACCACCTTGGGGAAGTATGCCGCCATGGTCCAGGCGATCATGCCGCCCCAGTCGTGTCCCACGACCACGGCGTTGGCCTCGCCGAGCGACCGGATCAGGCCCGCCGCGTCAGAGGCCGCCGTCACCAGGTCATAGCCACGCGGCGGCTTATCGCTGCCGCCATATCCGCGCAGGTCGACGGCGACCGCACGGAGCCCGGCGGCGCTGAGCGAGGCAAGCTGGTGCCGCCAGGTCCACCAGAACTGCGGGAAGCCGTGCAGCAGCAGGACCAGCGGCCCTTCGCCGCTCTCGGCCACGTGGAAACGGGTGCCGTTCGCGCTGACAGACCGGTGTGACCAGGGGCCATCGAGGTAGATCGAGGCCTCGCCCGCGGTGGCCACGGCCTACCTGGCCGCTGCCGAGCCGGTCGCGGGCGTCCCATCGTCCCGCCGGATCAGCGCGAGGTCGTCGGATACGTTGCTTCGGGTCTTGCGCAGTCCGGTGAGGCCGCGGAACTTGGTGAAGCCGATGAACACGGCCAGCGCGGCCGTCAGCACACAGGTCCCAGCAACGATCAGGAACGCGGCCCACTGCCAGATGCCCAGGGCCACGAGCCCGTATGCGAAGGCGAAGCACAGCAGCACGAGCACGAGGCAGCCAACGAAGGCGGCCATGCCAACGAGTGCGCCGCCGATTCCGAGTCGTCGCGCATCGGCCTTCAGCTCCATCTTGGCCAGGTCGAGCTCATACTTGACCAGCTGCGAGACGTCACTGATCGCCAGGGCGACTAGGTCGCCCACGGAGGCTTGCGCCGGGTCCGGCTGCTGGCGGGTCGCGGGTTCGGCCATGCCCCCTCCTTTCTCGCTGTCGGGTCCAGTCTTGCTCATCGTGGACCGGACCTTTCGCTTGACGTCCCATTCCGGCACCAGAAGTCCCGCACGGCACCATCCAGGCGCAGGACGGGATGTCAGCGAGAAGCCGGCCGGCCGGCGGCGAGTCGGGCTGGGCACAAAGCAGGCGGCGCCTCTAGCCGAGGCGCCGCCGCATAGCCACGTCAGGTCCGGGTTACCAAGCGTGCACCTTTACTGCCGGGCAGGCCACCCAGCGAGCCGCCCGTCAAGGGCGGCGTACCGCTCAGTGCTCCTGCCTCGGCCGCCTCCCGCGGCTGGTCGCGCGTGGGTACCCGGTTGCCGTGTCCGGACCGCCAGGTCCGTGTCTCTTTTCTACGACGGATCGGCGGCCTTGTGAAGACCTCAGGGTAATCAATTCGTGATCTTTATCGATCGTGGTGTTCACATGTCCCGCGCTGGGGCGGCGAACGCGAGCACCGGCCATCCCCGCTGGCGGGCGACCCGGCGCAGCTCGCGATCGGGGTTCACGGCGTGCGGATGGCCGACCGTCTCCAGCATCGGCAGGTCGGTCGCCGAGTCGCTGTAAGCGAAGCAGTCGGCCAGGTCGTACTGCCGCTCGGCGGCCAGCTCCCGGATCCGGTGCGCCTTGGCCTCACCGTAGGCGTAGAACTCCATCTCGCCGGTGTAACAGCCGCCGGCCAGCCGCATCCTGGTGGCGATGATCTCCGAGGCTCCGAGCATCGCGCCGATCGGGCCGACCATTTCCTGGCCCGCGGTGGACACGATGATCACGTCGCGGCCGGCCGCGCGGTGTGTCTCGAGCAGCCCGCGCGCCTCGGCGTAGACGATCGGCAGGATCGTCTCTGCCAGGTGCGCGGTGACGATCTCGGTCACCCGCTCGGCGGGCCAGCCGCGGCACAGCCTGGTGACCTGCTCCCTGATCCGCTCCATCTGCTGCTGGTCCGCACCGCCGACCATGAACACCAGCTGGGCGAAGGCCCCGCGCACCGCCTGCACGCGGCTGATCAGGCCGTGCCGGTAAAACGACGGTACGAAGGCGAGGGTGCTTGACCGCGAGATGATCGTCTTATCGAGGTCGAAGAATGCTGCGGTGGCTGCCGCCCGGCCCCCGGGCACAGTATCCATGATCACCGAGCATAGGGGCCCCGCAAGGAAACCTCTCTTTGTTCACGCTGACCGACTGGTAACTTTTACCCGCTGCGCGTAGGATTTCCTGAGTTACGGAACTGCTCTGTCCCCCCGGAGCCGGGCCGTACGGCGACCCCCGCTCTCCCCCCCGGCGGGGGTCGCCTCCTTTTTCGCAGTCCTGGCTGGCAGGCGCACTCGCATTACCGGTCGCCTAGGATGGCGCTTTTTCCCGGTTATTGCGTGTTTCTGGGCATCAATCAGATGCCCATCGAGCACGAGTGGTCACTGTCAGGCATCGGCGAGTAGGCAGTCAAGCAGTGCGAGCGAGCCGGCCTTGGACAACGGTTCGTTGCCATTACCGCATTTCGGCGACTGAATGCAGGACGGACAGCCGGCCGCGCATTCACATCCGGTGATCGCCTGGGCGGTCGCCCGTAGCCACCGGCTGGCCGCGGCGAACCCGCGTTCGGCGAAACCAGCGCCTCCGTCGTGCCCGTCATAGACATAGATGGTCAGCCGGCCGGTCGCCGGGTGCAGGTCGGCGGATACTCCGCCCACGTCCCAGCGGTCGCAGGCGGCCACCAGCGGCAGCAGGCCGATGGCCGCGTGCTCGGCGGCGTGCGCCGCGCCGGGGAGGTCGACGCCTGCACCTGCCAGGCAGGCCCGCTGTTCAGGCGAGATCGTCCACCACACCGCCCTGGTGTGCAGGGTGCGCGGCGGCAGGTCGAGCGGTTCCTCGCCGAGCGGCTGCCCGGTTTCCGGCCTGCGCCGGACGAACGACGTCACCTGCCTGGTGACCTGGACGTCGCCGAAGTGGACGGCCGCCTGCCCCCAGCGGGCACTGCGGCGCTCAGCGCTCACCGCGATGGCGGTCAGCTCGCGCGCCGAGGTGATGTAGCCGGGGTCCTTGGCCCGGACCAGCGCGACGCACTCGGCCAGGTCCAGGCTGGTCACCAGGTAGAGATCGCCTTGATGGGAGTAGACGGCCCCGCGGTGCGCAAGCACGTGGGCCGACGGCTCATCCATGGTGCCGACCAGCCGCCCGGTGACCTCCTCGACGATGCGGACCCCGCGGCCGCCGGTTCCGCGCAGCCCGGGCAGCGGCGCCGCGGCCTTGCCGGTCAGGTGCCACTTCCCGGCGCGGTCGCGCACCGTTCCCTGATCGGCCAGCCGGGCAAGCACCGCGGCCGCCGCCGGCCCGAACAGTTCCAGATCCGCGCTGGCCAGCGGCAGCTCGGCGGCTGCCGCGCGCAGGTGCGGCGCCAGGATGTACGGGTTGGCAGGATCGAGCACCGTGGCCTCGACCGGCCGGTGCAGCAGTGCGTCAGGGTGATGGACCAGGTAGGTATCGAGCGGGTCGTCGCTGGCGATCAGGACGGCGACCGCCTCCCTGCCGTCGCGGCCTGCCCGCCCGGCCTGCTGCCAGAGCGCGGCGCGGGTGCCCGGCCAGCCGGCGATCAGGACCGCGTCAAGGCCGGTGATGTTCACGCCGAGCTCAAGCGCGGTCGTGGTGGCGAGCGCGGTGATCGCGCCGCTGCGCATCGCCGCTTCCAGGTCCCGGCGCTCGTCGGCCAGGTAGCCGGACCTATAGGCAGCCACCCGGTGCGCGATATCCGCGGCGCCGGCCTGCGCCAGCCGATGCCTGACGGCGGCGGCGGCGGCCTCTACCCCGCGCCGGGACCTGATGAAGGCAAGCGCCGGCACGCCATGCATGACCAGATCGGCGAGCAGCTCGGCAGCCTCAGCAACCGCGGTGCGCCGGAGCGGCGCGCCAGCCTCGCCGCGCAGCGCGGTCAGCGGCGGCTCCCACATGGCGAACGTCATCGCACCGCGCGGAGCGGCGTCGGTCGTGACCGGCACGGCAGGAACTCCGGTGAGCAGCTCGGCGGAGCGGGCGGGCTCGCTGATCGTGGCCGAGGCGAGGATGAAGACCAGTGCTGGCGCGCCAGGCTCGCGATGGTGCTCGGCGACCCGCCGCAGCCGCCGCAGCACCTGGGCAACATGGGAGCCGAACACGCCCCGGTAGCCGTGGCACTCGTCCACGATCACGTACCGCAGCCGGCGGAGGAACCCGTTCCAGCGCTGATGCTGCGGCAGCAGGCCGTAGTGCAGCATGTCGGGGGTCATCAGCAGGTAGTTGGCGAACTTACGGGCCCAGGCCCGGTGATCCGCCGGCGTATCGGAGTCGATCACGGCCGGCCTGACCCCGAGCCCGAACTTCGGCCCGAGCCCGAGGCCGAGCTCGGGCGCGAACTCGGCCGGGCTTGCCTGGACGGTTCCCGATCCCAGCTGGCGTACCAGCCGTAGCTGGTCAGCGGCCAGCGCCTTCGTGGGCGCCAGGTAGAGCACGGTGCTGCCGTCGCCGATCGAGGTCAGCGCGGGCGCCAGATAGCCAACGGACTTGCCCGATCCGGTACCGGTAGCCAGGATCACGCTCCGCCCGGCCCAGGCGTGATCTGCCGCCGCTGCCTGGTGCGCCCACAGGCGCGGGATCCCGGCATGCTCGAACGCGTCAGCGACGGCGGTGGGAACCCAGTCCGGCCAGGCCACGGCCACGCCGGGCCTGGCGGGCAGCCGCTCGGCGTGGGTCAGCCTGCCGGCTGCGGCGCCGCGGTCCAAGATCGCGAGCATGGCCGGCGCTGGCCCGCGCACGGCGGCGATCGCGGGCCCGGCTGCGGTGAGCGGCGGTGGATCAGCCATGGTGTCTGTAGTTTGTCATTGGCAGGCGGGGTGCTCCGAACCTTGATCTGGTATAGACATGACTTCGGTGCATGGTGAGTGCGAGCCGGAGCTGTCGCTCCCGGCGCGCCTGCCGGGACCTGCCCAGCCGACGGCTGGGATAATGGACGTATGGCGCTGGAGGAATCTGTGGACCTGAAGCTTGAGCACCACTCGCAGGACGGGATCGAGATCGTCGAGGTGGAAGGCGAGATCGATGTCTATACCGCGCCCAGGCTGCGCGAGCTCCTCATCGAGCTGGTCAACAATGGTCACTACCAGCTCGTGGTGAACATGGAAAAGGTCGAGTTCCTTGACTCCACCGGCCTCGGCGTGCTGGTCGGCGGGCTCAAGCGGGTGCGGGCGCACGACGGATCGCTCGACCTGGTCTGCACCCAGGAGCGGATACTCAAGATCTTCCGCATCACCGGTCTCACCAAGGTCTTCGGTATCCACGGCACGGTGGACGAGGCGATCGCCAACCGGAAGTCGGAGAAGTAGCCGCCCGGCTGCCGGCAAGCGATGGCAACAGTCGAGGTCACCTTCACGCCACTGCCCGCGCACGTGCGCACGGCGCGCCTGGTGGCGACCGCCGTGGCCAGGCGCAGCGGCGTCGCCGAGTCGCTGCTCGATGAGGTCAGGCTCGCGGTCGGCGAAGCCTGCTCGCGGGCGGTGGCGGCGCATCAGCTGCACTGCCCGGCCGAGCCGGTGCGGATCGCGCTGACCGAGCAGGCGGGCAGATTCGAGATCGAGGTTGTCAACACCGGCCAGGCGGCCGCGGCGACGCCGGCGCCCGCCGGTCAGGCGGAGGCGCAGACGGCTGGCCATGACACTGCCGACCGAGCGGCATGGGCCGATGGCGAAGGCGAGTTCGGCACGACCGGGCTCTCGCTGGCCGTGATCGCCGGCCTGGCCGACGACGTCAGGATCAGCCAGACCGCCGCGGGAACCAGCATCACGATGAGCTGGCCGTCTTCTGGGCCGGTCCAGAAAGGCTCGCCGGCCTGAACCGGACGTGCCCGCGGCCGGTCGGGCCCTTTGCCGGGGGCGGTTGCGACTTGCCAGGGCGGATAGCGGCGCGACTTCCCGCCCCGCCTTAGGATGGCCAGGCTCGGATGCGTAGACTCCCCGGCACTGACGTGGTGAGACTTGTGGTATTTCAGAATGATCGCGCTAAGTGCCCGCATGGCCACCGTGACACCTGCGCAGGCGCCGCGCCGTTCTACCCGGCTGGCGCCACGACGCGATTGCTTTTCCCTGTCAAGGAGGACAGATGACAAGGCTGAGTTCCGTTCTCGCGGATGGGGCGGCCACCGTGACGGGCTCCAACCTGACGTGGGTTGTCATTGTGGCCGTCATCGCGCTGCTCGCCCTGGCGGTGGCCGGCGTGCTGGTCAGGGAGGTGCTCGCGGCCAGCCAGGGCACGGCGAAGATGCAGGAGATCGCCAAGGCCGTGCAGGAGGGCGCCGCCGCTTACCTGCGCAGGCAGTTCAGGACGCTGGGCGTCTTCGTGGTGGTCATCTTCTTCGTGCTGCTGCTGCTGCCTGCGGACACCGCGTCGATCAGGTGGGGGAGGTCGGCCTTCTTCCTCGTCGGCGCCCTGTTCTCGGCCGTGACCGGATTCACGGGCATGTCGCTGGCGGTGCGAGGCAACGTGCGGGTCGCCGCGGCGGCGCGGGAGACCGGCGAGCGCTCCGCGATGCGGATCGCCTTCCGCACCGGCGGCGTGGCGGGCATGTTCACCGTCGGCCTCGGCCTGTTCGGGGCCGCGGTGGTGGTGATCATCTACCGGGCGAACGCGTCAAGCGTCCTTGAGGGCTTCGGTTTCGGCGCCGCCCTGCTCGCGATGTTCATGAGGGTCGGCGGCGGCATCTTCACCAAGGCCGCCGACGTCGGCGCCGACCTGGTCGGCAAGGTGGAGCAGGGCATCCCGGAGGACGACCCGAGGAACGCGGCCACGATCGCTGACAATGTCGGCGACAACGTCGGCGACTGCGCCGGCATGGCGGCCGACCTGTTCGAGTCTTACGCGGTCACGCTGGTGGCCGCCCTGATCCTCGGCAAGGCCGCGTTCGGCTCCTACGGCCTGGTCTTCCCGCTGATCGTGCCGATGATCGGCGTGATCACCGCGGTGGCCGGGATCTTCTTCGTGGCGCCGCGCAAGGGCGACCGGAGCGGCATGACCGCGATCAACCGCGGCTTCTTCCTGTCGGCCGTCTTCTCGCTCATCCTGGTCGTCGGAGCGGCCTTCTGGTATCTGCCGTCGTCGTTCAGCCAGCTCAAGGGCGTCACCGACCACGCGATCCTGTCCCATCACGGCGACCCGAGGCTGCTGGCGATCGGCGCGGTGCTGGTCGGCCTGATCCTGGCGAGCGCGATCCAGCTGCTCACCGGCTACTTCACAGAAACCAACCGCCGGCCGGTCAGGGACATCGCCGCCTCCTCCCTGACCGGCCCGGCCACCGTGATCCTGTCCGGCATCTCGACCGGCCTTGAGTCGGCCGTCTACTCCGCGCTGCTGATCGCGGGGGCCGTCTACGGCGCGTTCCTGCTCGGCACCGGCAACCCGACGATCGCGCTGTTCGCGGTGGCGCTGGCCGGCACCGGCCTGCTGACCACGGTCGGCGTGATCGTCTCGATGGACACCTTCGGCCCGGTCTCGGACAACGCCCAGGGCATCGCCGAGATGTCCGGCGAGATCGAGGGCGAGGCGGCCCAGGTGCTAACCCGGCTCGACGCGGTCGGCAACACGACCAAGGCGATCACCAAGGGCATCGCGATCGCGACCGCGGTGCTCGCCGCGACCGCCCTGTTCGGCGCGTTCCGCACCTCGGTCACCTCAGCGCTCGGCAGGGCGGCGGGCACCTTCACCCTGTCCATCGACAAGCCCAACGACCTGGTCGGCTTGATTGTCGGCGCCGCGGTGGTGTTCCTTTTCTCCGGCCTGGCGATCAGCGCGGTCGGCCGGGCGGCCGGCCGGGTGGTCTTCGAGGTCCGTGAGCAGTTCAGGATGCACCCGGGGATCATGGACTTCACCGAGAAGCCGGAGTACGGCCGGGTGGTGGACATCTGCACCAAGGACTCGCTCCGCGAGCTCGCCACGCCGGGACTGCTCGCCGTGCTGACCCCGATCGCGGTCGGCTTCGCGCTCGGCTACGCGCCGCTCGGCTCCTACCTGGCCGGGGCGATCGCCGCCGGCGTCCTGATGGCGGTCTTCCTGGCGAACTCCGGCGGCGCCTGGGACAACGCCAAGAAGCTGGTCGAGGACGGCCGCTATGGCGGCAAGGGCTCAGATGCGCACGCGGCGACGGTCATCGGCGACACGGTGGGCGACCCGTTCAAGGACACCGCTGGCCCGGCCATCAACCCGCTGATGAAGGTAATGAACCTGGTATCGCTGCTGATCGCGACCAGCGTGGTCAAGTACGCGGGCAACGTCGGCCTGCGGACCGGAGTGGCCATCGGGGCGGTGATCATCGTGGTCGGCTCGATCGTCATCGCCAAGCGGCGTTCAACCAGCATGGCCACGTCCGGCCCTGGGGATGACAGCGGGTCTGCCGATCAGGCCGGAGCGGGCCAGCCGGAGCCGACGACGACCGCCTGACCGGAACACGCCCGGCCGTCCTGCCAGACGATGGATGACATGACAGCGCAACGGCACCTGATCGTAATGCGGCACGCGAAGGCCGGTGAGCTGCCCGGCGGCCAGGACGCGAGCCGGGAGCTGCGCCCGCGTGGCCGCCGGGACGCCGCGGCCGCCGGTCGGTGGCTGGCGGCTGGCGGGCTGATTCCTGGCCTGGTGTTCTGCTCCACGGCGACGCGGGCCGTGCAGACCTGGCAATACGTCAGCGCCGAGCTCGGCGCCGAGCCCGAGGTGCGGTGTGATCCGCGGCTCTACCAGGCCGATGCCAGGGGAGTACTTGACGTCATCGCCGAGGGGCCGCCTGGTACTCGCACGCTCATGTACGTCGGGCATAACCCGGCGGCGGCCGATCTCACCGAGATCCTGACCGGCAGGCCGGCCGACATGCCGACCGCGGCGATCGCGATCATCGGCACCGACGTCGGCTGGCCCGGGCTTGCCGTGCGCGATGCCGACGGGGCTGGCGGCCTGGTGGCGTGCTGGACCCCGCGGGCCGGCTCATGACTCCCGGTGGCCGCGCGCAGCCCTCGTTACGTGGCTCATCGGCAGCTGCCTACTTCGGCTGGTGGATGCCGTAGGTTCGGTGTGATCGCTACAGCGCTCGGGAAGGAGCTGGATGCCGGCTGAGGTTCTCCGCCTTCGTGACGTGGCGGTCTGCCGCGATCGGCTCATGCTGGTGTCGAACGTCAACTGGACGGTGCGCGAGGGCGAGAGCTGGGCCGTGCTCGGCCCGAACGGCGCAGGAAAGACCACACTGCTGCAAGTCGCGGCCGGGCTCATCCTGCCCACCGAGGGCACGGCCGAGATCCTGGGCGAGCCGGTCGAGCACGCGGACCTGATCGAGCTGCGCAGCCGGGTGGGGGTCGCCAGCGCCGCCGTCGCCGATCTGGTACCGCGCGGCGAGAAGGTGATCGACCTGGTGATGACGGCCAGCTACGGCATCCTGGGCCGCGGCAGCGAGGAGTACGACTCGCTTGACCTTATCCGGGCGGTGGAGCTGCTTGACTCGCTCGGCTGCGCGCACCTGATCAGGCGGCGGTTCGGATCGCTCTCCGAGGGCGAGCGGAAGCGGGTGCAGATCGCCCGCTCCCTGATGGCCGACCCCGAGCTGCTGCTCCTCGACGAGCCGGCCGCCGGCCTGGACCTCGGCGGCAGGGAGCACCTGCTCAGCCGGATCGCGGCGCTCACCAGCGACCCGGCGGCACCGAACCTGGTGCTGGTCACGCACCACGTCGAGGAGGTACCGGCCGGCTTCACCCATGCGGTGCTGATGTGCCGGGGAACGATGCTCGCGGCCGGACCGGTGGGCGAGGTGTTCACCGACCTGAACCTGTCCCGGTGCTTCGGCGTGCCGCTGCAGGTGGAGCGCCGGGCGGCCCGCTGGATAGCCAGAGCGCTGCCGCTGCGCTGACCGCCGCACGGCGGGCGGCTGGCCTGACCGCCCCGCCAGCTGGCCGCTGGCCCACGATCGGGTGATGCTCGGCGCGGCCGGGTCAACGGCCGGAGGCCTGATCGGCGCCCGCGTCGGCCAGCGGCTCCCGGCGGCCGTCCTGCGCGGCCTCATCGTGCCGATCGGCCTGCCCGCCGCCGCCAAGCTGATCTTCTTCCCTGGCTGAGGGCGGAGCCAGGATCCCGGCCGCCACGGCGCCGCCGATGAGCTCTCTGGCGAACACGCCAAGAGCGGCCGAGCCGTCTTCGATCAGCGCCACCTTGCCGAGCACCTGGTCGGCGGTGATCCCGTGCTCGCGCCAGGTCCCGCCGCCCGCCGCGATGTTCTCCAGCATCGGCTGCAGCCGGTCAAGGGCCCGCGCGAACCTCGCCTCAGGTGTCCGCCGCTCGTTGAACTCATCCCACAGCCGGTGCGCCCGGCTGGCCTGGTCGGCAGGCAGCAGGCCGAAGATCCGGTCGGCCGCGATCCGCTCAGCCGCCTCCTGGCGGCGCTGCTGCTCGGCATCGGCGTACAGGAAAAGATCCCCGGCGTCGATTTCCACCAGATCGTGGATCAGCACCATCTGGACGACCAGGCCGATGTTGGCCTCAGGCGGCGCGTGCTCGGCCAGCGCCATGGCCATCGCCGCCAGGTGCCAGGAATGCTCGGCGGAGTTCTCCCGGCGTGCGAGCGGGCCCAGCGTGGTCTGCCGCAGCACTCCCTTGAGCTTGCCGATCTCGCACACGAAGCCAAGCTGCTTTTCCAGGCGTCCCATGGCTCCATTCGATCAGCCAGCCATCGGCGCCGGGTCCCGGCCCTGGCGTTGAGCGCCGGCTGGCCGGCTAGTGCGGGCCGAAGCCGAGCAGGTGCAGGCCGTACAGCAGGGCGGCGAACACCAGCAGGATGCCGATCCACCGCAGCGCCGATCCGGCTCGGCCCAGGCGGCGGTTCCGCGACCCCGGCCGCCCGGCGGCCGCGGCCCGGCGATGCCGCCAGCGCCTGCTGCCTGGCCGCTGCCCGGGTGCCCGGACGGGCCAGCGGAGCCTCCCGGCCTTCAGGTAGCCACGCCAGCGGGCCGGCTTGCCGCTGCCCGGCCCCGGCCGCTCGGCCGCGCGTTCGGCCGCGGATGGCTCCCGCACCGCGGCTTCGCCGCCGACCCCCTCGAGGATCTCGTGCAGCCCGCGGTCGATCTCATCCGGGCCTGGCGGCTTTCCATCCTGCGGTGGAGGCATGAGGAAATTATGAAGTACGTCAACCAGGTAAACGCTAACGATTTCGTCGCGGATAGCCGGCCGCCCGCTGCGCCGCGATCAGGTCCCGGTACCAGCCAAAGGATGCCTTGGGCGTCCTGGCCTGGCTGGCACGGTCGACATGGACCAGGCCGAAGCGCTGGTGGTAGCCCTCGCTCCACTCGAAGTTGTCCGCCAGCGTCCACTGGAAGTAGCCGCGCACGTCGACCCCTGCGCCGATGGCGTCATGCAGCGCCCGCAGGTGCGCGTCAAGGAAGTCGATCCTGAACCTGTCGTCGATCGTCCCGTCGGCGGCCGGCTCATCCGGGCACGAGCAGCCGTTCTCGGTGATGTAAACCGGCGGCAGCGCCTGGCCGTACCGCTCGCGCAGGCCGGTCAGCAGCTCGGTAAGGCCGGCCGGGACCACCGGCCAGCCGAACGCGGTCACGGGGTAGCCGGATATCGGCTCCAACGAGAAGGGAAGCGGCGAGTCCGGCAGCGCTGACAGCCTCACCGGCATGTAGTAGTTCACGCCGATGCCGTCGACCGGCGCCCGGATGATCTCCAGGTCACCAGGCTCGACGCAGGTCAGGCCACCGCTGCCGCCACCGCCACCGCCACCGCCGCCGGTCTCGAACGCCGACAGATCCGGGTACCTGCCGAGCAGCACCGGGTCGGTGAACATCCGGTTCTGCAGGACGTCATAGGCGCGCGCGGCCGCCACATCGGCCTCGCTGTCGCTGGCCGGCCAGGCGGGGGAGTAGCTGTTGGTGATGATCACCTGGCGCGCTCCCGCGGCCCGGAGCGCCGCGGTGGCCAGGCCGTGCCCGAGCAACTGGTAATGCGCGGTCGGCAGGGCGTCGAGCATCAGCGCCTTTCCCGGCGCGTGGATGCCGAGCGCGTAGCCGAACGCCGTGACCACATAGGGCTCGTTCAGGGTGATCCACAGCCCGATCCGGTCGGCCAGCCGGTTCGCCGCCAGCGCCGCGTAGTCGGCGAACCGGTGCGCGGTGTCCCTGGCCAGCCAGCCGCCGGCGTCTTCAAGCGGCTGCGGCAGGTCCCAGTGGTACAGCGTGGGCACAGGGGCGATGCCGCGGGCCAGCAGCCCGTCGGTGAGCCTGGAGTAGAAGTCGAGCCCGGCGGCGTTGGCCGGCCCCTTGCCGCCGGGCTGGACCCGCGGCCAGGCGATCGAGAACCGGTAGGCGGTAACCCCGAGGTCGGCAAGCAGCCCCAGGTCCTCCTCCCAGCGATGATAGTGATCGGTGGCTATCTCGCCGGTGTGGCCGTCCCTGATCACGCCCGGCAGTCGGCAGAAGGTGTCCCAGATCGACTCACCGCGGCCGTCCGCACCGGCGGCGCCCTCGATCTGGTACGCCGAGGTGGCAACGCCCCAGTGGAAGCCGGGCGGGAACTCGGGAACCGGGGAATCGGTCATCCGCCGATCGTAGCCACGGCCAGCGGCGCGCCGGCGAGCACGGCTGCTACCGGCCAGCCTGATCGTCTGCCAGCACCGCCCGATCCATGATCATCGACTCCCCGCGGAACAGCGGAGTGTCCCTGACCTGCCGCTCGATCGTGGCCGCCGACATCGTGTAGCCGATGAACAGCAGCAGCGACAGCGCTTCCATCCCGATCCACAGCCAGTGCGAGACCAGCAGCGTGCTCCAGTCGTTGAGGCCGTGCAGCACGGCAGGCAGCGCGATGCCGAACAGGATGAGCGGTATCCGGCGCCTGCGGTAGTTCACCCCCATGCCGATGAAGAAGGCCGAGATGCCGGCCCAGACCGCGTGCTGGAAGCCGTCGACGAACACCCGCAGCGCGAAGGTGAGGATCAGCTGGATGGTGTCACCGGCCTGGCCCTGGCTGCTCGTCATCAGGTCGGCCGTGGTGTAGAGCACCGATTCCCTGACACCGAACGCCAGCCCGGCGATCGTGCCGAGGAACATCCAGACCTTGACGTCCAGCGTGACCTTCCAGATCGAGCGCAGCATCAGGGCGGCGATCAGGATGGGCAGCGCCTTGGTGACCTCCTCGGCAACCCCCACGCCGTAGATCCACGGCAGCGGGTTGTGCATGTCGGCGGTGCGGTCGAGCGCCTTCTCCCACGGGATGGTCATCAGCGGCAGCAGCGCCACCACCGCGACCGCGACGATCACCGCCAGCAGGGCGACCAGCCTGGTGATGTGGCCTGGCTTGATCAGCACCCAGAACACGACCGCCCACAGCGGGGCGATCGCGAGGCTGTAGGCCCAGCCGGGCGCGCTGACGTTGGTGGTGGACGACAGCACCACCACGAAGATCGACGGCAGCAGGCCGTAGGCGATGGCCAGCAGCCTTGCCCCCTGCTTCCAGCCAGGGTCCTTCAGCCAGCTGCGTACCGGGAGCAGGATGTGGACGGCGGTCGCGAAGTCACCGCCAGGAGCTTCCTGTGCTGGCCGCTGGACCCCTGGCGGATCGTGCGGCGGGCTGGCATGAGCCGCTGAGCTGCTGCCTCGCCAGAGCCGGGAGCGCTGGATGGCGCTGGCCCGCCCCGGCGGGCCAGGGTGCGCGGCCTGTTCGTGTTCGGCCTCGCCTGGCTCGGCCGGCCGCGAGCTGGCTGGCACCGCCTCAGGCTGGGTTGGCGCCGTGGTCGCCGCCTGGCCGGTGATCTCGATCCGCAGTGCCGGACCGAGCGGTGATGCCAGGTGCACGTCGATCGGCACGGTGACCGGCACTGAGCCGACCCGCAGGCCGTCGACGAACGTGCGGCCCTTGCCGAGGTCATCCAGGATCCAGCCGTCCGCCTGCCAGCTGACCAGGGCATGCTCGCGGGACACGATCGGGTCGGGCACAACGATCGTGTTCACCGGGCTGCGCCCGATCCGTACCGTCTGGCCGGGAGCGAAGCTCTGCGTGCGGCCAGCGGCAGTGACTCTGAGCTCGTTCACTCGCCTGCCTTCCCGCGTGCCCGGCGCCTGCGGCGCTCACGAGCCTGCGGGGCCTACCCTACCGACCGGCCGCGCCGATCGGTCACTGTCAGTATCGGAGTGCTATTGCTCGGCGGCCCCCGCGGCGATGGCCGCGGAGACCTCGGCCTGCCTGGTGGCCAGCTCGGCAGCGTACCTCTGCGCGTCCACCTTGTCGGCCAGTTCCTCGTCGGCGCGCATCAGCGACTCAAGGTTGCTGTCGGCCGCGCCAAGTACCCCGAGATCGGCGTAGGCATGCCTGACCTTCTGACCCCACAGGCCGATGTCCCGCACGCACGGCACGATCCGGCTGAAAAGCAGTGACCTGAACGCCTGCTGCACCGGCGAGTGCTCGGTGAACTCCATGCACTCGGCCACGTCGAAGTCCAGCGTCTCCCAGACTTCCTGCGCCCGGAACCTGTTGTTCATCAGATAGCAGCCCTCGACGACGAACTCCTCGCGCTCGGCGCGCTCGGATTCGGATAGCTCGGAGTAGTAGTCGCGCAGCGCGAGCCTGCCGAACGCCACGTGCCTGGCCTCGTCCTGCATGACGTACGCGAGCACCTGGGTGACCAGCGGGTTGTTCGACAGATCGCGGTGCACGCCGAACGCGGCCAGCGCCAGTCCTTCGATCAGCACCTGCATGCCCAGGTAGGGGAAGTCCCAGCGGCCGTCGGTCAGTGCCTGGCTGAGCAGCTTGGCCAGGTCGTCGTTGATCGGGTAGTACAGTCCGATCTTGTCCTTGATGAACCTGGCGAACACCTCGACGTGCCTGGCCTCGTCCATCGTCTGGGTGGCCGAATAGAACTTGGAGTCCAGGTCGGGCACCGATTCCACGATCCTCGCCGCGACCGTCAGCGCGCCCTGCTCGCCGTGCAGGAACTGGCTGAACAGCCACGCGGACAGGTGCATCCCCAGTTCGTCGCGCTCAGCCTGGCTGAGCTTGTCCCACTGCCGTGACCCGTAGATCGGGCTGAGTTCCTCGGACTGCTCAAGCACGTTGCACGGATCGACAGGGATATCCCAGTCGATGCGCTTGGTCGCGTCCCACTGCTTGTCCTTGCCCCGCTGGTACAGGTCGAGCAGCCGGGTGCGGCCATCGTCGTATTCCCAGCTGAACCTGGTGCTGCCGGTCGCTGGCACATCCCAGGTGCTGGTCGAGACCGGGGTGACATAGTGATCGTGGGTACTCACGGCAGCTCCCAACCGGACGCGATAACCCGGATGCTACCCGCCGGTACACATCTGTTCCAGGTCGTCCCCGCCCGCAGGCGGTCAGTGATGCAGCGGGCCCTCATGGTCGAGGTGACCAGCCGGCTCGATCTGGAACGTGGAGTGCTCGACGTCGAAGTGCCCGCTCAGGCACTGCTGCAGCGCGTCGAGCATGACCGCGCTGCGGCCGTCGGCGAGCACGTCGGGTTCCACCACGACATGAACGGACAGCACGGGCAGCCCGGATGTGATCGTCCAGGCATGCAGGTCATGTACCTGGCGAACCCCGGCCAGGCCGGTCAGGTGCCGCCTGACCTCGCTCAGGTCGACGCCGCGCGGGCTGGCCTCAAGCAGCACGTCGATGGCATCGGCGAGCAGCCGCCAGGTCCTTGGCAGGATCAGGGCGCCGAGCAGCAGGGAGGCGATCGGGTCGGCGCGGGTGAACCCGGTCAGCAAGATCACCAGGCCGGTGACGATCACGGCGGCGGCACCCAGCGCGTCCGAGCCGACCTCAAGGAACGCGCCCTTGATATTCAGGCTCTCAGCCTGACCGCGGCGGAGCAGGGTGAGGCTGACGGCGTTGGCGGCGAGCGCGACCACGCCGAAGGCGATCAGCAACGGTGAGCGGACCTGCTCGGGTGCGGCCAGCTTCCTGATCGCCTCGACGACGATGAAGACTGCCATGCCGAACAAGAGCACGGCGTTCACCACGGCAGCCAGGATCTCTGCCCGCGCGTAGCCGAAGGTGCGCCGCGGCGTGGCCGGCCTGGTTGCGAAGACCACGGCGAGCAGGGAGAGGCCGACTCCGGCGGCATCGGCTGCCATGTGCGCGGCATCGGCGAACAGGACGAGGGAAGCGGTCAGCCAGGCGCCGATCGCCTCGCTGACCGCGACCGTGAGCGTGATGAGCAGCACCGCGAGCAGCGACCGCCGGTGCTGGCCGGTCGTGGTCAGCCCGTGCGCGTGGTCGTGCGCGTGCCTGCGCTGCCCGTCGCCGGGTCCCGCGCCCTGGCATGCGGCCGCTTCGCCGGCCCCCGGCGGGATGCAGGTGACCTTCTTGTCGTCGCTGACGGCGGCCTCCCGCGGATCTGGCGGATCGGATGGCGGAGCGGGCACGGCCGCGACGGCTGTCCCGCCGGGAGTCTTATACCCGTCCTGCGGCGGTTCTGCCTGATCGCGGCCGGCCGCGGTTGGCGCTGCGCGGCGCAGGCTCCGGCCTGCTCAGGACGCGGCAGGGTCGCTCGGCCCTGCGGCCAGTAGCTCGTAGGCCGGGTTGACCATGACCGCCTCAGCGCCGCGGATTCCGACCCGGCCGGTGAGCCTGACCTTCGCGCCAGGGTTCAGGCCCGGGATATGCGAGCGGCCGTAGAACATCGCGGTCAGCCTGCCCGAGGAGTCCACGATCTCGCACGCGAGCACGGTATTGCGCTCCACCGGCCTGATCTCCACCGCGTGCACCCTGCCCTCGACGGTCGCACGGCCGCGGTTGCGCAGCTGGCCGATCGGCGTCGCCCGCCGCGACGGCACCGGCCGGTTGTAGCCCGTGTTGTCCGGCGGGGTCAGCGCGGCCGTCACCGGATCCGCCGGCATCGTGGCCCCGGCGGCCTGCGCCGGAGTCGGATCGGCCGCGATGCTGTCCTGCGCTGCTGGCTGGCCCTGGCCGTCGACGCGATCCGCCGCGTGCTCGTGCTCGCGGGCCTTGGCCGCGAGCTTTTCCACCCGGCTGCGCACATCGAACGGGACGATCGTGGCTGCCGCGTGCGGGAGCTGGCTGACCACGCTGGCGATCTTGTCAGCCGTCCGGTCATGCAGCAGCCGGCCAAGCAGCGGCGCGTAGCTGCGCCTGGGCAGCACCGCGGTGACGCCCACGCCAGGCAGCAGCGCCTCGGCCTGGACCATCTCGGCCGCCGCCATCGCCAGCCGGCGATCCGGGCAGTCCACCAGGTCAAGCGCAATGCCGGTATTGGCTCGCAGCCAGTCCTGCCTGAGCCTGTCGGCCTGCGTGCTGTCCAGCACGAAATGCACGGCCCGCAGGCTGGTGGGCCGCAGGCTGCGCGCATATCGCAGGGCGGCCAGGGTGGCCAGGTCGAATTCGTCAACGAAGACGTAGACCGTGCGCCGCGGGTAGGTTGGCGCGGTCGGCACCCCGTCCCCGCCGATCCGCTCTAGCACCTCGGCCTCCAGCCGGTACTGCCGGTTCAGCCAGATCAGCGCCGGGACGCCGGCCGCGAAGACGGCCACCACCAGGTAGGCGCCCTCGGTGAACTTCACCACCACGAAGATCACCACGACGATCAGCGACATGACGCCGGCGGACAAGTTGATCACTAGCTTGTTCCGCCAGCCACGCTCCTTGTGCACGTGGTGGTACCTGGCCATGCCGAAGCCGGCCAGCGTGAACGCGGTGAACACCCCGAGCGCGTAGAACGGCACAAGGGCGTTGACGTTCGCGCCGGCGAGCGCCAGCAGCGCGCTGGACAGCACCGCAAGCAGGATGATGCCGTTGGAGAACACCAGCCGGTGCCCGCGCTTGGTCAGCCACCGTGGCAGGAAGGCGTCCTCGGCCACGAAGCTGGCCAGGAAGGGGAAGCCGTTGAAGCTGGTGTTGCCGCCGGTGTAGAGAATCATCGCGGTCGCGGCCTGGACAAGTACGTACATCACGTGGCCGAAGACGGACGTGCCGAAGACCAGCCTGGCCTCCTGGGAGATCACGGTCGGCACGCCAGAGGTGTACGGGGTCGCGTGTGTCACGTGGGCCAGCCAGGACACCCCGGCCACCAGCGAGCCAAGGATCATGCCCTCGATGACCAGCACCCGGCGCGCGTTGATTCCCTCGGGGCGCCGGAACGCGCTCACCGCGTTCGAGACCGCCTCGATGCCGGTCAGCGATGAGCCGCCGTTCGCGAAGGCGCGCAGCAGCACGAAGACCATGCCGAAGGTGATCAGGCTGCCGTGGTTCCTGGCGCCGGTGTAGACGTTGGCCCCGGCGGCCACGTGCCACTGCGGCAGCGAACCGAGCAGCTCGCGGCCCAGCCCGACGACGATCATCACGATGATGACGCTGGTGAAAAAGTAGGTCGGCACGACGAACGCCCGCCCGGCCTCGCGGATGCCCCGCAGATTGCCGTAGCACATCACGAGCACGACGCCGATGGAGACGACCGTGATCAGCGTCGGGTTGTTGAGCACAGGCACGGCCGAGGCGACTGCCGCGGTGCCGGCCGCGATCTGCACGGCGACGGTGACCACGTAGTCGACCAGCAGCGCCACCGCGGCGATCTGGGCCACCTTCGGCCCGAAGTTCTCCCTGGCCACGACGTAGGAGCCGCCTGCCCGGGTGTAGACAGTGACGACCTCGCGGTAGGAGAGCACCACCAGCGCCATCACGAAAAGCACCACGCCGGTCAGCGGCAGGATCAGCGCGAACGCGGTGATCCCGAGACCGCCTCTGAGCAGCTCGATCAGGATTTCTTCCGTGCCGTATGCGGAGGATGAGATGCCATCGGGCGCGAGCACCCCGAGGGCCAGGGGCTTGGACAGCCGCTCCTCGCTGAGCTGCTCGTTGACCAGCGGCGGGCCGAGCAGGCGGCGCTTGATGGCGTAGCCAACGCCCTCCGCCAGGATTTCCTGGCTGCCGAACCTGCCTGCCTGCCTGTGCAGCACCACGACTGCGTTCCTCCGCTCACCCGCGTGATCAGGACCTGGCCTTCATACCACCGATCGGCTCGCCCGCCGTTCACCAACCGGTGGCAGAGTGAGCTGCGGGCAGGCTTGCGGGTAGGAGAACCCGGGCGGCGGAGCAGAAAGGCTGCGTTGACATGACGACGACACCAGCGGCGCAGGTGCCCGAGGCGAGCAGCGGGCGCATCTTGCACCTGTCTGAGCTGCTCGGCCGGCCGATCACCGATAGGCGCGGCGAGTCCATCGGCCGCCTCGACGACGTGATCGTCAGGCTGCGGGGCGCGGAGCATCCGCTGGTCATCGGCCTGGTCGCCGCGGTCGGCGGCAGGCAGATCTTCGTGCCGCTCGAGCAGGTGAGCACGCTCGACGGCGAGGTGCTCAAGCTGACGAGCGCGCGGCTGGACCTGCGCCAGTTCGAGCGGCGCCATGGCGAGGTGCTGCTGCGTGCCGACGTGCTCGGGCACCGGCTGATCGACGTGCCGAGCGCGCACCTGATCAGGGCCGCGGACCTGGAGCTGCAGTACCGCGGTGACTGGGTGCTCGCCGCCGTGGACATCCACCGCAGGTCGCGCGGCCTGCTGCGGCTGCTCAGCTCCGGTCCGGCCAGGCCGCACGAGTTCGAGGACTGGGCCAATTTCGAGCCGCTGATCGGCCACGCGAGCAGCGCGCTGCTGCGCTGGCCGTTCGGGCGGATCCGGCGCCTGAAGCCGGCTCAGATCGCTGACCTGATTGAAGAGGCGTCCAAGGCCGAGGAATCCGAGATTCTCGGCCAGGTACACGCCGACCCAGAGCTTGAGGCCGACGTCTTCGAGGAACTGGATGAGGACCGGGCGAGCAGGCTGCTCGGCGCCAGGACCGACGCCCAGATCGCCGAGGTGCTGACCAGGATGCGGGCCGATGACGCGGCCGACGCGATCGCCGAGCTGCCGCAGCGGCGCAGGCAGCCGGTGATTGACCTGCTGCCGGCCGGCCAGCGGACCAAGGTGCTGACCCTGATGGGGTTCAACCCCACAAGCGCCGGCGGCCTGATGGGCGTTGACTTCCTTGCCGTTCCCGCTGACGTGCTTGTCACCGAGGCGCTGGCCGCGGCGAGCGGGGCACGCAGCCTCCAGCCAGAGGCGCTGACCAGCGTGCACGCGCTGGACGAGCAGGGGTGCCTGTGCGGCGTCGTCAGGCTGGTCACCTTGCTGCAGGCCGATATGGCGGCGCGGCTGAGCGAGGTCTACGACGACGATCCGGTCAGAATCGGCGCCGACACCGACGTCGTCGATGTCGCGGTGCTGATGAGCGACTACAACCTGATCACGATCCCGGTCGTGGACGAGAACTGCACCATGATCGGCCTGATCACGGTGGACGACGTGCTCGAGGCCACGCTGCCAGCTGACTGGCGGCGGCGGGAGGCAGCCGAGCCGCCGGACTCCAGGCACGGCAAGAAGTCATGACGGACGCGCCGCGGCGGGACGGCCTGGCCAGGCCGCGGAAATTGACAGCGATCCGCCGGATCGGGCATCCTCGATAGCGGTTGACAAGACACCTCGTTCGGTGAGGCGTCTTCACGGACACAGGCCACTGATCCCAACCGTCGAGAGACGCTCCGGATCAGGACACCTCTCCCCGGCCTAAGGGGTGAGGCCAAGTGGCTGCGCACGCGGACGATCGGGACGCGCTACGCCGTGGAGTGCCAAAGCTCTAACGAGAGAGGTGGCTGCCCATGATCACGGGTGCGCTCCTCCCGGCGGGTGTCGAAGTGCTGCGTCGGCGGTGCCTGGCGGGTCTGGCATCGGGCTGAGGGGAGGCGAGTCATGGAACACGATAGACCGGGCCGAATCGGCCCTGCTCGCCGTCCTGTCCGCCCGTTCCGGGCACGCGCACTCGCCGTAAAGCCGGCCGCCTGAGGATCGCCGCGCTACCAGGCTGATCCCAAGCCGATCGGGCCGCCGCACATATCTGGCTGCAGTGCCCGCGTGCCCCCGATCCCGCCGTCCCTGGCGGTGAAAGGGGCGTCTGCCTTGACCTCCACCACTTCGAGCCTGGTCACGCCGCGCCGCGGCGCTGTCATCGACTCCGCTGCCGATTCCGCGCACGGCGGGGACATCAGGGGTGCGCTCGGCACCATCTCGGTCGATGACACCGCCCCGCGCTCCGGCCTGTCCCGCAGGCTCAAGACGTTGCTCGCCATCGTCGGCCCGGGGCTGATCGTGATGGTCGGCGACAATGACGCCGGAGCGTTCTCTACCTATGGCCAGGCCGGGCAGGCGTACGGCACCCGGTTGCTCTGGACGTTCCTGCTGCTCATCCCGGTGATCTACGTGAATCAGGAGATGGTGCTGCGGCTCGGCGCGGTGACCGGGACGGGCTTCGCGAAGCTGATCCTCGAGCGCTTCGGCAGGTTCTGGGGCGCGTTCAGCGTCATCGACCTGTTCATACTGAACGCGCTGACGCTCGTGACGGAGTTCATCGGGATCACCCTGGCCGCAAGCTATCTCGGCCTGCCGAAGATCGTCGCGGTCGTCCTGGCCGGCCTGGTCATCGTGCTTGCCGCATCGACCGGGAGCTTCCGCAGGTTCGAGCGGATAGCGGTCGCCTTCTGCCTAGGCTCCCTGCTGCTGATCCCGCTCTACGTGCTGGCGCATCCGCCCGCCGCGCAGATGGCACGCGGATTCGCGATACCGTCGATCCCCGGCGGCTCGGGCAGCCTGGCGACCGTGATGCTGCTGATCATCGGGATTGTCGGCACGACCGTCGCGCCCTGGCAGCTGTTCTTCCAGCAGTCCTACATCATCGACAAGCGGATCACGCCGCGGTTCATGCGCTACGAGAAGGTCGACCTGTGGATCGGCATCGTGGTGGTAGTGATCGGCGGCGCCGCGCTGATGGGCGCCACCGCGGCCGCGTTCGCCGGAGGCCGGCACGCTCCGTTCACCGACGCCGGCGGCCTGGCCGCCGGGCTGGCCGGGTACGCGGGTCACGCCGCTGGTGCGGTGTTCGCGGTGGCCCTGCTCGACGCGTCCATGCTCGGCGCGTTCGCGGTCTCGCTGTCCACCGCCTACGCGGTCGGCGACATGCTCGGCCTGAAGCACTCCCTGCACCGGGGCGTGCGCCAGGCCAAGGGCTTCTACGCGATGTATGCCGCGCTGATCGCCGTGGCAGCCACCATCGTGCTGATCCCTGGCTCGCCGCTTGGCCTGCTCACCGAGGGCGTGCAAGTGCTGGCCGGCGTGCTGCTGCCGAGCGCGACGGTCTTCCTGCTACTGCTCTGCAATGACCGCGAGGTTCTCGGGCCGTGGGTAAACCGCCGCGGCACCAACGTCTTCGCCTCGATTGTGGTCGGCATCCTGGTCATGCTCTCGGTGATCCTGACGATCTCGGTGCTCTTCGGCCGGATCTCGCCCGGCCAGATCGTCGCGATCATGGGCAGTTGCGCCGCCGCCGCGGTGCTGACCGGCGTCGCGCTTGGCGTCCGCTCCTGGTTCGGGCGGCGGAGCGGGCGCGACGACAGCGCCCCAGGCCGCGTCGCAGCGGCCCGCCGCGGTTCGGCGCGCGCGGCCGGCGGTACCGCGAAGGAGCACTGGCGGATGCCGCAGCTGGCCATGCTCGCCCCGGTGCAGATGTCCGCCGCCCGGCGGATCGGCATGTCCGCGATGTGGGTCTACCTCGGCGTGGCCATCGTCCTGGTGATCGTCCGGGTGGTCGAGATCGCCATCGGCCACTAACCGCCGGGCGGGCCGTGCGGCGGCCTGCTCATGGCCGGACGGCACCGGTCACCAGCCAGCGTGAGCCGCGGGCGCGGGCGGTGAGCGTGACGAACCTGGCTGCCAGCCAGGCCGAGATCGCCAGCCACAGGCCGGTCAGCCCCGCCCCCGTGATCACCACCAGGGCCGCGGCCAGCCCGAACACGGCCGTTGCGATCAGCCCGGCGACCGCCAGGTAGTCCTGATCCCCGGCGCCGATCAGCACGCCGTCGAGCACGAAGACAACCCCGGCTACGGGCTGCTGCGCAGCCACGATCAGCAGTACGAGCAGCAGCAGATGCCGGACTCCTGGAGCCGCGGCGAACGCCGATGGCAGCCATGGCCTGGCGGCAAGCAGCGCAGCCCCGAAGGCGGCTCCGCACCAGGCCCCCCAGCCGATCATGCGCCTGGTCGCCCGCCTGGCCCCGGCCGCATCGCCCGCGCCCAGGTACTTGCCGGTGATCGCCTGACCGGCGATCGCGATCGCGTCAAGCGCGAACGCCAGCAGCGACCAGAGCCGGAAGGCGATCTGATGGGCGGCGATCGCGTTGTCGCCGTCCCGCGCCGCCATCGCGGTGGCCACGATCAGCACCGCCTGCAGCGCGAGCGTCCTGATCACCAGCGATGCGCCGGTCCTTGCGGCGGCCTTCAGCCCCGGCAGGTCGACACCGAGCGGCACCCCGTTCAACCTGGCACCGCGGAACACCATGGCGAGGTAGGCGGCCGCCGCGCCGTTCTGGGCGATCACCGTGCCCCAGGCTGAACCCGCGATGCCCCAGTGCAGGCCGAGCACGAACGTCGCGTTCAGCGCGACGTTGACCACGTTCGAGGCCACCGAGACCAGCAGCGGCGTCCTGGTGTTCTGCAGCCCGCGGAGTACGCCGGTGCCCGCGAGCACCGCGAGCATGGCAGGGGCGCCGAACAAGCTGATCCGCAGGTAGGTGACCGCGCCGTCGGCCACGGCCGGTGAGGCGCCGAACGCGGCGGTGATCTGCCTGGCCAGCGGCAGGCCGATGGCCAGGACCGCGGCGCCGATCCCGGCGGCCAGCCACAGGCCGTCGATGCCCTGGCGGATGGCGGCCTGGCGGTTGCCTGCCCCCAGCTGCCGCGCCACCGCGGCCGTGGTGCCGTAGGCCAGGAAGATCGAGACATTGACCAGCGCGGACATCGCCTGGGCCGCGACTCCGAGGCTGCCGAGCGGAGCCGTGCCAAGCCGGCCCACGATGGCCGCGTCGGCCAGCAGGAACAGCGGTTCGGCCACGAGCGCGCCGAACGCCGGTACCGCCAGGCCGAGGATCTCGGCGTCCTGCGCCCGCTGCGCCCGCCTGGCGGGCGATCGGCCCTCCCGGCGCTGCCGGGAAATCAGGCCACCACCCCGCTCTCCCGCAGGTCGGCGATCTGCTCGGCGCGCAGACCCAGTCCGCCAAGCACGTCATCGGTGTCCGCGCCCGGGCGGGCTGGCGGTGCCGGGCGCGCTGCCAGGCTGCGGCCGAAGCGCGGCGCGGGCCCGGGCTGGAGCACGCCGCCGATCTCGGCGAACACTCCGCGAGCCAGGTTGTGCGGATACTGAGCGACCTCGTCAGGCGAGAGCACAGGCGCGACGCAGGCGTCGGTGCCATCGAACACCGCGATCCATTCGTCCCTGGTCCGCCCGGCGAAGATCTCGGTAAACCGTTCCCGCAGCACCGGCCAGCCTGACACGTCGAGCTGCGCGGGCAGGTCGGCGCCGGCCAGCCCGAGCCCGGCGAGCAGCGCGGCGTAGAACTGCGGTTCGAGCGCCCCCACCGCGACGAACCGGCCGTCGGCGGTCTGGTAGGTGTCGTAGAACGGCGCGCCGCCGTCGAGCAGGTTGACCCCGCGCTCGTCCCGCCAGCTACCGCTGGCGCGCAGGCCGTGGATGAACGAGGTGAGCAGCGCCGAGCCGTCGACCATGGCGGCGTCCACGACCTGCCCGCGGCCCGAGCGCTGCCGTTCCACCAGCGCGGCGAGCACGCCGATCGCCAGCAGCATCCCGCCGCCGCCGAAGTCGCCGATCAGGTTGAGCGGCGGCACCGGGCGCTCGCCTGCCCGGCCGATCGGGTACAGCGCCCCGGAGACCGCGATGTAGTCAATGTCATGGCCGGCTGTGTGCGCGAGCGGGCCGTCCTGGCCCCAGCCGGTCATCCTGGCGAAGATCAGCGCGGGGTTGCGTTCCGCGCAGACATCGGGGCCGAACCCGAGACGCTCGGCTACGCCCGGCCGGAAGCCCTCTACCAGCACGTCCGCCGACTCGGCCAGCCGCAGCAGCAGGTCAACTCCCGCGGGTTCCTTCAGGTTGAGCCCGACCGACCGGCGGCCGCGGGCGAGTGGATCGACCGGTGCAGGGCCTCCGGGCCGGCAGCTAGCCGGCCGCTCCACCCGGAGCACGTCAGCCCCCAGGTCAGAAAGGATCATGCAGCCGAACGGCGCAGGCGCCAGGCTGGCCAGCTCGATCACCCGCACCCCGTCCAGCGGCCCCATCCGCCCTCCCTGGAATCTCCCGCGCCTGCCTTGCCTCTCGGCCCCTGCCTTGCCCGTCGCGCCTTGCCCGTCGCGCCTTGCCCGTCATCGCCGCGGTCACGACGTCCGTGATCTTATGACCGGCGTGGGTGCCGAGCGCCTCCTGTGCCGCAGAGCCCGCCGGGCGGCGAGCGCGGGAACGGCAGCCAGCAGGACGGACACGGGCTGAATCAGGTCAATCTACCTGCCGCAGGCACCCGGGCCGTGGCCGCGGCTCAACCCGCGCGCCGGCTGGCTACCCGCCGTCTGAAGGGCTGCCCGGGTCGGCTGGCCAGCCGGCGACCGTC
>WNFX01001320.1_pt1 | contig 30433 bp, 34 predicted proteins | sample 5400111 | NCBI WGS metagenome assembly WNFX01 (sample SAMN13153363, study PRJNA577476) | soil metagenome | isolation source: 40 cm soil or saprolite under grassland replicate 1 | place: USA:California | collected 2016-06-15 | reverse complement strand
AGGAGTATCAGCCGCTGAACAACTCAGTGCGCACTCGAAGCGGATACGTTCCCAAATCCTAACCCACCGCCGAAACCACACGTATGTAATCTCACCTGCTACTCAAACTCACTCCTTGACACCATTCATAGGAGTTAGGTAAATATGTGGCAAAGACGTGCATTGCAGGTCGAACTTGGCGAGACCGATGCCCTCATACAAATATCGCTCGACACCCTGAAGCGTTTTTCATCGGCGCGGTCCGCAGGAGCATCACAGACTGTCTCGTTCGTTTCGAGCGAATCATTAGACGATGGCATCCGGCATTTGCTGCCGCCAGGCGTTGATTGGAGTGATACGAGTAGAACCCGTAACGTGAGTATCGCGAGCTTGGTGCTGACCGGGCTGGATGCTGACAATGCGGGCAACCCGCGCGCACCGTTGGGCCGTCAGCTTTGCGGGCACCGATTCGACTCGCGCGGTGTTCGGCAAGTTGCTCTTCGGCGGAATCAAGGGAAGCTCGACTCTGGGTGAGTTAGTTCAGCAATACGAAGGTCTATACGGACGCCGGGGTCCGGGTCTAATTGCGAGTGCGGTAGGCAAACCCGTTGCGACCGCATCCCACGAAACCGTCAATACTTGGGCCGCTACGGCCGAGCTCATCACACCGCTAGCGGCAAACGTCCGCGCCACGAACGGCGCGATCACTGTGACGGCGTCGCTTAACGGCGCCTCGCTAACGGCCTTTACTTCGCCATCCTTTAATGCCGCGGCAACGAGCAATCTGCAAAGTGAGCTCGCATCGCGCCTCGGTGCCCTGCTTGCAGGCCGAATCCCCAGCATCTGCCCCGATATTTCCATTGTGGGTGCACTCGCCACCAACGAAAGCGCACCGGAACCACTCCCGGTCTATGTCAGGGTGCGTGTAGTGGGTGCCCCCTCGGCGACCGCCCTCGCAGTATTCGTGGCTCACAACAATAGCGCGACGCTGCCGCTAGCGAACACGGATCTCACCGCGGGCGCGGATTGCGCCTATCTGGCACGGGAATCCGTATTCCAAAAGACGCTAGAGTTCTGCTTTCGAACCGATCGATTTCCAAAACACTGGCGCACCGAGATCATTTCGCACCTTACGACCAACGGCAGTGTCAACGTCGAGACCACGCTCGACATCGAAAGCGCAGCGATGTCGCTCGAGCAGTTCAACTCGAACTCGGCGCGTCAGGAAGATCGCGCGGATCTGTTGATCGTGGTTCGCTCGAGAGTTGCCGATGTACGCAATCCCGACGGCACGCCAGCGACATCAGAGCTGCGGGCGCAGGTCTCCGCGGATGCCACGTTCAACTACACTATTGACCTGTACTTCTCGAACGTCGGCACGCCCTCGATGAACCCTGATCCGCAGCTCGACGGTTGGTTCCAGCAATGGCGCGGTCAAGTGAGTCGTCGCTTGTCGGTACCCTTCGTCGCGGTTGCGAACGCGATGCTTCTCGAACGCGCGCTCAACGGGGTGGAAAAAGTGATGCTCTCTCGCCAAACACTTGTCTTTTACTAACTACCGGAGAAACCCCATGATCAAGTCCTCACCGAAAAACCCCATGATCAAGTCCTCACTGAATCCCCACCAATTCGTCAACGTTGCGTCGATCGAGCAGCTCGCGCGCAGCATTCTCGCTGACGCTAGCTTTGTCTGGCAGACCGAGATGTGGCTCGATCCCATTGAAAAAGCCAAGCTCGCGGGACAGAAGCTCTCGCGCGCAGAGGAGCGTGTCGTGGCTCGCGAGCTGCTGAAAGCGTCGTCGCGCGTCGATGATATGCTCGCTTCCACCATCGACCTCTATCAGCTCTACGACGACGCGGGCGCTGCTAGCGCGGACTACGACACGGCGAAAAAGATGCTGCTCGACTGCGCGCCTCTGCCCCTTGACGAGGTGTGGCGCGAAGCACAAGCCCATCTGCCGGTGTTCCTCGGCGAACGCGGATTCTCCAAGGATCTCTACGAAAGCTGATCAGCGCTGCGCGGGAGCTCGGGGTGTCGTTCGACGGCGCCGAGCTCGCCGCCGACAAGGAAGGCATCGCGATGCTTGGCGAGTATCCGCACCGATTGCTGCGCAACCCCACACAAGTCTTCCCGCGTGTAGACGGCAATACGTTCGTGCGCGAAGGCCTGCTACAGAGCTACAACTTCATCGGGAGCGAGAGCGAAATCTGCACCACCGATTCCTACCAGGCTTTGCTGGCGATTGCGAAGTACGGCAGCGAGCAATACCGTGCGCGCGCACGGCAAGCAATGACTTCCGGCCTGAAGCCCGCTAAGACGGGGGTGGCTTGGTTCGTCGTGGTGCTGGTCATCGTGATCATCGCGATCGTAGCCGCGACCGTGATCGGCATCCTGTGCGCAACTAAGAACCTCAGCAGCCAGGTATGCGATATTTCGCTCAAGGTGCTGGGAGCGATCATCACGATCGGCATCTGTTATCTCGCCAGCTCCGACAACAGCTTCAGCTGCGGATTGAGTTCGGGAGGCAGTGATGCCTAGGGCGTTCGCTTGAAAATTGCCGCCCTGGGCGTTCCGATTCGCCCAGCCTGGCTCCTTGCTGAAAGCGTGGTGTTCGAATGGCCTTCGTCGTGGATGCGGCGCGCAGGTGGCGACTTGAAATGAAGGAATTGCGCCAGGGAGCCTTTGATGGGAGTGTCGTCGAGCCGCAGACCGTAGGAAAAGGCAAGCTGCCACCGGATGGGTGACACGTCCGCTCATGATAAGGAGTGGCGCGTGCGGCCGAAATTTCAAAAAAGTTCGGAACTTTGCTTTCCACTTCCTTTAGAGGGATTTGTATGAAAACTTATTCTTGGTCAAATCGAAATCGCGTCCTATCACATCTGCGCGCAAGTTTTTGTGCGCTCACAATCCTCGGCGCATTATTAACATTGCCGAGCGCTGAAGCTAGCGGATCCCCACCCGGAACCATAACCGGAGGCTTTAGTCCATGCTTCAATTTCGCTGGTCCTCCTCGCCAAGTTGGTGAAGACACGATTATCACGTTTAACGTCACTGCAGACGTTACTGGCGACTTCAACGGAACTCTCGCAGGCACTGAGCTGGATGTAATTCATCGCGACGGTTCCATAACATTGCATGGCACCGCGCTCTTTACCGGCTCATTTGGCGATAGGTCCGGCACGTTCGCCTTCACCTATACAGGAATAGGCAACGCTAACACCGGGCACGAAACCTTGAACTTCGTGGGCCGACGAGGGACTGACGGCCTCGCTGGTATACATACGCAGGGAACGGCTGTGGGTGACTTGGTTCCGGGCACCCCGGACTGTCCCATTGCGGGAGCAGGCACTTATACCGGACACATTGTCTTTGCCCCCAGGTAAACCGAGTAAAGACACAGTTCGCAATCAGCCGTCACGCTTCATCGCGTGGCGGCTTTGCGTTTGAGAAGACGACGCCCTGAAATCAGAGCTTATATCTATTCCGCGCTTTCAACTGGCTCTTCACCGATCTCTTCTTCAATTTCACGGCGCCAGTCGTGCGAAAGCCAGGAGCGTAGCACGCCATAGAGCAGAACCGGCGAATGGCAGACGCGCGTGATCCCGAAGTTTTGGCGCAATTGAATCGGTAGAGGCTAGCAATCCCACCGTATAGGTTTTATGGGCTTCACAGAACGGGGCGATCCACCGCGCTTAAAGTTTTCTCAGCAGCGCTTGGAATCGTGGCTCCTCACGTATGGAATCCAACTCCGAATCGTTTTCCAGCCAGTCCCGATGAGCAAATCCATTCTGGATCGCCCTGTCCAAGTGATCCAAGGCCTCTTCGCTGGAACCTGCTAGAGCGTGGACGCATGCCACGTTATACAACACGGCCGCGTCTTCTGGATCAATCGCCAACGCTCGTCGCGCTCGTTCCAACGCTTGCTTAGGCTGGCCCAGTCGCATCAAAGCCCCCGGACTAAGATACCATGCTCGAGCATCATCCGGGTTAAGTTCTAGATGCGCGTCAGCCACCTTTAGCCCCTGGCGTGTGGCATCCAATGCTTCTTCGCGACGCCCGAGCTTCACGAGAGCTTGAGCCGACAAACAAGTGGCCTGATAGTCCTCGGGCCGCACCCGCCAGGCATCGCGAAAATGTGATACTGCTTCGTTAAACTTGCCTTCGGTGAGGCAGGCCCGGCCGTAGAAATAGTGGGCCTCATACAACATGGGATTTAGCCGAAGAGCACCCTCGAATTCCTCGCGCGCTTGCTGGCAACTCCGACGCAAAGTGAGGGCAAGGGCACGCGACGTATGCGCCTCGGCACTTTCAGGATCGAGCTCCAATGCCTTCCTACTCGATGTATCCGCACCTTCGAGATTTGCGTTGCTCCCGTCCCATTACATGTAAACAAAAGAGCAGCAATCGGCAATTCCCGCATACGCACGAGCAAAGTTTGGGTCGATCTCGATAGCTCGATCGAACATGCGACGTGCATACTGCAAAGCGGAGCGCCGCATCTGATGCTGGACTTGGCGGCCGCGAAGATAATACTCGTAGGCCTGCATGTTTTCGGTGGGCGTTTTCTCAATCGCGCGCTTCTCGTCCTCACCTAAAACCACCCGCAATGCGGGCACGACGTTTTCCGCGATCTCATCTTGGATCTCGAAGACATCGTCGAGCTGCCGATCGTACCGCTCCGACCACAAGTGATAGCCGTCGGCAACGTTGACGAGCTGCGCGGTCACACGCAGTCTGCTCCCCGCTTTGCGCACGCTGCCTTCGAGAACTGTGTACCTTCAGCTTGCAGCCGACTTCACCGATGTCTTCGCTCTTTCCCTTGAAGGCAAACGAGGATGTTCGAGATGCCACTCGATTGCACCGGTTCCTCGGGACTTTGAAAGAAGACCAAAGCCATGCCATCGCCGGAAGGAATGCAAATCAGCTCACCGTTCGCATCGCTTCTCTTAAACTGCGCTGTTTGCCGCACGACGTGATTGAGTTGGTGTACGACCTCGCGCTGCTCGTTGACGAGCAGTTTGGAATAATCCACTACGTCCATGAACAAAACATGCGCAATCGCGAGATGCGCGTCCGATTTCATCTTAACAGCCATCTACGCCTAAATTCAGGTTCTGCGAAATAATCACAAGTCCAAGTCGATTGCCGATTCGGCGCGGGTGCATCATCGCGGGTTCGCGATTTCAGGCTCATGCTCGCTGGGTTCGGAAGGCTCTTCACCGATTTCTTCTTCGATTTCACGGCGCCAGTCGCGTGAGAGCCAGGGACGCAGAAATCCGTAGAGTAAATAAGCCAGGAACAAAACTGCCGGCATCCATTCATAATTCAGCACAGTGAAAATGAGAACAAGGATGATGATAAGAAAACGTGGAATCGATTTCTTCGTCTTCCAATTCACCGCCTTAAAGCTCGGATATTGAAACCGGCTGAACATCATGAAGGAAAGAAAAAGCAGTAACGGCGGCAGAACGAAGCGCCAATTGCCGAGGTGATGTTCACCTTCAGCGAGCCAAAGGAGAAATAACGTGATCGACGCGATCAGACCGGCTGCGGCCGGAATAGGAAAGCCAGTGAACGTGTTTGGGTGATTGGCTCCGTCGTGCTTCGCCGCCGCGGAATTAAAGCGGGCCAGGCGCAGTGCTCCGCAGGTCAGGTAAATAAACGCGATAATCCAGCACGCGCGAGGGAACTCCTGCAACACAACGCGGTAAACCATCAAGGCAGGAGCAAGCCCGAATGAAACAATATCTGCCAGCGAATCAAACTCGCGACCGAATGGACTCTCGTGTCCGCCCAAGCGTGCAAGGCGTCCATCTAAAAAATCAAAAACGAACGCGCCAAGAACACACCAGATGGCAGTGTGAAAAAGGTCACTGGCTGCGTCGGGATTGGACGCCTGTAGCAGCGCTCCCTCAAGAATTTTTAGCGTGGCGGTAAACCCGCAAAACAGATTTCCCGCCGTCATCAAATTGGGCAGGAGATAAATTTTAGATGGTTGCTCGTTCATCAGTCGGGCAGGCGCGCAATGACTGTGGATCCTCCGGAAACGTGATCGCCTGTTTTCACTAGGACTTCAGCTTTGAGCGGTAAATATAATTCCGTCCGCGACCCGAAGCGAATCATCCCGAAGCGTTCTCCCTTTTTCAATTCATCTCCAACGTTTGCCCAAGCCACAATGCGCCTGGCAATCGCGCCGGTCAGCTGCCTAACGACAATCGTTCCTCGCGAATTTTCGAGCGCCCATGTCATCGCTTCATTTTTCTCCGGACAATCTGGATCGCGAGCATCGAGGCAGAGACCTTCGTGATGCTGACGATAAACGATACGTCCAGCGATCGGCGCTCGATTCGTGTGAACATCGAGAATTGACAGGAAAATTCCTACGCGCCGCGTTTTTGCTTTTAGAACTTCCTTCTCATCCAGTTCAAGGATGTCGCTGACCTTGCCATCAGCCGGAGCAACAATCAGCTTCGGATCTGCCGGCACAGGACGATCCGGGTCGCGAAAAAAGGCAACCGTAAAAAGAAAAAGCGCTACAAAAATGAGCGTCAACCACGCCGAAACAAACCAGGTCGCCACTGCGGCCAAGGCCAAAATCAGAAGAATCCAGCGTGCTTCCAAGAGCGTTTGCGCGCGCATCAGAGATCCGCATTTTCCGGTTTAAAAATCGTGTGGTCAAGCAATGACAAATGTTCTGTCGTTACTCTAGACGACCATATGTAGCCGAATACAATATCTTGCGTTTTGCTCACCGGGGCTGCCCAATTCCTAGGGCCAATCGGTCAGGATTACCAACGAGATATTAGTTGTTTATCGGGACATTTTGGATATCATCTTACGAGGCTCTTTCCGGCCTTAATCTATGCTAAAAACTCAAGAAGAAATTCCCGTCGAAAAATCATCTGGGCGGGGATCGACTGGAATTGGCGCAGCACAAAAGTACGACGCCGCGCAAATCGACAAATTGGAGGGCCTCGAGGCGGTTCGAAAACGGCCTGGAATGTTCATCGGCGATCCTGATGAGCGCGGTCTGCACCATTTGGTTTTCGAGGTGCTGGACAATTCGATCGATGAACATCTCGCTGGGTTTTGTACAAAAATAGAAGTGACCGTCCATGTCGATGGATCGCTGTCGGTCCGCGACAATGGCCGTGGAATTCCCGTAGATATTCATCCCAAATGGAAAATGCCGGCGATCGAGCTGGTGCTCACAAATCTGCACGCCGGTGGAAAATTTGGACAAGGCGCCTACAAATATTCGGGCGGCCTGCACGGCGTAGGTGCGAAATGCACGAACGCGCTTTCGGAATGGTTCAAGGTGGAAGTATCGCGCGACGGCAAGGTCTATCACATGGCTTTCGCCAAGGGCAAGACGACGGACAAACTCAGTGTCATCGGCGAGGTCAAAAACAAAAAGACCACCGGCACACTGATTACGTTTCTTCCGGACCCGACGATTTTCACAATCACGACGGAGTTCAAATTCGAGCGTCTCGCAACGCGGTTGCGCGAACTGGCGTTTCTCAATCCCGGTCTAGAGATCACGCTCACGGATGAGCGTGCCGACCCGGCGAAGCAAGAGAGATTCTTCTACAAACATGGCATCGAAGAATTTGTAAAGCAGCTCGGCGAGAACAAACAGGTGCTGCATCCGAAGCCGGTCGTGATCTCCCGACAACGCGATGAAGTGTTCGTCGACGTCGTGTTGCAATACAACGACAGCTACAACGACCAGATTTTACCCTTTGCCAATTCGATCCCGAATTCGGATGGCGGCACGCATCTGACTGGCTTCCGAACAGCGCTCACCAAGGCCGTCAATCAGTACGCGAAATCAAATAACTTTCTCAAAGAGAAGGACCCTTCGATCTCCGGAGACGATGTGCGCGAAGGATTGATTTGTGTGCTCAGCGTCAAGTTGCCCAATCCGCGCTTCGAATCGCAGACCAAGGTGAAGCTCGTCAACACGGAGATCGATGGGATTGTGAACTCGGTCGTGTATGACGGGCTAATGACCTATTTCGACAAGAATCCGCCAGTGGCACGACGGATTTTCGACAAAGTTCTTACGGCCGCGCGGGCACGGGAAGCGGCTCGAAAAGCCAGGGAAACAATTCGCAAGGGCGCTCTCACCGGCGGCGGATTGCCAGGGAAATTGGCTGATTGCTCCGAGCGCGATCCGGAACTGACTGAGCTTTACATCGTCGAAGGCGATTCAGCGGGCGGCTCCGCCAAACAGGGACGCGACAGGCGTTATCAAGCCATTCTGCCAATTCGCGGAAAATTGATAAACGTGGAAAAAGCGCGCGAGGATCAGTTCCTAAAGAACAATGAGATCCAGTCGATGATTACGGCTATCGGCACTGGGATCGGCAAATCCAAAGAGGATGGCAACGGCAAAGATGAAGGGCGTTTCGATATCACCAAGCTGCGCTACGGCCGGATTATTATCATGACAGACGCGGACGTTGATGGATCGCACATTCGCACTCTGTTGCTTACTTTCTTCTTCCGGCAAATGACCGAGCTGGTGCGTGCGGGCAGGATTTACATTGCGCAACCACCCCTTTACCAAATCAAGCGGAAGAAACGCGAAGAATACGTCGATGACGATGCCCGGCTGAACAAAATACTCATTTCGCTCGGCGCAGAGGACGTTCGATTGAGAAATCTGGCCGATAACAAAGAAATTCCGGCGACACAACTGAAGGACATTCTCGAATCACTAGAGAAACTTGCGAAGTTAAGCGAAGCAGTGCGCCGTCATGGCGGTGATTTCGAAACTTATCTTGCTGAACGAAACGCGAAGTCGGGCAAGCTTCCAACGCATCTGGTCAAGGTGCGCCAGGGAAACGAGGAGACCGTGCATTATTTTCACGACGAGAAAGCGGTACGCAAATTTCATCAAGAGAATCTGGACCTGAATCTGTTCGACACCGAGCTTGGTCAGGAATTGCTTCCGCTGGGCGAAGCGTCAGTGCGGACAGACGGGAGTCGCAGACGCGGAAGACTAGTAGAGCTGCACGAATCGGCTGCGATCGAAAAAATTATAGCCGAATTAGGCCGCAAAGGTTTGAAGGTCGCACATTACGCGACCAGCGACCAGCCGATCTTTGAGTTGATCGAAGGCGAAGGTGAAAAGGCGGTTTTGCATCCGCTGTTTTCAATTCCCGAGATCCTGGAGAAGATTTTGGAGATCGGCCGCCGCGGAGTGCAGATCAAGCGTTTCAAAGGTCTCGGTGAAATGAATGCCAAGGAGTTGTTCGCGACCACGATGAATCCGGAGAAACGCAAACTCCTAAAAGTGGACCTGAACGACGATAACGCCGTCGATGCCGATAAGATGTTCACGATTCTGATGGGTGATGTCGTCGAGCCACGCCGGCAATTCATCGAAGACAACGCGCTGAATGTGCGCAATCTCGACGTGTAAATTCCAAGATGGGAGGCCTGTTTCACAAACTACGCCATCCGCGACGCTGTTACGTTGTCTGTACAATTCCGCGTTCCGGTAGCAATTTGTTGACGGATGGCTTGCGCGCCACGCGCCAGGCGGGCATGCCGAAACAGTTCTTCCTCCCAAAGTCCGAAGGCCGCTACGGTGCCGAGCTCGGGCTGGATCCAAATGCTGATTATCCGGGCTACGTGCGTGGCATCGTCGACACGAAGATAACCCGCAATGAGGCATTCGGCTTTAAGCTAATGAGCTGGTATCTGGACGATTTCCTTGCCCGACTGCGAGGTACTCATGCCTTTGGCGACGCAGCGACTGATGATCTCACTATGCTGCGAAATGCCTTCCCACGCCTTCGCTTTGTCCACATCGTCCGGCGCCACAAATTGCGGCAAGCATTGTCCACGGCTCGAGCTCTTCAGACCGGTCTTTGGAAAGTGCAGGAGGGAAAAACCGCGTTACGAGAACCGCAATTCGATGCGCAGTTGATCGAGCAGTCTCTAAGAGAAGCCGAGCGACAGGAAAATATCTGGTGCACATTTTTTCAGCGAATCGGTGTTGCTCCCTTCCATGTCGAGTACGAAGAACTATGCCGGGATTATGAGGGAACTCTCCGCGGTGTGCTGGATTTCTTGAAAATTTCGCTGCCGCGCGACGCTCCGATCGGTCCTCCCGTAACGATCAGACAGGCTGACGAAATTTCCCGAATTTGGGAAGAGCGCTTCCTAACCGAGCGTCCTTCCACCTACTTGCCAGCGCATGGATAAATCCAAACGTCATGCTTAACCCAAACGAGAAAGTTGAACCGATAAATGTCGCCGAGGAAGTATCGAGGTCTTTCCTCGATTACTCGATGTCGGTCATTATCTCACGCGCGTTGCCGGACGCGCGCGACGGACTCAAGCCATCGCAGCGCAGAATACTTTTTGCAATGCATGATCTCTCTCTCTTTCCGGGACGCCAACATCGCAAATGCGCGAAGATCTGCGGTGACACGAGCGGAAATTATCACCCGCACGGCGAAGCAGTAATTTATCCGACACTCGTCCACATGGCGCAGCCGTGGGCGATGCGCGAGACGTTGGTTGATGGCCAGGGTAACTTCGGCTCCGTCGAAGGCGATCCACCGGCAGCGATGCGTTACACCGAAGCGCGCATGACGCACCTCGGCGCCGCGCTCATGACCGACATGGATAAGGACACGGTCGATTTCGTCCCAAACTATGACGAGACCCGCACCGAGCCGACAGTTTTCCCATCTGCTTTTCCGAATTTGCTCGTTAACGGCGGGACCGGCATCGCCGTAGGAATGGCGACTAATATCCCACCGCACAATCTCAGCGAAGTGATTGATGGAATCTGCGCGCAAATCGACGATCCAGACATCGCGCTCGACGAGCTGATGACGCACGTGAAGGGGCCGGATTTTCCAACGGGCTGTGCGATCTGCGGGTTCTCAGGAATCAAACAATACCTGGACACCGGCCGCGGCAGTATGAAGGTGCGTGGCAAGGCTGGCATCGAGGAGCTCAAAGGCGGCAGGGAACAAATCGTCATCACCGAAATTCCATACAACGTTAATCGCGCCACGCTTGTCGAACGCATCGCGTCGCTGGTGAACGAAAAAGTGCTGGCAGAAATCAGCGCCGTTCGCGACGAGTCCGATGAAAATACGCGGGTCGTTATCGAGTTGAAGCGCGACGCCAATCCGAAGGTCGTCATCAACAATCTTTACAAGCACACCGCGATGGAAAGCTCCTTCGCGGTGATAATGCTCGCGATTGATCATGGCCGGCCGAAACTCCTTTCCCTTAAGGAAGGGAATGCCTGCTATATCGAGCACCGCCGCGAAGTTGTGCTGCGTCGTACCCGTTTCGAATTGCGTAAGGCGGAGGAGCGGGCCGAAACTCTCGAAGGTTACCTCATCGCGCTCGCCAATCTCGACGAATTCATTCGCATCATTCGGGGATCGGCCAATCGCGATGAAGCGCGGGTGAAACTGCTGGCGTTCGAGTTCACCAGGCGCCAGATCGAGCAGCTCGGTATTCTGATTCGTAGCGAGACTCGCCTAACAAATGGACGTTACGCCTTTAGCGAACAACAGGCTGACGAAATACTCAATCTTCGCCTGTATCAGCTCACCGGGCTCGAGCGCGAGAAGATCGACAAGGAATACAAGGATCTTCTCGAATCCATTAAGGATCTCCGCGATATTTTGGCAAAAGAGCAGCGCGTCTTCATGATCATAAAAAGAGAGCTTCGCGACATTGGCAATAAGTATGGATCGCCGCGCCTGACGCAGATTGTGCCCGCTGAGGCGGAGATCAACATGGAAGATCTTATCGCCAACGAGGGTTGCATCATCAGCATCACGCATGGCGGTTTTATCAAACGCACAGCTGTGAGCGCGTTTCGCGCCCAGCGGCGCGGCGGCAAAGGTGTGATCGGTATGCAAACGCGCGAAGGCGCCACGGAAACTGAGGAAGGCGATTTCGTTGAGCATCTTTTTACCGCGACGACTCATGATTACTTGATGTTCTTCACCGCGACGGGACGCGCGTACGTGGAAAAAGTTTACGAAATCCCTGAGATGGGCCGCGCAGCCAAGGGACGGTCGATCGCGAATATTCTCCAGCTAAAGCCCGATGAAAAAATCGCCGCGACGATCCGCGTCCAATCCAAAAAATCCGGCACAGGACCAAACGCTGTCGATCAAACGTGGGACGAGAATCTGCACATTGTTTTCGCCACTCAGTCGGGCGTCGTTAAAAAATCGAATCTTTCCGATTACCGTAACGTTCGCAAAGGCGGCATCATCGCCATCCAAATCGAGGAAGGCGACCGGTTAATCGATGCAAAACTAACCAATGGCAATAACGAGATCGTGCTCATCACCAAGGACGGAATGAGCTTGCGATTTCACGAAGAACAACTGCGTGATCAGGGGCGCAACACTGTCGGCGTTTGGGGAATTCGTCCCGAGAAGGGCGATCACGTCGTAGCCATTGCCATTGTCGATTCAAACGCGATGCTGCTGGTCGCCGGTGAAAATGGAATCGGCAAACGCACGTCGTTCGACGATTACCGGCGGCAATCGCGTGGCGGCAAGGGCATCATTACTATGAAAACCGGTGAGAAAACCGGCGACGTCGTTGGCGCACTCACCGTCCGCGAGACTGATGAGATCATGCTCATCACCAACAAAGGTCAGATGGTGCGCACGCGGGTTAAAGAAATTCGTGAAACCGGCCGAAACACCATGGGCGTGAAATTGATGGACCTGCGCAATGGCGAAAAGCTTCAAGCGATCGCGCCCGTAGTCAGCCAGGCGGAAGAAGAAGCGCAGACCGCAGGAGCGCCAGCAGAAGAATCATAGGCGCTGTAGCCACGGCCCTGTGGGCCGTCTTCATTAGTGTGAATGCAGCGCCGGGATCGACCGGCCACAGGCCGGTGGCTACAACATTTGTGAGATCGCGCTAGTAGCCACCACCCATCTGGTGCGTGGTTGTTGTCGTTGTTTGCGCGGCGGGCGGCGGAGGCGCGGTGACAGTCGTTTGACGCGTCGTGGTTGTGGTCGTCTCGGGCGTGCTTGAGCAAGAGGCTAGCACAATCGCGACGACTGAAATCACAGAACTAAGTATGATGGCTTTTTTCATAGCATGAATTGTTTCTTCAAGAGACGATTCGTCGCAAGTCGCGCTCCCAGATGTATTAGAGCGAAGAATTCTCCTTAAATCTCGACCTTCGGCCGCTGTTTCTTTAGCTCGCTGCGCTTGTGTTTTGATTCCAGAATTTTTCGTTTCAGCGCAACCGGCCGCCGTGATTTGCTTCGCCGCTCTTTTTCGCGCTTCGCGAGCTCGGCCATACGGCGTTCTCTTCGAGCGCTCTCAATTGCATCCAGTAATCGTTCCCGCGCCAGCTTGCGGTTCACCGCTTGCGAGCGTGAATCCTGGACCGTGACGCTAATTCCACTTGGCCGATGTCGCAGCGTTACAGCCGTTGCAACCTTGTTCACATTTTGGCCACCGGGGCCGCCGGATCGCGCAAATGTTTCCTCAAGGTCTCCATCACGAATGCCGAGGCGTTGCATTCGCTCGGCTAGCGCGCCTTTCGACATTATCCCCTCGCCCAATTACTCGGTCTTAACTTCCGGAAAGTTTTTGCGTCCGTACCGAAGAACGCGTGCCATCCAGATCAATTCATTTAAAAATTTGTCCACTCGCCGGACATAATCTTCATCCAACAATTTTCCCTGCTCATCGAAAAGTTCTTGCACCTTTCCAAAATTTACGTCCCAAAAAATTGTTACTAAGCCCAGCTCGCGCATCACTGGCAGTAGGCCCTCGATTACGCGCGCGCCGCCAAACGGTCCCGCCGAAACCCCGCAGATCCCGACCGCCTTGTGAATGTACTCCTCCAGATTCATATCGAGGGCGTGCTTTAAAAGACCGGGGTAACCATGATTGTATTCGGGCGTTACTATGATGAGTCCGTCGCAACGCTCGATGGTCGCCGAGAACTTTGGGTCCTTCATTTGCTCGCCTGCGTCATCGAGTTTCATTGGAAGCTCGCACACGTCGATTAGCTCCGTCTCGACATCCGCGCGTTTCTTCGTTTGCTCAAAAACAAAACGCGCAGCGTGTTCACTTCTCCGTCCCTGCCGGGCCGTTCCAAGAATCACTGGAATAAAAAGTGGCCGTTCCATTTTTCGCTAAAGCGTTTACCAGGTGAAGATGAATTGGAAAATTGGAATCGTGATTGGGTTTCCGCTGTAATGCTTTAACGCTTTCCGGCCTTGAGTCGAATTTGCCGATGGCCGGACTCGAACCGGCACGGGCCTTTTACGGCCCAACGGATTTTAAGTCCGTTTCTCTACCTCGTAATTGAACGGAATTTGACGAATAGTTGACAAATAGAGTATCTTTTCGCTATCCTTCGTCACCATGCGCAAGACTACAACTAAGCTGAGCAAAGTGAAGGTCAACGGGCGCGCTTACTGGTGCGTCACGTGGCCTAAGATAGGAAAAGGGCGCAACCGGCAATTCTCCAAGGACAAAACGGAAGCGGAAACCGTGCTGCAACAGAAGCTCATCCAACAAGAGAACTACGCGACCGCTGGACTCTCGTTCAACGACCGACAGCGCGCCGAGTACTTGGAATGCACGGAAAAGCTCGAACCCTTTGGCGCAACCATCCGGGACGCGGTCAACTTTTACCTGCCGCATCTGAGTGCGCTCAAACGTACCAAGACGGCGGCAGAACTTGTTGATGAACTCTTGAAGGTAAAGGAGGCGGACGGCGCGAGCGAACGTTACCTGAGCGATTTGCGTAGCCGCTTGACGCAATTCTCGGACAGTTTTGACGGCAAACCGGTGGCGGAGATCACTGTCCCGCAAATTGACGAATGGTTGCGGAGGCTTGCTGATAAAGAAACTGGGAAACGTCTCTCGCCTGTGACACGCAACAATTTTCGGCGTGTCCTGATCGTCGCATTCAATTTCGCAAAAGAGAATGGCTACTGCGTCGGTAATCCAGCAGAGCGAAGCGCCAAAGCAAAGGTGATCGAAACCGCAGTCGGTATTCTCACTATCGATCAAACCGCGCGGCTGTTGGAAAGCGCGCCAGCCGAGCTTGTGCCTTACGTCGCGATCGGTGCATTTGCCGGTCTGCGCCGCGCCGAGTTGGAACGATTGGACTGGAAGGAAGTCGATCTGCAATCGGGTTTGATCGAAGTGACCGCCAGCAAAGCAAAGAGCGCCCGCCGTCGGTTTGTGAAGATTCAGACTAACCTCGCGAAATGGTTGCAGCCTTACGCACAGCTATCCGGCAATGTGACGCCGCCGAATTATCGCGAGCTACTAGATGCTGCGCGCGAAAGAGCGGCAATCACTGACTGGCCGCAGAACGCTTTGCGGCATTCGTCCGCATCTTACCACTTTGCTAAGTTTAACAACGCCGCCGCGCTCGCGCTCGAACTCGGTCACACTAACTCAAACTTGGTGTTTCAACATTATCGGCAACTGGTTAAGCCAAAGCAGTCTGAACGTTACTGGAAGATCGTGCCTGCTGTAGCTGGCAAGAAACTCGTTCAGTTTGCCACTGCTTAAACTCACCGAACAACACAAGGGAAATGAAGCGGAGCAACAACGAGGCCCGGGGCGGGGATCACCGGAGATCATCGCGGCTTCGATCTAATTTCCGATGCGTTGGCATTCGGTCGTCTGTGGTACCGCGAACCCAACGCAATCGCTAACGCAATCGGCTACGCCAAGTTTTTCAGCCGCTCACATGATGCCGTGATTCGCGTTTACGATGAAGCGGGTAACGGGATCAAAACGCACGAGCACACGGGCGATTTCAAGGAACCCCGAGTTTTTTCCTCGCATCACGTCGGACTTCCCGCCAAAATGAATTTCTAATGACTCCGCTTTTGTCGGATTCTTCCCAGTCGAGCAAGCGGATTAGACAGAATAATTCCGTAAAATATTACGGAAAGATTCCATCCATATCTCGTTAGGCCATAGGAAACCCCTGCTTTTATAGAGAACGATGATTCGATGACACATCCTTCGAATAAAACCCCTCTTCAATCGTCTTGGTCCAATTTCAAAGAGGTTTCTAGCGTCGACGATTGGTTTAAGGTTTACCAAGTCGCCGCCAATCTTTTTGTCTTCCACGAACCTCGGCACTATGAGGAGACTCTGCCAAGTCTGCTAATCGGACGAGAAAAGGCTGTCCTGATTGATACTGGTTGTGGGATCGGTAACCTACCCAAGGCGGTGAACGCGGTGACGGACAAACCAGTTGTGGTTATCAATACTCACAGCCACACCGATCACATCGGAAGTAATGGCCAATTCGGTGATGTGGCCATGTTTGACCACCCATTGTCTCATCATATGGCAGGAAAAGGCGTGTCGCATGAGACCATGCAGAACGAAATCTTAGCTGAGAATCTGGTGATCAAACCTTGGCCCCAAGGGTTTAATCCTAACGCTTTTCTTCTTCCTCCGTTTAAGGTTAGTCGGTGGCTCAGGCCTGGCGACCGAATCGATCTCGGCGATCGGGACCTGTTTGTAATTCACACTCCCGGCGAGGCAGAAGATCACATTTGTCTTCTGGATAGCAGTGATCGAATACTTTTCTGCGGTGACATTTTATTGCATGGACCGGTTTGGACACACCTAGAAGGAGGAAATCTGAAAGACCTGCTGACGAGTTACAAAAAATTGATGGGTTATTTCGATGACTTTGATCATCTGATGCCTGGGCACACGAACCCTGGTTAGGAAAGGAACTCTTACCGACATCCATGGCTGCGGCCGAAAAGGTAAGTTCCGGTCAAGCTGAGTATCGGGAAATCACTGATCCGTGGAACAGACGATTACGACAATATTCCTTCGATCAGTTCGCGATATTGACTTCCGGATGAAAAAAGCTGTGCGATAGGATGCAGAGATTGAGGTCTAACCAGGCGATGCAGCGAACCGTTGAAGCTGGCAATGTGATCGAGAAACTGTCATCCCGCGGCTTGGGTCATTTTTATCATCGCAGCAACGTTCGTTCAACTAACGATACGAAATCAGCATCGTCAGTTGGCAAAGGATAGCCGTGGTCTTGTCGCCACCGATCGGCAGCGTCAACATAATCCTTGCCCTTTTCTGGATTGATATTAGGAGCGTGTCTGACGTACTTTAAAAACGGCAGCCAATCTTTTTCTGGCACGTATCCGGGCGATATTCCCTCAAATGGATGATCATATCCAGCCTCCTGGATTAGATCGCAAACCTCGGCAACTTCCTGATTAGATTCCAATCTGTGTCCCTCCGCACGCGATAGCGCGTGAAAGGACAGTAAGAGCGAATGGTGTTGTTTTAGGATCGCAGCGCTTCGCTCAAAACAGCCGTGGACAGCTTTAGCGCGTTCCTCCTTCTTTGTATCAGTTAGCGTGTCTAGCGTCCTTCGAACCTGCATATAAATTGGATAGGGAGAAACGAACCACCGAATGAGAAATACGCTCCCTCCAGCTAGTAACGGTACAATAACGAGGACACATGCGTTCATTCGATCCGAAATGTGGTCGTGAAACCACCGCGGATAAAACCACAGAAGAACCGCAACCGTGGCTCCAACAATGAGAGATACCCACCCACAAACTGCGCCTGTCCCTTTTGATGCCCATTTACATCTTTCTGAGAGGTAAGTGAGAAAGCTTCGCATCCTAAAAATGTAGTGTTCTGAATCTTGCGCCGATTTCGGTGTGACACAAGAAAAGCACGTTTACGAACTTCGTCCGCGCAGGGACAATCGCAGCGTCGATCTAATCAGTGACGTGCTGCCATTGGTCGCCTATGGTACGGTGAGCCAAACGCAATTAGCAGCGCAGTCGGATATGCGAAGTTTCGTAGCCGTTCGCGTAATGCCGTGATTCGTGTCCGTCGGAATTTGCAGGCGACCAACTTCCTGCGCCACCTATCTGCGCACTCTTTTGTGCTCCAGAACGCTGCCAAAATGAGGCACATCACCGTGGCGAACACAAGATTATCAGGAAGACCAAAGCGATCGGTCACGAGCAGCGTCGGTTTGTTTGCTAAGGCATGGATGCCTACGCACAACATCAGATTGTCGCTTCGTGCATAAAGAACAGCGAACGCGCTTCCGGCAACGAATATCGCTGGCAACTGAGAAAACGCCGCAATTGGTGACATGCCTCCGCTTAGCAGAATCGGCAAATGGATCAGAGCAAATACAGATTGCGAGATAGCGATTGCAATCGCCAACGTTTGCAGATTTGTCAGGCGCGTCGTTTCAAGTCGCCAGTAGGTTTGCCGAAGCAGGACACCTCTAAAGAGGATTTCCTCGTAAAGCGCATTTCCGAAGAGCTGCGCTAGTAAGGCGCCGATAACAGCCGTTACGCCGAGCCCTTGCTATTCTCCACCCCAGCTCACGGCGCCATCGGCCACGGCTTGCCATGCCCCTCGATCGCGTTCACTCCAATCCACACGCTGACTGTCAACACGACCGCAATGGGCAGATCGCTGCCACGCAAACCCAAATCCGACAGGCGCAGGCCACCGATAAGGCATAAAACGAGGCCCACGATCACGGCGAGAGAGATAAAATTCGCAACGAGAGTTGCTGTTACCAGACCGCGCGCTGGGGCGGCAAATACGTTGAGGATTCCGCTCGGAAATAAGACGAACGCTGCCAGGAGCGCGAACGCGATCTCAAGGGCCATCGCGAGAGCCACGATCCACAGTGAAAGCGTTGAATTAGATCCAGTCCGCGGGAACATGGGCGAGTCGCGTCGCTCCGCTATTACACCGAAACAGCCGGTCGCACATTAACAAACGTGTCGATCTCGCGCTCGCCGATGATCAATGGAGGCAGAAAACACCGAAGGGTCGTGTGCCCAAACCCCCGCAGCTGCGCCTGCGATAAGCGGGAACCCAATGGCTTTAGCGCGTTCTCATTCAGCAACACGAATCACCGATTCCAATTCTAGAAACGCGGTCAACTTTTCATCCGCACGCACAGCCAAACGCCTTCCATTGTCGCGATGTGCGTCAGCAATCCAGATCCGTTCGCCCGCACGAATCCACCGTTGACAGACAGCCCCAACTCCACTCGGATTTGCTGAGATTGTCGGCGATGATCTCCCAGTACTTCACGCGGGCGGATTCTGCCGCTTTTTTCCTCCACACACAGCAATGACAAAGTGATATGAAGGGACAATGACGCAGGCATGTTCAACTTTCCGCTTCCACCGGGAGAGGTCGAGGTCACATGCATAGGAGTCTTAGATGAAACGTCGGGTGATCGAGCGGGTGGTCATTGCGCTGTTGTTTGCCGCACTTTGCTTCGTGTTTGCGATGCGTGTGAGCCGTCCACCCGCAGCCGTTCCAGCGACTGCCCCACCGACTGCGTTTTCCGCAGAGCGGGCAATGAGGTATGTGCTTGCCATTGCGCAGCGGCCGCACCCGATTGGGAGTGCGGAGCATGATCGCGTGCGTGACTACTTAGTCGCGCAGCTCCGCATCTTGGGTCTCGAGCCGCAAGTCCAACATGCGACTGCCGTTGGCACACGCTATCAGGAAGCCGGAAGAGTTCAGAATGTTCTCGCGCGAATGGCCGGCAGCCAGAGCGGCGGACCAGCGGTTCTTCTTGTGGCCCACTACGACAGTGTCGAAGCCGGACCCGGCGCGGCGGACGATGGCGCTGCCACGGCCGCCATTCTCGAGACCGTCCGCGCGTTGCGCGCCGGAGCGCCCCTTGTGCACGACATAATCGTGCTTTTCACCGACGGTGAGGAACCGGGCATGCTCGGTGCAGCGGCCTTTGTACGCGAACATCCGTGGGCGAGAGACGTGGCAATGGCGCTCAACTTTGAGGCGCGAGGAACGAGTGGTCGCTCCTTAATGTTTGAGACTGGACCAGGAAACTTCGACGCCGCACGCGTTTTGCGTACAATCCCCAGCGTTACTGCGGGTTCCGTCTTTACCGCAATCTACCGCACGATGCCGAACGACACGGACCTGTCGGAGCTAGCGGTACTTGGCACGCCAGCTTTAAACTTCGCTTTCGGTGATGGTGCGGACCGTTATCACACGTCGCATGACGACTTGGCTCATCTTAACGCGGGAAGCTTGCAGCATCACGGCCAGCAAGCGCTAGCGCTAACGCGTGCTTTCGCCAACGGACCGCTGCCCCGCCCGCGAACTCGGGACGCAGTCTTCTTCGACTTACCCGCAGTTGGGCTCGTCGTTTACTCGAAAAAGTGGGCGATCCCGTTAGCCCTTGTCGCCGCAGCGCTCGCATTTGGTGTGATCATTCGGTCGCGCCGTGGAGCCACGCAATTTGGGCGTGACGTCGTCATGGGCGCTGCGACTACGCCCGGAGCAGTCGTTTTATCCGCCGCGGCTGCATATCTCGCAGGGCTGACCCTTTCACGTCTACATGTCATACTTCCCTAAGGTGGCGCTCCAGCATGGAGCCCGCTTTACTGGGCTGTGGTCACAATGCTGTCGCTAGCGATTTCGACAGCTTGCTATGTCGCCGTTCGCGGTCGAGGCAGCGTGCTTGGACTCCATGGTGGCGTTTTGATAATTTGGACTCTGATCTCATTAGCGGCTGCGGCGATGGCACCAGGTTCCAGCTATCTGTTCACGTGGCCGGCACTCCTCGTCGCGCTCGCGGAACTATTCGCGAACGGCCATGGCATGCAGATAGCAAATGGTATTGCCATGTGCGTAGCAGCGCTTGTGACGATTGCGCTACTTATTCCAATTGCATATTTGATCGGCGCCGTCTTTCTCGGAGTTACTGCGGCAGGCGGAATCGTAACAGCGGTAGTCATCGCACTGATCGTGTGGCTGCTTTTGCCCTTACTCGAGATGATATGCAATACCGCCGCGCGGTGGTCCACGCCGGTCATCTGCGCCGCAGCTGCCACCGTCCTTGCTGGCATCGGTACGGTAACCGTGCGCACTAATGATGCGCATCCTGTCTCCTCGATACTCCTATACGCTATCGATGCGGATACCTCGGACGCTTGGCTGGCGAGTCGAGCGTCCATAGCTCGCGCTGATGCATGGACTCGTGCCGTGCTCACTCCGTCTATGCAGGGACCAGAATGGATTGGACATTTATTCTATCGTCCGACCCCGATCATCGCCAAGCGCGTGCCGCGTCTTCCGCTGGCTTCGCCTGCTGTAGACATCTTGTCGGATTCGACGACAAACGATGGGGCGGCAACTCTCGCTGCGCGTGCGAGCGTCGGCGGGAACAACCGCGCTCGGGATGCGGGTGACCGATGCGCCGGTGATCGGCGCGGCAGTCGACGGTCGTTCAATCGACACGAACCGCTATCGGCTGCGTACGCCCGACTGGGCTCTACGGTACTGGGCACCATCAGACTCCGGCGCAATTCTGAGCCTCAGCGTGCCTGCTGCATCAACACCAAAACTCGAAATAGTGGCACGTTCCCAGGGGATTCCCACGCTGCCGGGTGTCACGATTGTCCCGCGCCCTGCGAACGTTGTTCCCGTCCAATCTGCCGATTTAACGCTCGTTCGCCGGTGCGTTTCAATTCCACCCAGCCAATGAAGAACACTGCGTTCGCGTTAAAAGATATAATGAGATTTTCGCAATTTCGGATTCCCGACAACCGTGCAAATGAGATCCACTAGCGATAATGATGTGGGCGGTAACACTCACGATTGCCGCGATTGCCCTTTTTGCGGTACGGCAGCGGCAACTTCGCCGCCTGTCACGTTTGAATCACCGTGCCAATGTCGTGACGCTCACGGCAAGGCCCGCTTGGCAGTAAAGAACGATCCGTCAACTCCGCCTACGGCTACGGGCGCAATTCAATATGTCAAGCCTAACGACATCTACAGTTGGCCCGGCCCGGACGCACCTTTGACTCAAAGTTCAGAACGTACCGGGATCGAAAACAAGTGATTTGCTCTCACGGGCCGCGTTGTTGCTCTGAAAGTTAAACGGACGGTGATCTTCACATTGCGCTTCAAGATGCCACCGGAGACAAGCCGGGAATTGTGGTCTGCGAAGTACCAGCAAAACCGCAGTGATGTGAGATTCGCAACACGGTCTTTAGCTGGACACTTACGCGATTCCCTTTTCACACTAGCTCTGCCAAGAAGCTGAACATCACCGATCCGCCAATCATCACTGTTATTGGCAAAGTGTTTTTCGATGTCGGTCATTCTCTCAAAAATCAAGCATCAAACCGTAGAAAGAATCCTCTGGGCTATGCTGCATGGGAAATTCAACCGTGATGAAAATAGAGTCTCAGTGACTCAGCCTAGCACCCCGGCAACCCACCTTATTCAATCAAGCGCACACACGGGCCAGCAGAGTGGCAATCGATGCATTTTTGAAAAAGACGGTGCTCAGCTTTGGATTCAGCACGACTTCGAGGCCAACAAGCAGTAGTAGGACTATCGTTCCCCACCCAAAGGGCTAATACTAGCGGTATGGTTTGCCGCGTACGGCTGGGGTCCTGTTTCCCTCTTTGATTGCGTCAGCCTCGCTCCGTTACTGTCCCCTAGCTGCGGGCCTGTCTCCCTCTTTGATTGCATCAGCTTCGCTCACATACTTGCCTTTCTTGGTCGTGCCGTAAAAACGAGAGCCTTCCTTGTGATAAACGTGTGTCTCGGTGTTGACCCACACCAACCCACGTCCGCCGCCTGGTGCCGGAGTCGCGGTGCCAGTGCCGCCGATGATAGGTGCTGCGGAAGGCGACGCGCTGACTGAAGTCTTAGGTTTAAACAAATCAGCGAGCCTGAATTTGGGTGAAGTGGTGAGAGTTGCAGCCGGAGTCGCTGTCGCCTCAGTCATTGCTTTTTTGCGAGCACCTCTCGCTTTGGGCGATGCTGTTGGCGACTCGGCCATTGCAGGCGAAGCAGCTGTCTCAGCCGGTGATGCTGTCGCTTCAGCCATTTTGTGTTGGCGATGTTTTTTTGCAGGTGAAGGCGATTCGGCGGGCAACTCGGCCGGTACGGCTGTTTGAGCTTGCACAACGCAAGTGCTGGCAAGACCGATTACTGAAACGAGCACAAGAAATTTAATAGTCATAAGGTCGAGTGTCCGCTGCCCGGTGGGATCCCTTTAACGTTTTCCAGCAAAATTTGAATCTTCATCGGACCATGCCGACGTCGCCAATTTATTTTTGCAATACGCCAGGCGCAGAACATAGAGAATGCCGTTCGCGCTGTAATGCAAGGCGGAATCGTCACCTTCCGCGCGGATGCCAGCGCAATACAAGCCATCAAGCCCTCAGACATCTACAGTTGGCCCGGGCCGGACGTACATTTGATGGGGCAATTAGAGCGCACCGGGATTGCCGTCCGGTCCTCGTCCCGTAGAAGATAGCCAGCCACGCGGACTTACTGCGACTGGTATCCTGTCGCCGGTGGCTAGCTCCTGTAGCCGGAACATCCAGCGAGCGCTGGGCAAATGGCGCGCTACGCTGGCCCTTAGAGCGGTCGCGACGGCTTTCGAAGACCTCAGATGCGTCGGCTCATCTGTAAATCATCGGAACACTAAATTTTATTCGTCGGTGAGTCGAATAAAGTTTAGTGTTCCCATCAGTTATTGGTGATCATATGTGATCTGATTTCCGGTGCGCTGCCCATTTGGTGGACTCGTTGGATCCGATCCGCGTCAATCCGTCGAGCAATTCTGCGAGGCGTGCTTCGTAAGAATCACACATGGGGACTCGCCATTTAGCCGGACCCATTCGGGATGTTGGATCCGCAGGTCGTTGTGAATCTGTTTCCGGAGCTCGGTGTAGGTATGAATTTGGTGAGACATGGCAATTGGCTGTGGTAAAAGATTCATGTGTGGCGCGGAACACTTTCTTCAAAACCTCGGCGGAATGGTCGACCAGCGATGCCGCCGTGAGCGAACGCCAACACCCAGTTGAGGGTACTCCGAAAGGCCGCACGCGCCTGCTCGCGGTGTGCTCGACGCCGGGCTAACTCAATCACTTTGTAGCGCTGGCGTTGCAACAATACGGCGAGCAGTCCGCTTTGCGTAAGGGTCCCAGCTGAGGTCATAACGTAGTGTTTTTTGTTTTTCATAAGCGCCTCCTTATTCGAGATTTGACAGTGCTCCCGACAGATTCCCATATCGGACCTTCGTCCTATACCTTTAGGGGGATATCAGACCTGCTTATGAGCATCGACCTTTACGAAGTCCGGCTTCGCAAAGAAGATCGCGGAGTCGATCTAATCTCCGATGCGCTGCCATTCGGTCGCCTGTGGTACTGCGGGCCAAACGCAATCAGCAACCAATCGGATACGCGAAGGGCCGCGGATTCTGGCGGCGCCCGGCCATTTGTAAATAAGCTCTGGTATCCGCAGAAATTGAATGTGTAACTGCGTGCCATGATCAAATATTTGATAGTTGATGGCATTCGCTCCGTGATCGGAGGCCACCTTTGCCAGCTTAATGCAAAGTTTAGGCAAATCTGCCGTGGCCGTGAGGTGCCCGGTACCCTGCCGAGCACGACAACAGCGTCTGATGGCTGCCGAAATTGCGACATATCAGGGCAGGCGTTGGAGTTGAACGACTGGGGCCTTCCCGTACAGGAAGACAAAGCCGATCTTGACCGTGCTTGTGCCAGACATGTCTTGCTATCACTGTCGGCACGAGTTATTTTTCGTCTCGTGTTTTCTGTTTAGTTTAGCCTCTGCTTGCGGTGCCTTTGTTTGGATTGCTGCGGATTCGCGTCACGAATGAGGCAAGCAAACGCGCTGTGCACGCTTTTGCGTGCCGCGACGAGCCGATGCCACTCGCGGTCGATTGTTCTCCCAATACGAAGCGCTGGAGCCTTTTGGTCCCGTGCCTGCGCTCGCGACAGACTCCGCTTAGCGTTTGCTGGCGATGCAAATTTACCCTTTCGAGTCTGCAGGACTGTCGGCGGGGGTGGCGATGCATGTTGCATATCGACCTCGGAGTTCGTCGTTTCCGCTAGAGCTGGTGCGACAAACGACGTCGCGACGAGCGAAGTGGCTAGAGTCCTCTCAGCCAGCTCGCCCGCCTGTTGAGGTACCTTGCCCTGCTGGCACAACGCCAAAACAAGCGTAACGAGAGCGACCGCGGCGTGTTCGACACGAGAACACAGGGACCGTACGAGATGCCAAACACTAGAAGCCTTCTCCAGTAGCCAGATTTGGAGTTGAGCGGCGGCAGTGCTCACAGTTAACAAGAGCATCGAAGGAGACCTAAACCCAGCTTTTGCACCGAGACGGGTGAAGATTTTAGCGAACTTGGAATCGCCCACAATCGCCGTTGCCCACCAATCGAGCATCCGACACTGATTCTCTTGGACTGACGACATCGAATGAGTCTTGGTGCCGCCGAGTAGATTCGCGATCACCTCGTAACCATGCCGCAGAGATGCGCGGAGACAACGCTCGGAAGGATTCCGGACATTTCCGCAAGCTTGAGCTCAGTCCAGCCTCGAAAATCCATAAGCCGATACAACAGCTGCGAAGAGAGCCGATTGTGAACAGTTCGCGAATTGCGCAGTTCGTCTGGCATTCGAACATAAAACGTCCAAAAACGCTGGCTGGTTGCAATTATTTTTGAAAAATTGGTCCACTGTAGAGAGCCTTCCTCTTGTGGAGCATTGGGGCAATGATTTATCTAGAAAACGACAACAGTTGAAACAACCGCGGGGCCGCGCGGGGCCTCGGGAAGGACCCCGCAGAAAAGGCCGCCGCGACACGGCGCACCGATGTCAGTTCGCGTAAAAGTTATCTAAGTGGGCGTAACCGGCGTTAGCCACTCTGCTGGATTCTCTTCCAAACTCAGAACGTACGCACCTGGGGCTAGTGGCCCAGGCAAATATTTGCTGACAAAAGAAGACGACCGCGCTTTGAGCATGGGTATCAGTATTTCAACAAGCTCAAGGAGGCTGCCCGCTATATCATTCTCCATCGCGAGATTCGTCGTTGGAATGCGGATATTGCTTCCATCCGAGACGATCGGCAGGTCATTTCCCCACATATCCCTTTTTTGTGCGTCCGGATCGCGGTGAGCGATTACCTTGTCACGATACTTTAAGACTTCGTTGTGAACCTCTCTGTACTTGATGGGGACGTCGTCCTCCGCCAATCTCACTTCCGGCCATTGCTTGAACGGTCTCGCATACAGCCCGGTCGCCGACACAGTCAGCCAAGTCCGCATCTGCGGTCCCTGTTGGCTCTGCGAAAGCATGAAGGCCAGCAACCGTTGCAGAACGGTAAAGGAATCGAGCGCATATTCGTCTCGCCAGAAAGCGAGTCTTTCAGTTCTTGAAGGCATCATGACCTCGACCATCTTCTGATCGAAAATGCCCCCCACATACTTGCCGGCATGGATCTCGCTTAACCGATCAATAAGCCAATTCCGCGCCTCGGCGGGATCGTCCGTCGATTTTTTTACCTCCTTGGTCTTGGCCTGCCCGGCCACATCGGTCTCGATTAAAATCACGGTGGTCTTGTGACGTTTTTTTTCCCGGAATTTTGTCTGTCGTGGTGGGTGAGGTAACGTTGAGGTTTTCGGAACGGTGACCGCGGCATTGCAGTTTGGGCACGGAGCTGTTATACCGATTTGGGAGCGTGTCGCGGAGAGGTGTTGACCACATCTTGGACATTCAAACCTGAGGTCCATAGGCAGAATTTCTAACTGCGTTCGGTGATGAGAAATTTGTTGTCGTTTTGGCAGGGTAAACAGCCGCCGGACGTTAGGCCAGCCTTATTGAGAGGTAGGCCGATCGCCTTCCGCAGATTGAGGGGAGGTGCTCGGTACCCCGCCGAGCACGACAACGGCGTTTGGTGAGTGATCATCCGCGTCACAGCTTTCTATTCATCTCGTTGAACGGGATAAGACGTTCGACGCTGCCAGTTGAGTCGAGAATCCGAATCTCGCCCGAGCGAAAACACGCGGCAAGTAGCGTAGTCAATCGCCTGCTCTCGACTCAGAAACACGGGCTGCACGCCCGGCGCCTCATAGACTTGCCAGCCGTTTCGGAATGGTCTGATTTCGATGGATCGTCACGGCAAAATTGCATCTTCCTCCGATCGAGCTTATCTGTTCACTTGAACATGAGCGAGCCAAATAACGGCCAGGCAGTGATAACAATGCAGGATAATCGGCCGCGCTACAGCGGCGAACGTCTGTTGCGCGAACGGCCAAAAATCTACCGCCAAGTAGTCCGCTTACTCGGTGAGGGATGGTCAGCAAACAAAATTTGCAAATGGTGTCACGTCACTAGAGAAACCGTCCGGGCCATCGAACGGCGTGAAGCTACGGAGATAAGCGCACGAAAAAAGACATCATCGGGATCCTCTCTAACGTTGCGGAGTTGGGCGCCAGTCGCATGGAAGAAACGATTGGCAAGGCCGGCTTGCGTGATGCAGCCATAGGGACCGGAGTTGCTGTGGACAAGATGCTTGCGCTGACGGGTCAAACACCAGCGGTGCAGATAGCGAACATTGTCATGCCAAGCGCGGAGGAACGCGCCAAGATCGACGCTTCACACCGCGCACTTGACGCTATAGCGCGGAGGCTGGCTGAATCCCAGCTTTCTCAAACGCGTTGCGCTCACTTGGCGAATACTTGGCGGTTAGACGGTCGTTTTGTGTGTTTCCATGCGTGACCGTTCGCAATCGCCCAAATTGCTTAGCCTAACGAATTTACCTAGTAAAATCGCGCTTTCGAGGATGCCGATGATGGGATTCGAACCCATACCCGGGATTACTCCGGAACGGATTTTAAGTCCGTTGCGTCTGCCATTTCGCCACATCGGCGCTGCGTTCGTTGGAGTCTAAGCATGTTATGTGACCGGCAAAATGAATTCAGCAGCAAGTCATTCTAACCCAGGCCATCCAAGAAAAACAAAAAAAGAAAGCCGAGAAATAGTGGGACGTGTGTCGGAGCATTGAGAAACGCGGCGCGTGAGATCATGAACGACAAACTTGGTGGGCTGTGTACGTTGCGCGCTGTAACGCTGATCACGGAAATCCAAATGAAATTTGCCAGAACCTCCATCGCCCTCGCCATAATCATCGCGTCTTGTAATCTGTTAGGACAAGCGGCACCCCAGGCCACGCAATCAGGAATTGAATCGGCCGATCGACTCTTTCAGCTTGGGAAATTTGCCGAGGCTGGCGAACTCTACGCGCGTATAGTCGCTCAAAACCCCAACGACTATTCAGCAAACCTCCAGTTAGGTCGGATCGCTTTGCTTTCTAACCAGCTTGAAGATGCGCAGAAATGGCTGGAAAAGGCTATAACCCTGCACCCGGGTGACGCCGATGCAAAGGTCATGCTGGCTGAGGTGTTTTATCGCCGCGACGATTTTCAAAAGGCGGCGGCTTCGCTGAGCGGCGTCGACGTAAGCAGCAACAAACTGATTATTTCGCAGTATCCGACACTGAACGTTGCGAAATTGGAGAGCTTCACGGGCCAGACGCCCTATGAACTGCATGGCAACGGGACGAGTACGCGTCTGAAGTTCGTAAAAACCGATCCGCTGCCGGTGGTTAGCGTGCGCATAAATGGCGGCGACGAAGTCACCTTCTTCATCGATACCGGGGGTTCTGAGGTCGCGCTCGATACGGACTTCGCCAAGGAGCTTGGCGTTCCGCAGTTCGGCGCGGTACAAGGCACGTTTTCCGGCGGACAGCATACTAGGTCCAGCAAGGGCGGATTGAGTCACTCACCATCGGCGACTGGACCGTCAAAAAACCTGCCCACGGCAATGCTTCCCTTGCGCCAACTCTCGAAAGGGTTCGGCGTGAAACAAATCAACGGAATCATCGGGACTACTTTGTTTTACCATTTCCTGACGACGATGGATTATCCACGCGGCGAGCTTGTGCTGCGCCGAAAGACTGTCGAAAGCCTAGAACAGTTTACAAAATCATCAGGCAAAAGAGTCGTAGTTCCTATCTGGATGGCGAGCGATCACTTCATGGTGAGCTGGGGTCGCGTAGAGACGCTCCCGCCTGCGCTCCTCTTCGTCGACACAGGACTGACGGGTGCGGGTGTTAAATTGGCTGAGTCTGTTATCAAGGAAGCCGGGATCAAGCTGGAGGAAAACAAAGCTTACGAAGGAGCCGGCGGAGTCGGAAAGCTGAAAATCGTGCCGTACACCGTCCATCAACTTTCCTTCGGAGACATAAAGGAAAGCAACGTCCCGGGTCTTTACGATGGACCGTTCCCCTGGGAAAATATGTTTGGCTTTCACCTTGCGGGCATGGTCGGCCATGATTTCTTCAAGCCATACGCGGTGACTTTTGACTTTAAGAACATGCAGATTTTCCTGCAATAGAAACGCTGAGCAGACGGCTGAAGAAGTCGGTTATGAGCTATGCTCGATCGTGGCCAGCGCCCAGTTGCGTTCAAGCTTTGCCGTAAGACTTTCGGCGTCTCATCGATGACCTGCAGCACCGTAAAGCTCGGGAAACCATTGCCATAATTTCTCCGGCTTAAACGGCTCTTTGAAGAGGACAGGGAAACCACGATTCGTGGCGTGTATCATATGGCCTACTGGATAAAAGCGGCATCGTTATCACCAGTGAATGCAACCACGATTGAAACGGACGACTGTGTGTTTGGTTTGAAGCGCACTGCAAGAATGTGTTTATAACATCAGGATCGAGAAATAGATTTTTTGTGCTGCTCCTGACATAGACCCCTTGGACTTTCCCCGAAGGCTTGTCGACCATCATCTCGAATATCCCTGCGCCTTGAGCATGGTTCTTGCTAGCCATTGCGTCCTTCTTGGGTCGAGGAGCAGACAGCGGCTTCTCGTCGGCACGCATATAGGTAATTGGGAATGAAACAAACAATACCGTCAGAACTAAAAGATTTTTCCTGGACGCGATCATGCGCCGAAATGGAGCAGAGCGCGCCAAAAGAGCCGCCTAAACCGCCCACGAGACGGCAACGTCCCATCGCTGCCTAGCATTGCCGCGCGTTTGCTTGGAGGGCTGGAAAGAAGTCTTGAACTCTGGTTCTCAAATCTTGTAAAAGACTCAAAACGCAGGCGGTGGCCAAGCACCGTCGGCAGAAGTCAAAATGACAATCCTTTAATCGAGCGTCTTCCTGATGGAAGCACTTCAACTTTCAAGTCGTGAACAAATGAAAAAAGTAGCAAGAAGAAATGGCCGTCCCGGCTTGGGTTGGATGCCGGACCTTCCCGATAACCGCGATCATCTTTATTCCGCTCCGCTGGCAAAGCTTCGTGTGCTTCCCACCAAGGTCGATCTGCGCAGACGTTGCCCGCGAGTTTATAATCAGGGGCAAATCGGCTCCTGCACCGCCAACGCAATCGCCGCAGCCATTGAGTTCGATCGCAAGAAACAGAAATTGCGCGATTTTATTCCATCGCGTCTCTTCATTTATTATAACGAGCGAAGCATCGAGCACAGCGTACCGCTCGATAACGGCGCGCAGATTCGCGACGGCATAAAAAGTGTCGC
>WNFX01002681.1_pt1 | contig 30442 bp, 28 predicted proteins | sample 5400111 | NCBI WGS metagenome assembly WNFX01 (sample SAMN13153363, study PRJNA577476) | soil metagenome | isolation source: 40 cm soil or saprolite under grassland replicate 1 | place: USA:California | collected 2016-06-15 | reverse complement strand
TGACTGCTATGTCTCGCTCCATCGCAGCGAGGGACTGGGATTGACGATGGCGGAGGCCATGGCCGTCGGAAAACCCGTCATCGCCACCGGCTACTCCGGAAACCTGACCTTTATGAACGAGCAGAACAGTTATCTCGTGCGCTACAGGCTGACCCACGTTCCGGAGGGCTGCGATCCGTACCCGCAGGGGATGGAGTGGGCAGATCCGGATCTCGATCATGCCGCCGAGCTCATGAGACGCGTGTACGAGCGGCCTGACGAGGCCGGAAGAATCGGCAAGCGGGGTCGCGATGATCTCCAGAAGCGGCACACGTTCGATCGAACGGCGGAGTTCATCCGCGAGCGGGTGAACGGGATTCCGGATCAGGAGCGATCCTTCCTCGCGGTGCGCGGCCCGCTCGAACGCGCGGCGGAGATCGCGCAAACCGCGCCCGGTCAGAGCTTCGAGAGCGCCGGTCGGCGCTCTTCGCCGGTTCGCCGTTCGCGCCTGATGCTCGTGAGAGCCCTCTGGCCCGAGCTCGCTGCGCAGCGCGCTCTAGGCACCGCGCTGATCGAATCGCTCCGCTCGCTCGAGCGCATCAACAAGTCCCAGCAGAGCCGTCTCGACGAGCTCGAGCGGATCGTGGAGGAGCTCAAGCGCCGAGCGCGCTGATGACGAGACCGCCTTGAGTGCCTTGCCTTCGATTTCGGTCGTCATTCCCAACTGGAACGGCGCGGAACATCTGCCTGAGTGTCTGAGCTCCGTTGGGGCGCTCGACTACCCGCAGGACCGGTTCGAAGTCATCGTCGTCGACAACGGATCGACGGACGGGTCACGGACGCTGATAGATCGTTTGCAGCCAAGAGTTCGTTTGATCGCAAACGAAAAGAATCTCGGCTTCGCTGCAGCCTGCAACTTGGGCGCGCAGGCGGCCACATCGGACTGCGTCGCGTTTCTCAACAACGACATGCGTGTCGATCGAAGGTGGTTGCGCGAGCTCGCGGCCGCCTACGACCGCACAGCCGGTTATGTCTGCGTCGCCGGCGTCATCCTCGACTGGGATGGGGACCACCTCGACTTTGGTGGAGGCTGGGTGAATTTCCACGCGTATGCCGGTCAGAGTCATTTCGGCGCCCCGCTGGACGAAGCGCGCATCGAAGACGGGCGTGACCTCCCGTTCGCCTGCGGCGGGTCGATGCTGGTCGATCGTGCCGTCATGCTCGAGTTGGGCGGATTCGATCCGGCCTATTTCGCCTTCTTCGAGGACGTCGACTTCGGTTGGAGGCTCTGGCTCGCCGGCTACAAGGTCCGGCTGGCAGGCCGAGCGCGCAGCTTTCACCGGCACCACGGCACCGCATCCGCGATCCCATTGCATCAGCGAGAGCTTCTCTATGAGCGAAACGCGCTGTTCACGCTGATCAAGAACGTGAGTGACGACAATCTCGCAACGCTACTGGCGCCCACGCTCTTCCTCCTTCTCGAACGCTGCCGACTCGGACTCGAGTCGGCACCGGGACCATTCGCAATCGGCACGTTCGCGGATGCGCCCACCGAGGCTGTGGCCAGGGTCGGCCTGGCTCCTTTGCACGCCGCGTGCGAGGTGCTGGAGAGTTTGCCGCAGCTACTCGAACGGCGTCGCGAGGTACAGCGTCGGAGGAAACGCGACGATGAGGAGATCTTCGCGCTCTTCGGTCGGCCTTTCGCGCGGGTCGCCGACGATGAGCGCTATCAGAAGGCCAGCGCGGCTCTTCGGGACCTGTTCGGCCTCGACGAGCTCTTGTCGCCTCGTCGCAGGAGACATTCCCTTCAGCGACGTTTCTCTAGAGTGGCTCGCCAGTGACAGAACGGCTCGAATACCTGCTCGGGCGGCCTTGGCAGCAAATCACCGTGCCGCCCGAGGCCCTCGGCGTGCCCACGATGCTCTCCGAAATCGAACGCAAGCTGCTCTACGCGCTTGCCCGCGATTACGCGGCCGACGATGCTGCGATCGTCGACGGCGGCTGCTTTCTCGGGGGCTCGAGCGCGGCGCTGCTCTGCGGCGTGCGTGACAGAGCCGAGCCATGGACCGGCCCCCCCGTAGCAAGCTACGACAAGTTTCGGGTCGAGGCCTACACCGTGCCGCAGTACTTCGGTGACGATCCGTCGGTTCGCGTCGGCGAGTCCTTTCGCCTGCGGTACGAGAAGAACGTCGCCGGCTTCGGTGTTCCGCACACGATTTACGAAGGAGACATCGCAGAGATCGGCTGGCCGGGCGGTCCCATCGACGTCCTTTTTTTGGACGTGGCGAAGTCGTGGAAGATCAACGACGCGATTCTGCGCGACTTCTTCGGGTCACTGGTGCCGGGTCGCAGCGTCGTCGTCCATCAGGACTACGGGTGGGGGTGCATGCCGTGGATCCCGATCACAGTTGAGTTGATGGGTCCGTCGGTGCGGCTGATCGACGGTATGGAGTGGGGATCGCACGTGTTTTTCGTCGAGGACGACATACCGCGGGAGTTGATCGAGCGGGGCATCAGACACCTCGACCACGGACAGCAACTCGAGATCCTGGACAGTGCCATCGGCCGCTTGGATGGTTGGCCTCGCGGCATGATCGAAATCGGGCGGGCCATCGTTCTCGCGGAACGAGACGGTCCGCAGGCGGGGCTTGCGGATCTCGCGGCGATCGCTGAAGCCTATGCCCGGTATCCGTACGTTCTCGCCTGCGTCTCACATGCCGAGGACGGTCTCCAAACCGGCTGGGACGAGGCGGCGGTCAGCCTTGCCCAACGTCTTGTCGCTTCGCCGATCGACGAATGAAGACCACCGCACCGCTCGACTACCTCAGTGGTCTGCCGTGGCGCGATGAGAGCGTGCCCGCGGGCGTCCCTAGAGTGCCGACGATGCTCTCGAAGAGCGAGCGCAGACTCCTGTACTCGCTTGCGCGTGAGTATGCCGCCGAGGACGCGGCGATCGTCGACGCGGGATGCTTTCTGGGCGGATCGACCGCTGCCTTGCTGGCCGGCCTTCGCGATCGGCCCAAGCCTTGGAGGGGACCGCCGGTTGCCAGCTATGACCTGTTCCGGATCGAGGCATACACCATCCAGAAGTTCTTCCGCGACGATCCGAAAGCTCGCGTGGGTGAGTCGTTTCGCCCTCAGTACGACGCCAACGTCACCGGCTTCGGGGTTCCGCACGACGTCCACGAGGGCGACATCGCCAAGATCGGCTGGTCGGGAGGGCAGATCGACATCCTCTTCCTCGATGTCTTGAAGACATGGGAGGTCAACGATGCGGTGCTGAGGGATTTCTTTCCCTCGCTGGTTCCCGGTCGAAGCGTGATCATCCACCAGGACTACGGCTCGGGCTGGGTGCCGTGGATTCCGATCACCGTCGAGCTCATGGGCGACGCTCTACGGCTGATCGACGGGATGGAATGGGGCTCGCACGTGTTCTTTCTCGAACGTGAAGTCCCGGCAGAGCTCATGAGGGAGGGACTGGGGGGCCTGGACCTGGAGACGAAGTTCGCCCTGATCGACCAGGCAGTCGCGCGGTCTCACGGCTGGGTGAGGGGAATGACCGAGCTGAGCAGGACAGAGCTCATCGTCGAGCGCGACGGCCCGGATGCAGGATTGCGCGACCTCGCGAGAATCGCAGACGCCTACTCGGGCGACGACCTCGTGCTCTCGTTCGTCGCTCACGTGCGGGCCGGCCTCGAAACCGACTGGGCATTCACGCCTTCCGAGAGCCAGACGAGCTGGACACGGCGTTTCGCTCGCGCACGCACGCGAGTCGCAACCACACTGCTTGGACGCTGAATGCCGTCTCGACCCTCCGATCGGTTGAGACGTCTCTTGTCCCGGCCCTGGCAGAACGTAGGCCTGACGGAACATATCCCGAGGGTTCCGACGATGCTCTCGGGCAAGGAGCGCAGGCTCCTCTATTCGCTTGCGCGTGACTATGCCGCCGACGATGGAGCGATCGTGGATGCCGGCTGCTTTCTCGGCGGGTCGACCGTCGCCCTACTTGCAGGGGTACGCGACCGAGCCACGCCGTGGGAGGGCCCGCCGGTCGTCAGTTACGACCTCTTTCGCGTCGAGGACTACACCATCCCCCGGTTCTTCGAAGGTGACGAGTCTGTTCGGGCTGGAGACTCGTTCCGCGATCGCTTCGATGCGAATGTCATGGAGTTTCCCGTCCCGCACGTCGTCCGTGAAGGCGACATCACCGAGATCGGATGGTCCGGGGAGCCGATCGACGTCCTCTTTCTGGACGTCCTGAAGACCTGGGAGATCAACGACGCGGTGCTGAGGGACTTTTTCCCGTCGTTGGTTCCGGGACGCAGCGTCATCGTCCATCAGGATTACGGTTGGGGTTGGCTCCCGTGGATTCCGATCACCGTCGAGCTCATGCGTGATTCAGTGCGCTTCATCGACGGCATGGAATGGGGATCGCACGTGTTCTTCCTCGAGGAAGAGGTCCCTGCAGAGCTGATCGAAAATGGTGTCAGCGGGCTCGATCTGGATGACAGGCTTGCAATCATCGACCGGGTGGTGGCCGACACTGCCGTGAAGTGGGTACGCGGCATGATGGAGATTGCAAGGACGCCGCTACTGGCCGAGCGTGACGGGCGAGAGGCGGGTCGGCGCGATCTTGCCAGGATCGCCGAGCATTACTCGGACTGCCCGAACGTTCTTCTCTGTGTGTCGTACGCCACCGAAGATCTAGAGACCCTCCGGAGCGTCGCGGCCGAATGAAGATCGTCATGACTCTGCGAACCAGGGACGAGGCGGACATCGTCGACGCGCAGGTCACATTCCACCTCAACGCCGGAGTCGACTTCGTGATCGCGGCGGATCACCGGTCGGAGGACGGGACGACCGAGATCCTGGAGTCCCATGCAGCTCAGGGCCATCTGCACCTGATCCGCAAGGAGGGCGACGAAATGCACGAGGGCGCGTGGGCATCGGAGATGTCGCGACTCGCCGCGACGCAGTTCGGTGCCGACTGGGTCATACCGAGCGACGCAGACGAGTTTTGGTGGCCGCGCGGCGGCTCGTTGAAAGAGGTGCTCGCCTCGGTGCCGGAGCGTTACGGAATCGTTCGTGCGTTGCTGCGGCAGTTCGTCCCCAGGCCGGACGACGAGGCCTTCTTCGCGGACCGAATGGTGGCCCGCGTCTCGGGCTCGGCACCGATCAATGATCCGAACAGCCTCTTCAGGCCGAATCTGAAGGCGATCCATCGCGGCAACCCGAATGTCACGCTCTCTGCCGGCGCACACACGCTGCTCGACTCCAGGCTGGTCCCCCTGCGCGGCTGGTACCCGATCGAGTTCCTCCACTTTCCCATCCGCAGCTTCGAGCAATGTGACCGCAAGTACGGGAACCTGCGCTCGGCCCTCGGCGAGAGTCGGAACTCCTACTACGAGGAAGTGCACCGCGCCCGGCAGGAGGGCCGGTTCGACGAGTTCTACCGCTCGCTGACGGTGAGCGACGAGGCGCTCGAGCGCGGGGTGCGGGAGGGATCGCTTGTCATCGACACGCGACTCCGAGACGCACTACGCACGTTGCGCAACGGTGACCGCCTTACGTTCGCACGGCCGAGCGTCGTCGATGAGGCAGCCTACGCGGTCGACGTCGCCGCGCTCGGCGAGGCTGACGTCGTCCGCATGCAGCGCCGTCTGGACGCGATCGAGCCTCGTGTTCTCGCTCTTGAACGCCGGCCCACGGTCCGCCTCTCACAGAACTTCAGGGGACTGGTCAAGAAATTGCTGCGCCGGCAGCCGGCCGGGACCGCATGAGGCTCGTACTCACGGTGCTCGCACGGGACGAGGCAGACGTGATCGATGCGCAGGTCGCGTTTCACCTCAACGCGGGCGTGGACTTCGTGATCGCCACCGACAACGCCTCGCGCGATGGGACGACCGAGATTCTCGAGGCGTATGCGCGCCAAGGCTGCCTCCATCTGATCCACGAGCCTGCAGAAGGCCTGCGGCAGGGAGAGTGGGTCACCCGCATGGCGCGCCTCGCGGCAGACGAATTCGGAGCGGACTGGGTGATCAACAGCGACGCGGACGAGTTCTGGTGGCCGCGGGGAGCGTCGTTGAAGGAAGTCCTGGCCGCGGTCCCCGAGCGTTACGGCGTGGTGCAGGCTTTCTGGCGGTCGTTCGTGCCGCGGCCCGACGACGGCGCGTTCTTCGCCGAGCGCATGACGGCTCGTCTCGCGATGCATGCCCCCATCAACGATCCGAGGAGCTTCTACCGTCCTGTGCCGAAGGTGGCACACCGCGCGGATCCGCATGTCGTCGTCGGCCGTGGAAATCACGACCTGATCGGGAGCCCTCTCGTCCCTCTGCGCTCTTGGCATCCGATCGAGGTGTTGCACTTTCCTCTGCGCTCGCGTGCACAGTGGCAGCGGAAGGTCGAGTTGCAGGGCGAGGCGTTCACGAAGCACATCGAGCGCGTGGGAACGGGCTACCACCTCACCGGCTACAGCGCACTGCAGAGCGGTCGAATCGAGGAGCAACACGAGTCGATGGTGGTCGACGACGATCGCCTTGCGCGCGGGCTGGCGGACGGAACGCTTGTGCAGGACCTCCGACTTCGCGACATCTTGCGAGGGCTTCAGCTCGGGGATGCGCCCGACATTCAGCGGCACTTCGCGGTGCCATCCGAGCTTCGAGAGCACCCGCCGTTCCCGGCACCGTCCGTCGCCGAGGATGGGGCGTACGCGGTCGAAGCGGCTGTGCTCGGTGAAGCGGACGGGATCCGTGTGCAACGCCGCCTGGACTCGCTCGAGCAGCGCCTCAACTCGTTGGAGCGGGGCCGCACGCCTGCTTTCCTGCGCCGACGCCGGTGACCCCCACAGCTAGCATCCGGCCCGTGCCGGAGACCCAGCTCGTGCCCCCGGAGGCGTCAGTCGAGGATGCCCACGTCGCGGAGGTTCAGGGCGATCGCCCTGGATACATCACGGTCATCCGTCCACCGACGCCGTGGCCGCGCCTGGATCTTGGCGAGCTCTGGCGCTATCGCGAGCTCCTGACGATCTTCATCTGGCGGGATTTGAAGGTGCGCTACAAGCAATCGGTCATCGGCGCCGGTTGGGCGATCTTCCAGCCGGCGTTCACGGCTCTGGTTTACACGCTCGTCTTCGGCAAGTTCGCCAAGTTCCCCTCCGGCAACCTTCCGTACCCGATCTTTGCCTTCTCTGGCGTGCTCGCCTGGCAGTACTTCTCGTCGGCGCTGAACGTCTCGAGCAGTTCGCTCGTTTCCAACGTTCCTCTGGTCACCAAGGTGTACTTCCCCCGGCTGCTCCTGCCGTTGGCCGGAGTCCTGGTGCCACTCGTCGATTTCATGCTCGCGCTGTTCGTCATGATCGGGCTGATGGCCTGGTTCCATACCTGGCCGGGCCCAGCGGTCGTGCTGGCGCCGTTCTTCGTCCTGCTCGCCCTTCTCGCAGCCTTCGGCAGCAGTCTGATCCTCTCCGCGCTGAATGTGCGCTATCGCGACATTCCGTATGTGATCCCGCTCTTCATGCAGGTGCTGCCTTTCTTGTCCGGTGTGCCTTACTCGCTCGACGGCGCTCCGGTGAAGTGGCAGTGGCTCCTCTCGCTCAATCCGATGACGGCGGTGGTCGCCGGGTGGCGCTGGTCCGTTCTCGACGGTCCCACACCCGTGCTGGGCCAGCTAGCTGTGAGCGTCGCCGTGACGTTGATCATCTTCTGTGCCGGCCTCGCCTACTTCAGGCGCTCCGAACCACGTTTCGCGGACACGATCTGATGTCGGTCGCGGTCTCAGCGGAGGGCCTGTCGAAGCAGTATCGAATCGGGCAGTTCAGGCCGGCGTACGGGACACTGCGCGACTCGGTCGTGAACAGCATCCGAAGGATCAAGTCCGGGCACCTTCACGATCCGCCGGAGCAGATCTGGGCGCTCAAAAACGTCTCTTTCGAGGCCCAGGAAGGCGAGGTGCTGGGGATCATCGGACCGAACGGAGCGGGAAAATCGACCCTGCTCAAGATTCTCAGTAGGATCACGACGCCGACGGAAGGTCGCGCCGAGATCCGAGGACGCGTCGGCAGCCTGCTGGAGGTGGGAACCGGTTTCCACCCGGAGCTGACGGGGCGCGAGAACATCTTTCTCAACGGGTCGATCCTCGGAATGACCCGGAACGAGATCAATCGGAACTTCGACGCGATCGTCGAGTTCTCCGGCGTCGAGAGGTTCATCGACACGCCTGTCAAGCGCTACTCGAGCGGGATGTTCGTCCGACTTGCCTTCTCCGTTGCCGCGCATTTCGAGCCCGAGATCATGATCGTGGACGAAGTCCTGGCCGTCGGCGACGCCGACTTTCAACGCCGGTCGCTCGGGCGAATGGAAGACATCGGCGACTCCGGCCGGACAGTGCTCTTCGTATCGCACAACCTGCAGGGAATCCTCCAGCTCTGCGATCGGACGATTCTGCTCGAGGACGGGCAGATCGCGCGTTACGGCCCTACTGCGGAAGTGGTCGCGTACTACGAGGAGCGGGCGATGGGGATGGGCCGTCAGTTCTTCTGGGAAGACGACGAGACCGCCCCCGGGAACGACCTCGTCCGGCTCCAGTCTGTTCGCGTGGTCGACGAGGAAGGGGAGTCCATCGTCACGTTCGACGTGCGCCGGCCGATCGGAATCGAGATCGGCTTTCGGGTGCTCAGAGAAGGAAGGCCGATCGTCCCGAAGATTAAGCTCTTCGACCAACACGGTGCTGTGTGCTTCAACGCGATGGACGTAAACCCGCGCTGGCATGAGCCGACGTCGCCTGGCGAGTACACGACGACGGCATGGATTCCCAGCAACCTGTTGAACGAAGGACGCCACCTGGTCGACGTCGATCTCGTGTCCATCGCGACGCCGAAGCTCTATCCGCAGGCGAGCGCACACCAGGTGGTGGCATTCCACGTCTACGACCCAGCCGACGGTGATTCCGCTCGGGGTCTCTTCACGGGACACTGGAGAGGGGTCGTTCGCCCAATTCTCGACTGGACCTGCGAGGAGCGCTAGACCGGCGCGAGCGCTGCGTTGAAGATCGTCGGCATCGTGCTCGTTCGGAACGAGGATGTTTTCGTCGAGCAGGCGATCAGGAACATCGCCGGCTTCTGCGACCGGATCCACGCCGTCGACCATGTCTCGACCGACCGCACGTGGGAGATTCTGCAGGCGCTCGGACGCGAGTACGAGCACCTCGATGTCCGACGCACCCACCATGCAGACGATTCACACCGCCAGATCGAGCCATATGCCGGGACGGACACCTGGGTCTTCGGCGTGGACGGCGACGAGCTCTACGATCCCAACCGCCTGGCTGAGTTTCGCGACGAGCTCGTGGCGGGCGCGTACCGTAACGAGTTCAAGATTGCAGCGAACGTCGTCAACTGCGTCGAGCTCGACTCCGCGTGCACGGCGGCCGTCGGGTATCCATCCCCACCGTCGCGTTCGATTACGAAGCTCTACAACTTTGCGGCGATCGACTCCTGGGCGGGCGACGGGTCGGAGCGGCTGCACGGCGGCACGATCCTGTTTCGCGCCGGCTACGACGAGCGGTCAGTCGACAACATCGGTGAGCGCCTGACGTGGGAGGAGACGCCTTTGCGGTGTCTCCATACGTGCTTCCTACGCCGGTCGTCGAGCGATGTGGAAACTGCCGGAGCGCCGGCCGGCAGGCCCATTCTGGAAGAGACCGCGATGCACGATCGCACCTGGCGAGGCGCAGCGAAGCGGCGCCTCCGCCGTCGAGCCACCCCAAGCACCTCCAATTGGAAGCGCGAGAAGTACATGCGCGGCGAGCTCGTAACCGTGGACGCCCGGCCGTTCTTCAGCTGAGAGCGTAACGCTGCTCGGGGCCAAGTCCGTTTGCTCCGTCGGTCGCCACCTCGTAGTTTCGCTCCGTTAGCGAAGCGAGCGACGCGGGCGACGAGTAGGTGACTGTCGCCAATACGCGCGGTTTGCTGGTCGAGAAACCGCCGCGATGAAAGCCGGAGGTGTTGCAGAAGATCAGTGTCCCCTTCGGAGCCGTGAAGCTCACGGCTCGGTCGGCGATCTTCTCCGCCAGCTCGTTGTCCGGAGGATAGTTCTCGCCCAGAGGCCTCCATGGCCAGAGGTGGTCGAGCTCGCCCCCGGGCGCGCTGCCCGGCACGTATTCGAAGGGCCCGGTCTCCTCGTCGACGTCGACGAGGTAGAGGAAGACCTTCAGGAGCCGGCGATCGTTGAAATCGCGATGCCAGCGCTGCGAGGACTTGCGCTCCGACTCGTCCGCCGGCGGGGTGTACCAGACGTCGACGTACTCGAGCTTCGCCCACATCCCGAGATACGTGTTCGCGATGTCCAGCAGCCGCCGGTCCAGGCCGAGGCGCAACCACGGATCGTCGAGCCCGAGCTCCACGTCGTACGCGTACTTGCGCACGACGAACTCCTTACCCGGACGTCGTCGTAGCTCCGACGCGCTCCCGTCGCTCTCACGCGCGAGCTCCGCCTCGGTCTCTCTCGTGAACCGAGTTGCGTCCTCGTCGAGGGCGCGCCACCGTTCCGCTTCGGAGAGGAGCTCACCAAACGGGAGCACCGCGAAGCCGTCCACCTGCAGCTTTTCGACGACTTCCTGCTGAACCGCATCGAGCGCGGGCGGCTCGTGCGTGTAGCGGCGCCGCGCCGAGCGGTTCGCGAGCAGGCGATCGTGGAGCTCATAGGTGGCGACGACCCCCCGCCGCTCGATCGCGGTGGCGACCCGGTGCACGCGCGCCGCAAAACGTGTCTTCTTCCGGTGCATCTGCGGCAAACCCTACCGGCGTGGTTCTCTACCGTCTCCGATGCGCCCGCCCTTCGAGTTCACCGTCTTCTACGCCTACCGCGACGCGCCTGAGCGGCGGCTGGCTCTCTCGACGCCACTGGGCGCGCCTGACCGCTACCGCCTGTTCGGGCTGGACGAGATCGAAGGCCGCGGCGCTCGGGTTCACCACAATCTCGAGCGCACGACTGCACCGGTCTGGGCGCGGGCGGCGTCGTCGGCTCTCAACGGTTCTCTCTATCGCCTGGGCGGTTACGGCGGCGACTTCGCCTCGATGTTGCCGTCGCTCCGCGAGCTCAATGCCTCGGACGTCGTCTTCTCGACGGTCGACACGGTCGGCATTCCATTGCTTCTGCTCAAGCGAGGCGGCCTCGTGCGCGTTCCGTTGGTGTACGTCTCGATCGGACTTCCCGAGCGGCTCGAGCAGCTTCGTGGTGCACGCATGCGCAGTCTGTACGCCGGCGCCCTGCGCGGAGCAAGGACGATCATCGCGTATTCGGAGAGCGAGGCCGAGCGGCTCAGAGGCTGGATCGGGCCCGCAGCACCGCCGGTCGTCTTCGTCCCGTTCGGTGTGGATCCGCACGTCTTTCGCCCGGTCCCCGAAAGCGAGCCGGACGTCGACGTCCTCTCGATCGGAGCCGATCCTCGCCGAGACTTCGAGCTGCTCTTGACGATCGCCGCCCGCCGACCCGAGCTGAGCTTCCGCATCGTGGCGAGCGCAGAGCATGCGCGCGCGCTCGGGGGACGCTCACTGAACGTTGAGGTGGAGACAGACATTCCGCTCGAGCAGGTCAGAGACCGTCTCGCCCGAGCCAAAGTGGTGGCGCTGCCGGTGAGCGACAACAGCTACTCCGGCGCTACGACGGTGTTGCTGCAGGCGATGGCGATGGCGAAACCTGTCGTCGTTTCTCGCACGGCTGCGATTGCCGAGGGATATCACCTCGAGGACGGCGTCAACTGCCGCCTCGTCGAGCCGGGCAACGTGGACGCCTTCGAACACGCGCTCCTCGAAGAAGTAACGGGCGCGGGCGCCGTTTCGAATCTCGGCGCCCGCGCCCGTCAGACAGTTGAGCGAGGCCTCTCGTGGGAGCGCTACACGGAGGCGCTCTGGCAGGTTCTCCGGGGGATCAGCCCACGACCTTGAGGATGAAGCCCGCCGCCGACTTCGCGCCGAGCTGGTCGACGACCTGCATCCGCAGGCGGTAGACGCCGGCCTTGGTCGGAGTCCCGGTCAGTGCCCCTGTCTTCTTGTTGAGCTTCATGCCCGGCGGCACGAAACCGGGTAGCCCGCCCAGCAGGTTCCACTGAGTCGGCGATACGCCGCCCGTCGCGCGGAACCCGCCCCTGTAGGCGACTCCGACCTTGGCGACCTTGAGAGGCCGTTTCGTGATCAGGAGCCTCGGGGCGACGACGAGCGGCACGTCCACGGTCTGCGAAAGGCCGAGGGTGTCCTGCACCTTCAGCTTCAACGGGTACGAGCCCGGGGCGGTCGGCTTGCCTGTGATCGCGCCCGTGGTCGTGTCGAGACTGAGGCCGGCCGGAAGGGTGCCCTCCCCGATCGACCAGGTATAGCCGGGCTTACCGCCGCTGGCTTGCGGGTTGAGCCCAAAGAGCAGGCCCACCTCCGCCCCTGCAGGCGTCGCATTCGTGACCTTCAGCGGTTGGACGACCGAGAGCTTGTAGGTCTGGGAGTCAGAGCGGGCACCGCTCGTGATCTTGATCTTGAACGTGAAGTCGCCGAGGGCCGTAGGGGTGCCGGAAAGCAGGCCCGTCGAGCCGTTGAGACCGACTCCCGCCGGGAGGACGCCGGAATCCACCGTCCACGTCCCCGGCCCTGTAGCGCTGAGCTGGAGGCTCCACGGTGTGCCCAGGGCGGCGACTCCGAGCGCGCTCTGCCTCTGATTGATGCTGAGGCCCAGGACGACGTGGAACGTGAATTCGCGCTGTGCCGTGCTCGGCCTGCACCAGTCCGCCGAGGGCGGGTTTTCGTCACTCAGCTCGACCCAGAGGGAATAGTCGCCCGCCTGCGTCGGGATCCCGTGAACGAGCCCGCTCTTGTCGAGGGTCAGCCCAGGCGGCGGGGAGCTGTTGAGGGTGCGGTACTGGTATGGGAGAGCCGGCCCGCAGCCGCCTGCGGCGGTGAAGCTCCAGCTGTAGGACTTGCCTGTCTCGGCAACGGCCGGGGTATAGCTCTCGTCGGTGAACCTGATCGCCCATGCGGCAGGCACGACAATCAGTGCGAACAGGGCGACGAGCAGGAAGACTTTTGTGCGGCGCATGCGGCTCCTTTTCTTGGTGACGTCCAGCGTTTTCCAGCCCCTCCTGGACGGGCGCAGGGTAGCGGGGATCGCGGACAGTGTCACCCGGAGTTGTAAAACCTCGGTTAAGAGGGGCCAGCAGCCAGAATCCGCTCCGATGAGGCCTTCGTCGTTCGTACGTGCCCCGGTCCGGGCTCTCGCACGTCGAGGTCGGACGGAGGTCGACTGGCTGCGCTCGCGACGTGCCCGGGCAGACCTCGCCGTCTTCCACGAGTTCGCCCCGCCGCCCTACGGCGGCGGAAACCAGTTTCTGCTCGCGCTCGTGCGTGAGCTCCGGTCGCGGGGTCTCGCCGTGGAGGTGAACCGCCTGTCCGGTGCCACTCCCGCCTGTCTCTTCAACTCTTTCAACTTCGATTTCGGCCGCCTGCGAAGATTTGCGCGCGACGGCGTCCGGATGGTGCATCGGGTCGACGGCCCGGTGGGCGTCTACCGCGGCTTCGATGACGGGACCGACCTGCGAATCGCGCGGGTCAACGGCGAGCTCGCGGATGCGACGATCCTCCAGTCCCGCTTCAGCCTCGCCAAGCACGAGGAGATCGGTCTCGAATTACGCGCGCCCGTGGTCATCCCGAACTCGGTCGATCACGGGATCTTCTATCCGCCGGCAAGGCGCGAACCCTTGGCAGGGCGGCCGTTACGAGTGATCGCCACGAGCTGGTCGGACAACCCTCGCAAGGGCGCCGACGTTCTCGGCTGGCTCGACAGTCACAACGGCTCGTTGGGCGTGGAGCTGACGTTTGCCGGCCGAATCCAGTCGACCCTCGAGCACACGCGTGTTGTGGGTCCCCTTGGATCGCAACAGCTCGCCGACCTGCTGCGAACGCAGGACGTCTATCTCGCCGGGAGCCGTGACGATCCCTGCTCGAACGCGTTGCTGGAAGCGCTCGCGTGCGGACTTCCGGCGGCATTCAGGCGAAGCGGGGGCCACCCCGAGCTCGTCGGCGACGGCGGCATCGGCTTCGTTGATCCTGATGAGCTGCCAGACCTGCTCGTGCGCTTGCGGGCCGAGCTCGATGAACGCCGCGCGGCGATTCGCGTGCCGCTTCTCGCCGACGTTGCCGACAGCTATCTCGAGGTCCTGCGCGTATGAGGACCGCGCTGCGACGGCTGGCGCTCCGTGCGGTCGTACCGGCGCGAACCCGTACCTGGAGCGAGGCTTCCCGGCTGTTCGTGGTCGGCGATGGTCTTGGCTGGTCGATCGACGACGACCGGGCGCGTCTCACGGCGACCGCGGGCCGACTGGGCTACGAGGTCGCCCCGGCCGACTGGGCACCATTCGCGGAACGTCAAGCCGTCTTCCATCACGATCACTTCAGCGCGCTGCAACATCGCTGGCTCGAATCGTCCCACCGCCTGGGGCTCAGCTACTTCCACGGCCGCCCCGGGACGCCCGGCCATCCGGAGTTCGACCGCGCTCATGAGGCCCTGCGCAACCACGCCGCCCGTATCGACCGCGTCCAGGTCACGCACCGTGAGATGCACGAGCTCGTGCTCTCCGCAGGCATCGATTCCCGCAAGGTCTTCCGCATTCCGATCGGAATCGACATCGAGCGCTTTCCGCTGGTGAACACGAGCAGCCGTGCCGCGGCCAGGGGCGCGCTGGACATTCCGGCGTCTGCCTTCGTCGTCGGATCCGTCGTGAAGGACGGCGTCGGGCTCGGCGAGGGTCTCCAACCGAAGCTGGTGAAGGGCCCGGACATCCTCGTCGCGACGCTCTCACGACTGAACGTCGCGATCGACGATCTGTTCGTCCTCGTCGTCGGACCGGCGCGCGGCTACGTCCGCACCGGGTTGGAGCGCGCGGGGATCCCCAACCGGCACGTCGTGTTCGACTCGCGCGACGACCTCGTTCGTGCGTATCACGCGCTCGATGTGACTCTCGTCACTTCGCGGCAGGAGGGTGGCCCCAAGGCCGTGCTCGAGTCCATGGCTGCGGGGATACCGGTCGTTACGACGCGGGTTGGCCAGACGTCCGAGCTCATCGTCGACGAGGAGAATGGCCTGCTCGCCGATGTCGACGACGTCGAGGCGCTCGTTGCACGAGTGCTGCGAATCCGTGAGGACGTCGCGCTTGCCGATCGACTGCGAACTGTGGGACGCCCGACCGCGGAAGCGAACGCCGAGGAGCAGCTCGACGGGCGTTGGGCCGAGCTCCTGGAGGGTTTCGTCGAGAGGGGATCGACGGATGAGGATTGACCGGGCTCGGATCGGCCGTTACGCCCGGGTCGCACGGCGGTGGTCCCGCCTGTTGGCGGCGAAGCGCTCTCCTGGCGGAATCCGCGTGTTCTATGGCCATGACCAAGTGCCCCCGGCGGGCGAGGCCGTCGCCGGCGGGTCGGCCAAGTTCCAACGACTGGGCACGCGGTTCCCGAACAGTCCGTACGACTTCACACTGCTCTACCTCGGCTCGACGTGGCTTCCGCGGGATTCCGGGCCGCTCGTCCGACTCGCGCACCGCCGGCGGATACCGGTCGTCGTCAACCAGGACGGCGTCGCGTATCCCGGCTGGGCCGGCTCGGAGACCGACGCGTTGAACCGCCGTTACCGCCGCACGCTTCGCGCCGCCGACCACGTGATCTATCAGAGCGCGTTCAGCAAGGATTCCGCGGACCTGTTTCTCGGGGAACCGCCGGCCTCGTGGGAGATCCTCTACAACGCGGTCGACACCGATCACTTCACGCCCGGGCGTAGCCTCGGCGCGGACGGCCCCGTGCTGCTGCTCGGGGGCGATCAGACTCAGGAGTACCGATTGGAGTTGGCGCTGCGGACCCTCCAGAGCGTGCTCCGATCTGAACCGGGAGCACGGTTGCTCGTCACCGGACGTCTGGTGTCTCCCATCCAGCCACTTCTCGACGAGCTGGATCTCGCCGGTCGCGTCGAGCTGGTCGGCCGTTACACGCAGCGAGAGGCTCCCGAGATCCTGCGCCGGGCTCACCTCTTTCTCCACACCAAGGTCAAAGATCCCTGCCCGAGCGCCGTGATCGAGGCGATGGCATGTGGACTGCCAGTCGTCTACGCCGCAAGTGGCGGTACCCCCGAGCTTGTCGGGACCGACGCGGGGATCGGCGTTCCACATCCTGAAAGCTGGGAACGGGATGAGCCACCGCCGGCCGAGGCGCTCGCCGCAGCCGTTTCGAAGGTTCTCGGCGATCGCGAGACCTATGCCACGGCCGCCCGGAAAAGAGCAGTCGAGCGCTTCGGATTAGGCCCGTGGCTGGATCGTCACGCCGAGCTGTTCGCCGGGCTGGTTCGCTGACGCCTCGACCCAGATCTCGCCCCACACGAAGCTCGGGTCGCCCATCTCCCAGCCCGCGGCGCTGAGCTCGCCGCGAAGCAGGTGCTCGTCGTACTCGACCTCGTGCTCGCGATCGGAGAAGTGAGGCAATCCGAGCTCCTCCCGAAGCGGGACCGTCCAGTCGCGGTTGAGCATGGGCACTCTGATCAGCAGACGCTCGGTCCCGGCCGCTCGGAGTGCAGCGAGTAGCTCGACGCGTGGCCCGATGTGCTCGAGGACATTCGACAGAACAGCGACCTGGACCGGCTCGTCGGGCTTGTAGTCCAACGCATTCGCTTCGACATAGGTCACACGGGGATGAGCAAAGCGCTTGCGTGCGAACTCGAGCATCCACGGGCTCGAGTCGATCGCGAGGACTGTCGAACCCGTTCGCTCCGCGATGTCGTAGGCGAGCTCCCCTTTTCCGCAACCGACATCCAAGACCCGCTCCCCGTGGACCCGCTCGACGAAGAAATCGTGGTAGCCGGTGAGCCGATGTTTCGCATGAACGCCCCCGTCATAGAGGATCGCTCCGAGGTCGACGCCGACATAGGCATCCTGGTAGGCCTCGAGGAGGCGGCGCATCGCCCGCTGCCGGTCTGGGTCGGCCCGGAGTGTTGCGAGCCAGAGTCGAAAGAGCGGTCGCCAAACGGCGAACGGGAACAGCGGTCGGAATGGTCGCAGCGGTACCCTGCGCGCGGCACCGGCGGCGATGCGGCGGGCCGTCCACCGTCCTCGGTTCACCCGAAGTAGCCTCGCAGCCGCCCTCGTAACGTCGCGACCTGGAACTGCGCGCCGGTTCGATCGCCTCGCACGAGCGCGCGCAGGGCTCCTCCGACGGGGCGGACGAACATCCGGCCCACGCTGCTCAACGGATAGCGGTTCTTTCGGAGGATGTAGCCGATGCTGACGCCCTCGGGCTCGGCCGCCGCGCGCCGCGCGGCGGCCGTTCGCATCTTGTCCTCGTGTAGGACAACGAGATCCGGGTCGTACTCGATTCGAGCCGAGGTCGCGAGCGCGCGCACGAGGTAGTCGGTCTCTTCGCCGGAAGCACCCCGAGTTCCGGAACCAAGGCCGAGCCGCTCGTCGAATTCGCCCACGGCTGCGGCGACAGACGAGCGCAAGAAGATCGTGAAGGAGATTGCGCGGTTCCACAGATTGTCACGCGTCAGCAAAGTGGAATCCTGGGCCCAGGCCGGCGACGACTGTCCATGCCCGTCTATCGCTCGACCGCACAGCCCGTCGAGGTCCGAGCTCTGCGCGAGCCGTCGAGCGACGTGTTCGAGTAGATCTTTCGGATACTCGCAGTCGTCGTCGGGAAAGGCAACGAGCTCGGCGCTCAACTGGGCAAGCGCGACATTCCGGGCGCGAGAGAGCCCTTTCGGTGATCGGAGTTGAACGATGTCGAGCGAAGCATGATTCGCGACGACCGTGTCGACGCGGTCGTCCGCGTTCTGGTCGACGATGAGCACGCGAAACGCCGCGTGGGTTTGCCGCTCGAGCGATCCGAAGAATCGGTCGAGACGAGGTCGAAGGCGGGCAGCTCAAACGGCACGGCCCGTACGCTATCGCCGGTGCCGCTCGTCTCCGTCCTCCTCGCAGTGCACAACGGCGCTCCCTACTGCGGGGCGGCCGTGCAAAGCGTGCTCCGGCAGACCCTTGCGGAGTTCGAGTTGATTGTCGTCGATGACGCGTCGACCGACGATACCGCCCGACTCCTCTCGGGCTTTCAGGATTCCCGTCTGAAGGTCCTCACCAATGAGGAGCAGCTTGGTCTCGCGGCCTCGCTCAACCGAGGGCTCGACGTGGCGACCGGTCGGTACATCGCCCGTCTCGACGCAGACGATGTCGCGTGCCCGAGACGCTTCGAGCGACAACTCGCGCGCTTTGCCAGGGACCCTGAACTGGGTGTGGTCGGGTCCGCTGTGCTCGACCTCGATCCCGATGGTCGTCCAGGCGTGCTGCACCGCAACCCGCTCGGGCCCCGCGGGGTTCGCTGGCGCGCACTCTTTGGCTCACCGTTCTTTCACCCGACCGTGCTGGTTGTGCGCGACTTGCTGGAGGCGAACTCCCTTCGCTACGACACCGCGTACCTCGAGAGCGAGGATTACGACCTGTGGACGCGTTTGCTCGCGTTCACCGACGGCGCGAATCTCGCGATGCCGCTGACCCTCAAGCGCGTTCATCCCGGCCAGGCGTCCCTTCGTCGTGGAGACCTGCAGGCGACGTTCCAGGAACAGGTGGCGTTGCGCGAGATCGGTCGCATTGCGCCCGATCTGGATCCGGAGCAAGCGCGACTGGCCTGGACGCTCGGAAACGGCCGCCGACTGGACACGACGAAGCTCAAGGATGCGGCCGAATCGTTTCTTTCGCTTCTCGCTTCCTTCGAAGGTCGGCATGGCGTGGACCCGGAGGTTCGGGCGAGCGCAGCGAGAACGCTTGTGGGTTCCGGACTGATGCGACAGGCCTTGTCCCTCGGCGCACGCCACCAGGCGCGGCTGATCTTTCGCGGCGTGAGCCGGCGGTCGGAAGAGCGCCGGTCAAATCGGAGAGTGAGGGCGTTCCTGAGCACGCTCACCTCTCCCCCCCAACCATGGCGTGTTGCGGTCATCTCGCCGGAGCCGACGCCGTATCGCTCGCCTCTCTTCGATCGTGTTGCGGCTCAGGATGAGGTCGATCTGACGGTGATCTACGCGGCACGTACGGTCGCGGGTCGCACCTGGAGCGTTGAACCACACCACCGCACCGTCTTTCTGCGGGGAACGCGGCTGCCCGGACTCAGGCGAGTCCTACGCCACGACTACCCGGTCACGCCCGGAATCGCCCGCGCGCTGCGAGACGCTGATCCCGCCGTCGTGGTCGTGTCAGGCTGGAGCACATTCGCCGCGCAGGCTGCGGTCGCCTGGTGTCTTCTTCACCGAGTCCCCTACGTGTCGCTCGTCGAGAGTCACGACCTCGGTCCTCGATCGGGCTGGCGACGCGCGGTCAAAGGCGCAGTGGTCCCTCGTGTCATGGCGGGCGCGGCGAGCGTTCTCGTAGTCGGGAGCGCGGCGCGGGAATCGGTAGTGGCGCGTGGCGCGTCACCGGACCGCGTGCGTGTATTCGCAAACACGGTGGACGTCCCGGCGTGGAGCCGGCGAGCCGACCTGCTCGTCCTTCAGCGTCCTCAGTTGCGCTCACGTGACGGGTGGACCGACGAAGACATCATCGTGCTCTCGGTTGGCAGGCTCGTTCCCGAAAAGGGTCTCGATACGCTCATCCGAGGCGCGGCCGCCTCCGGCGACCCGAGATTGCAACTCGTGTTCGCGGGGGGCGGGCCGGAGGCGAGCTCACTGGCGCGGCTCGCCCAAGGCTCCGGCGTCCGCGTCCTGGTTCGAGGCGATCTGACCGAGGACGAACTCGCAGTCGAATACGCGAGAGCCGACGTCTTCGCGCTGCTGTCACACCAGGAGACGTGGGGTGTTGTCGTCAACGAGGCTGCAGCGTCGGCACTTCCCCTCGTTCTCTCCGAGCGAGTAGGCGCCGCGCACGACCTGCTGCGAGACCGCGACAACGGCTTTCTCGTGCCGTCCGGAGACGTCGCCGCCACGGCGCGAGCGCTGCGGGCGCTCGCCGAAGATCGATCGCTGCGCCAAACAATGGGCGCGCGGTCGCGGGAGCTCGTGCGCGACTGGGGTTACGGGCCGTCGGTCGAGAGCTTCGTCGCCGCCGTTCGCGAGGCGACTTCGCGGTAGATCTCCTCCTGGATGTCGGTGACCCGGTCCCACGACGTTCGCCGGGCAGCGGCGATACCGCCGTGCGCAAGGCTTTCGCGCAGATCCGCGTCCATGAGCACGCGTCGTACCCCGTCGATCACTGAGTCGCGGTCGTACGGTACGACGAGCGCCTCGCCGTCCTCGAAGAAACCTGCGATGCCGCAGCGATCGGACACGATCACCGGCGTTCCTGCGGCCGCTGCCTCGGCGGCGACGATGCCGAAGCTCTCACCGGCGGACGGGAGCACGAAGACGTCCGCCTGTGGATAGAGGTCGTGTGGCGGCTCGCCCGTGACGGGCAGCACGTGGATCCGGCCGGTCGTTCGTTGCGCGTCGCGTACGATCGCAGAGGTTCCGTGCCGATCGTCGGGACCTGCGATCACGAGGTGCGCGTCCGGAATCCGGCGGGCGGCCTCGAGGAGATGCTCGATTCCCTTTCCGGCGGCGATGCGGCCCACGTAGAGGATGATCTGGGCCTGCTCCGGGATGCCGAGACGTACGCGCAGGTCGCCGTTCCGATCGGTTGTCTCAGGCTCGGGAAAGCCGTTGCCGCGCACGCGCACCTTACTCGACGACACGCCGCATGCGATCACGGCGTCCCGCTCACGCTCCGATGCAACCACTACCGCCGTGGCATCGCGCGCGACCCCGCGGTACAGGGTTCCGTCGAGCACACGCTTGAGCAGCACCTTGCGGAGCCGCGGCTCGAACATGCCGAGCGGCTCGAACACGTACGGAACGTGTGCGATGCGGCACCACGCGGCGACTCCGGTCGTCACCGGATCGCGGAAGCCGAAGATGTGCACGACGTCCGGTCGGTTGAGCCGGGCAAGTGCCGTCGGCAGCGTCGGTGTGATTCCCATCCAGCGATAGCGCAGCGGCGTCGCGAGGTAGCGAACGGTCGCGCCGTCGACGACTCCGAGCGAGGATCGCAAGGCCGGCCGCGATCCGAGGTCGCTGATGGTCGTGGTGATCACGTCGACGACGTGCCCGCGGGCCACTAGGCGGCGGACGAGCTCGCCGGCCGCGACCACCGGCCCTCCGAACGCCCGCGACGGCGCCCAGACGGGGGCAGCGAAGAGGATGCGGAGCGCGCGTTCGTTCACCGCACTAGCCTTGCCGACCATGCCCGGTCGCCGCAAGCCGCGTCTGCTGGTCCTGAACCAGTACTACTGGCCCGGGATCGAGGCGACGGCACAGCTTTTGACCGAGCTCTGTGAGGCGCTGACCGAGGATCTGGACGTGACGGTCGTGACGGGCGTCCTCCACGGCCACGAGGACGAGCCGCGCCGGACTGTCCGCCACGGCGTCGAGATCGTCCGCGTGCGCTCCACGTCGTTCGAGCGCTCGAGGATCTTCGCGCGCGCCGCCAACTACACGAGCTATCTCGCCAGCGCCCTGCTGCGCGGCGTGCGCGGCGCACGGCCCGACGTCGTTCTCTGCATGACCGATCCGCCGATCGTCGCGGACATTGCGCTGCTCGTCGCCCGTCGCTACCGGGCGCCGCTCGTCGTGATCAGCCAGGACGTCTTCCCGGAGATCGCCGTGCAGCTCGAGCGGCTCCAGAGTCCGGTCTTGATGAGCCTGCTCCGCGGGCTCGTCGGCCTCTACCTGCGTCGCGCCGACCGGATCGTCGCGATCGGCGACACGATGCGCCGGCGCCTCGAGGAGAAGGGCGCACCTCCGGAGCGACTGCGCGTGATTCCCAATTGGGTCAACACGCAACGACTCGGTCCGCTCGCGAAGGCGAACCCCTGGGCGCGGAACGTCAAGCTTGATGACAAGTTCGTCGTGATGCACTCGGGGAACGTCGGGCACGCGCAAGATCTTGACTCTCTTGTCCGCGCCGCCACCTTCCTGCGCGATCTTGAAGATCTCCGCATCATGATCATCGGAACCGGCGCGCGTCATGCAGAGCTCGTCGGCCTGGCCGAGCTCCTCGAGGTCGACCAGGTTCAGTTTCTGTACTACCAGTCGCGCGGCGTGCTCCCGCAATCGCTCTCCGCGGCAGACGTCCACGTCGTCGTAGCCCGTCCGGTCATCGTCGCCGCCGAGACCGAGAGCGAAACTGCCCAGGTGGTAGAGCGCGTGGGGTGCGGGCTCGTCGTCCCACCCGGGCGTCCGGAGCTGCTGGCGCGTGCGATACGAGATGCGCACGACGGCAAATACAACCTCGCAGAAATGGGTGCGCGGGGGCGGGAATGGGTCGTGAAGGAAGCGGACCGCTCCGTTGCGATGGGCCGCTACCGAGAGCTTCTACGCGAGCTTGCGCGCTCGTAGGTACCTCGTACCGGCGGTACTGCTGGTCTCGGTTGCGCTCATCGGCGCTTGGAACGCCTACGACTATCCGAGCTACGCGGGTTTCGATGTCGCTGAGCATCAGGCGTACGCCGACCTGCTCATACATCACGGGCAGATTCCCGGCCCCGAGACACGGAGCGAGTACTACACGCCTCCGGGCTTCTACGCGATCGCCGGTGCCGCGACGCTGCTGGGAGAGCACGTTCACCCCCAGGACCCGCACAAGCTCGCGCAATACGTGAACTGGATCTTCCTGGTCGCAACCGCTGCGGCGCTTCTGCTCCTGGCGCGGGAACTCTTCCCGGGCCGACCGTGGTTCCGGGCGGGCGCGCTGGGCTACTTCTGCTTTCTCCCGGTGGTCTTCAGGTCCTCAGCCATGTTCCATCCCGAGCCACTGTCTATGCTGCTCTCCACGCTTGCGCTGCTGCTCGCGGCACGCATTCTCGTGCGGCGAAACTTTCAGCATTTGCCTGCCATTGGGCTCGGAGCCGTGCTCGGCGCAGGTCAGCTCGTCAGAGCGTTCTCCCTCTGGACCTTCGCGGCGATCGTGGTTGGCTTCGCGGCAGCGGCGCTTGTCCGGTACGCAGAGAGGCGCATGGTGCTGAAGGCGCTTGGGATCGTCGTGGTGGCCACCGCACTAGTGGCCTCCCCCTGGTACATCAGGCAGGCGATCCATTACGGCAATCCCGTGTTCGATCGCCCCACGGAAAACAAGCCTCTTTGGGAGCGGCGGCCGGCCAGCTTTTACTTCGGGCTCGGATTGCCGCAAGTCTTCACAGAGCCGATTCGTCCGAACTTCGTCAACGAGGCGCTACCCACCACCTACAGCGATGTCTGGGGTGACTACTTTGGTGTCTTCGGCTGGGACGCGGCCCATGCGCCCACGCCCCGCCAGAACCGCGAGCTCCGGCAGCAGAGTGAGCTTGGTCTGGTACCCACTCTGCTGGCGCTCGTAGGCTTGGCGACCATGCTCGTGACCGCCCTGAGGCGCCGTGCGCCTGCCCTGCTTGCGGTAACGCTCCTGCCGTTACTGGGTATCTTCGGCTACCTCTACTTCACCGTCAGCTATCCGACAGCGGACGGCGACGTCCTCAAGGCCAGCTACATGCTCACGACAGCGCCAGCCTGGGCACTCGCTTTCGGCTACGCGTTCGATTGGTTGTCGGACCGCGGCCGGCTCATTCGCGCTGCACTCCTGCTCGTTACGGCAGGAAGCGCGCTGCTCAGCATTCCGTTCCTGGTCTATGGGAACCCGCTCGGGTTCTTGTAGGTTCTTCGCCGTGACCGGCGTTCTCTTCACTTGCGTGGGCCAGCGGGTGGATATCGTCAAAGCATTCAGGCAGGCAGGTGCGACGACGATAGCCGTCGACGCGAACCCGCTCGCACCGGCTCTCTACCTCGCCGACCACTACGCACTCGTTCCGAGAGTCGACGAAACGGAGTATGTGGTGGCTCTGCGTGCGGTGGTCGATGAGCACGATGTGGACTTGATCGTTCCACTGACCGATCTCGATCAGGTCACGCTCGCGCGCTCGCGCGCCGAGCTCGGCGCGGTGGTGCTGCTTCCCGACGCAGAGATCGTCGAGCGTCTCGGCGACAAGTACCTCGCACACCTCCTGTTCGAGGAGCGTGGCATCGCGACGCCGCCGACATGGCTGCCGAACGGCGTGCCCGACGATGCGGCGTATCCGCTGCTCGTGAAGGCGCGCCACGGCTTCGGCTCGCGGCACATCTATCGTGCGGCCGATCCTGCGCAGCTCGGCTTCTTCCTCGGCTACACCCCCGTCGACTCGATCGTGCAGGCGTGTCTACGGGGAGAGGAGTTCTCGGTCGACGTCTTCTGCGATCTGGAAGGCCGCTGCCTCAACGCGATTCCCCGCACGATGATCGAGTCGAAGGGCGGCGAGTCGATCAAGGGGATGAGCATTCGCGACGAGCGGTTGATCGAACTGGCACGCGACGTCGCCGAGAGACTGGAGCTCGTCGGACCGGCGAACATCCAGTGCTTCCGCGAAGCCGACGGGTCGCACTACCTCACCGACATCAACACGAGGTTCGGCGGCGGCTTCCCACTGCCGCTCGCGGCCGGCGGAGGCTATCCAGAGCTTGCGCTCGCACTCGCGCGCGGCGAGCATCCCGAGCCGCGTCTCGGAGAATTCCGCGAAGGCATCGTGATGACACGCTTCTTTTCCGATCTCAGCCTCACGCCGAACGGCGACGGAACGCTGAAGCCGCTCGCACCCGCCGAATGACTCAGGGCGTCCGAATGAGGCCGGTCGGACTTAGTGGCTCAGAGCCACTAGTCCCGGGGAAGCGGCCCGCCGCCTCAATGTCTGCCTGGCACGACCGCACTTGTGGCTCTGAGCCACAAGGTCGAGTTCGATGAGGTACGTCGTCACCGGTGCCGCCGGGTTCATCGGCTCGCAGCTCGCGGAGAAGCTGCTCGAGGGCGGGCACGAGATCGTTGCGGTCGACTGCTTCACCGATTACTACGACCAGGCACTGAAAGAGGAGAACGCGGCTGGGCTCGACATCACGCGCCTCGATCTCGCAGAGGAGAATCTCGACCTGGCCGGCGTTGACGGCGTCTTCCACCTTGCAGGGCAGCCCGGCGTGCGCAGCTTCGGCGATGTGTTCGAGCAATACGTGCGACGGAACCTGCTCGCGAGCCGGAGGGTGTTCGAGGCGGTCGCGGCCGCGGGCACGCGCATCGTCTTCGCGTCGTCGTCGTCGATCTACGGGGATGCGGAGCGATACCCGACACCCGAGGAGGCCGAGCCGCGGCCGATCTCTCCGTACGGGATCACGAAGCTCGGTTGCGAGCAGCTCGCGTACGCCTACGCGCAGGGCTTCGGGCTCGACGCAGTCGTCCTGCGCTACTTCACGTTCTACGGGCCACGCCAGCGCCCGGACATGGCTCTCGCCCGCATCGTCGATGCGCTCGCGCGCGGCTCATCGTTCGAGCTCTACGGCGACGGGCTTCAGTCGCGCTCGTTCACGTACGTCGCCGATGGGATCGAGGCGACGATTGCGGCGATGGAGCGCGCGCCGGCCGGCGCCGTCTACAACGTGGGCGGCGGGGAGGAGGCGACGATGCGCGAGGCGATCGGGATTCTGGAACGCGTATCGGGCCGCACACTCGACCTGGTCGGGCACAGGGCGGCGGCCGGAGACGTGAGGCGCACGTCCGCGGACGCGACAAGGATCGAGCGCGAGCTCGGCTGGCGCGCGACGACCTCGCTGACAGACGGTTTGCAAGCCCAGTGGGAATGGGCCTCCGCTAGAGTCGCCGCGCCTTGAGCACCCGCGATGTCGACCTCGAAGCCGAGCAGGAAGTCGATCTCGGCCGCTACTGGAGCGCCATCGTTTCGCGCTGGTGGCTCCCACTCGCCGGGCTGCTCGTCGGCGCGGTGCTCGGCTACCTCGTCTCACTCGGTGGCAACCAGGTCTGGAACGCGAGCTCGACCGTCTACCTCGGCGCTTCGTACAGCATCATCGGCGGAAACCTGCTCCAGGGGCCGCAGGCCAATCCAGCCACCGTCGGCACGATCGCGCGAGCGCAGGACTCGATCGCACAGGCCGCAGCGCGGGCTGGGATGCGCGCCGACGATCTGCGAGGGAACGTCTCGACGAAGAGCATCTCCACCGGCGCGGGCGCAAGCACGCTGAGGGTCACGGCCAATCCACTCGTCCGCCTCACCGTGCAGGCATCGACTCGCCGCAAGGCGCAGGTGGCCGCGAACACCCTCGCCGGGATCGTGGTCGATCGGTTGTCCCCGTTCGCCGACGAGAAGATCGTCGGTCTGCAAGAACGGATTGCCGCCGACCAGCAGCAGGTCGATGCGATCGCGCAGCAGCAGCGCGGCGCCTCGGACGCGACCGCGAAGGCCGTGTTCGCCATTCATCTCGGCGACGTCCTGGACGATCAGTTGCAGGCAAAGCAGCTCCTCATCCAGGCGCAGGAGGTCGAGCGGCCCAAAGTGCTCACACGTGCGGCCGCGGTTAAAACGACGGCTCGCAGCCGCAGGAACTCTGTCGTCGTCGCAGCGTTCCTCGGGTTGCTGATCGGGCTGCTCGCAGCGTTGCTGTGGGAGCCGGTCATGCGCCGCCGCTCCGGCTGATGCTGGAAGGCAAGACGGTGGCGGTGGTCGTCCCCGCCTACGACGAAGAAGGGCTCGTCGGGACGACGATCCAGGGCGTCCCGGACTTCGTCGACCGGATCTTCGTCGTCGACGACGCTTCCCGCGACGGCACGGCGGCAGCCGCCCGCGCCGCCGGTGACGCGCGCGTCGAAGTAGTTACGCACGAACGCAATTCGGGGGTGGGCGCGGCGATCGTCACGGGCTACCAGCGGGCGCTCTCCGAGGCGATCGACGTCGTCTGCGTGATGGCCGCCGACAACCAGATGGATCCGTCCGATCTGAAGAAGATCGCCCTGCCGGTTGCCCGCAGCGAGCTCGATTACGCCAAGGCCAATCGCCTCATCTCCGGGGAGGCCTGGCGCGTGATCCCTCGCTCGCGTTATCTCGGCAATGCCGTCCTCTCGTTGCTGACGAAGATCGCATCGGGTTACTGGCACGTTGCCGACTCCCAGTCCGGCTACACGGCGGCCAGCCGGGAGATCCTCGAGCAGCTCGACCTCGACCGCATCTATCCGGGCTACGGCATGCCGAACGACATGCTGGTTCATCTGAACGTCTGGAACGCACGGGTTCGTGACATCCCGTCGCGGCCGATCTACGGCGTCGGCGAACGGTCGGGGATCAAGATTCGCAAGGTCATCCCACGGATCTCGTGGTTGCTCGTGAAGGGCTTCTTCTGGCGGATGCGCGAGAAGTACGTCATCCGCGACTTTCACCCGCTCGTCTTCTTCTACGCCTTCGGCTTGCTGATGACCCTGCTTGGGCTCGGGCTTGGAATCGCCGAGGTCGTCCTGCGGCTCATGGGCAACGCGGTCTCGGTTGGCACGGTCGTGCTCGTCGCCCTGTTGCTGATCTTCGGCTCGCAATTCACGCTCTTCGCCATGTGGTTCGACATGGAGTCGAACAAGGATCTGCGCTGAGGCGGCTCGACGAGCCGGGGCGTAGGTCCTGCCGTTGTCAGCGGTGCTCGAGCGGGCTGAGGCGTTCGGCCGAGCACTCAGGGTGCATCGCTTGCCAGACTGCGAGATACCCCTCGAGCTCGATGTCTGCGTGGGGCGCCGCAAAGGATTGTGGTCTCGCCATGGCATCGATGATGCGATCGTCGATCACTTCGACGATGCACTCGCAGCACCGCAGATACTCGGCAAGGGAGGCGGCAGAGGCCGCTGTGTCGGTTCGGATTCGCATTTCGCCACAGATGATTCGACCAGCAGGTGTCTCCTGAGCAGAGCCCACGCTGGGCCCTGCTCACGAGGACACTTCTCTCGCGTGAAAGGCTCCGCCGCATCGAGCCCTCGTCACGCTCGTCCTGACCATCGGCGAAAGCGACAGGTTGATCAGTCCCTCATCCGCGGTTGATTGGGGCGGTTCACTTCCCTGAGGCCGGACGGCGTCCCTGGGCCCGCGGCCGTGGCTGTAAAGCCCTCGTAAAGTCTGCGGCCTAGCGAAAGACGCCCCGGTAGCATCCTGCGAATGCCCACCGCCGTTGTGACCGGCGGGGCCGGGTTTCTCGGCTCCCACCTTTGCGATCACCTCGTCGCCAAGGACTACCGCGTCGTCTGCGTGGACAACCTGGACACGGGGTCGCTGCAGAACGTCGAGCATCTGCGGAGCGACAACTTCCTCTTCATCAACCAGGACGTGACGCATCACCTCGAGATCGAAGAGCCGGTGGACGCCGTCTATCACCTCGCGGCTCTGGCCAGTCCCATCGACTACCTGCGCATGCCCTTGCACTCGCTGAAGGTCGGCTCGTACGGGACGCACAACGCGCTCGGGCTCGCGAAGTTCAAGCGTGCCCGTTTTCTGCTCGCCTCGACAAGCGAGGTCTACGGCGACCCGCAGGTGCATCCCCAGCCGGAGACGTACTGGGGCAACGTCAACCCGATCGGGCCCCGTGGGGTCTACGACGAGGCGAAGCGGTACGCCGAGGCGATGGCGATGGCCTACCACGGCCAGCAGGGGGTCGACACCGCGATCGCGAGGATCTTCAACACCTACGGCCCGCGCATGCGTCCGAGCGACGGCCGCGCGGTTCCGACGTTTGTCAGACAGGCCCTTGAGGGCAAGCCACTGACTGTGTTCGGGGACGGCAGCCAGACGCGCAGCTTCTGCTACGTGGACGACCTCATTCGCGGGCTCGTCGCGCTGGCCGAGTCGGGCGAGCACCTGCCCGTGAACCTCGGCAATCCCGGTGAGTTCACTCTGAACGAGCTGGCCGAGGTCGTCCTCCGCATCACCGGCTCGAAGAGCGAGGTCGTCTACGAGGCGCTGCCCGTCGACGATCCGCAGGTCCGGCAGCCCGACATCACCCGCGCCCGCCAGTTGCTCGGGTGGGAGCCGCAGGTACAGCTCGAGGAAGGCCTGCGTCGCATGCTGCCGAGTTTCGGACGGGAGCCGGTCGTTGCCTAGGCGGATCGGGGTCGCGGCGGCGATCGTTTTCGTCGCTGCAGGTTTGTGCGTGCCCGCGGCGTCGGCCAAGGCGCACATGCTGGTCGGCATCCAGGACGATGCCATGACGCTGCGGGGAAATCCCACCTTTACGTTCCCGACCATGAAGCAGCTGCGTACGCAGATCGTGCGCATCAACCTGAACTGGAACGACGTCGCCAAGAGGCGCCCGGCCCACCCGCAGGATCCGGCCGACCCTGCGTACGACTGGGACCTCTACGACCGCGCGATTCGCTATTCGTCGCAGTACGGGATGCAGGTCCTGCTCACGATCCTGTTCACGCCCTCCTGGGCGAACGGCGGCGGTGCGCGCACCGTCCCGCCGAGCAACTACAACGACCTACGGAACTTCGCGTACGCAGCCGCCGAGCGTTATAGCGGCCACTTCATCGCGAACACGGACCAGTTCGACGAGGTTTACCTGCCGGCGGTGAAGTACTGGACGGCCTGGAACGAGCCGGCCAATCCAAACTGGCTGCAGCAGGTGTCCGGCGGCCGCTTTGTCAGTCCTCGCTCTTATGCACGCATCTGCACGGCGATCTGGGAGGGCGTTCACTTCACGAACTTCGCGGGCGAGAAGGTCGCGTGCGGCGTGACCGGGCCGCGCGGCAACAATGCACCGAATACCAGCCGGCCGTCCCTCTCGCCGCTCGCGTTCATGCGCCTGACCAAGGCGGCGGGGTTGCGGAACCTCGACGCGTACGCCCACAATCCGTACTACGGGAAGCCGAGCGAGACGCCCGCAACCAAGCCCGGCGGATCGGCGGTGACGCTCGGGAACATGAACAAATTGATCAGCCTCGTCAACAAGCTCTGGGGCAAGAAACGGATCTGGATCACCGAGTACGGCTGGCAGACGCCACCCGATCGGATCTTCGGCGTCTCGTTCGCACGGCAGGCTGCGTATGTGCGCCAGTCGTATGCGATTGCCCGTGCGAATCCACGGATCGACATGATGGTGTGGTTCATGCTCCGCGACGACACGAACCTCGGCATCGGCTGGCAGTCAGGCTTCCTCACCGCTGCCGGTAAGAAGAAGCCGGCGTTCAACGTTTTCGCCCGCCTGCCGCACTGAGCAGCGACCTGTAGAGCTCGTCCACGTCATCGACGAGCCGGTCGACTGCGTAGCGCGGCAACACGCGCTCGCGACCCTGCTTGCCCATCTGGGCGCGGAGGGCGGGATCACCGGCGAGCTCGGCGAGCCGGTCTGCGAGGTCGTCGGTCGCTCCGGCCTCGACCAGAAAGCCGTCCTCGCCGTCTCGAACGACGTCGGGGACGCCGCCGACACGTGTGGCCACCACCGGCAGCTCAGCGGCCAGGGCCTCGATGACGCTCACGGGAGTGCCCTCGTTCCCCGACGGGAGCACCAGCGCGTCGAACGCCGCGTAGAAGGGCGCTACGTCTTCCTGATAGCCGAGGAAGACC
>WNFX01000859.1_pt1 | contig 30476 bp, 29 predicted proteins | sample 5400111 | NCBI WGS metagenome assembly WNFX01 (sample SAMN13153363, study PRJNA577476) | soil metagenome | isolation source: 40 cm soil or saprolite under grassland replicate 1 | place: USA:California | collected 2016-06-15 | reverse complement strand
CGCGTGGGCCTCGGCGAGCGTGGGCTCGAGCGCGAGCGCCTTGAGGGCCGCAGCTCTCGCTTTCGGCATGCCTTGGCGCGGGAGGAGATACGTCGACCACGTGAGGCTCTCATACGCGTCGGCGAGGCCGGCGTACGCGAGCGCATAATTCGAATCATGCGCCAGGGCTTGTTGGAAGTACGCCAGCGCCTGTTGGACGGGTGCGAAGCCGCCCTCGTTGTAGAAGTAGCGTCCCTTGAGATACAGCTCGTACGCCTCGACGTCATGGGTCGAGCGGCGCGAGAGCGTCAGGCTGTCCCCGCTCACCAGGTGCACCCGTAGGGCCCGCATGATCGCGCGGGAGATCTCGTCCTCCACGGCGAAGACGTCCCCCATCTCACGGTCGTAGGTCTCCGACCAGAGGTTGTATCCGTTCCGCGCGTCCGTCAGCTGCGCCGTCACGCGCAGACGGTTCGCCACCCGGCGCACGCTCCCGCCGAGCACGGTCGCCACCTGCAACGCCTGACCGATCTGCCGCACGTCCTCGTTCTTCCCCTTGAATGCGAACGACGACGGCCGGGCCACGACCTGAAGCTGGGGCAGCTTAGAGAGCGCGTTGATGAGCTCTTCGCTGATGCCGTCGCTCAGGTATTCCTCTTGTGGGGCGCCACTCACGTTCACGAACGGCAGCACTGCAATCGATTGGCCGGTACCGCCCGCCAAGGCCGGTGTGCCGTGCGGCCGGGACAGTACGAAGAGCCCGGCCGCCGCTGCAAGCAGGGTCGCCGCGAGCCCGGCCCCGGCTGCGAGGCGGGACGTTCGGCGTCCCGTGTCGCGCTCGCGCTGCGCCGGCGCTGCGAGGGCCTCCACGAACTCCGCGGCGGTGGCGAAGCGGTCGGCGGGTGTCTTGGCGAGCGCCCGCACGATCGCTTCCTCTATCGCAGGCGGGACCGCCGCGCGCATCGCGCTGACCCGCGGCGGCGCCGCGGCGAGATGCTGGCGCACGATGCTCTCCGCACTCGGCCCCGTAAAGGGCGGCTCGCCCGCCAACATCTCGTACAGCACGCACCCGAGACTGTAGATGTCGCTCCGCTCGTCCACCCGGGCACTCGCCGCGCCCTGCTCGGGGCTCATGTAGCCCGGCGTGCCGATCGCGATCCCCGTCGCGGTGAGACTCGCGCCCGCCGCGGCCGTGATCGCCCGGGCAATTCCGAAATCGCTCACGACCGCGTGCGCTGCCTGGAACAGAATGTTCTCGGGCTTGATGTCCCGGTGCACCACGTCGTGACTGTGGGCATAGCTGAGCGCGTCCGCCACTTCACGCGTGATCCGCACGGCGTCCTCAAGGGGCAGCTGCCCCTCCCGCTTGAGGCGATCCCGCAACGTCTCGCCCTCGACGTACGGCATCACGTAATACAGTGACGTGGCCGCCTCTCCCGAATCGTAGAGTGGCAAGATGTGCGGGTGGTTGAGGCCGGCCGCGATCTCGATCTCGCGCAGAAAGCGCTCGGGACCGAGTGCTGCGGCAAGCTCGGGCTCGAGCACCTTGATGGCTACTTTGCGATGGTGCTTCAGGTCCTGGGCGAGGTAGACCGTCGCCATCCCGCCGTGGCCGAGCTCGCGCTCGATTGTGTAGCGGTCGGCTAGTGCAGCTCGCAACTGCTGAAATGGATCCGCCAGCGGCGGCTCCGGGGCTCGGGCGATTCACATCATAGGGTGCCGTCCGCAAGAGAGCCAGCCGCTGCCTCGCACCGGCCGGCGCATCAGAAGGCGATCGCGAATCCCACTCTGCCGAGCGACTGCTGAATCGGCGCCGGCAACGCCCCGCTCCCGTCATCCGTCTTCCGCGAGAAGCGCTGGAATCCATAATCGCCCGTCACCCGCACCCGGCTGTGCAGCGCGTCGACGGTGAGGCCGAGTCCCAGCTGTAACGCACCAAGGCCTGACGTCGTCCCGCCGCCCGAATACTTGGCGCCGAACATCAGGCCGCCGTGCAATGCCATCCGCACGCCGGGTCCCAGCAAATACGCCATCTGCGCACCGGCCGTGACTGCGCCGACCGATTGCGCCTCGAATTCGGGATCCACTTTACGGTTGATAAAGCCCAACTCACCCGACACGCGACCTGTGATGTAGTAGCGCAGCCGGACGTCCACTTCTGACGCGTCGAACTCCGTGGTCGCCGTTCCGTCACTCGTGGGCTTGTACTTCACTTTCGAGAGCACGATATCGGCGGAGAACTTCTTCCACTCGAGGGTCGCCTTCGCACCAATGCCGCCGCCGCGATAATGGAGATCGGACGAGACTTCGCGATAATCGCCGAAGGCCACCTGCGGGCCGATCGCGACGTGTTGTGCCGCGAGACCGATCGGCAGCAACGCCACGAGCGCGCACGCGAGCGACCTCATCGCGAGCCTCCGCTACGCGCTACGGGCGCGACCGTCAGGGCCACCTGCTGACGACGTCGCGTGTTCTCCTGCGCGATTTCGGCGTTGCGGCGCGTGATCTGCTCACGCAGCAGCTGGTTGTACAGAATGTTGCCGCGCGCCGGTTGTGGAGCCGGCTTCTTCAGCGTCATGATGAAGCCTGCCAGCACGATGCCAGCGCCGATCGTGCCGCCTTCACGCAGCGAGGCCGAGCCGAGGTCGCTGTTCGAGAGCGCCGAGGTGCCGGCAAGCGCAATGCCGGTGTACACGAGCGCGAGACCCATCGGACGCCAGCTCTTGGGGGGCACTTCGGTCTCGGGGAGGTAGGTATACCCTGGCAAGCTGGTGAGATGCGCCACGGTATCCACGGTCCCGTGCGAGACCCGGATCGGCTGCGAGGTTGAAGAACTGTTTTGTCCCACCGTCGCATCGACGACGACCGTGTAGTTGCCGGGAGGGATCGGATCGCCGTTCGGCAGGCGAGCAGGCCAGCGAATGTTCACTTGCCCCGTCGCGACGGTCGAGTCGATCCGCAGCGACGTGGACCCGCCGACGACGCGGGTGACCACGCGTGCCGGTTGCGTCACGGTATAACGGATCGGCACGACTCCCTGCCCACCCACGAACGCGACGCTGTCCACCACCAGCTGTCGCACGACGAGCACCTGAGTCAACGCCACCTGGAAGGCACTCAGCGCCTTCGGCGACGTCCGGTTCGGGTCGAGCGTGCGCTCGGGCTCCAGGAGCACCACCTGCTTGAAGGCGTCCACGGCTTTCAGGATGGAGTCCATGCCGCTGTACGTGAAGCCAAGCAGCTCATAGGCTCGCGCGCGCTCGAACCCAGTGAGCCGCTCGCGCAATGCGGCCTGGCCGGCGCTGAGGGCCTGACGGTAATCGAGATTGTCAAACGCTTGCTGCGCGCGGCGCAGGGTGGGATTCTGAATTGTCTGCGCGCGGAGCGTAGCGACACCACCCAAAGCCATCACCGCAAGCAAGACGACCCGAGCGTTCATGGTGTCACTCCGGAAGCAGCGTATACCGCTTGCGTACGGGATTGTTGGCCGACACCTGCACCGTCTCGTTCACCGTTTTGTAACCGGCGCGTTCGACCCGAATCGTGTGCCTCCCCACGGGCACCGAGTAGTCGACCACGGGCGTCTGACCGACATCGGTGCCGTCAATGAAGACTTGACCGTACGGGTCAGCGGCAACGGTGATCGTGCCTTCGGCCGCGGCGGGAGGAGCGGGCGGCGGGGCTGCCTGACGCCGGCTGTCGTTCCCCCGTCTCGGCGGCGGCGGAGGATTCGGGGCGACGCGGACTGTTTCGACCGAGGCGGCCGGCGGCGGCGTGGGAGCCGCAGCCGGCTCACCCTTTCTGCCCAATGCGAGATAGCCACCCACACCGGCGGCCACGACTACGAGCGCGCCCACCAGCATGCCCATGTTGGAGCGTTTCTTCCTCTCCGCCGGGATCTTCATGCCCGCACGGGGGATCGGCGTGGTTGGGGCGCTGGTCACTTCCGTGGGCGCGTCGGCTGTCGCCGTGCGGGTCGGGGGTGGCGGGGGTCTCCGGTGGCTCCTCGCTGCACCCGCTTTCGGCACCGCAACCGGTTGCTCGGGCCACACCGCGGTCGCGAACTCCTCCATCGTGGGGAAGCGCTGGTCGGGCTCCTTCGAGAGCGCGCGTGAGATCGCCGCTGTTAGAAACGGCGGCGTGTCGCTGCGTTTCGCACTGACGCTCGGCACTTCCTCGAAGATGTGCTTATAGAGGATGGTGTGAACGGAGTCGCCGGTGTACGGCAGCTCGCCGGTGATCATGCGATAGCCGACCACCGCGAGCGAGTACTCGTCCGCGCGTCCGTCCACTGTGCCGCCCTTGGCCTGCTCCGGCGCCATGTAATGCGGGGTGCCGATGATCATCCCGGTGCCGGTGAAGCCGGTCGCCGCCTGCAGCGCCTTCGAGATGCCGAAGTCGGTCAGCATCACGCGCCCGTCGTGGTCGAACATGATGTTGGCCGGCTTCACGTCGCGATGCACGACGCCGCGCTGGTGCGCGTGGCCGAGGGCGCACGCGGCTTCCCACAGCACGCGCTGGATGTAGTCGATGGTCAGCGGCTGCTTCTGATCGAGCACATCTTCGAGCGACGTGCCGGCGATGTACTTCATGACGAAATAGTTGAGGCCGCCCTCGCTCTCGACCCGGTAGATCGGGATGATGTTGGTATGGTCGAGCTTCGCCGACGTCTTGGCTTCCTGCTGGAAGCGTTTGACGATGTGCTCGTCCATCGAGATGTCGGGCGGCAGGACTTTGATGGCGACTTCTCGCTCGAGCGTCAGGTCGTGCGCCAGGAATACCGCGCCCATCCCGCCTTTGCCGAGCAAGCGCTCGATCTTGTACTTCCCCTCCACGAGCCGCTGCAGCCGCTGCATCAAGCCTTCGGTTGCGCTGGCGCTCGCACCCATCGTGCCGCCACCAGTCACGTCCGCCCCGCAGGCGTAGCAGAACTTGCTCCCGCTCGGCAGCGGGGTGTGGCACTTGAGACACTCCATCATGGAGCCTGCCGCGCCCGTCATGGGGCCTGGATCCGGTGCAGCATCGGAGCCGCCAGGCCCTTGCGGAGGCTGGCCCGGGCCGGCGCCGAGGGGAACGTCAGGCACCCACCGTCCGAAATGCAGAGGTCGTATGCGACCGGCACGCCCTGAAAGTCCACGACCACGAGGTAATAATCGCCCGGGTTCAGGAGCGTCGTCATCGCCTCCGACGAGCCCGCGGAATCCGATCGATTGAGGATGTCCAACGTCGAGCTCGCGCCGCCGCCCGGAACCGTCAGGAGGTACAAGTCGATATCGCTCGAGTCGACCGCCGTCGCGGCGGTGAGGGATGCGCTCTTGATGGTCACGGTCGACAGGCTTGTGACGCGAAACCGAATCCAGTCGATGTCGTGTGCGTTATCGATCGTCAGCGTGTCGCGGAACGTGCCGCCCGGCATTGCTACCGCCAGGCCGCGCGCGTCGGCCGCGTCGCAGAAATCATCTTCTTCGTGCGCGTCGCGCGGCACGGTGGGATCGCTCGTGATGTATCCCTCGAACACCCCAAGGCCGTACCGCCCCGGCTGGGAATACAGCGCCAGCGCGTGCAGCCGACCGGCCGGCATACCGCGCAAAGCCACAATCGTCGATTCGGGCTGTGTCTCAGGCGGCTCGAATGCAAAGCCCTTACAGGCATGCGATCCTGGGCCGATCGTCCAGCTGTTCGGTCCGATCTTATAGGTCGGCGGATTCGGCGCGCTCGCCGGCACGAACGCCAGCGAGTCCGAGAGGAAGGTGGAAAATGTGCCGCGGACGTCGGGGGCGCTGAGAATGATCGTGAGATCTCGTGCCGTGGTCTGCGTGAAGCGATACCAGTCGACGCCGAGCGAGTCGCGCTTGGTCGGTTCAAATGCCAGCGCCGGATTCAAGAACTTGATCTGCGGGATCGACGGAATCCGGGGTGGGGCCTCAAGATTGATAGTGCGGGGCGCCGTTTCATTCGGCTCGAGCACATCGAACGGAATGACCTTGGTCGTGTCGGGTGCATTCCCAAACACCCCTGGACCTATGAAAGAGAGCTTGTCGGTGTGCGCCGGCGGCGTGACCCAGAAGGTTGCGGTGGAAAAACCCAGCGAGTCACGCGTCCGGGTTGCCAGGATGCCCGGAAATGGATAATCGAGCTGGGTCGCGTTGCCGAGGAACGCGATGAAGATCGAATCGACCCCCACACCGTAGACCGTCATCGTGTCCCCGAAACGCACGATCGCCGGCCGCACGCTGTCCACTTCGAGCGGATTCGACACGCGGAGCAGGAGGTCGCCTTCCGGCGCCTGCTCGAATGCAATCGCGCGCGCGGTGATGTGGACGTTGCCGCTGTTCACGCCGGTTACCGTGGCATAGCCACCGCCGTCATTCTGGACAGTCGCGGTCGTGCTGCTCCCGGTCCCAAACGCGAAAGCCACATTCGTAATGGGCAGTGTATCCGTGCCAATCACGTGCCACGCACGAGCGTAAACCGACATCTCCTTGCCGCGGAGCACGACGCGGGAGGGTCCCTCGAGGGTGACGAAGACTTTGTCGCTTTTATCGGTTGGGAAGGCGCAGGTAACGCTGAGCGCCGCCGCCAGGGTCACGATGGGGGTAGCTCGGGTGAGACCGCGCATGCAGGCCAATCCATGAGCGTGAGGACCGCCCATACTATAACACACTTAGAGCGAGCCTCGGCGCTTCAGGTCGAGATACTTCGTGACCACAGCCTGTGCCGCGCGCTCCGGTGTGACATCAATCACGATCACCCCCGCCCGCCGCATGTGTCCCAACGCTTCCTCCCGCGCATGCAACAGCTCCTCGGCCGCCGCTTTGCGAAAGGCGTCGTGCGCCGCTGCCGGCCGCAACGCGGCCGCGGCATCGAGCTCGGGGTTGCGCAGCGTCACCGCAAGTGGCAGGTGGCGGGGACGTAACGTGGCCACATTCGCGACGAGGGCATCGGACGCGAACCGGTCGATGACATCCGTGAAGAGCACGGTCAGCGCGCGCTTGCGGTTGCGCGCCGCGAGATAGCGAAAGGCGCCGGGGTAATCGGGCTCGACGAGCTTCGGCTCGACTTCCGCCAGCACGTCTACGACGCGCCGCACGCCGGCGCGGCCGCGCTCGGGCGCGACGAAGTGGTGGACGCCGTCGGCGAACGTCATGATCCCGACGTTGTCATCATGCTGGGCCGCGGCATAGGCCAGCTCGAGCGCGGCCTGCACGGCGAACTCCAGGCGCGCCACGCCACCGACTTCCGCCGTCATCAGCCGGCCCGTATCGAGGACGAGCAGCACCTGCTGGCGGCGCTCCGCCTCGTACTGCCGCGTGATGACCTTGGCGCCCCCACGGCGCGCGGTCGCCTTCCAATCGATGTGTCGCAGATCGTCCCCCGGCACCCACTCGCGCAACGACTCGAACAGCCGTCCCTCGCCGATGCGCCGGATCGGCTTGCTGCCGGCATCGCGGCGCCGCAACGCCTCGGCCACGGATGCGCGGAGTCGCACCGAAACGAGGGGGGGATAGACCACGACGTCCCACGGCAACGGCAGGCGCACGCGACGTCGCCCGAGGCCCAGCGGGCCGATGCTGTCGAGCACGAATCCACCGGCGCCGCCCCCAGTTTCCCGGCCGCGGCGTCGCGGAATCACCGCCACGCGCTCATGTGTCGTCGACCGCGGGAGAATCCGCACCGCCCGCGGCGGCTGCGGGCCACCGAGGATGTCGGGCCGCACTTCCCGTACCTGCAACCGTGCCCGGCGGGGCGCCGGATTCGTCCACCGATACGTGACTTCGCCCGTATGGCCCACCGACAGCGCCGGGAGCGGCTCGCGCGTCACGGCGACGCTCTGGGCCAGCGTCGCGTCGAGCCAGATCAACACGACTAACGCGAGGTCGGCGAGCAGCATCACGTCGAAGCTCCACGGGGCCCAGAACCCGGCGACGCCGGCGAGCGCGAGCAGACCTGCGATCAGCAGGGCACGGGGAGTCCACAGAATCCCCGCGGTGCTACCGAGCACGTACCATAGGCCCACGAACGCAGCGATGACGGCGCTGGGCAGCAGCAAGGGCTGCAGCATCAGGCGGTCGGCGCCTCGGTGCGATCCAGAATCGCTTTCAGCGCCTGATCTGCGGTGACGCCCTCGAGCTCAAGCTCGGGCGCGACATTGACGCGATGCCGCAGGATCGCGGGGGCCAGCCGCTTCACGTCGTCCGGGATGACGTAATCGCGACCGTCGAGCAGCGCCGCGGCCCGTGCCGCCTTGAAGAGCGCGACGCCGGCGCGCGGGCTGGCGCCCAACGTGAGCGAGGCCGCTTCGCGGGTGGCGCGCACGATCGCCGTGATGTATCCCGTGATGCGGGGCTCGACCCGCACCGCGTCGACGTGCTGGCGCAACAGATCGAGACCCTCCGCGTTGACGACGGGACTCACCCCATAGGTCGTGGGGCGATCCGCTTCGAAGCCGCCGACGTAGCGGGTGAGGATCCCCTGCTCGATGTCAGCGGGTGGGTAGCCGACCAGCACTTTTGCCATGAACCGGTCCAGCTCGGCCTCCGGCAGCGGATAGGTGCCTTCGAACTCGATCGGGTTTTGCGTCGCGAACACCGTGAACGTCGGCGAAAGGGGATGGCTCTTGCCGTCCACCGTGACGGTGCGTTCCTGCATCGCTTCCAGCAACGCAGCCTGCGTCTTCGCGGGCGCCCGATTGATCTCATCCGCCAGGACCAGGTCCGCGAAGATCGGGCCGGGTCGAAACGAGAATTCGTGGGTTCCCGTGAGCAGCGTGATGCCGGTGATGTCGGCCGGCATCAGGTCGGGAGTGAACTGGATCCGCCCGAACTGCACGTCGAGCGCGAGTGCGAGCGTCCGGACGAGTAGCGTCTTGGCGGTACCCGGGACGCCCTCGAGCAGGATGTGGCCGCGCGCCAGCAGGCAGACGAGCACTTCGAGCGTCGCCGCCTCCTGCCCCAATACCACGGTGCGTAAAGCAGCTACGATGCGTTGCGCGTCCTGCGCGGGCGCAGTTCCTCCCACACGTCCTCCACGGCTTGGGCGGTGTCAAGCACGCGCTGCGCGTCGCGATCGCGTGCGGTAAGTAAGCTGTGCAGCCGGCGCACGGCGGCGCGGCCCTGAGGGCCGCGCACCGCGAGCTCCAGACTCTCGACCCACGAGAGCACATCACCGTTCGCGGTGTAGGCTGCCCTGGCCCCGGTGCGGCTGAGACGACGGCGCAGCCCTAGTGCGAGTCTTTGCACGGCGGTATCGGCCGCCGCCGCGTTCTCGAGTCCGGCGCCGAGCGCTTCGAGGTGCTCGAGTGGCGAGCGGCGTCGCCGCTCGATCACGGACAGCGCGGGACCGAAGCGTACGGCGGTCGTCGCGAGCCACACGAGCGCAACGGCCATGAGCTGCAGGATCGCCCAACCCGCCGGCGAGTGTCGTAACCAGCTCCACGTCTGGCCCGTGAGCGAGGGTCCCGTTTCCTCTCCGAATCCCTGGTGGTACTCATCCCACACGACGCGTCCTGGGTGCTCGCGCGACGGCGTGAACAGCGGGAGCGCGACGAGGGGCACGTCCGTGTCACGCCACACGCGATTCGTGAGCCATCCGGGATCGGCCGCGAGCGTGACGGTGCTGCCCCCGCGAAACCAGAGGCGCATGATCACCGGCCGGTTGTTCACCGCCGCGACGATCGTGTCGGTGGCAAACGGAGCCAGGGTGCTGCAAATCCCCGGAGCGCCCGCTTCGTCCCCGCCCTTGACCAGACTCTGGAGGTCGCGGTGATCGCTGGTGTCGCGTTCCAGCGGGGCCAGCACGTGCGCGGCCCGCGGCAGCCGGGCGCCCCCCGGAGGGGGCGACCGCACGGCGATACTGTCCGGGCGAAACTCCGGCTGGATACGCCATCCCAGACATTGCGTGATTCCGCCGCCCCAGCCGCTCGCGACCACTGCGCCGCCGCCGCGCACGAAGCGCACCACCTGCTCGAGCTCCGCGTCGGTCAGCGGAATCACTGGATTCAGCACCGCAAGAATCGCCGGCCGGCGCGCGCGCGTTGTCGTGAGATTGTCGAGTTTGGCCCGACGTCGCTCCGTGCGACGACCCAGCTGTGAGAGAATGTCGTACAGCGCCTTGCTGCCGCGCGGGCCGGTCAGGAACGTCGAAGAGCGGAAATCCAATTCCGCAGTGCGCGAATGGCGACTGCCCGCCCACACGACGACGCCCAGGGCCACCATGAACAGCAGCGCCAGCCCGATCTCAAACCGGTACGACATGCGGTCCGCGCGCCAGCTCCTGCGCGGCGGCGCCGAAGGAGTGGTACTCCGCTTCGCCGCACGGGACGGCCCCGAACAGGTGGCGATACAACTCGGCGACCAAGGCCGCCAAGGCGGCGCGACCGGTCGCGTCGAGACGCGCCTCGGCCACGTACTCGGCGGGTGTCTTGGAGACGTGAAAGCGCAGTGCTTTCCTTTCGTCGAGCTCCAGGACCGCGGCCACGAAGCGATGCGCCAGCGCCTCGACGTACCGCCCAAGAGCGGCGAGCTCCTCGGCCCGCTGGAGGTGGGCCCGCGCGTTCCTCACGACGCCGACGTTGGAGGACGGGCGCGTACCGGTTCGCGCCACCGGCTGCACGATGCGCCACATGACATAGCCGATGTGCACCAGCAGCACGACGAGCGCAACGACGAGGAGCGTGAGGAGAATGTTGTACCCGACCGGATGATTCTGGGAGAATTGGTCGAGCCAGTCTTTCAGATGCTGCCATTGCCGCGCGATCCACGACAGCAGGCGTTGCTGCTCGACCCACTGATACTCCGGGCCGGCGAACACCCGGCCAAGGACACGCCGCAGCGAGTCGGCGGCGGCGGGCGGCGGCAGGGTGGGTGCTTGCGGGAACAGGACCCAGCTCGTGGTCAGCGGGTCCCCAATTGCTCGCTCAAAATCTGCAGGTCAAACGCCTCCCGGCGGACGCGGAGATCGTAGTACAGGAGCGTGAGAGCGCACGGCAAAATGGGCGCCAGGACCACACCCAGCACGATCGTCCCCACGCTGAGGAACGGCTGCACCGGTGAGTCAGGACCAACCGCCTGACCGATGCCGAAGACGACGATGGACGGCAGAATATTGGTAAAGATGGCGATCACCAACCATGTAAAGAAAACCTTGAGGCGCGAATCTCGTGTGAGGTCGCCCGAGCGGCCGAAGGCATCGAAGGCGCTCAACAGGTCCTCGAGCACGACGACCATGCTTGTCAGGCCGTAGCCGCACAGGACGTACGCAAACAGCCAGATCCCGCCTACGCACCCGAGGAACAGAAACAACCCGCCCATACCCAACAGCCGCCCCACGGCCATCATCACCACGACGCCGATCACGACGGCGATGTAGAGGACGAAGATGAGCAGGGTTTTGGCGATGGCCACGAGCAGCAGCGGCACGATCCGCCCGGTCGCGAACTGCAGCGCGGCCCCGAGCGACGGCTCATTGCCGAGATACGAATCCGAGATGATGCGGATCGTTCCCGCCTTGAGCAGCAGGCTGATCGCGATCCAGACGAAGAGGACCACGAGCCCGAACCCAATCGTCGCAGCGATGTGGTTTTGTACCCAGTTCGTGGCTCCAATCGGGTTGGAGAACGCTCGCGTGGCAAAGTACACGACCACGACTGCCGGAGCGCAAATCAGCACGAAACTCAGCCGCATGAACAGGCCGAAGTGGCGGCGGTAGATGCTGAAGCTGCCGTCGAGGATCTCGCCGAGCTGCATCGGCCTGACGTTGGAACTTCCGGTGCTCGAGGTAATGGTTCGCTCCCTGCGTGGGTGAGGCCTCTGCGCTAAGATGAGGAAATGACGGCGTCCGCGCGAGACCTCGATCTACGGCAGCACCACGGCGTCGAGACGCCGGAGCACGTGGATGTGCGGTTCGAGCTGGCGGGCGTGGGGTCGCGCGTGGCTGCCGGGCTCCTCGATCTGCTGTTGTTGTTGCTCGGATTGTTACTGCTTTGGTTGGGCGGGACGACGATCGCCAGCGATATCACCCCGCCGCACGGCACGGCGCGAGGCTGGGTGACCGCGGTACTGATTCTGCTCACGTTCTCCCTCGTCTGGGGATACTTCACGCTGTTCGAGGCGCTGAACGGCGGCCGGACGCCGGGAAAGCAATTGCTTGGGATTCGCGTCGTCATGGATACGGGCCGGTCGCTCACCACGCAGGCCGCGGTGGTCCGGAACCTGGTTCGCTTCATCGACTGCTACTTCCCCGCGCTGCCGTTTGCTCCCGCGCTCCTGGCGATTGCCCTGCATCCCAGCAATAAGCGCTTGGGTGACATGGCCGCTGGCACGATTGTCGTGCGGGACCGGCCCACCGACTGGACCCTCGGCCTGCCGGGCACGCCTGCGCCCGAAGCAGCTGCAGAAGCGGTCGAGACCGGCCCCCCCGACCTGTCGGAAGAGGAGTTCCGGTTGTTGGACCGCTTCCTGGGACGCCTCAATGAGCTGGCACCTGACGTCCAGGCCCGCATCACCGCCGACTTGGTGCGACGCTTCGAGCCGCGCATACCACGCCGCACACCGGACCTGCAGAGCTATCTCGTCACCGTGTTCGCCGAAGAGCAACGCAAGCGGCGCAGCCGGTTTGCGTCACGCGCGCAGGCAGGCACAGCTGGCCGCATCACGGTGCCGGCCGAGCGATTTGTGCAGAAAAAACGGGATGGTTGGGAAGCGTTCCGCACGACGGCCCTGCGCATGGAGCGCTCCGGCGTGGGCGCGCTGGCACCGGAGGAGATCCCGACGTTCGCCGCACAGTATCGCGAGGTGGCCGCCGATCTGGCGCGGGCGCGCACCTATCAGGTCGATCCGCGCGTCATCGCGTACTTGGAGCGGGTCGTCACGGCCGGGCACAATGCCTTGTATCGCGCTCGGGGGAAGCCGCGAACGCCGCTGCGGCATTATATCCTGCGCAACTTCCCAGCAGCCGTGGTGCAGTCGTGGCAGTATGTGTTACTCGCCTTCCTGCTCTTCTCGGTCCCGGCGGCCGTGGGCTACGTCATGATCCGCGAGCGGCCGGCGCTCGCGGAGGAGCTCCTGTCGCCCGTCATGGTGGCCCGCGCGGAGGCCGCGGCGGAAAATCTGGCGGAGGGACGCGGCTACGCCGAAACGAGTAAGGAAGAGCGTCCGCAGGTGGCCGCGCTGATCATCACCAATAACATCACGGTGTCATTCGGTACCTTTGTCGGTGGCCTTACGGCCGGCGTGCTCACCACCTGGCTGCTGTTTGCGAACGGGATGATGTTCGGGCTCGTGCTGGGACTGTTTCGCAACTATCAGGCGCTGAGCTATCTGCTGACGTTCGTCCTCGGACATGGCGTGCTGGAGCTGACCGCGATCTTCATCTCGGCGGGGGCGGGCTTTCGGCTGGCCAAGGCGATGATCGCACCAGGCGATCGGACGCGGCGCGACGCGCTGGTCGTGGAGGGCCGCATCGCAGCGCGGATGATCGGGGCGGTCGTCACGCTGCTGGCGATTGCGGGAACGATCGAAGGGTTGTTGTCGACGTCGCCGGCGCCGGCCTCATGGAAGTACGGCGTGAGCGCGGCCTCGGCGGTTTTTCTGGTGCTCTACCTCGCCAACGGGTATCCCGAAGCCGGGGGTCCGGCCACCCGATCGTGACACCGAGGGACCGACCTGCTGCACGGTCGCCGTCAGGGAGTCGGAGATGCCGTCGCCCGTAGCGACGATGACGGTCGTCCCGTTGCCGACTGCAGTCACGATCGCCTTATGAGGGCCGCTGTCGGCAACAGTCACGATTCCGGTGTTGCGCGACAGCCAGGTGATCGAGACACCGGGCACAGATGTGTTCTGGGCATCGCGCGCGTCGGCAGTGACGATGCTGGTATCCTGGAGCGAGTCCAGGGCGATGTCGAATGGCTGAAAGACGATCCTGGCGATGCGCGAGCGAATGGCGTATGGGGCGCTCGAAACCGGCGCGCTCACCAGCGGGACTGCGGTGACGGTAATGCTGGCGCCGCCCAGCCGCACACCCGTCACGAGCCCCGTTTGCGATACGCGGACCAACGTGCTGTCGGAGGAAATCCAGACGAACGTCAGGCCGGTCAGGATCGGCACGCGCCCCGCGAGCGCCGTGGCCGTGAGCTGCTGCGTGCCGTTAAGCGCAACCGTTGAATCGCCCGTGATCACGACCGAGGTAATCGTCGAGGAGGGACCGTTATCTCCGCTGCATCCTGCGATGATTGCCACACACAGCAGCAGACACAAACGCCTCACGCGCCGTTCGGAAACACTCACCTCATCCACTCGATCAGAGCTCCCAGACGTGGACCGACGATCGACACGCTCGTGCCCGCATCGTGGAGCGTGCCGAAAGCGAGCTGCGCCTGCAGCACCGCCGCCGCGCGATCGCTGAGCCGGTAACGCAGGTCCGTGCCCGCTCGCAGCAGGTACCCGAGCAGCTCCATGCGCTGGCCAGGCCCGGTCAGCTCATGCCGGAATTCGAGCATCGGCGACAGCGTCGCCCGGGGCCCAGTGGGGCGATCGAGTCGCGCACCGACCGCGAGCACGTTGCCGCGCGGCACGGGCACCGTTCCCGCGCTGGCGACATTGCGGGCGAGCAGGCGGCGCATATCCCAGCCGTACAACGAGAGCTGCGAGTTACCGACCGGCAAGTTCACGGTGGCGTAGCCGAGCACGCGGTCGCCGATCGTGCTCTGCCCGCTCGGGCCAAGGTCGTTGGCCGCGGTCGTCGTGTAGACCAGTGCGCCGCGGAAGTACTTCCCGCCACCGAACGGCCCCTCGATGCCGATGCGCGCGCGGAGCTCGCCGCCTGGGCTCATCTCGTCCCCGCCCTGGACGGGCACGTAACGCGCGGCATAGCGGTAGCTCGCGCCCGCCCCCACTGCCCAGTTCTGCCCCATTTTGAGGGCTGACGAAAAACCGGCGGACACGGCGCCACCCGAGCCGAAGCTCGGTGTCGTGAATCCGAAGAGATGGGTACCCGTCGCGCCGAACAACGGGATCGTCGTGTCGGCCACGGCCGTCGCGCCAGTCGGGATCGTGCCCACAACATTGAACAGCAGTTTTCCAGGAATCACGCTGTAGCTCGCGCGCACATCGGTATCCACCAATCCCGCGTGCGTGATGCTACCGCTCCCACCCCCCGCTTCGCTGACGGAGGCGCGGGCAAAGGCCGTGCCGAGGTCAAGGACAAGCCGGCCACCGGCGATGCGCTGCGTGACGCTGACCGGAATCGTCAGCTCGCTGATGCGATTGAATGCCAGCCCGGATCCGAAGGCATAGGATTCGAACGTGACGCCGGTGCGTGCGACTGTCGTCGCGCCCTGAGCCACAAGCGCTCCAGGGAGCACGAGGAGTCCCAACGACCAGCGCGCGCACGTCACGGCAGGCGGAAGATGATCCGAAGGACGCCTGACGCCTGGAGGACGCTCGAGATGCCCTGGCTTTCCGGCGTGGGATTGCTTGCCACGGTGGTGATGCCGGTCTGGACCACGTCGCCGATTGTCGCGGAGACGTCAAGCGTACCCTGCTGTAGCGCGCCGAGTGATGCGGGCTGGCGAACGACGGGCGGAGCCGCCTGAGCCACAGTCACGACGTCGCCGGCAGATGCCGCTACGACAGGCGCAGCTTCAGCCACCTGTTGCTGCTGTTGCGCTTGCTGGAACGTTGGATCGGCCCGCGTCGCGGCGCCGAACGCCGCCGCGGCCGCGCGATAATCGCTGCGATCGAGCGCCTCGAGTCCCATACTGTAGGCGAGGAAGGCGGCCAGGTTCTTTGGACCCTGCCGCAGGATACGTTGTCGCTCCGCCTCTGTCAGCTGAATCCCCAGCTCCGTCGCCAGACCGAAGACGAGCTGTTTCTCCAGATCGAGGAGCTGCTTAAACGTCCCGTTTGCCTCCGCGCCGGAGCGCACATTGCCGTCACCGCGTACTACTGCTGCCGACATCCGGACCGGGCCGTTCAGTGTAATCGCCGCGACGCCCTGCACCATCCGCTCGGCGCGCAGCAGCCGGCCTACCCGCGCCGCGGTACGAACGTCGGCCCTGCCACTCTGTCCCAGCTTCAGCTCGTCGAGCAGCGCGCCGATCTGCACGCGCTCCAGGAGCCGGAGGCTGCGCACCAGGGCCAAATCGGACGTCAGCAGCTCAGCGAGCCCGCGCGATAAGGGCTGTAGGCTGGAGTCGCCCGCGATCGTCAGCGGTAGCACCGCGATGGTCGAGGGATCGGGCGCGAGCGCGGTCAAGGTCGATTCCCGCGCCAATGCCAGCTTGGCGGTCTGCGTCGCCTGCGTCCGGAGCGCGATCTCGGCCAGTGCCCGCACCGCGGCGATACCGTGCGCGTGCGGGTTCTGCTTCGCGAAGTCAGTGTACGTCGCAAAGGCGAGGTCGTAACGGCCGTCTTTTTCCTGGCAGCGGCCGATCACAATCGGCCCTAACGCGTTGCCGGGTGCCTGCAACTGGCCCGACTTCGCGACGATAACTGCGGTATCGCATCGTCCGGCCGCCAAGAGAGCGGCGGCGAGGCGGAAGCGAATCTGAACATCGCCGGGTTGTTGTGCTGCCTGGGCTTTGAGCGCGGAGATTTCGGCGGGCGTGACGGGCGCGAGCCGTGGCCCCCCGCCGGCCCCCCCTGCGCAGGCCACGATCAAGCCGCTCATTCCTGCGAGCAGGTACGTGCGACCAGCCAACGTCGGGACTCCCGCTTGTGTAGGGGTCCTAAGATGCCCGAGGCACAAACCCCCGCAAGGACGGGGGTAGCGTGTGATTTACGACCGTGCGACCGAAACGGCTATGACGAGGATCACGAACCGCAGAGCCCTTAATAAGGAAAGCGACGGTGCGCGGCAGCCACCACGCCGTAGGCGGACAATACCGAGGGCGATGCCGCCGACTCACTCGAGGTTTTGCAGCAGCTGACGCATCTTGCGCGCCAGGTCCTCGATCTGCTTTAGCCCAGCGAGCGTCTCGGCGTCGTACTTCTCCGACGCGAGGAGCAGCAGCTGAGTCTCGGCGAGAATCGCCGATAGAGGGTTTGAGAGGTCGTGCCGCAGCTTGGACAGCGACTTCTGCTCAGGCATCTACAGCAGTGAGCGGTACAGGTCCCGCAGGTGATGATCCCGCAGGTCGCGCACCGATTGCCACAGATCCTGCTCCGTGCCGGCGCAGAAAATCTCTGCGCTGGAGCGCTCCGCTTCCGTCCCCTCTGCACCAAACAGGATGCGGCCGCGCCAGAAGCCGTCTTCGGTGCGGCGTAGGGAGAGTCGGATGTCGATGGGTTGTCCGTCAAAGCGAATCGGGGGCAGGTCGTGGACGACCGTATCAGTGGCAGCGGCTGGTGTGTATCGGGCAGGTTGGGCAGGCATGCCGATCCTAGCTGGTTTTAAAGAACATTATAAATGGCTTGGAGTTACGCAATAGTGCGCCCCCTCAACTCCGGAACGGCGCCGGCGCGAACGTGAGGATGAACAGCACCAGACTCAACCAGGCGAGCCAGCGCCTGGACGCAGGCAGTGGCCGGTACACATCGAGCACCGGAGGATGTCGTAGCTGGCCACGAGAGAGCAGGAGCACGATGAATCCCCACACGAGCCAGCCGAACCAGAACCACCCGAGCAGCATGACAATCACCCAGAAAGCGCGCGCGACGGGCTGATGCAAGCGCGGCGTTGCGGCGTAGACGATGTGGCCGCCGTCGAGCTGGGCCATGGGAAGGAGATTCAGCATCGTCACGAACATCCCAAACCAGCCCGCGAAGGCGGTCGGGTGCAGCAGGACATCGCCGGATGCGCCCCCCCCCGGTACCATCTGGCGCAGCAGTAACGTTACGATTGAGTCGCCAGGGAACAGCAAATCATCGCCCAGACGCACCACCATCCCGTGGAAGTTTTCCATCGAGGTCGGATGACTGTGCAGCAGCCCGATCCAGAGAATCGGCACCGCCACGATGAATCCCGCGATCGGACCGGCGGCGCCGATGTCGAGCAGCTGGCGGCGGTCGCTGACGATGGTGCGCAGTCTGATGAACGCGCCGAACGTCCCAATGCCGAAGGGCGGCGGGAAGCCCGGCAGGAAAAACGGCGGCGACACGTCGACCTGGTAATGCCGCGCCGTGATGTAATGTCCCATCTCGTGCGTAAACAGGATCGCCAGCAGGGGCAGCGAAAACAGCAGCCCGTGTGGCAGCCCCCGGAAGAATGCCGCCCCGCCCCAGGCTCCAGGATGCACCGAGATCGTTCCCGCGATCATCGCGCCCGTGAGTGTCGTGGTCGTGACCACGGCAGCGAAGAGCAAAGCATGGACCCCCCACGCCTCCCGCCGCCGGGGGCTCGGCCGCGTGAGCACTAGGTGCCGGCCGTCGGGCTCGTCCGACCAGTAGTAGCTCCCTGGCCAGTTGCGGAGGGCTGCCGTCAGCGGCGCGGAGGGGCCGGCGTGAGCCGGATCTACAAGCGCATCAACTACTTCGCGGTCGTGGAGGGGGGTCGTCCGCCAGGCCAGCAGGAATGTCGTGAGGCTCACAGCCGCTCTTGACTCGCCGTTAGCGGCGGCCTACTATCACTGGTTCGCACACCGCTGGATTCCCAAGTTTCCATTTTCAACCAGGACCAATCCCCCATCCCGGGGTTTCCCCCGCCGCACAAGCAAACGGAGTTGAAGCACAAGTGGATATCGCCGAATTGAAGAGAAAGTCCGTCGCGGAACTACACGCGATGGCCGAGAGCCTGAACATCACCAACTACTCTGGGCTCCGCAAGCAGGATCTCATCTTCCGCATCGAGCAATCCCTCCTCGATTCCGACACCGTTCTACGCGGCGAGGGCGTGCTCGAAATCCTGCCGGAAGGCTACGGCTTCCTCCGCAGCGCCGACTGGAACTACCTCTACGGTCCCGACGACATCTATGTCTCGCCCAGCCAGATCAAGCGTTTCGATCTGCGCACCGGCGACACGATCACGGGTCAGGTGCGGCCGCCGAAAGAAGGCGAGCGCTACCTCGCACTCCTGAAGGTTGAAGTCGTCAACGGCGAGGAGCCGGAGAAGGCGAAACACCGCGTGGCCTTCGACAACCTGCGGCCCCGCTACCCCGAACAAAAGATCGGGTTGGAGCGCAAAGACGGCGACCTGTCCATGCGGGTGATGGACATCCTCTCGCCGATCGGGAAAGGCCAGCGCGGCCTCATCGTCTCGCCGCCCAAGGCCGGTAAGACCATCCTGATGCAGAAGCTCGCCAACTCCATCATCGAGAATCATCCCGAGATCTACCTCATCGTGCTGCTGATCGACGAGCGGCCCGAAGAGGTGACCGACATGGAAGAGAACGTGAAGGGACCGAACGTCGAAGTCGTATCCTCCACGTTCGACGAGCCGGCGGACCGGCACGTCCAGGTGGCCGACATGGTGATCGAAAAGGCGAAGCGCCTCGTCGAGCACGGCAAGGACGTCGTGATTCTGCTCGATTCGATTACGCGCCTGGGTCGCGCGCACAACGTGGTGGTGCCGCACTCGGGCAAGATTCTCTCGGGCGGTGTGGACGCCAACGCGCTGCAGAAGCCCAAACGGTTCTTCGGCGCCGCGCGCAACATCGAAGGCGGCGGCTCCCTCACCATCCTGGCGACCGCGCTCATCGATACCGGCTCGCGCATGGACGAAGTCATTTTCGAAGAGTTCAAGGGCACCGGTAACTCCGAAGTGATTCTCGACCGGCGCATCGCCGAGCGGCGCACGTTCCCGGCGATCGACACCCAGCGCACCAGCACCCGCAAGGAAGAGCTGCTGCTGTCCAAGGAAGAGCTCAATAAGGTCTACCTCCTGCGCAACTTCCTGTCCGACATGCCGCCCGTCGAGGCGATCGAGTTCCTGCTCGAGCGGCTCAAGCGCACCAAGACCAACGCCGAGTTCTACCAGACGATGTCGCAAGGGTGAAGCCGTCAGGCAGGATTCTGGCTGTCGACTGGGGCGAGCGCCGCATCGGGCTCGCCCTTTCTGACGAGACGCAGACGCTCGCACAACCCCTCACCACGCTGACCCGCCGCGCCGGCAAGCGCGTCCCCATGGCGCAGCTGCTCGAGCAGATCACGAAACACCAGGTCGTACGTATCATCGTGGGCCTCCCGTTGGATGAAAATGGAGCGGAACGTGACGCGGCTCACGCCGCGCGGGCCCTCGCGGATGATATCAAGCGTCGCGTGGGCGACCTGGAGGTCGGCATGTGGGACGAGCGAATGACCACGGCACGCGTGTTGGCGGCGATTCGCGAAATGGGCGGGTCAACGCGCGGGCGCAAGGAAGATGTCGACGCGATGGCCGCGGCGCTGCTGCTGCAGCATTACCTCGACACCAAAAAGGGCACGGCCCTGTGAGGCTGTGCCTCGCCGCGTTGTGCCTGCTCGTGGCGTGCAGCAGGCCACAACCAGACACGTACCAGTCGACCGCCGACCAGATCATGGTGATCATCCCGCGCGGCGCGACCTACTACCAGGCGCTCGACTCGCTGGAATCGCGTGGGATCATCAAGAGTCGCGACTGGTTCAGCCTCTACGCCCGCCTGCGCGGTCTGCCGTCCAACCTGAAGAGCGGCGTCTACACCTTCGACAAGGACGCAAGCTGGAGCAGCGTCGTCAGCACGTTGAAGTCGGGCCGCGGTCTCGAGGTCCGGTTCACCGTCACCGAAGGGATGATGGGATTCGAAGTCGCCGAGCGGGCGCGCTCGTGGCTGGGTGTGCCGCGCGACTCGTTCACCGCCGCCATGCGCGACACGTCGCTGGAGCGCGAGCTGGGCATCAAGCCCACGGCAGCGGGCGTCGACGGCTACATGTACCCGACGACGTACGTCGTGCCGATGCGCATGCGCGCGCGCGATCTCATGAAGGTGATGACGCACGAATTTATCGCGCGCTGGCAGCCCGAGTGGGATGCGCGACTCGGCGAGCTGCACATGACGCGCCACGAGATCGTGACGCTGGCGTCTATCATCGAAGCCGAAGTGCGCTATCGCCCCGATCGCCCGTACGTGTCGGCGGTCTATCACAACCGGCTGAAGCGCGGCATGGCTTTGCAGGCGGATCCGACGATCATTTACGCGTACGGCCGCCGGCTGCGTCGCGTGTGGGAACGACAGCTCCAGATTCGCTCGCCCTACAACACCTATCTGAATCCGGGGTTGCCGCCGGGCCCAATCTCGCAGCCGAGCGACTCCAGTCTGATCGCGGCGCTTTACCCCGCACCGATCGGCTATCTCTATTTCGTCGCCCAGCCGGACGGGAAGCACATTTTCTCGGCGTCGTACGCAGATCACCTGGCGGCGATTCGGAGGGTGAGACAGCGACGGTAATCAAACGACGGTAGGGGGGCGGTAAGAGACGGCAGAGGACCTTAGGCGTTACTGCAGAACGCTGTTCAGCTCCCGTGCGGCTCCCTCCGGATTCTTCGCGGCGAAGACGGCACCAATCACGGCGACACCGACTGCTCCAGCCGTCCTGATCGAGGCGGCATTAGTTGCGGTGATGCCCCCGATTCCGATTACCGCTACCCCCTCGGGCGCAAGTCGCGCCAGGGCCCCGAAGCCCTCCGGCCCCAGCGCCGAACCCGCATCGGGCTTGTTCGCAGTCGCAAAACACGGCCCGATGCTCCAATAGTCCGCAGGCAACGCAGCCGCCCGCGCAGCCTCTTCCGGCGTCCCGACGGACAGACCAAGCAGGAATCCCGACGGCACGTGGGGACGCAGTGCATCGAGCGGGACGTCTTCCCAGCCCAGGTGGACGCCTGCGGCGCCTGCGGCGAGGGCAACGTCGGCCCGGTCGTTGACCAGGATGGGAACGGGCAGCGCCGCGACGAGGGAGCGGGTCAACTCCAAAACTTCCGCGGGCACGCCATCTTTCCAGCGCACCTGAATCATCGTCGCTCCGCCCTGCACCGCGGCGCGGCAGACCGTGACCGCATCCCGCCCCTTGAGCAGGACGGGATCCGTGATCACCATGAAGCGCAACTGATCAACGAGCGCCATGACAAAGATCCTGCGCGGCCTGCGTGGAGCGACCACCGCGACCGCGAACACGAGTGAGGCAATTCTCGCGGCGACCGAGGAGCTACTCGCCGCGCTGCGGGATGCGAACGGCTTTGAGCCAGCGGATGTCGAGAGCGCCATCTTCACATCATCGCCGGATCTCACGGCGGAGTATCCCGCACGTGCCGCCCGTCGTCTCGGCTGGACCGATGTGCCGTTGCTCGGGACAGCAGAAGTCGCCGTTCCCAGCGGTCTGCCGCGCTGCATTCGCGTGCTCCTGCACTTCTATACCAGCAAGCCGCCGCGCTCGCTGAAACATATGTATCTCCGCGACGCGGCGAAGCTGCGGCCCGATCGGTGACTGTCAAAGTCACGGCGCGCGGCGCCGAGCGCTGGAAGCAAGGGCATCCGTGGATTTATCGCAGCGACGTCGTCGACGAGCCTGACAAGACGCCCGGCATCGTTCCGGTCACGGATCGCAAGGGCAAGTTCCTCGGCCAAGCGCTCTACTCCCCCAAGTCTGAGATCCGGCTCCGGCTGCTGACGAGGGGCACCGAGCCTATCGACGCGACCTGGTGGTCTGAGCGGATCGCGACCGCCGCCCGCCACCGCAACGGCATTCAGGCGAGCGCCTGGCGCGTGGTGCACGCTGAAGGTGACGGCCTCCCATCGCTGATCATCGACAAGTACGGTCCGTGGGTCGTGGCGCAGCTCCTCTCGGCAGGACTCGAGACGGCTCGGGATGACATCCTCGCCGGGATCCGTGACGCGCTCACTCCGGATGGGATCCTGCTGCGCAACGACGCCGCCGTGCGCCGGCACGAAGGCTTACCGCTGGAAGTGGTGCCCGCCCACGGGGAGGTTCCCGAGCTCGTCGAGGTGGTGGAGGATGGTGTGCGATATCTCGCGGCTCCCTGGTCCGGACAGAAAACAGGCGCGTTCCTCGATCAGCGCGAAAACCGGATACTCGTAGGACAACACACGCGCACCGGCGGCCGCGCGCTCGATCTCTTCACGTATCACGGCTCCTTCGCCCTGCATATAGCTCGGCATGCGAACGAAGTTGTGGCCGTGGACCAGAGCACCGAGGCGCTGGCGCGCGCCGCCGACAACGCCCGGCTCAACAGCATTGCCAACATCGAGTGGCGCGAAGGGAACGCGTTCGATCTGCTGCGTGAGCTGGAGCGCCGGCGGGAGCAGTTCGATACGATCGTGCTCGATCCACCCGCGTTCGCCAAGACCAAGGCGAACCTCGAGCGTGCCGTCGCCGGCTACAAAGAAGTGAATTTGCGAGCGATGAAGATCCTGGCGCCCGACGGAGTGCTCTTCACGTCGTCATGCTCGTATCATGTGACTCGCGACATCTTCAACGAGATGCTGGCGGACGCCGCGCGCGACTCCGGCCGCCGTATCCAGTTCGTCGCGGCGACCGGCGCGGCTGCCGACCATCCAGAGTTGCTCAATGTGCCCGAGACGGGCTACCTGAAGGGCGTCTTGCTCAGGGCTTTAGCCTGAGAATCCAGTCGGCGATCGCGGTTATGACCTCGGGCATGATGGGGGATGTGGGATTCCGATAGAGCGGCATCTGACCGATCAGCGTCGTATCCGCAGCTTGTTTGAGTACATGATTCGCGAGCGGCACGAGAGCTAGCTGCGCGTCGGGCCGCGCGGCACGCAGCCGCTCGGCATCGGCGACCGTTACCTGGAGGTCTCGGCCGCCCTGAACGATGAGCACCGGTTGCCGCACCGCTCGTATTGCCGCCGGCGGATCGAAGGAAGACAGTGACTGCATGAACGTCTGGTTGATCGGCACGAATAGCACGCCGAGCGGCGGCGGCACGTCCTTGGGCTGCTGGCCGCGCAGGTACTGCGCCATTGCGGTGTCGTACCGAACCAGCGTCGCGCTGTCGACTTGCCGAGTGAGCTGTTCCCGCAGGACGACGCCGAACGGTCGCCCCAATCCTGACACACTGATCACGCCGGCGACTGGCGGACCTTGCCGCGCCGCAATCAGAGCGAGCGCCGACCCTTCGCTGTGGCCCAGCAGCACGACTGGGGAAAACCGCCCATCGCGCGCCAGCGATTCGGCTGCAGCCCGTGCGTCGGCCGCGAAGTCGTCCAGCGTGAGGCGGGAAATGTCGACCGTACCCTTCGTGCCCGGGAACACTCGCTTGTCATAGCGCAGTGTCGCGATGCCACGCTCAGCGAGGCGCCACGCGAGCTGCGCGTAGGAGTTCGGCCGGATGCCCATCATCGAGTTGCCGTTACGATCCGTCGGACCTGAGCCGGCGATGATGACGGCGATGGGGATGCGCCCTTTCGCGTCGCGCGGCACGGCCAGCGTTGCACCCAGCTCGAGAGCGCCGCTCTTGATCGTGTATGGCGACTCAACCGCCACAGCTGGCGCAATGGTGTCGGCAGTCTGTACGGTCAGTGCAACGAGTGCCAGGCTAAGCACGGTCATGCTGTTCTCGCTTCCACAACACGTAGGACTGCACAATCGGAATGAGGGGCATGAACAAGATCGTGACGACGAATAGCGGCAGGAATGCGCCGTGCGGCAGGAACGCCCCGCTCGCCAGGACGAAGCCCCCAAGCACGAACACCCAGCCGCCGGTGCGATGGGTCTTCCGCCATACGGTGTCGCTCGACAGCGTCCACGGCGTGCGAATTCCGATGAACCAATTCGGCTCGACGCGCGTGAGAAAGTTGCCCAGGAAGATGAACAGCAGCCCAACGCCTAGCGGCATGAGGCGATCGACCTTCACGGAGAACCCTAGCCCAGCGGCAATGATCATCCCATGCGCCACGAGCAAGAACACGATGATCGCGTTGGCGATGAGCCAATAACTGCTCAGGAACTTCGCGTAGTTCTCGTGCCGGGGATCGATCTTTGGCAGCACATTGAACACGACCGTCATCGCGACCAGTACGATCGGGATGATGGACAGCGCCCACGCCCGGCTGGAGTAGCCGTCCGGCGTACCGTTCAGATTCCAGTGCGTCGCCACGGTTGGCGGCAGCTGCGGATGCGCCCAGATCGACAGCGCCACGGCCAGGAACGCGACCACAAGACCAAACCAGCGGCTACGCATCGGCTTTGCCCCTCCCGTCTTCGCCCGCACCGAAGCGGATCATGAAGTAGCGCACGACTTCTTGAAACACGGTCGTATTGAGCCGGTAGCGGATGAATTGGCCCTCACGCTCCGTGGCGACGAGATCCGCCGCTTTCAGGACGCCCAGGTGATGCGACACGGACGCGAACGCGATGGGAAATTGCTCGGCGATCTCTCCCGCAGTCCGGTCTTTCTCGGTCAACAGCTCCAGGATTTTGCGTCGGGTCGGATCGGCGAGGGCGCGAAAAAGCGAGTCCTGCATAAGGGTAGATATTTATACAATTGTCTAATTATTGTCAAACAAGTTGACTAAATCGGCCCCTATCACAAGCTTGCACACCATGTTCGCTGCCGGTAAAGCCCTGGACCGGTCTCGCGCCGTGCGGCGCGTGCTCGCCGGACTGCTGGTCGCGAACATCCTCGTTGTCATCGCTAAAGCCAGTATTGGTGTCCTCGCGGGCTCGCTCGCCGTCATCGGCGACGCGGTGCACTCCTCCGTCGACGCCGTCTACAACGTCCTCGGCCTGTTTGTGGTCCGCGTGGCGGCGCGCGCGCCGGACGAGGAGCACCCTTACGGCCACGGCAAGTTCGAGACGCTCGGAGCGCTCGCGATCGTGGTCTTTCTCTCGATCACCGGTTTTGAGCTCGTCCGCAGCGCGATCGGACGCCTGATCAGCGGTGGGCACATCGTACAGATGTCCGATCTTGCGCTCGCGCTGCTGCTCGCGACGCTGGCCACCAACGTTCTGGTCGCTTGGTACGAAAACCGCCGCGGGCATCAGCTCTCGAGCGAGCTGCTGATCGCCGATGCCGCCCACACGCGCACCGACGTGTTCATCACCATCGGCGTCCTCATCGCCGTGTTGTTCTCGCGCCAGGGACACACGTGGGTTGATCCCGCCGTCGCGATCGCGGTGGCACTCCTGATCGTGCGGGTCGCATATCAGATTCTCGCGCGCCTCGTTCCCGTCCTCGTCGATGAGCGCGCCATCCCGGCGCCCACCATCAAGCAGTCGGCGCAGGCCGTCGCGGGGGTCAAGCGCGCCTACGGCATCCGCTCGCGCGGAGGACAAGGCAACGCCGGCGTGCGGTACGCCGAAGTCACGATCGCGGTCGATCCCGGCGCGAATGTCGCCGACGCGCACGCGATCGCCGACGCAGTCGAAGAGCGGCTGAAGAAGGATCTGGAGCTCGAAGAAGTGACGGTGCACGTCGAGCCATGCTGACCTCCCTGCCCTTCGAGCAAGCGACCAAAACCGGCATGACGCCGGTGCGCCGGGCTCCCCGCTCGCTCAAGCAGGAGTATCAGGAATTCATTCTGCAGCGGCTCGAGGAGTACAAGAACACCGTGCCGCGCGCCGAGCTGCTGAAAATCGGCGATGAAGCCGCGCGCGAGTTACAGGCGATCGCGCAGGAGCAGTATCTCCTCACCGAAGTGCTGCTGCTCGAGCATGTCGATCGCATCATCGCGCGGCGCCTCCGGCTGCCGTCATTCCCGCGCTGGCGCCAGAAACATCGAGCGTTGCGCGAGGCGCAGCGCGAGCCGACCCACTGGGGCTTTGACCGCACGCATCCGATTGTGCCCTGGGCCAACCGCCTCGAGCCGCGCGACGTCGTCGTCGTGCTGGGTGCCGCCGCACTCGGTGAAGCGCTGTTTCTCGCCGCGCACGACGCGGAGGTGTTTCTGCTCGATCAGGATCTTGGGGCCGTCGAAGCAGCGGAAGGCCGGGCGGTGTCGGAGCAGCTCGCCGGCGCGTTTCAGGCCTTAGTCATCAATTTTGGGAGCTGGTTTCCCGACCTGGCACCGTCGCTCGTGGCGATCGCCCCCAGTTGTCTCGGCCTGCTTCGTACGAAACAACGCACGTCGTTGATCGCCGACCTTCAGGTTCGGACTCCTTCGGGGGGGGTCCACGTCCTGCTGCCGCCTCCGGATGAGAATCGCGAGGTGATCCCGTTGGCACCCGAGGCGCTGCAGACCCTCTATCGCGGCTGGCAGGTCCAGCGTGGCCGCAAGTCCAAGCGCTCCGGATTCACCGCGATCAAGCCGCCGCGTCAGCTCGACACGGCGCTAAACGTGTCGGACTGACACCTCGAGCGACGGCTAAAGTTGTAACTCGTTGTCACATGGGCACGTCGGCACGACCCACGAACGGCAGGGGTTTTGCTTTGCACACGTGCCGACCTACTTCGTGAGACCTATCTGATGACGAGCCTGCCGATGGTAATCGACGACGAGCCAATGGGTATCATCCTGCGGGCCGGCCAGCAGGTGCTCAGGCCCGCCAAGATTTGGGCGTATTGCTGGTTCCTCGATGAAGGCAAAGACGGCGACCATACCCATCTGCATCTGCCAATAGATCCCAAGGTCTGAGAATCTAGCTTAGCCTTGCCCCCCTTTCCCGCCAGCCTATCTATTTCAGGCATGGCGACGCTGACGATCGACGGCCACAAACTGAGTGCTGATGACGGGCGCACAATTCTCGACGCCGCGCGGGCCGCCGGCATCGAAATCCCGACGCTCTGCTGGTACCCGACGCTTCCCATCGTCGGCAATTGTCGCATCTGCCTCGTCTCGGTCGAAGGCCAGCCGAAGCTGATCGCGGCCTGCGCGACCAAGGTCGCCGACGGCATGGTGGTCACCACGCAATCGCATGCGGCGGTCGAGAATCGAAAGGGGGTGCTGCGCCTGCTCGCCGAGCGCTACCCCGCCGACCACCTCCGCAACGGCAGCCGGGGGGGCCGGGCGCATCCGCGCAACGAGTTCGAACGCTACCTGGTGCAGTACGACGTCGTGCCGACGGCCGTCGAGACTCGCGACTTGCCGCTACGCTCGGGCGACGAGCGCCCCGGCGACCCGATGATCCGGCACGACATGTCCACCTGCATCCTGTGCACCCGCTGCGTGCGCGCGTGCGAAGATATTCAGGTCGTCGGCGTGCTGGACGTCGGATTCCGCGGCGAGCACGCGGAGATCATTGTCGGCGCCGACGGCGATCCGGACAAAGCGGGCTGCACCTGGTGCGGCGAATGCGTTCGTGTCTGTCCCACCGGTGCCATCTTCGAGGTGATGCCGCGGCAGCGCTTCGCGCCCGAGCAGATCCGGCATCCGGAGAAGGTGGTCCGATCGGTCTGTCCGTACTGCGGCGTCGGTTGTCAGGTGGACCTGCACGTGGCCGACAACAAAGTTGTGCGCGTCACCTCTCCCGATATCGAGCTGAACACGCCCAACCAAGGCTCCACCTGCGTGAAAGGCCGCTTCGGCTACGATTTCCCGCAGCATCGTGATCGCCTGACTCGGCCCCTGATCCGGAAGGGATGGGGCAAACAGGGCAAGCGCTGGGTTTGGAAGGGGCCGACCGGCGCGGAGCGGCGCGCCGGCCCGTGGCGCACGATCGAAGGCGAAGGCAGCCGCTCCAAGCCCGGCACGCCGCCGCGCGCCACTGGTAAGACCGTGCGCGGGCTGCCGCTGCTCGAGCGGCTCGACATGGACATCCGCGATCGCGTCGCGACACCGCCGGACTGGTACACGCCCTTCCGGGAAGGCACCTGGGAAGAAGCCCTAGAGCTGACGGGGCAGGAGCTGCTCCGGATCAAGGCAGCCCGTGGGCCCGACGCGATCGCGTGCTTCTCATCCGCCAAGTGCACGAACGAAGAGAACTACCTGATGATGCGGATGTTTCGCGGCGCCCTCGGCACGAATAACGTGGACCACTGCACCCGGTTGTGCCATTCGACCTCCGTCGCCGCGATGCAGCGCGCGATCAACACGGCCGCGGCATCGGGCTCGATGCGCGAGATCGAACAGGCCTGCGACGTCATCTTCATCGCCGGTGCCAACACGACCGAGTCGCATCCCGTTTTTGGCGCCGCGCTGAAGCGCGCGCACGAGAAGGGCGCTCAGCTCATCGTCGCCGACCCGCGCCGCACGGAGCTCGCGGGCCGCGCAGACATTCACCTCCAGATGCAGCCTGGCACCGACGTCGCGCTCTACTCGGCGATGTTGAACCACATTCTGGCGCAGGAGCTCGAAAGCAAGACGTTCATCGCCGAGCGCACGCACGACTTCGACAAGGTCCGGGCCGCGGTTCAGCCGTACACACCCGACAAGGCCGCCAAGATCACCGGCATTCCCGCCGAAAAGATCCGGCGTGCCGCCGAGATCTACGCCCGTGGGCCGAACACCAGCACGTTGTGGGCGATGGGGCTGACACAGCACGCGAACGGCACCGATATCGTCACGTCGCTGCTGAATCTGATGTTCGCCTGCGGGATGATCGGTCGCTGGGGCGCGGCGATGCTGCCGGTGCGCGGCCAGAACAACGTGCAGGGCGCTTCCGATGTCGGCGCGATTCCGTTCGTCTACACCGATTACCAGCCCGTGGGCGACCGAAAGGCCCGCGCACGATTCGCCGCAACGTGGGGCGTCCCCGCCGACTCACTGTCGCTGCAGAACGGCCTGATGGTAACGGAAGTCGTCAAACCGGAGAGCGGCGTGCGGGCCATGTACATCATGGGCGAGAACCCGATCATCTCCGATCCGGACATCGCCCACGCCGAAGGCTGGTTCAAGGAGCTCGAGTTCCTGACCGTGCAGGATCTCTTCCTCACGGAAACGGCGCGCTATGCCGACGTCGTGCTGCCCGGCGCGAGCTTCGCCGAGAAGACGGGCACGTTCGTCAACACCGAGCGGCGGATCCAGCTCACGCATCAAGCCGTGGACTCCCCGGGCGAGGCGCGCGGCGATCTCGAGATTCTGATCGACCTGACGAACCGCCTCGGGCTGCGAACCGATTTCGCCGACGCCGAAGACGTCATGCGCGAGATCGCGAGTGTGACGCCAAGCTGGGCCGGCGTCACCTACGCTCGGCTCGAAGGCGCGGGACTCCAATACCCCGTGCCAGCGCCCGACCATCCCGGCACCGCCTTCCTGTTCGATAGGGCCTTCCCCACGGCCGACGGCCGAGCACGGTTCGTTCCCGTCGAGTACACGAATCCGGTGGAGCTTCCGGACGATGAGTATCCGTTCGTGATGAATACCGGCCGCCAGCTCTACCACTGGCACACCGGCACGATGACGCGGCGGGCAAGTGGTCTGGACGCACGCGAGCCGACGGCGATCGTCGAGATTCACCCCGACGACGCCAGGAAACTCGGCGTCCGCGAAGGCGAGCTGGTGCGCCTGACGTCGCGCCGCAACTCGATGGTCAGCGCCGCCCGCATCTCCGAACGCGTGGCTGTGGGGCAGGTCTTCGTCCCGTTCCATTTCCGCGAAGCGGCCGCGAATCTGCTCACCAATCCGGTGCTGGATCCCTACGCGAAAATGGCCGAGCTGAAGGTCTGCGCGGTGCGGATCGAGCGCGCGTGAACCTCGGCCT